>Ga0137435_1000607_pt1 | contig 11508 bp, 7 predicted proteins | sample EasRivERMGT100_2_FD_104904 | JGI IMG/M metagenome (GOLD analysis project Ga0137435, IMG submission 104904) | Soil microbial communities from meander-bound floodplain in the East River, Colorado, USA - East River MetaG ERMGT100_2 | ecosystem: Environmental > Terrestrial > Soil > Floodplain ... | reverse complement strand
TACCACCTCACACCGCTGCGGTCGATGAAGGCTGCCGTGTTCTCGGCGGGACGGTTCCAGTACCCCCCGAACACCGACGGTCCGCTGATATACAGCAGGCCCTCCTCGCCCGCGCGCACCTCCTGACCGTCATCGTCGAGCACGAGGCTGGCGCAGTGGCTGCAGGCAAACCCGATGGGATAGGGCACGTCGCGATCGTCGGGGATCCGCGAAGGAATTTTCGCGAAAGTACAAACGTTTGTTTCAGTCGGTCCGTACAGGTTGTAGTACTCAGGCGACGGCCATCGCCGCTGAACCTCGCGAAGATGCTTGACCGGGAACACTTCACCAGCGAACAGCACGAGACGCAGGTCCGGAACCTCGCGCGCGTCGAGGTTCGCGAACTGGAGTAGCAGCATCAGAATCGACGGCGTCGAGTACCACACCGTCAATCGATTGGACGCGATGAATCGTGCCAGATCCTTCGGATTCTTCCCGAGTTCTTCCGAGATCAGAAACACGGTCGCGCCGTGTTTGATTGGCACGTAGATGTCGAGTACCGAGAGATCGAAATGAAACGGTGCGTGGCTGCTGAAGCGATCGTTCTCAGTCGGCTCGAACACCGACGAGCACCATTCGACGAAGCTCAACGCATTTTCATGCGTGAGCATCACGCCTTTCGGCATGCCGGTCGACCCGGATGTGTAGAGCATGTACGCGAGGTCGGCGCTGTTGCGCTCGAGAAGCGTGAGTCGGTCGCGGCTCTCGAGAGCGGCATCGAACGATATCGTACGGCTTGCGATAGCGGTGGCGTCCGAGACGGCACTAACGACGACGACCGCGCCGAGCGTGGTGCTGGTCCCGTCCTGCTCAGGGATCACACCGAGACATCGACCGTCGACGACGAGCGCGCTGATCTGACAATCGGTCAGGATGCGCCGACCGCGTTCGGCAGGAGCCGTATAGTCGACAGGCACGTACGCGGCGCCCGCCTTCATGATGCCGAACAGCGCGACGACTGCCGGGATACTCTTCGGGAGTACCACTCCCACGCGATCGCCACGCGTCACGCCACGCGCGGCAAGAAAGGCGGCCAGCGCGTCTGCCTGCCGATTGAGCTCGGAGTACGTAATGGAACCCTGCGAATCGACGACGGCGATTCGATCTGGACAGCGAGCTGCGCTGGCTTCGAGATAGTCGGCGAGATGCCGAGCGATCATGAAGGGTGGCCTCCGACAACCCGCTTCCGTACTACCGACGCGGCGATATCCTGGATCCGATCGAAGCGCTCGACGCTGGTGTCATAGACATCCAACTCGATATGGAACTGCTGCTGGACGAACTGTATGAGCCCGAGCGTGGCGAGCGAGTCCAGAATGCCGCTCGTTTGAAGCGGCGTATCGTCTCTGAGGTTGTCCGGCGACTCGCCCGGCAGGTGGGCAGACAGAATGAACTGCCGAATTGTTTCCTTGACGTCGTTCATCAGAGCGCGACCTTACCTTACATTTTCGGACGCTCTGCCTTTGCGATACAGGCTCGTCAGACCTGGAACGAGGCCTTCGCTCGTCGACCCCTTATAGTCCGGCAGCGCCTTCACCAGGCGGCGATACGCCTCGCCAAGGTTGTGGTACGGAATACCCGGGAAATAGTGGTGAAGGGCGTGATAGCGGAGGCCCACCGGCGCCCAGAGCTCGGTCACGGCGGCGCCAGGAGTATCGATCGAATCCAGGAGCTGCTCACGCCTGCTCATCGGCGCGCCGCTGCCTTCGTATTGGTGCGCCACGAGCGTACGCAGCGTGTTGACCAGGCTCGCGACGGCAGTGATCACGTACCAGATCAGAAATGCGCGCCAAGGCAGCAGCCCGGCCCACGCAAACGCCAGGGCGCCCGCCCACATGCCAAACGCGGACGCGTGCAGCCAGCGCATCTTGCGTGACATTGCAGCCGGGACGATACGTTTGTACTGCGGGTTCATTGATAGCGAGGACGCACGGGATGCCAGGAAACGATGGAACCGTGGCCAGACCAGCTCGAGCGGTACGGCGACAACGAAACGAAGGACCAGCATCGCCGGGATCAGGAATGCCCCGATCGCGAAGCGAATCGTCAACGCTCGCGAACGCGCGAACGGCAGGTATTCCGGGTCGTCGGCGGTGCCGTAGGTGGAGAGCTTGTGGTGGTCCTGGTGTACGCCGAGATACACGGTGGACGGCATCAGAAGAGGCAACCCGATGAGCACGTTCCAGATCACCTCGAAACGGGGCAACGCACCGGATCGAACGTGCGTAATCTCGTGCATGAAGCACAAGCCGCGATAGAACGCGAAGACGGCGGCGGCCGACGCAGCCATCATTCCGGCGGAAAACGGCGGAAGCATGACGGCGAGAGCCAGGCCCGCCCAACCGATACCCGCACTGGCAACGAGATCGAGCCAGAAGACCGAGGGACTGGGCGTGTGAAGATCGGCCACCACGCGGCGCGCCTCCGCGTCGAACAGTGCTGCCTCGTCGTCCGCGATCATCGCGATCCGTGCAAGCGCGCCGCTTGTCATCTCGCCACCGTCAGAGGCAGCGGAGCGTCCGACTTCCGATTCGCAGAAGAGCTCATCGACTCGTAGCGGCCGGGGGCAAGAATGTGGTTCGGATCGAATGCTGCCTTCAAGTCACGCAGGATACCGGCGTAGGCGTCCTCTCCTTGCGAGTACTGCATCGACGACACGTTCAGGCGATACGGAGGATACCCGCGCGCGAGAAGCTCCTCGATAAGCACGCGGTAACACTCAGTGGCCCGGGCGTCCTCACCCGCGACGTGGCGGTCGTAACTGATGGTCGTGACGCAGAACAAGCTCCGCTCGGTTGCCAGCGATATCGAAATCTGCGGTTCGAACCCATGCTTCAGGAGGATGCCCGTCGCAAGCTGCGTCACCTCGGTCGCATGAGCTCCCGTATTCGGGACGACCGGACTGCACCAGAGAAGTCCACATCCGTCGCGGTCCGGATCCATCTGCGCAGGTATGTCAGTCTTCTTGCGCCAATAGGCACTCGCCAGCGGCGACTCGGTTGGAACACCCTTGAGCAGCCCGTAGACGGGAGCAATCACCTTGAGAGTACGGCTGATATCCCATCCCGAGAGGAGGTGGAACGGTTTGGCAAACCGCGCCATCACCCTCAAGAGCCGGTCGTCCACGAACTGCAGCCGATCGACCTTGCCGGCCAGAGCCTTTCGCAGCTGCGAGCGCGCCTCACGAACCTGGGCCTTTGTGCCGTAAAGCCCCCCAGAGCCGTTCCAGCATCCGATCGTCAGCTTCTGTCGCAGCTCGCCCATCGTTGACGGGTCGAGAGGCGTCCGGCCCCCGGTTTTCTGCCAGGGATATTGACTGGTCGCGGCGAGCACCTTGTAGTCGTTGCCGATGTGCATGATGCTGCGGAGCGTGCCGTTCAACCGAAGCGGGCGCAGCGCGTCGAGAATAGGTCCGAGCCCCTGTTCGTCCTTGCACAAGAAGAAAAACGCCTGGAAGGCTTCCGGCGCAGGCATCAGCCAGACACTCATACGTGTGACGATGCCGAAATTCGATTGGGAGAAGATGCCATCGAGTGAGGGGCCCACGCCCCACCGGCCGAGCGCTCCCGCCTGAGCTCCCGAGAAGCGAGCGAAGCCGGTGTCGATGCACTCTCCGGTCGGCAGCACCACCTCGAATGCGCACGCGTTGCCGCAGTGGTCACCCATCGGCGTGTGTCCGAAGCCGCGCTCCATCGTGTTGCCGATGATGCTGCACTCGGGGCTGGCTCCAGTCGCGTCCATCCACAGGTGGGACTTTCGTTCGATCAGAAAATCGAACAGCTGTCGTTGCGTAACGCCCGGCTCGATCGTGACGTAGGCGAGCTCCTCGTTGAAATCCAGGATGCGGTTCAGCCGACCGAGATCGATCAGCACGCCGTCCTGCGCCGGCACCCGCGAACCGTAACCCCAGTTCTTTCCAGAGCTGATTGGATAGATTGGAATGCGGAAGCGGTTGGCGATGCGAACGCAGCGCTGGACGTCTTCTCGAGTGCCTGGCCGCAGAATGGCCTGGACCTGCGGAGCTGTCTGGAAGGTGGCGGTACTCGCGTCGCGCAGGGACTGCGAATCGCTCAGCACGTGAGCGGATCCCAGTGCCGTCTCCCATTCGCGAAGCGCCGACGCGAGCGCACCTTTATCCATCTTCCAGCATCCGCGTTCGCGACGGTGAGGTGTTGTTTCGCGCGGCCCTCGCGCGGCCCTCAGGCAGCGGCGACAGGTTGGCCGGTCGGACTCGCAAACGGCGATAGGGTGGCAACGTGAGGCGCGGGCACCGACCAAAGCCCGGCCGCATCCGACGCGAACACCGCCACGTTCGTGAGCCTGTCGCGCAACAACTCGATGAGCCCCGCGTATTTCGCGTTCGGCCGCCGCGAATCGAACCGGAGCAATTCCATCTCACAATTGTATTTCGGGTCGAAATAGGACGGAACAACAGTCCCGCCTGCTTCAAGGAGCGATCCGCCAAGCCTGCGAAGAATCGTGGATGAGGAGTGTCGGACGGTAGCGGTCGTGATACCGAGCGCGCCGCCAAGCCGGCGGCCCAGGCTATACGCTGCAAGCGCAAGGAGCAATCCTTCCGACGTACAGCGGCACTGTTTCGAGACAGCCCATCCGCCAACCTCGGCGTAGCTCAACCCGTCCTGACGCGCCCTGTCAATCTCGGATTGGACGGCGGCGTGGAGCCTCTCGCGCCCGCTCTCTGTCGCGGCCAGGGGGCAATTGCGCACCCTCAAATTGCGGATCGAGGTCGTGTTCTCGTGTTCGAGATACCAGGCGCAGGCGCTGATGCGGCCGTCCCGCCCCAACATGAGCAGGTGCCAGCTCCGCTCATCCTCTGGCGTGCGGTGCAGCCCGTCAGTGGACAGCTGGCGCCTTTCAATCGCGCCGTCCTCGAGGTAGACCTTGCCCCGCAGTCGCTGCATCTCGCGGACGCGCTCGGCGTGCCGGTGCCGGTTGAACGTGACGTTCCGAAAACCGTCGCCCACTGAATCCGCGGAAGGTGCGAGCAGAATTAGCCGCTCCTCGATCGCAGCAATATTTCGTTCAAGTAGTCTCAGCATGGGCCTACCTCGTCAGCACCGTGCGGCGAAAACCTGGGGGGAGGGTCTGGCCACGTCAGACGGCGACAATGATTTCGGGTCGAGTGGCTCAGCCTGTTCCAAGGGTCATGCCCGATAGGCGTCTTGCGCTGGCTCGGGCCTGCCGCCGCGGATTGCGAAAAGAGAATAGTCTTTAGAATCAGCTATTTATAGCTGTGATGTGGGTGGTTTACCACGCACCGGTGTTCGCAGAATCGCTTCTCTGGCCACTTCCAGCCGAGACGATCCTGCCGAGTCATGGACGCTTCTGTAATATTTGCTCGGTCAGAAGGATAACGGGCCCACAAGCCTTTGGGAATGGGTCGAGAGGTTTTTTGTCGCCGAAACAGCGGATTTCTTGCCTGACGTTCTCGGATGAACTTGGTTACAAGTCTTTATTTATCAATATGTTAATGACATAAATGACAATCCTCGATATGGAAAGGTGCTTGCTGTTCCCGAAGCGCTGCATCGCCACTTCCGCAGCCTGGAGCTACGCATGCGTCACATGTCGGTCGTTGCGGTTGTACTCCTGCTGACCGCGGTCAGCGGGTGTTCTGGCGATCCGGAGAAACTGAAGCTGGAATATGTCGCGAGCGGCGATCGATACGTCGCGAACGAGAAGTATGCCGAGGCGATGATTCAATACCGGAATGCCATTGCGCTCGACCCGCGACTCGGTGACGCACGCTTCAAGCTCGCCAAGGCGCTCGACGCGTCTGGGGACTTCGGCGGGGCGTTTGGTGAGTACGTGCGTGCGGCAGACTTGATGCCGAACGACCCCAAGGTTCAGCTGGCTGCCGGACAGCGGTACCTCATCGGAAGGCACTTCCCTGAGGCTCGAGCTCGGGCAACCGCTATTCTCGAGAAGGATCCCAAGGACGTCGACGGGCTGATTCTGATGGGAAACGCGTTGGCTGGCTTGAAGGACTTCGAGGAAGCCATCGCTCAATTGGAGCAGGCGGTCGACCTCGACCCTCGCCGAACCCTCTGGTACACGAATCTGGGCGCGGTGCAAATGGAGAAAGGGGACAACCAGGCCGCGGAGAGGGTGTTCAAGCGTGCCGTGGAGATGTTGCCACAGTCAGCGGCGCCTCGGTTGAGTCTCGCGAATTTCTACAGGGCCATGGGCCGGCAGGCCGAGGCCGAAACCGAGTTGAAGGCGGCCCTGTCGGTCGAACCTCGATCTCGGAGTGTTTTTCTCGCTCTCGCCAGCTTTTACACGGAGAGCGGCCGCACCGCCGAGGCTGAGGGCTACTACAAGACCTACGCGGACCTGACGGGCGATGCCACCGCGAAGATCCTGCTCGCGGATTTCTACCTGGGCGCAGGGAAGTCCTCCCAGGCCGTACCACTGCTCGAGGCTGTCGCTACCGACAAGACCGAAGGTATCCCGGCAACACTGCGGCTGGCTGCTCTGGACTACGACGGGGGCAACAAGACCAAAGGGTACGAGAAGGTGGAAGGCGTGTTACAGCAAGAGCCGAAGAACGAGCAGGCGATTCTACTGAAGGCGCGTTTCCTGGCATTTGACAAGAAGCCCACCGAGTCGTTGACGCTGGCAAACAAGGCCCTCGAAATCAACCCAAAGTCCATGCGGGGTCAGTATGTCAAGGCGGCTGCCCTCGAGGCGACCGGCGCGATAGCCGAAGCGATCCAAACGTGGCGAGGAATGCTCGCAACGGACGGAGCGCTGGTCCCGGTCCAGTTGAGATTGGCCCGACTGCTCAACTCGCAGCAGAACTTCTCGGAAGCGGCACAACTGGCCGGCCTCGCGGTCAAGGCATTACCTCAGTCGATCGAGGCACACCTGGTTCTGGGTGATGCCCTAATGCAGATGGGCAATCTCGCGGCCGCCGAACCCGAGTTCAAGTTTGTTGCGTCAGCAAGGCCGAACCTGCCGGAAACCCACAACGCGCTTGGAAACCTCTATCGGCTCAAGGGCAACCTCGGGCTTGCGCGCGCCTCCTACCTTCGCGCACTCGAGCTGCAGCCGAAATCACTCGTCGCCCTGTCCGGGCTCATTCAAATCGATCTGGCTGAGAACAAAGCGGAAGCGGCCCGCTCGAGGATTCGTGCTTGGCTCGCTGAGTCGCCAGACGACCTGGAATTGTGGCTCATCGCCGGGTCAACGTTTGCGCGAGTTGGTGACGCGAAGGAGGCAGAAGCGGCTTTTCAAAAAATCCTCGCGCTGGATCCAACGAACCTGGAGGCGTACAACAAGCTCGGCGCGATCTACGTGGCGCAGCGTCGCTTGGACGAAGCCAAGAAGACCTATTCGGACGCTGCGACGCGACTGCCGAAGCCGGTCGCCGCCATCACGATGGTGGGCATAATCCTCAGCCTGCAGAACCAACCGGAACAGGCGCGCGCCCAGTACGAACGAGCACTCTCGATCGAGCCGGAGGCACCCGTCGCGGCCAACAATCTCGCGTGGGACAACGTAGTCAGGGGTGGCAACCTCGACGTGGCGCTCCAGCTGGCGCAGACCGCAAAAGCGAAGCTCCCCAACAACGCCGAAGTGAGCGACACGCTCGGGTGGATCTATTACAAGAAGGGCCTCGCCGGCCTTGCGATCACGGCCCTGAAGGACGGCGTGACCCAGGATCGGTCGAATCCGCTCATCCACTACCACCTTGGCCTGGCGTACGTCAAGAACGGCAACCGGCCGGAGGCGCAGCGCTCGCTCGAAGAGGCACTGAAACTCGACCCTCGGTTTGCGGGGGCCGACGACGCCAAGCGTGTTCTCGGCACGCTCAAAGGATAGTGATGTGACGCGGACACGTGTGACTGCGGCACTGCCGCTGATCGGGTTGTTGGTATCGTTCGCGATCCTGTACCGGGACGTGATCGCGAAGCTCGTGTTCGACTGGGGACACGACGACAATTACTCGCACGGATTCCTGATCGTGCCGATCGCGATGTATTTCGCGTGGGAGCGTCGCCAGGGGCTGTTGGAAGCCGCGAGGCAGCCCAGCGTCCTCGGCCTCATCGTGCTGATTGGCAGCATCGTAACGCTCGTGGCCGGGATCCTGGGCGCCGAATTGTTTCTCACGCGGGTGTCGATCGTCGGCGTCGTGGCCGGCGGCGTCCTCTACGTCCTGGGCTGGCAGCACCTTCGGATTCTCACACTGCCAATCGCATTCCTGCTGCTGATGATTCCGATACCGGCAATCATCTTCAACCAGATTGCGTTTCCCCTCCAATTGCAGGCGTCGCGCTTCGGCGAAACGGCTCTCATACTCTGGGGAATCCCGGTGCTGCGTGAAGGCAACGTGATCGTCCTTGCCAACACGACGCTGGAGGTCGCCGAAGCGTGCAGCGGAATCCGCTCGCTCGTCTCGTTGCTCACCCTCGGAATCATTTACAGCTACTTCACGGACCAGCGGCAGTGGGTGCGCGCGACGGTCACGCTGTCGACTATTCCGATAGCCATCCTCTCGAACGGGCTACGTGTCGCGGGGATTGGCGTCGCGGCTCACTACTACGGTGGTGAGGTTGCCACCGGCTTTCTGCATACGTTTTCAGGGTGGGTCCTCTTTGTCGTCGCCTTCGTGTTCCTTTTCGTCGTCATGCGCGTGATTCAGGCGCTCGCACCGGAACACGTGCCCGAGCGCGCGGCCGTGGCTCCTGGTGCGCTACCGGCCAACGAGATAGCCATATGAGTTCCTCCCAGATCAGAATGATCGTCGTCGCCGTCTGCCTGATTGGAACGTCCGTGTACCTTTCGGAAGCGTCGCGGGCTGAAGTGCTTCCTCCACGCGAGCCATTGGCGTCGCTGCCGATGTCAGTGGGCGGCTGGACCGGATATCGTGAGGCCGATTTCACCCCCGAGATTCTCGCGATCCTCGGTGTCGACGACTACATCACTCGAACCTACGCGCGGGACCGATTGCCGATCGGTCTGTATGTGGGCTACCACACGAGTCAGCGCCAGGGAGACACGATTCACTCCCCCTTGAACTGCCTTCCGGGCGCCGGCTGGCAGCCGGTGGATGTGGGGCGCGCAGTTATCCCGGTCAGGGGGGCACCGGGCGCTGGAAACGTCACGATGCCCGTGGAGGTCAATCGCGTGATGATCGCGAAGGGTATCGAAAGGCAGCTCGTTTTCTACTGGTATCAGAGTCACCGGCGCGTCGTAGCCGGTGAGTACCGCGCGAAGATTTATACGGTGCTCGATTCGGTTCGATACAACCGTACTGATGCCGCGCTCGTGAGGGTCATCGTCCCAGTCGCGGAAGACGATGTGCAGGCGCGCGACGCCGAGCGTCGGGCCACGGCATTCGTGCAGGATCTGTTTCCACTCCTCGGACCTCATCTTCCAAGCTGAAAAGACATGTCAACATTCTTGCTACGTCGACACGCCGTTAGGTGCGCACTCGTGATGGTGACCGCCATCGCGGCGGCCGCCTGCTCGGAGAACCCCGAAACCGCCAAACGCGACGCACTCGCGCGCGGCAATGCGTTGTTTGACAAAGCGCAATACAGCGAAGCGGTCATCGAATACCGGCGCGCAATTCAGTTCGACGCGCGCTACGCTGAGGCGCACCGCAAGCTTGCCGACACGTACCTGAAGGCAGGGGATGGCGGAAACGCCGTTCGTGAATACGTTCGCGCCGCGGACCTGCTGCCGGATGACGCCGACCTCCAGATCAAGGTTGGAAATTTCCTGCTCGCCGGCGGCCGTTTCGACGATGCGCGGGTCCGGGCAGAGCAGGTGCTCAAGACGAACCCCAAGAGCGCCCCGGCACATGTCCTTCGTGGAAACGCGCTTGCCGGCTTGAAGGACCTGGACGGTGCGTTGAAAGACATGGAAGCGGCGATCGCGGAGGAGCCAGGGAAGGGTGTCACGTACGCGAACCTGGGTGTCGTACAGCACCTTCGCGGCGACGCGACGAAGGCGGAGGAAGCGTACACGGCGGCTCTTCAGGCCGACCCCGCCTCCGTGCCAATCCGACTCTCGTACGCCAACTATTTGCTCGTCGTCAAGCGTGTCGACGATGCGGAGGCGCAGCTCAAGGAGGCGTTCAACCGCGACCGCAAGAACCCAATGGTCAGCCGGGCCCTGGCCGTGTTCTATGCGGGGACAGGACACGTTGATAAAGCTGAGCCGTATCTGAAACGCCTGGCCGAGGAGTCTGGTGATATCGGTGCGCAGTTTTCACTCGTCCAGTTGTACGTCGGCACCGGACGGCGCGATGAGGCCAGTCGCCTGCTCACGGCGCTGAAGGCGCGGACGGACACGCAACGAGACGCGACGCTGCTCCTCGCGCGACTCGCATACACCGACCATGAAACCGCTCGCGCATACGCGCTGGTGCAGGAAGTGCTCGACGCCTCACCAAAGGAATCACGCGCGCTCATCCTCAAAGCGCGCCTGGATCTCCTCGAGAAAAAGCCGGCAGACGCAGTCGCCGCGGCGAAGATCGCGGTGGCCGGAGATCCAACTCTCGCCGAGGGATCGGTCGTGCTCGGCGAAGCGTATCGAGCCCTGCGTGATCTTGAGGCCGCAAAGACCGCCTACACCGAGGCGCTGCGACTTCGCCCGAACGACGCGGCTGTTCAAGTCGCCCTGTCGCAGCTCAATCTGGCGACCGGCGGACTGGACGCGGCCACGCAATTCGCGCAAGGCGCGCTGGCCGCGGCGCCACAAGCGCCGCTCACCCGCGTCACGCTGGTCCGAGCCGCGCTCGCCTCGGGGGATGTCGCCGCTGCGGACGCGCAGCTGACGACGCTCTTGAAGGAATACCCCCAATCCGGAACAGTCCACGTACTGGAAGGCACGCTGGGCCTGTTACGCAAAGATGTGCCGGGAGCCGAGCGCGCCTTCAAGAAGGCCGCGGAACTGGCGCCGACGTCGATCGAAGCGACCGCGGGCCTGATTCTCATCGAGCTGTCGACCGGCCGTGGCCCGGCCGCGCGCGCCCGTGCCGAGGGTCTGACTACCAGATCGCCTGCGGACGTCGATGCGCTGGTGCTGGCGGCCCGAACCTACGCGAGCCTCAAAGATTTACCAAAGACCGAGGAAGTGCTCCGCCGCGCCATAGAGGTCGATGCTGCTCGAACCGAGCCGTATGCGATGCTCGCGCGCGTGTACCTGGAGCAAAGCAAGATGGACCAGGCGCTCACCGAGTTCCAGACGCTTGCCCAACGCCAGCCGAAATCGGTCGGAGCGCGCACTATGGTCGCGGCCATCCTGCAAACCCAGAACAAGCGCGAGGAGGCGAAGAAGGCGTATCGCGAAACCCTTGCCGTGGACTCGACCGCAGCGGTCGCGGCGAACAATCTCGCGTGGATGATGGTTGAGGACAACGGCAACCTCGACGATGCGCTTCAGCTTGTGCAGACTGCGCGGATCAAGCTTCCTGATTCACCGGAAGTCAACGATACC
>Ga0137435_1000606_pt1 | contig 11521 bp, 5 predicted proteins | sample EasRivERMGT100_2_FD_104904 | JGI IMG/M metagenome (GOLD analysis project Ga0137435, IMG submission 104904) | Soil microbial communities from meander-bound floodplain in the East River, Colorado, USA - East River MetaG ERMGT100_2 | ecosystem: Environmental > Terrestrial > Soil > Floodplain ... | reverse complement strand
CCCACCACGCCAGGAGCTCCGCCCCGTGGTCGCCGAAGGCGGCGCGGACGCGGGACCACGGGATCAGTACCAGCACCCCGAGCACGAGGAGGATGTCGTCGGGCCCGCTCGCGGGGGGCCGGCTCCACAGCGCCTTGAACGACCACCACGGCACCTGCGCGATCGCGCGGGCCCAGTCGAGCGAGGAACCCGGCGCTCCGCCCGGGACGAGCAGCGCGGCGTGCGCGTGTACCCACCCGTAGACGGCGGCCCAGGCCAGGATCAGCAGCCCGGTCGCGGCGGCCCAGCCGCGGCGCCGCCTCCCGTCGCCCCACCGCACGGCAGGGCAGAAGACGATCGAGACCAGCGCGACCGCCGCGACCTCCTTGCAGAGGAGCGCGGCCAGCCCCGCGGCGAGAAAGCTCCAGCGCCGCCCCGCGACCGCCTCGTGCAGGGCGAGCGACACGAAGAGCAGCGCGCCGAGGTCCTGGAAGCAGGTCGGCCACGCGATCAGGAGCCGGCTCGACTCCATCATCCACGGCGCGGTCGAGACCGCGAACGCCCCCGCCGGGCCGAGCGCCGGGCGGAACGCGCGGTAGAGCAGCGCCGCGGCCAGGCACAGACACGCGACCTGCACGAGGGCCACGGCCAGCGGATGCTGGAGCATCGCCGGCCCGAGCGCCGCGTACCAGGCCTGGCGGGCGAGCGGCCGCCAGTAGAGGCTCGACCCGCATCCGTCGAACCACGACCACGAGCCGGACAGCAGGACGTGGTGGAGGTAGTCGTAGTCATCGGCGACCGGCTCGCCGAGCGGCTGGCCGACCACGAAGGCCAGCAGCACCAGCGGCGCGAGCAGCGCCGCCGCGAGCCAGGGGTCGCGCCACCCGCCGCCGGCACCGGGGGCGCGGGGAACGGTCACGGCCTCCATCACGGAAACGACGGAGGCCGGGCGCTCGGGAGGATGCCCCTCGAGTGCTCCGGCCTCGCCGTCATGGTGGGGTGATGTCCGGCTTCGTGCCTCGGATCAGCTCGGCTTCGAGAAGTACGCCATGATCGAGAACGGCGCGCCCTGCGGATCGAAGAGCACGGCGAAGCGCCCCACGTTCGGCACGTCCATCGGCGGCATGACCACCTTGGCGCCCAGGCCGACCGCCTTGGCGGTCGCGGCGTCGGTGTCGTCGACCTGGAAGTGGACGCTCCAGTTGGCCGGCATCGGGCCCATCTCGGGCGTGATCTCGAACAGCCCGCCGGCCATCGCCTCGCCGCGCTTGAACAGCGTGTAGTCCATGTTCCCCATCGGCTTGACCTCGGTCGACCACGGGAACAGGCCGGTGTAGAACGTCGCGGCCTGCTTGGTGTCCCGCGTCAGCAGCTCGGTCCAGGTCAGCGCGCCGGTCTCGTCGAGCAGGCCGGCGCCGATGTGCTTCTTCGCCTCCCAGACCGCGAAGGTCGCGCCGGTCGGATCCTGCAGCACCGCCATGCGGCCGAGGTCGCCCACGTCGAACGGCCCGGCGTGCACGTTGCCGCCGAGCTGCTTGGCGCGCGCGGCGCTCTGGTCCGCCGATTCCACGGAGACGTAGGAGAGCCAGTGCGATGGCACGCCCGCCTTCGCCGCATCGGGGTTGATCGAGCACAGCGCGCCGATGTCCTTCCCGTTCTTGCGCAGGATCGTGTACGGGGGACCGCCGCCCATCTCCTGGTCGTGCGCGGTCCAGCCGAACAACGTGGTGTAGAACTGCTTGGCCCCCGCCGGGTCCGAGGTCGAGAGCTCGGGCCACGAGAAGGTGCCTGGCGCGTGCTGCGTGACGGTGGTCATGACGGTCTCCTGAACGTGAGGGGCCCCTAGTGTTGCCGCGCGAGCGCCGCCTTCGGGCGCCCGTTGTACTTCTCGAACAACCGCGTCTGCCGGGTCTCCATCGAGACCGCCTTGCCCGCAATGTAGACCTGCTCGACGTGGGTCGCGATCTCGAGCGGGTCGCCGTCGGCCACGATCAGGTCGGCGATCTTGCCGACCTCGATCGAGCCGAGCTGGTCGCCGACACCGAGGATCTGCGCCGGATAGAGCGTGATGCTCTTCAGCGCCTCCTCGCGCGGCAGGCCGTAGGCCGCGGCCATCGCCGCGTGGTACGGCAGGTTGCGCGCGTTCATCGCGAAGTTGGACGTGCCCTGGTCCGAGATGCAGAAGCGCACGCCGGCGGTCTGCAGCTTGGCGGCCTCCGACATCTCGGCGTCGTAGGGCTCGTAGCTGCGCCGCGGCAGCGTCATCGGCGCGGCGCTGATCACCGCGATGTCGCGCGCCTTCAGCTCGTCGGCGACCCGCCAGGCGTCGTCGCCGTTGACCAGCACGACCCGCGGGATCTTCTGCTCGTCCACGAAGCGCAGCACGGCGCGGATCTGCGCCAGCGACGAGGCGTGGAACATCACCGGGATCTCGCCGCGCAGGGCCTTGCCCATCGCGTCCCACTTCACGTCGCGGTCGTGCCGCGGCACCCCGGCCTTGCCCTCGGCGTCGCGCGCCTTCCAATAGGCACGGGCGTCCTCGAACGAGGTGCGGACGTCCGCGATCGCCTGCTCGCGCGCCTTGCGCTGCTCCTCCTCGGACGCGGTCACGAACGCCCCGCGCGCCGTGGTCATCGCCGGCCAGAACACGTGGAGCCCGACCGGGGCCCGCACCGCCATGTCCTCGAAGGTCCACCCGTCGAGGTGCAGCAGCGCCGAGGTGCCGGCCACGGTTCCGCCGCGCGGCGTCACCAGCGCGGAGGTGATGCCGTTGGCCCGCGCCACGGGGATCAGCTCGCTCTCGGGGTTGAACTCGGTCTCGGCGCGGATGTTGGGATTGACCGCGCCGATCTCCTGCCAGTCGTTGGTGCCGAGCACGCTGTTGATCTCGGTCAGGCCGAGCGCGCTCAGCGCGGCGACGAAACCGGGATAGACGTGCTTGCCGGCGCAGCTCACGGTCCGCGCCCCCGCCGGCGCCGTCACCCGGTCGCCGACGGCGGTGATCTTCCCGTCGACCACCACGACGCTGCCGTTCTCGATCACCGGCCCGCTCACGGTGTGCACGGTGCCGCCGCTCAACACCAGCGTCTCGGCGCCCGCCGTCGTCGCTCCGGCGGCCAGCGCGGCCGCCACCCACAGCCCGAGCGCGCGCGTCATCGGCCCGCCTCCCCGGCGCGCCGCGCCCGTCGCTCGGTCTCCGACAGGAACGGGTGGAACTCCCCGCCGCAGTCGTTGCCGCCGGTGTCGGTGTCGTCGAGGTAACGCGGCGGCCAGTTGCTCGCAACGGCGTCGCGGCCGGGGCGCTTGGTGCCGCGGGCGCGCGCGATCAGCGCGTCGCGCTCCCGCGCCAGCGCCTCGCGGGCCGCCAGGTCCTCGCCGCGGTCGAAGTACTTGCGACCCTCGATCCAGGTCTGCTGGCAGGCCGAGTAGGGCGACAGCGGGCTGCCGTCCCACACCGTGAAGTCCGCGTCCTTGCCGACCTCGAGCGAGCCGACCCGCGCGTCGGCGCCGATCTGCTTCGCGGCGTTGAGCGTCGCGAACTTGATCGCCTCCTCGGGCGGCACCCCGCCGTACTTGATCGCCTTGGCCGCCTCGGTGTTGAGCCGGCGCGCGTGCTCGCTGTCGTCGGAGTTGAACGACACCGTCACGCCGCGGTCCCACATCAGGTAGCCGTTGTAGGGGATCGCGTCGATCACCTCGTACTTGTAGGCCCACCAGTCGGAGAAGCTGCTGCCCATCGCGCCGTGCGCCGCCATCTCGTTGGCCACCTTGTAGCCCTCGAGGACGTGGGTGAAGGTGCCGACCTTGAAGCCCAGCTCGTCGGCGACGCGCATCAGCGCCAGGATCTCGTCCTGGCGGTACGAGTGGCAGTGGATGATGCGCTTGCCGTCGAGGATCTCGACCAGCGCGTCGAGCTGCAAGTCGCGCCGCGGCGGCAGCTTGCTCTTGTCCTTCTTCGCCTCGGCGATCGCGGCCCGGTAGTCCTTGGCGCGCAGGAAGGCGTCGCGGATGCTCTGCTCGACGCCGCCGCGGCTCTTCGGATAGCGGTCGGTCGCGTCGGTGCCCCAGTTCGACTGCTTGGGGTTCTCGCCGAGCGCGAACTTGATCGTGGGCGCGGCGCCGGCGAACAGCAGCTGATCGGGCGGCTCGCCCCACTTGTTCTTGATCACCGCGCACTGGCCGCCGATCGAGTTACAGGAGCCGTGCAGCAGGTGCATGATCGTGGTCCCGCCCGCGAGCTGGCGGTAGATGTTGATGCTCTCGGAGTTGATCACGTCCTGGATCCGAACCTCGGACGTGACGTTGTTGGTGCACTCGTTGACGTTGCCCAGCACCGCGGAGTGGCTGTGCGGGTCGATGATCCCCGGCGCCACGTGCTTGCCGGCGCCGTCGATCACCAGCGCACCGGACGGGGCCTTGAGCCCGCGACCGACCGCCGCGATCTTGCCGTCGCGCACCAGCAGGTCCGCGTTCTCGATCGTCCCCTGCGGGCCGGCGGTCCACACCGTCGCGCCGTGCACGAACACGATCGGCGTCTTGCCCGGCGCCGGCGCGCGCCAGGCCTCCGTGTTGCCCATCACCGCCGGCACCGCGACCGGCGGCTCGTCGGCCTTCTTGTCCTTGCCGTCCTTGCCGCGGGCCGGCGCGTCGAGCCGCACCGCGGTCACATCGTGCGAGCCGACGCCCGCCACCTTGAGCGTGCCGCTCAGACCCTCGCGGCTGGTGGCGAGGTCGAAGGCCTCGGGGTTCTCGGAGCCGCGGCGCACCGTGAAGGCGAGCCGCCCCGCATCGAGCCGCACCGAGGTCGCCGCCAGCGTGTCGGCGCCGACCACCAGCTTGACGGTGGTGTCGGGCTCGGTCGCGACGATCATCGTGTGCGCGTCCTTGCCTCCGCTCCAGCGCACCGCCCAGGTGCCCTTCGCGCCGTCGGAGGCCGCCACCTCGAGGCGCGCGCCGTCGATCCACACCTCGCGCACCGCGCCCGCGTCGGAGAACAGGTCGCCGCGGGTCACGGTCAGGTTGGCGATCTTGCCGGGGGTGAGCGTGCCGAGCCGGTCCGAGAGCCCGAGCAGCCGCGCCGGCGTCGTCGTGACGGCCGCGAGCGCGTCGTCGGGCTTGAGCCCGCGCGCGATCGCCTTGCTCACGTTGCCGCGGAACGCCTTCACGTCTTTGAGGCCGTTGGTGGTCAGCGCGAACGGCACGCCCTGCTGCGCCAGCGTGGCCGGGTTCCCCGGCGCGGCCTGCCAGTGGCGCAGCTCCTCGGTCGTGACCTCGAGCGCCTGGTCGGGGTCGCTCACGTCCGGCGCCTCGGGGAAGTTGACCGGCACGATCATCGGCGTGCCACGCGCGGCGATGTCCTTCACCCGCTTGTACTCGTCGCCGCCGCCCACCACCGTCGCGGTGATGCCGGCCTCCTTGGCGATCGTTCCCGCGCGCAGCACCTCGAGCATCTCGTCGACCACGATCAGCGCCGGGCGCTGGCCGTCGATCACCGGCTGCAGCGCGTCCCACGCCAGGTTCAGCTCGGGGCGCTCGCGTCCGGCCGGCGACTTGGCGTAGGCCGCGCGCGTGTCGCGGTACCAGCGCGCGTCGAGCAGCGCCTGGCGCACGACCGCGACGGCGCCCATCAGCGAGCCCGGGTAACCGGTCCGCGCCGGCTCCAGCGCCATCACCTGCATCGCGTCCTCGCGCAGCATCGCGTCGCCGGGCGCCGCGGCGCTCAGCCCCATCACCGCGCTCCAGCCGCGGATCACACCCTCGCGCGGCGCGACCTGGGCCACGGTGAAGCCGGCGGCCCGCAGGCCTTCGAGCTGCTCGCGCGAAGGGGGCGGCATCTCGCTGACCCTGACCTCGGCGCGCACCACCGGGAGAGGATGCGCGGCGCCGTTCGCCGTGCTCGCCGGCTGCGGCGGGCGGCGGTTGGCGGCCTGGGCCCCGACGGCCGGAGCGGCCTCGGTGGCGACGACGTAGGCGTCGATCAGACCGGGATAGACGGTGAGGCTGTCGCCGGGCCACACCCGCGCGTCGGCGGGCACGGCGACGCCGGCGCCCACGGCGGTGATCACGCCGTCGCGCATGACGATGGTGCCGCGCTCGATCACCTTGCCGGGCGCGGTCACGATGCGGGCCCCGACGATGGCGTGGACGCGCGGCGCCGCCGCGTGTGCGAGCGGCGCGAGAATCATGAAGACGACCGGCAGTATGGCGAGCGCGGGGGAACGCAGGCGGGTTCTGGACATCGGCGGCACCTCGAAAGGCGGTGGAGGGAGTGGGTCGAGAAAGCGACCCTAAGCCGCGTTCGGACGAGTGCGCAAGATTCGACCTACGAGCGGAGCCTCCGGCGGGCACGAGCGCGCCGCGAGCGGCCGCGCCGGGGCCGCCCCGACCGCTTCAACCGGGTTCGGACCCGTGAAACTCCTACAAATGGCCCGGCCCCGGCCCCGTTTCAGGGCCGGGGGGCGCAGCCTCTCCGCCACACGCGGGTGGATTGCCCCGATCGGGGTCGGGCGCCTTGCAACATCGGGTGTCCCATCGCCCGGCTCCGGCACCCTCGACGTCCCGATTCGGAACGAAGACAGGGGTTCAGCCTGGAACCTGGCCTGTCGGGGGGCGGGCTTAGCCGGTTTCCCGGCGGGTGGCACATGGGCTGCGTCTCTAGCCCCCCGGGTGGCGAATCGTGGGCCTGGCAGGCAACCGACGCCGGCGCGCGTGCTCCCACCCTATGGGAAAGGAGAGCAAACGCGATGAGACGCTCGAGCCTCTGGTGGTCCTTGCTGTTGGTGACGGTCGCCGCCTCCGCGGCGTCCGCCCAGGCCTCCGGTCGCGCTTCGCTGGGCCTCAACGTGAGTAGCGAGGGCGCGCCGCCGCCGGCGACGGTCGTGATCCTCGAGGAGGAGCCACGCACCCTGCTGGTGCCGAACAGCACCGTGCGGGTGGTCGAGGACCGCCGGATTTCGTACGACTTCTTCCGATACGGCGTGTACTGGTACATCCACGACGATGGTCGTTGGTACCGCGGGCGCGCCCACAACGGTCCGTTCCGTTCGATCGACGTGAAGTACGTGCCGCGGGCGATCATCACGGTGCCCGCGAAGCACTGGCGATATCCGCAGCACACCCAGTCGGTGGCGTCCATGAAGGAGCTGCGGGACCGGGGCAAGGGCCGCGAGCGCTGATCGCGGCTTAGATCCGAGACCAAGGGCGGCGGCCTAGCGGCGGCCGCTCTTTTTCGTCGTCTTGGGCACGACCATCGGCTCCGGCGCACCGACCAGCACGTAGGACGCCCAGTGGTAGGGCGCGCTGGTCGAGCCGCTCATCAGCATGCGGCGCTTGGCCTCCGCGAGCGCGTGGGTGGCGCCGCGCTTCTGATCGAGCAGCTGGTCGTAGAAGACGCCGAGCAGGTCGGCCGCGTCCTCCGGCTCGACGCGCCACTCGGCCGCGAGCACGCGGCGCGCGCCGGCGCTCAGCATCGTCTGCCCCAGCCCCTCGCGCGCCCGGTCCCCGGCCTCCGAGACCGTGACCAGCTCGACGCGGAGCACGGGCAGCGCCGCGAGGTCGCGGACCGCGAGCATCGCCGAGGAGTCGCCGGGCGGCGTCGCCGCCACGTGCACGACCGAGGCCTGGGCCAGCATCCCGGGCAGCGTCTCGCGGGTGGCGCGGCGCAGCCGCCCCTTCGAATGGGCCCCCAGCGCCTTGAGCTCGGGACTCGCGCTGGGGCCGACTCCGACCACGTCGGTCCCCGGCGCGAGGGGCAGCGGCGCGGCGAGCAGGTAGCGCACGTTCGGCGCGTAGGCGACCTCGGCGTGCTCGATCAGCCACCCGCCCCTCAACGCGTTCCGCTCCGCCTCGCCGCCGACCGGACGCAGCACCAGGGTCTCGAACGGCACCCGCGCGATCAGATCGTCGGGCACCACCACCAGCCGGTCGATGCCGCCGAGCTCCATCTCCACCGAGCCGACCAGCGCCAGGTAGAGCGCGCGGGCGTGCTGCACGGTCGCCGGGGCGTCCGAGGCGTTCGCGTCCGCCAGGCCGCGCAGCAGCCCGTCGACGCGGTCGCGCAGCGCGGCGCGCGGCGGCAGCATCACGTGCTTCCAGCCCCGCGCGCGGATCATCCACAGCGACGTGCTCGAGTCGCCGACGCTGTAGATCAGCCAGGCGTCCTCCGGGCCGACCCGCGCCTGCGCGGCGGCCGGGGTCGGCACGGCGCCGGTGTCGGGCCCGGCACCGAGCCGGCGCAGCCGCTCGGCCAGGCCGAAGGCCTCGATCGAGTAGCTGCTGTCGGAGCGGGTCAGCGTGTCGATGCGCGCCGCCTGGAGCCGCGCGAGGCGGTCGATCATCCGCTCGAACTCCGCCCGCGTCGTGGGCGCGGCCATGTGCGCCGCGGCCGAGTCGGCCGCGGCGAGGTGGGCCTCGGTGGTATCGCTGACGACGCTCGAGTCGGCAGCCGCGTGCGGTGATGTTGTCGAATCGCTCGCCGCGATCGCCACCGAGTCTCGAGGTACCGACGCCGGCGTCGCACTCGAGTCCGCGGCCGCCATCCCCGGCGCGTCCTGGGCCCCCGCGGCGCCGCCGAGCGCAAGCCCGGCCGCCACGACCAGCGCCGCGACCCCGGCGCGCTTGGCCGCGGCCTTCGCCGTGCGCAGCGAGACCTTCTGCAGCCGCGCCACCAGCAGCGGCGGCGTGACCAGCGTCGTCACCGCGACCATCACGATCACCGCGGCGAACATCGACCCGTCCACCACGCGCTCGCCGGCGATCATCAGGCCGCTGCCGATGCCGGCGAAGATCAGCCCGACCTCGCCGCGCGGGATCATGCCGAGGCCCACGGCGATGCGGTCGGCGCCGGGGGTGACGACGGCGAGCGAGCAGGCCTGCTTGCCGATCACCGCCGCCAGCGTCAGCAGCACCGCGAACCCCACCACGCCGGGCTGCGCGAACGTGGCCAGGTCGACGCGCATGCCCATCAGCACGAAGAACACCGGCACCAGGAAGGTGGTGAGCGGCTGGAGCAGCTCGGCGAGGTCGCGCTTGCGGCGGTCGCGGTCGCGCAGCTCGCGGTAATGCAGCTCGTCGAGGATCAGCCCGGCGGCGAAGGCGCCGACGATCCCGGCCAGCCCGGACAGGATCGCCAGGTACGAGAGCCCGAAGCAGAACGCCAGCGCGATCGTGAGCAGCAGTCCGTCGCCGGGGACATTGCGGGCGATGTGGAACACGCGCTTCGACAGCCCGCGCCCCACCAGCAGCGCGCCGCCGAGGAACGCGACCGACTTGCCGACGATCAGCAACACCTCGCGCGCGTCGAACGGCCGCCCCGCGTTGGCCGCATCGATCAGCCCGGCGACGACCGCGAGCACGATCAGCCCGAGCACGTCGTCGATCACCGCGGCGCCGAGGATGATGCGGCCCTCGAGGGTGTCGGCGCGGCCGAGGTCGCTGAGCACGCGGGCCGTGATGCCGACGCTGGTCGCGGCCAGCGTCGCGCCGACGAACCAGTCGGCGAGCCGGGGATGCTGCGGATACCACCACGCGGTCAGGGTCGCGCCGAGCAGCATCGGCACGATGACGCCGATCACCGCGACCAGGAACGCGGAGCTGCCGACCGCGGCCATGCGCTTGACGTCGGACTCGAGCCCCACCGTGAAGAGCAGGAACAGCACGCCGAGCTGCGACAGCAGCTCGAGCGGGGCCGATTCGCGCATCACGCTCATGCCGTGCCAGCCGAGCAGGCCCAGGTTGCCGAGCAGGACGCCGGCCAGCAGCTCGCCGAGCACCGGCGGCTGGCCGAGCCGCTGGGCCAGCGCCCCACCCATCCGGGCCGCGACCAGGATGACGACGAGCGCCCCCAGCACGGGGGCGAGATCGAACATGCCGTGCATACCCTCGGCTTCTACCCCATTCGCCCATGGCCGTCGAGGCGATTGCCGCCAACGCCGATAACCCGACTGCGACCCGGGGGGTCCGGCCGCGTCCCAAGGACATGCGGCGGGCGACGGCCCTGCGGCGCTTGGCCGCCGCGCTCCCCCTCTGCCATAGTCCCGGACCCTTCCAGCGGCCTGTGGCCGCAACTCTCGGAGGTCGGATGGAGCAGTTCGCCGACAAGATCCGCGGTGCCCTGACGCGCGCCGCGGCCCGCCAGACCTCGAACGGGCCCCCGCGGACGGCGCAGGAGGACCTCGCCGCCTGGGTCAAGGGCCACCTGCGCGACACGCGGCTGGTGGTGGTCTCGAACCGCGAGCCCTACTCCCACTTCCGCGGCGAGGGCGAGCAGATCCACTGGACCCGCAACGCCGGCGGCCTGACCGTGGCGCTCGACGCCGTCGCGCAGGCGACCGGCGGCGTGTGGGTCGCGCACGGCAGCGGCGACGCCGACCGCGCCACCGCCGACGCCCGCGGCCGCGTGGCGGCGCCGCCCGATCGGCCCACCTACACGCTGCGCCGGGTGTGGCTGAGCCCCGAGGATCACGCGCTCTACTACTCCGGGCTCTCGAACAGCGCGCTCTGGCCGCTGTGCCACGTCGTCTACGTGCGCCCGCGCTTCAACCTCGACGAGTGGGAGCGCTATCGCGACGTGAATCGCCGCTTCGCCGAGGCCGCGCTCGAGGAGATCGGCGACCGGCCCGCGTTCGTGTTCCTGCAGGATTACCACCTCTCGCTGGCGGCGCGCTTCATCAAGGAGAAGCGCCCCGACGTGCCGGTCGCGCTGTTCTGGCACATCCCGTGGCCCAATCCCGAGGTGTTCCGCATCTTCCCGTGGAAGCAGGAGATGCTCGACGGCATGCTGGCCAACGACCTGATCGGCTTCCACATCCGTTTCCACGCCCACAACTTCCTCGACACCGTCGCCAACGAGCTCGAGGCGCGGGTCGACCGCGAGCGCGTCGCGGTCGAACGCAGCGGCCGACGCACCTGGGTGCGGCACTTCCCGATCGGCGTCAACGTGCGCGAGATCGAGGCCATGGCGGATTCGCCGCAGACCACCCAGCGCATCGCGCGGATCCGGCGCGAGCTCAAGCTCGAGGACTGCAGCGTGGGGCTCGGGGTCGACCGGCTCGACTACACGAAGGGCATCCCGGAGCGGCTGGAAGCGGTCGAGCGCCTGTTCGAGAAGTACCCGCAGTGGGTCGGCAAGTTCGCCTTCATTCAGATCGGCGTGCCGTCGCGGATCGAGCTGGCCGAGTATCGCGACGTGTCGCTGCGCGCGCGCGTCATCGCCGACCGGATCAACGAGCGTTTCCCGCGCCGCGGGGGGCCGACGGTCGAGATTCTCGAAACCAACCTCGACTTCCGCGATCTGGTGCCGTATTACCGTCTCGCCGACTTGTGCGCGGTGACTTCGCTCCACGACGGCATGAACCTGGTCGCCAAGGAATTCCTGGCGGCGACCACCGACAACGACGGCGCGCTGGTGCTGTCGCCGTTCACCGGCGCGGCGCGCGAGCTGGAGCGGGCGTGGCTGGCCTCGCCCTACGACCGCGAGGCGCTGGCCGACGCCTATCACGGCGCGCTGTCGGAGTCGCCGGAGGCGAGACGCGAGCGCATGGTG
>Ga0137435_1000605_pt1 | contig 11528 bp, 10 predicted proteins | sample EasRivERMGT100_2_FD_104904 | JGI IMG/M metagenome (GOLD analysis project Ga0137435, IMG submission 104904) | Soil microbial communities from meander-bound floodplain in the East River, Colorado, USA - East River MetaG ERMGT100_2 | ecosystem: Environmental > Terrestrial > Soil > Floodplain ... | reverse complement strand
ATCCTTGGTTTCGAAGCGGAGATCGCCGACGCCCGAAACTTCTTCGGAGAGGTTCCCGGTCAGTCATCCAGCGTCGTCACCGTCATGGGTAACCTGATGATCGTTCCGAGGCTGGGCCCCATTCATCCGTACGTTGTTGGCGGGCTTGGCCTGATGAAGACACACGTAGATTTCAGCACCTCGACGCTGCTCGAGACCACAGACAACAGTCTGGCCTGGGATCTGGGCGGCGGAGCCATCGTGCTCTTCTCGCCGCATTTTGGTGTACGCGGAGACATCCGTCATTTCCACTCGATGCAGCGATCGACGGTGCCGCTGCTCGATACAATCTTCACCGATGCCCGATTGAACTTCGGACGCGCAAGCGCGAGCGTGGTCCTCGCCTTTTAGGAGCGGGGTGTCAGCGTCGGGGGAACTGCACTGCCAGCCGACACGGACCCGAACACTTTCATCGCGGAGGCGATCATTCCAGAGATGTCGGAGACGGTCGCGGGAATGATGACCGTATTGCTCTGCCTCGCGAGCTGGCCGAACTGTTCGACGTATTGCTCGGCAACGCGGAGCTGCACGGCTTCCATGCCCCCATCGGTACGAATGGCGTTCGCGACCTGGCGGATGCCTTCGGCGGTTGCGGAGGCGACCGCGAGAATGGCTTGAGCTTGTCCCTCGGCCTCGTTGATCTGCTTCTGGCGCGTCGCTTCAGACGCCTTGATCACCTGCTGCTTTTCGCCCTCTGCCGTATTGATGGCGGCGTCGCGCTGCCCTTCGGACGTCAGGATAACGGCGCGCTTCTCGCGTTCGGCCCGCATCTGCTTTTCCATCGCGGCCAGAATGTCGGCTGGCGGCTCGATGTTCCTGATCTCGTAGCGCATCACCTTGACGCCCCACGACTCCGACGCCTTGTCCAGCTCCCCGACAACGGAGACGTTGATCGTCGTGCGCTCCTCGAACGTGCGATCGAGGTCGATCTTCCCGACCTCGCTGCGAAGTGTGGTCTGCGCGAGCTGAGTGATCGCAAAGAGATAATTAGAGATGCCGTACGACGCCCGCTCGGCGTTGAGGACCTTGAGATAGAGGACGCCATCGACGCCGACCTGCACGTTGTCCCGGGTGATGCACACCTGTGCCGGGATGTCGATGGCTGACTCCTTGAGGGAATGCCTGTACCGAATGACGTCGACGAACGGCACGAGCAGGTGAAAGCCCGCGTTCAGCGTGGCGTTGTACCGGCCCAGGCGCTCCACGACGAAGGCGCTCTGCTGCGGCACCACGAGCGTCGTGCGATACACAACCAAGAGCACCAGTGCAGCTATCAACAACAGGACGATCAGCGTACCTTCCATCAGGGACCTCGCTCAGCGCGGATATCCAGTTCCAGATCACGAACGGCGACGACGCGGCAGCGCTCCCCCGACGCAAGGAGCCGCGTGTCGATGTTGCGGACGCTCCACGTCGTGCCGCGCAGCTCCGCGCGCCCGTGTTGACCGGCTGGAATCGCGCTCGTCGGCAGGGCGACCTCGTTGACGAGTGAGTCGACCGCTCCGCCTCGCTCTCCACGCTGCATGAAGGCGAGCAGCGGTTTCCGAAAGAGCGCGAGGCACGCGAGCGAGATGACGGGAAACAGGCTCCACTGCATCCAGTCCTGCTGGAGGCCGCCAAGCCGCTCCAGCAGACCTATCAGCAGCGCCGACACGGCGAAAAAGATGAAAAAAAAGCCGCCTGGTGTCGCCAGCTCGATAGCGGTCAGCGCGAGACCCAGCACAACCCAATACCACCAAATCATGATGAGAGCTGCATGTTATAGGAAGTCCGGCGCGGAACCGATCGAATGTGGAACTTGGGCAACTCGCCGCGAGTCGGCGGATGTTTGAGGCGTTGAGACGCCTACAATGGCGGTATGACACGCGTAGCCGTCCTGAGCGTGTGGGGGCTGCTTGGTGCCTCCGCGGTGGCGACCGCAGCCGATGCGATTCAGGTCGTGACCGCGGCGCGTTCCGTTCAGCCCGGCGAAGTGGTGTTGTTCACCGCGACTACCGCGGCACCGATCGAGGCGCTTCGCGCGCGCGCGTTCGACCGCGACCTGCCAACGTTCCGCCTCGATTCCAAAACGTGGCAGGCCGTGCTGGGTATCGACCTGGGCGTTGCGGCGGGCTCGTACCCGGTGTCGTTTGCCGCCCTTCTCGACGGACACGAGGTCGACACGACGGTCACCCTCGCCGTTCAGAAACGGGTCTTCGCAACGCGCACCTTACGGATTGACGACGCTTTTGTGAATCCGGCGCCGCCGACGGTGCAACGCATCATCAGCGAAGCCGCTGAACTGGCGCGCGTGTGGGAACAATCCGCGCCGAGCCGATTATGGAGCGGCGCGTTCGTGCCCCCGGTTCCAGGACGCGCGACCGGCATTTTCGGCTCGCGGAGCATCATCAATGGCCAGGCTCGCCAGCCACACGGCGGAACCGATTTCCTCAGCCCCACAGGCACACCAATTCAGGCTCCGAACAGCGGCCGGGTGGTCCTGGCGCGCGAGTTGTACTTCACTGGAAATACCGTCGTCATCGATCACGGCCTCGGAATGTTTTCGCTGCTCGCTCACCTGTCGGTCATTGACGTACATGCTGGCGATAGCGTGACTGCAGGTCAGATCGTGGGGCAAGTCGGCGCAACTGGACGAGTCACGGGACCGCATCTTCACTGGGGAGTACGTATCGGTGAGGCGCGCGTTGATCCCTTGGCCGTGCTCGCCATCCTGCACGAAACGCGCTGACCCGGGCGGCATTACGCCGCCGCCCGCGTCGGGTTTGCCCGTCGCCTCTCTTGCAATCTGCCCGGCCAATACCAGCGCGACAAAAGTCTCTCTCTTGCGTCCGCGTGGTCATGTCGGCCGTGACTATTCTCTAACCACGATGCGCCTGACACCGCAGCGAAGCTGCCGTGAGCGCTGATAGATCGCTGCTCATGGCAACTGTCTAGAACATTGCCAATATGAACAACCTCTGACCAGCGGCGATTCAAACCCTCCTGTCTGCAGGGCAGCATCATTGCTACCGTCGATGCGGACCCGAATCATCGCAGACGGCGCGTCGCCCATCCGCTTCTGTGGGCCCACGCCGGAATCTGTCCATAACACCCACTCACGGAGTCGCTCGCATGAAGAACAGCGCGTTTCGCCCATTTGCCTCGGCACCTCGCCGGCCCCGCAAACGCGGCACCTCCCGCTTGTTCGTGCTCGGCGCAGCGTTCGCCTCGTCGGCGGCGATGACCGCCGCGGGCGCCACGCCCGTGCAGGCCGGACAGGGCATCCCGGAAGGGCAGCCCGCGCTCTCGGCGCAGGCTGGTGCCGCCCAGGCGGGCGACCCCTCAGCCTCGGTGCGATTCGACATCCGTTCCGGCCCACTGCTCGACGCCATCAAGCGCTTCGAAGAGCTGACGCACATCAAGGTCACCGTCGCGACGGCTGGTATCGAGGACATCCTGACGCCCGGTGTGTTCGGTACCATGACGCCCCGGGAGGCGCTCGATCAGATGCTGAGCGGCACCAACGTGTCATCCGAGGTGGGCGCAGACGGAGTGACCCTGGGAGTTCGGGGACCAACCGAGTTCGTCGCGGTCGTGGCAAGGACGCCGAGTCTGCCATCACCGAAGTACCGTGCGTCGCTCCGCGACACGCCACAGACAGTGGTCGTGATTCCGCAGCAGGTCTTTCAAGAGCAGAACGCGATGTCATTGCGCGACGTCCTGCGCAACACCCCTGGCATCACCATGAGCGTCGGCGAAGGACCCAGCGGATTCGCCAATGGCGACCAGCCGCTCATCCGCGGGTTCAACGCGCGAAATGACATCTACATCGACGGCGCCCGCGATCCGGGAGAAGTCAGCCGCGACATGTTCAACGTCGAGTCGGTCTCCGTGGCGAAAGGTCCATCCTCGGTCACCGGCGGCCGCGGCGCCACGGGTGGCTCGATTGATCTCGTCACCAAGTCGGCAAACCTGACCAACTCCGCGAACGTGAGGCTCACGGGCGGGAGCTCCGATTACGAGCGCGCGACCGTCGACGTGAACCGCAGGTTGACCGACACCGTGGCGTTCCGCTTCAACGGCCTGTGGCAGGACGCGGGGTATCCGGGACGCGACGTCCAGCAGAACAAGAGCTGGGGCTTTGCCCCCTCGATTGGCTTCGGCTTGAACAAGTCGACGCAGCTCGTCGTCAGCTACTCACACTTGAGGCAGGACAATATCGTGGACCTCGGCCTGCCCGCGCTGCTTCCTGATCTCGCAATCGAGCAGGGCCTCACGGTCAACGATCTCGACTTCAACAACTTCTACGGCATTGTCTCGCGCGATCACGAGAAGACCACGTCAGACGTGGTTACCGCGAAGTTCGACCAGCGATTCAACTCGACCTTCAGCCTGCGCAATCTGACCCGCTACGGGAAGAACTACCGTAATGCCCTCATCACGCCGCCGCGGCCCGCTACCATGACGACCGGCCAGGGCCCCGAGGATCCTGGCTACAACCCGGCCGTCGCACAGATACGACGCACCGACACGAAGTACCAGTACCGCGACGATAAGGTGGCGACCAATCAGACCGACCTCAGCGCCACCTTCGGCACCGGCTCCATCGGGCACAGTGCGGACATCGGCGTGGAAATCGCCGGGGATCGTCAGCCGACCTACGCGGTCACGGACCTCTTCACCAACGGGCGTCCACCGGTGAACGATCTCTTCAATCCAACGCCCTACATCGCATACACGCCCGCACTCGCCCGCACCGGCGCATCGTCGGATGCAAAGGTACAGTCGGCGGCGGCGTATGCGTTTGACACGATCAATGTCACCGACCACTGGCAAGTCGACCTCGGCCTGCGTTGGGACCGGGTCAAGATCGATTACAGGAACGTCGCGGTCAATGGCGCCGTCACGAACTTCGGCCGCACCGACAGAGCCCTCAGCGGTCGCAGCGGCCTCGTCTTCAAGCCGACAACCCAGACCAGTATCTATGGCGTCTACAGCACCTCGTTCACGCCGTCGTACGACGGCGGGCATGGACTGATTGTGGCGGCGACGGGAGCCAACAGCATCGCGCTGCCGCCGGAAAAGACCCACAACACCGAGTTCGGCGCGAAGTGGGATCCGCTGAACGGGTTGTCGGTAACCGGCGCGGTGTTCCAGATAGCGAAGACCAACGCGAAAACGGTGGACTCGTCCAACACCACCGTGCTCGCGGGCGATCAGCGGGTCAGGGGCGTCGAGTTCGGCCTCAGCGGAAATATCACGCCGCGATGGGGCACCTTTGCAGGCTTGGCCGTCATGAACGGCAAGGTCGAGAGCTCGCTGAACCCGATTGAAGTCGATCAGCGCCTCGCCTATGTGCCGCACGTGTCGTTGAACCTGTGGACCACTTATCGGCTGCCGATGAACCTCACCATCGGCGGAGGCACGAACTACAGTGACGGCAACTACTTCAACAACACGGGCGGGTTCAATTTCGTGGGCGGCGGCACCGTCGCCAATCCGAAGTACGCCAAGAACGCGGCGGCCATCCAGGCGCTGACCAAGTACTGGCTGTTCAACGCCATGGCGATGTACCCGCTCAACCGCCACATCCAGCTTCAGGTGAATGCCACCAACCTCGGAGACAGGAAGTACGCGGATCGCGCCTACGATCGGCACTTCTTGCCGGGCCCCACGCGGCAGGTGCTGTTCAGCCCAGTCATTACCTGGTAGCCGAAGCGGAACACGATGCTGCTGCAGATTCCCGACGTTCTCAGCATCGAGCAGGTGGCGCACGCGCGCCGCCTCCTCGATGCCGCCGACTGGGTGGATGGCCGGGTGACGGCGGGCCGCCAGTCGGCGCAGGTCAAGGACAACCTGCAGCTGCCCGAAGATCATCCCGTCGCGCGCGAGCTGGGCGACATGATTCTCACGGCTCTGCAGCAGAGCGCCCTGTTTGCCTCGGCGGCACTCCCCTTGCGCGTGTTTCCACCGCTGTTCAACCGCTACCAAGGAGGACACTCGTTCGGAAGTCATGTGGACAACGCCATCCGGCAGATCGCGGGCACGCCCCTTCGGATTCGGACCGACCTGTCCGCGACGCTGTTCCTGGCCGAGCCAGATGAATACGAGGGTGGCGAGCTGATCGTCGAGGACACTTACGGCGTCCACAGCGTGAAGCTTCCGGCGGGGCACTTGGTGCTCTACCCCTCCACGAGCCTGCACCATGTGAGGCCCGTCACGAGCGGTGCTCGCATCGCCTCGTTCTTCTGGATTCAGAGCATGCTGCGCGACGATGGTGAGCGAACGCTGCTGTTCGATCTGGACAACGCGATCCAGCGCCTCACCGTGGATCTGCCCGAGCACCCCGCTGCCGTGCAGCTGACCGCGGTGTATCACAACCTCGTGCGCCGCTGGGCTGACCTCTAGCCGTCCGCGCGGCTTGCAAGCTCCAGCGCTTCCTGCGCAGCCGAACGCATCTCGGCACTTCCGACGTAGTCAGACGAGGATCGACCGGGATCCATGTTTTCGAGGACGAACTCGTTCAGGAATTGCGGTTGATATCTCGCGTACACGCGGGCGCCGAATCGAAACAAGTCATACGCGACACCCCGAAAACGAGCGACGCCCTTCTGTTCCCACCGCCGCGCGAGCGCAAGGCCGTCGTCCACGGCATCGGTGGCCTGGTGGACATCGTCAGGCATCGGCTCGTGACTCGCGGCCGTCTGCGACAGGCGTCCCGCAATCGTTTGACAGAGCACGTGACGCGCTTTGAGTCCGACTTCTGCGGCGTCGGCGTCGTTCACTTCCACGTCTGTGACAAGGGCGATCGCACGCTGCGCGGCGCTACGGGCAAGAACCTCCGATTCCTCGGTCGCCTCCGATGCCCGTGCATTCGCAAGATTCATCCAGACTGCGGCCAGCAAGTACTGCCGGTCTGGTATCAGCGCCGCCTGATCGTGATCGAGGATCGCGATGGCCTCCGTGAACGCCACAATTGCATTCGCGACACCAGTAAGGCCTTGCGCGTGTAGTGCCAGGCCGCGGTTCTGATGCGCGATCGCAAGGCGTCTGGGAAACCGCGCATCTTCAGCCAGGGGCAGTCCGCGCATCACACCGATCCCTTCGTCGTACGCTCGAAGCGCCGCAGGGAACTGTGCGGGGTCTCCCAGTCGAACCAGCGCATCGGCCCGATTCAGCCAACACGCCGCGAGGCCATACCCGAGGACAGGATCGGAATGAATGGGGAGGCCGCTGCGCAGCTCTAGGGCGCGATCGAAGCAGATCAACGCCTCGGCAACGGCGTCGGGTTGCCCATCACTCAGCAGGCGAATGCCTCGCTTCATCAGCACCGACGCCTGGGCGTTGATCGCTTGCACTTCTAATGGGCTGAGGGCGTTCGGATCGAACGTCATGGTGAATGGCGCCGATCAGCCGAGCAGACGCTTCGTTGGCACACGAGGCAGGATATCCGCTTCTCCGCTCGCTCACCAGACTCCCGGAATCAAACGATATCGAACGCTCTCGCAGTACCCTGCGTAGTTGATCTCCGACTTCTTACGCGGCGAAGCTCCACTGATTGCGCCCCGCCCGCTTGGCTTCGTACAGCGCGTGATCGGCCCGCTTCAGGACGCTGTCGAGATCATCATCGTCGAGCCGCACTTCGGTTACACCTATGCTGCACGAGCACCGCACTTCGGCGGAGGATGCCTCGGTGACCAGCAATCGACACGCTTCCGTGACGCGGGTGGCCATATGTTTGCCCGCTTCGAGCGCCGTTTCGGGCAGGACCACCGCGAATTCCTCTCCGCCCACTCGTCCGATGACGTCGGACTGACGGCACTCCTGCCGAAGCATGCCTCCGAACTGCTGCAGCACATGGTCGCCGACCGCGTGCCCAAACGAATCGTTGATCTGCTTGAACCAGTCGAGGTCAGTCATCAGGACGCTGAACGTTCGAGCGTAACGGCGCGATCGGGAAAATTCCTTGGCCGCGAGATCGAACCACCAGCGCCGAGAGTACACGCCGGTCAACATGTCGGTACTTGCCAGACGCGCCAGATGGTCGCGCGTGGCGCGAAGTTCGGTCACGGTGTCGGTGAGACTCTGCTGAAGCTTGCCCACGCGGAGACCTACTCCCACCCGGGCCCGGAATTCATCAAGGTCGACCGGCTTGACCATGTAGTCGTCGGCGCCGGCCTCCAGGCCCTTCACGAGATCTTCGCGGCTGTCGCGGCCCGTCAGGAGGAGGACGTACGTCGAGGCCAGACGTGGCGTGCTCCGGACCCGACGGCACAGTTCGATCCCGTCGATGTTCGGCATCATCCAGTCCAGGATAGCGAGTGAAGGGGGGTGCGCCGAATTGAGATGCTGCCACGCCGCATCGCCGTCGTGCACAACTGTCACCTCGATGCCAGAATTGGTGAGTGTGTTCGACAGAATGGCCGTGGCGATGGGGTCATCGTCGGCCATGAGGATGCGCATCCGCAACCCATCCGCAAGTCCGGTGCCGAACGGACCGCGGGATTACGGTGTTTTTGCGGTGCGAAGGTGTAAGCGAGCGGAATCCGCCACATTGGGCGCAAACGCATGTGCGAAGTGAGCGCCTGACGAAACCACCGAGCGGCTCGCGCTCATCGGCGCCGCCCACGTGATCTACTTTGGCGCTTCTGGTGGCTTAAAAACGAACTGTGTGTCTCGTATTGGAAACCGCATTGGTAACCAAAATGATTGGAGAGACTTAAGAGGATTATTCACGCTCGGCGCTGTTCCGCCTGAGTGCACTCTCATTTCAAGCGCGCGTGCTTCGGTTGCCTAACAGCCTGCATTCAGAAGTCTTAGGTTCGTTTTACCAGGCCTGGATCGACGTTTGCGATCCATACGGGCGTCGAGAACCGTATTCCGATGGGACAACAACTGTGATGCAAGGGTCGATGACTCCATCGTGGGAAGCTGCGGAAAACCCGCCGGAGCCACAATCACGACGGAAATCTCCGAGGGTTCTGGGGCCGTTTGACGGCACACGCGGAGCAATGCTGCCGGTCGCGATCCGCATCCACGATCTGAGCATCGGCGGGTGCCTGATTCAATGCTTCCATGAAGAACCGGTAGGCCGACGCGTGAAGATTGCGGTCGAACTGCCGTACGAAGGATGGGTCACCCTCGATGGCGAAATCCTGTATGCGAGACCCGATTACGGTTACGCCGTGAAGTGGGTTGATGTGCCAGCGGACATCCACGCAACACTCGAACGAGTTATTAACCACCTTCTCACGAAGTCTCCAACCGACGAATAGGAGGTTTCGTCAAGCTCGCGGGGGGCGGTGGAGCAGACGATCTACCGCTGCCAGGAGTTCATCGGGCAGACACGGCTTCGGGATGACCTCGTCGAAGCCAGCCTCCAATGCGGCCAGTTTTTCCTCGTCGAGGGCGTGCGCAGTGAACGCCACGATAGGCACGTGGTCGAAAACCGCTTCACGGCGGAGTAAGCGCATGGCTTCGGCCCCCGTCATTTCGGGCATCCGCAAATCCATGAGGATGAGTGCGGGATGATGGGCGCGGGCGAGGTCTATCGCCGTGGCGCCGTTGGTGGCGGTCATCACGCGATAGCCCTTGAACGCGAGGTATTGCTCGTAGATGTCGAGCGCGTCATCGAAGTCATCCACCACGAGCACCAAAGGGGCGACTACTGTAATTGGCAAGTGTGTCCGGAGGGTAGAGCTTCGCTCGGGGGTTGATCAAGGGAAACCCATTGATCAAAATCCGACACGCGCCGGCAACAACTGAAAAGGCCGGGATTTCTCCCGGCCTTGTAACGGCTGAGCGACGGCGAATCGTGGCCCGGCTCGTTGACTAATCGCGTCCGTCTCACCGCCGTGCCCTCCTGGAAGAGCGCAAGAATCGGTACGTCCGTTGCACCCCCTTCTGTGCTGCGCCAGCGCATGAGCCGTGGGTAGACTCTCGACACCTCATCACTTGGCAATCGCCTTCAGCGCAAGCGTCATGCTTCTCGTGCGGGTCGGTAGCGCGCAACAAGGGCCTTCGACGATCGACGCGGACGCTCTGAAGACTGGGATCGAACGCGCATTGACCACTGCGCCGCGCGACCATCAAACGCTGCAGGCGCCAGCACAAGCCGGCGTGCGCGTACTCAGCGTTGACGTTCAGCAGACGTCACCCTCATCTCATCAGATCACAATTGACCTCAGCCAAAAAGCGTTGACGTATGACCCGTCCGGCAACGTGGAGGCACTCATCGACCGCATTTTGGCCGGCACGGCCACGCTGACCGCCGCCTCCGGGAACGTCGGCTACCGGTTCCTGATTGACGGACTTCCACTCGAACAGTTCCTTCCACGACCTCCGCCGCGCTCTTCTGTTCGCAGCCGGCCGCTCGGGAACGGCGGGACGGCCGTGATCAGTGCAGGGCACGGCTGGTATTGGCACGACGCGTCGGGCACCTGGCGTCTGCAACGCGATTACTACGGTGGAATTGTCGAAGACGTCGTGAACTGGGACATTGCAAGCTACGTCCGAGACGAGCTCAACGCGGCCAACGTGGATGCCCGGCTCCTGCGGTATCCGGACCGCGACGCGAACGTCGGCACCTCTGGACGTCCGCGATGGGAGGAGGGCGCGAAGTATTTCATCAAGGGCCTGGGAGCGCCGACGGAGGTCTGGAATATCGGTGTCGATGAGTACGCGCGCGACATCAACACCAGGCCGATGTACGCCAATTGGATCGATTCTGCCGTCATGGTGTCAATCCACAACAATGGCGGACGAGGCACCGGCACAGAGACGTGGTACGACGCGACGAACGGACAGGAATACGAAAGTCAGCGCCTCGCCGGGATCGTCAACAATCGGATCGTCGCGTTACTTCGTGCGCGCTACAACCGCGACTGGCCCGATCGCGGGCTGCGGACGTGCAACGGCTGCAAGGGAGAGAATCGTATCGCGGCACGGCCTGCGATCATCGTGGAAGCGGCATTCATGGATACGCCGACTCCGGACAACGACGCGCTGCATGACGAGACATTCAAGCGAATCGTCGCGCAGGCGATTCGCGAAGGCCTTCAGGAGTGGGCTCAACGGTAACCCGCAGCCTGAATGCCGTAGAGCTCGGCGTACTGCCCGCCCCTGGCCATCAGCTCATCGTGAGTGCCCACCCCCACGAGACGCGCGCCATCGTGATCGAGAATGTCTGCATCTGGCAAGAAAGGGCGGTCACCATTCGCTTGCGCGAGAAGCGCGCTATAGTGGTTATAGGAACATGCGAAGCGCACTTACAGCCGTGCTCGTGCTTGGGCTGTCAGCCGCGGTGGCAGCGCAATCTCCGGCGCCTCGTTCAAGGCAATTCAATCCCCAGCCGACCATCGGACTTCCCCTTCCGACCATCGGACTTCCCCTTCCGACGATCGGGCTTCCTCTTCCCAGCATGGGTCTCCCGTTGTCCCGCATTGGCTTGCCTCCAGTCGGAACGTCACCTGGTACCGGCAGACCGCACCGCGCGACGAATTCGAGCGGGT
>Ga0137435_1000604_pt1 | contig 11529 bp, 10 predicted proteins | sample EasRivERMGT100_2_FD_104904 | JGI IMG/M metagenome (GOLD analysis project Ga0137435, IMG submission 104904) | Soil microbial communities from meander-bound floodplain in the East River, Colorado, USA - East River MetaG ERMGT100_2 | ecosystem: Environmental > Terrestrial > Soil > Floodplain ... | reverse complement strand
TCGATCGTCGGCCAGCAGATTTCGGTCAAGGCGGCAGCGAGCATTTGGGCACGCGTTGTTGCGCTTGCGCCGCGCATGCTGCCGCGTCAGATTCTAGACGCGGGGAACGCGAGGCTCTCGGCTTGCGGTCTCTCTGGGCGGAAAGCGGAATATCTCGCCGACCTTGCGCGCCACTTTGTCGATGGGCGTCTGCGCGTCGCCGAATGGTCCGGCATGGAGAACGAGACGGTGATCGCGGAATTGGTGCAGGTGCGAGGGATCGGTCGCTGGACGGCCGAGATGTTTCTGATTTTCGGCATGCTGCGCCCGGATGTATTGCCGCTCGATGATTTGGGGTTGCAGCGTGCGATCAGCCTCAATTACTTCAAAGGTCGGCCTGTCACACCACGCACCATGCACCGGGTTGCCGCTGCTTGGGCCCCCTGGCGCTCGGTCGCCACCTGGTATCTCTGGCGCAGCCTCGACCCCATCCCCGTAGAGTATTGAGGGTACAATAATGGCCTGTTTTTCCGGGCTTTTCTTCCTATGAAAACGGCGTTTCTGGATTTCGAGGGGCCGATCGCCGAGCTCGAGGCGAAAATCGAGGAGCTGCGCTTTGCGCAGGACGACTCGGCGACCGACATCTCCGACGAGATCCATCGCCTGCAGAAAAAGAGCGCGGCCCTCACCAAGGAGATTTACGCAAAGCTCACGCCGTGGCAAGTGGCGCAAGTGGCGCGTCATTCGCAGCGCCCTTACACGCTCGACTACGTCGCGGCTCTTTTTACCGACTTCGAGGAGTTGCACGGCGACAGGGCGTTTGCCGATGATCTGTCGATCGTGGGGGGGCTTGCCCGTTTCAATGGCCAGTCGGTCATGGTGATCGGGCACCAGAAAGGGCGCGACACCAAGGAGAAGATCCTGCGTAACTTCGGCATGCCGCGCCCGGAGGGCTATCGCAAGGCGATGCGACTCATGCGGCTCGCCGAGAAATTCGGCATTCCGGTCCTGAGCATGGTCGATACGCCCGGGGCGTACCCGGGGATCGGCGCGGAAGAGCGCGGACAGTCCGAGGCAATCGGTCGCAACCTGTATGTCATGGCGGAACTGAAAGTGCCGATCGTGTGCACCATCATCGGCGAAGGCGGCTCCGGCGGGGCGCTCGCCATTGCCGTGGGCGATATCGTGATGATGCTCCAGTATGCGACGTATTCAGTGATCTCCCCCGAGGGCTGCGCTTCGATCCTGTGGAAGAGCGCCGACAAGGCGCCGGAGGCCGCGGAGACGCTGGGCATCACCGCGACTCGTCTGAAGACTCTCGGATTGATTGACCGGATCATCGGCGAGCCGCTGGGCGGGGCGCATCGCGATCCGGCGGCCATGGCCCAGGCCCTGAAGAGAGCTCTCACCGAGGCGCTGCGCGGGCTTGCCGACAAGCGGCCCCAGGAACTCGTCGAGGAGCGTTTCGAGCGCCTGATGGGCTATGGGAAGTTCAGGGAACTCGAGCCCGGGTAAACTCCCCGGTTGTGTGGCGGCGGAGATCGCGCCGGCGATTTTTCCGGGGGCGCATCTCGCGCTGGGGCTCTCGGGGGGCATCGATTCGGTAACACTGCTGTCGGTCCTGCTCGAACTGGCGCCTGCCCTTCAATTTTCGCTTCGCGCCGTGCACGTCAATCACGGCATCAGTCCCAACGCCGGCCGCTGGGCGGAGTTTTGCGCCGAACTGTGCGGCAAGTCGCAAACCCCGTTTCAGTTGGAATCGGTGGACATCGCTCCCTATCGCGATCTCGGGCTGGAGGGCGCCGCGCGGCGAGCCCGTTACGAGGCCTTTGCCCGCGTTGACGCCGATTTCATGGTCCTCGCGCAGCATCGCGACGACCAGGCGGAGACGCTGCTCCTGCGTCTGCTGCGTGGGGCGGGCCCGCGAGGTCTCGCCGCCATGTCTCCCTTGAGGTCGCTCGCCGGGGCGCGCGCCCGGCTGCTGCGGCCGTTGCTCGGGATTTCCCGCGGGGACATCGAGACCTACGCACGCTCGCGCGGCCTCGAGTGGGTCGAGGATGAGAGCAACACGGATACGCTGCGCCGGCGCAACTTCCTTCGGCACGAAGTTTTCCCCCTGCTGGAGAAACAATTTCCCGCGGCGAGCGTGACCATCGCGCGAGCGGCGGCACACCTGGCCGAGGCGCGGGAGCTGCTCGATGCGATGGCACAAACCGACCTGGAGAGCTGCGGCGGCACCGCCCTCGATATCGCAGTTCTGCGCCGGCTGGGGGAGGCGCGGGCCAAGAACCTCCTGCGCTATTGGTGCGAAGCAAGGGGCATTCAGCCGCTCTCAGCCGTGCGGATTACCGAGTTGTTGCGCCAGTTGAGAGAGTCCGGGTCCGATTCGCGAGTCAGCTTGGCGGGGCGAGGCTGGGTTCTCCTGCGTTACCGGGACAAGCTGGTCCTTGAGCCCGCTGCAGAGGCAGTTGGGCGGAATTTCAGGGAAACCTGGGATGGCGGAAACGCCCTGCCGCTCCTTGCGCTCGGCGGGGTACTGAAGTTCAAGCCCGAGGAGGGGCGGGGTCTGAGTCTCGCGAAGCTGCGCGTGGACCCGGTCACGGTGCGCGTGCGTCGAGGTGGAGAGCGTCTGCGGCCGGATCACCGCAGGCCGCGGCGCACCCTGAAGAATCTGTTCCAGGAACGGGGTGTTCCGCCATGGCATCGTGACCGCCTGCCCCTGCTATTCTGCGGCGAACATCTGGTCTCGGTGCCCGGCATCGGCGATGCATGCGAGTTTCGGGCGGCACGGGGTGAGGCGGGTCTCATTGTGACTTGGGAACCGTTCGTGGGTCTCTCTTCAAACTGAGACACCACCAACCGTTCGGTAATGCCTCTGAGGCACTACCAACCGTTCGAGAAGCGCGACACCCCGGCAAAGGGCTGATAAACTTGAAAGTTAGCTTGCGTCGCGCCCTAAAGCCCTAGTGGAGATCTTGCATGGCTGTTGAGAAAACCCTGTCCATCGTCAAACCCGACGCGGTGTCGAAAAACGTCATCGGACAGATTTATTCGAGGTTCGAGAAGGCCGGTCTGAAGATCGTCGCGGCGCGCATGTTGTCTCTCTCGCAATTACAAGCCGAGGGCTTCTACGCCGTACACCGGGGACGCCCGTTCTTCCAGGATCTCGTCAAGTTCATGGTGTCCGGTCCGATCATCGTGCAGGTGCTCGAGGGCGAGGACGCGATCGCCAAGAACCGCGAGTTGATGGGCGCGACCGATCCGAAAAAGGCGGCAAGGGGTACGATTCGCGCCGATTTCGCCGACAGTATCGATGCCAACGCCGTGCATGGTTCCGACGGACCCGAGACGGCACGCACCGAGATCGGGTTTTTCTTCCCCGCCTGCGAGATATTTTCCCGGTAGATGAGCGTCAATCTCCTCGATCTGGACGGCGAGCAACTCGTCGGTTTCGTCGCCGGTCTGGGCGAAAAGCCATTCCGCGCGCGCCAGCTCAAGCGCTGGATGCACCGTTTCGGCGAGGCGGATTTCGCGCGCATGAGCGACCTCGCAAAATCGCTGCGTGAAAAGCTCGTGGGGACAGCGAACGTCTTGCCGCCGCGCATCGTGAGCGACAGTGTGGCCGAGGACGGCACGCGCAAATGGCTGCTCGACGTCGGCAATGGCAATGCAGTGGAAGCGGTGTTCATTCCCGAAACCAACCGCGGCACCCTGTGCATCTCCACCCAGGCGGGCTGCACCCTGGCCTGCCAGTTCTGTTCGACCGGGAGGCAGGGATTCAACCGCAACCTGTCGGTGGCCGAGATCATCGGCCAGCTCTGGCTTGCCAACCGCGAGCTCGGTGCGACTCCGGGAGGCGAGCGGGTCATCAGCAATGTGGTGCTGATGGGAATGGGCGAGCCGCTGCTCAATTTCGACAGCACCGTGGCGGCCCTGAAGCTGATGGTCGACCAGGACGCATACGGTCTTTCGCGGCGGCGCGTGACGCTGTCTACGTCCGGAATCGTGCCGATGATCGACCGCCTCCGCGAGGAGTGCCCGGTGGCGCTCGCGGTGTCCTTGCACGCGCCGAACGACGCGCTGCGCGACAGGCTCATGCCGATCAACCGCAAGTACCCGCTCGCCGAGTTGCTCGCCGCCTGTCGCCGGTATCTCGAGCGTGCCCCGCGCGACTTTGTCACCTTCGAGTACGTCATGCTCGAGGGCGTGAACGATAGCGACGAGCACGCGCGCCAGCTCATAGAGCTGGCTTGTCGGGTGAGCTGCAAGATCAACCTGATTCCATTCAATCCGTTTCCGAATTCCGGCTTCGTGCGCTCGCCGCGACTCGTCATCGATCGGTTCAGCGAGAGGCTCAATGCAGCCGGAATCGTCACGACCACGCGCAAAACGCGCGGGGACGAAATCGATGCCGCATGCGGACAACTGGCGGGAAAGATCCAGGACCGAACTCGAAGGTCCTCCGGACTGGGAAGGATGGCGTCTTGAATCGTAGGCTCTGCGCCTTGGGGCTGCTCGGGTGGCTGGCGGTGCTAATCGGCTGCGCCGGTGGACCGCTATCCGGGGACCTGCCGGGACAAGCCGATGGTGGAGCCGTCATCGGCGAGAAGGCCGGCGCTAGAGAACGTGCGCGCATCCATACCGAGCTGGCGAATGCCTATTACCAAAGGGGAAACCTGGGCGTCGCTCTCTCCGAAGCGCGCATCGCGACAGCTGCAGACTCGGGCCACGCGCCTGCCTACAGCATGCTCGCTCTCGTGTACTGGGACTTGCGGGAAAATGATCTTGCCGAAGAGGCGTTCGAGCGCTCCCTCAGATTGAACCCCAACGATCCGGACACGAACCACAACTTCGCTTGGTTTCTGTGCCAGAACAAGCGCGAGGAAGAGTCGATCCGCTACTTCATGGTGGCGATTCGCCACCCCCTTTACGCTGAGCCGCAAAAATCCTATGTCATGGCTGCGGTCTGTGCGCAGCGCAAGAATAACGAACGCGACGCCCAGGAATATCTCGAACGCGCCCTGCGCCTGGACCCGAACTACTACCCGGCCCTGATCAATCTCGCGCAGATCAAGTATCGCCGGGGAGAGCTTGATTCCGCGCGCGGGCTTGTCGGCCGCTACAACAAGCTCGCCGAGCCGACTGCGGAATCCTTGTGGCTCGCGCTGCGTATCGAACGCACGCTGGGCGATTCTTCCACGGTGACAAGTTACGCCAACCAGTTGCGCAGGCGCTTTCCGGGTTCGAAGGAATACCAGGACCTGCAGAAAGGGCGATTCGAATGATCGAGGCTGCCGGACCCATGGGGGCGTCGGTCGAATTCGGACCGGGGAAGATGCTCGCGCGACTGCGCGGCGAGCAGAAACTCTCGGTCGCGGATGTTGCGCAGCGCCTGAAGTACGGCGCGCGTCAGATCGAAGCGCTTGAGGCCGAAGAGTTCGACAAGTTACCCGGAGCCACTTTCGTCCGCGGGATGGTGCGCGGCTATGCCAAGCTGCTCGACGCGGATCCGCAGCCGGTACTCGATGCGCTCGATCGGCGGTATGTCCCCGGTGAGGTCGACCTCGATCTGCGCAGCAAGGGCACGCCTTTCGCTAAGAGCGGCAGACGGGGCACCTGGATCTACCTTGCTCTATCCGTCCTGGTCTTCATCGTCGTCGCCGGAGTGCTCTACGAGTGGCGTACAGGGGCTTTCCCCTGGACGCAATTCGGGCGGAACACGGCGCCGCAAGAGCCGCTCAAATCCCGTGCCGTCGAAACACCGGTGGCGCTGCCTCGCGAGGTTCCGGCGACGGTTCCGGGCGCGACGCAACAGGCCGCCGCGCCACAGGCGCCCCCCGGCGAAGGGCGAATTCAGCTCCAGTTCGGCAGCCAGTCCTGGGTCGAGATCAAGGAACAGGACGGCAAGACACTGATGTCGCAGCTCAACTCTCCCGGAACCCGAAGCTTGGTCGTCGGGCGGCCGCCGCTGTCCCTGGTGATCGGCAATGCCGCCGACGTGCGACTCGTATACAACGACAAGCCGGTCGATCTGAAGCCCTATATCCAGATCGAAGTTGCGCGGCTGACGTTGAAGTAGGCGATTCATATGAGCATCCCGAGGCACACGACGCGTCAGGTTCGCGTCGGAAACGCGTTGATCGGAGGAGACGCACCGATCCTGGTGCAGTCGATGACGAACACCGACACCGCGGACGCCGAGAGCACTGCGAGGCAGGTGCTGGCACTCGCCCGAGCAGGCTCCGAGATCGTGCGGGTCACAGTCAACACCGCCACGGCGGCGGCACAGGTGCCTCGCATTCGCGAACGGCTCGACGCGATGGGTTGCGACGTGCCTCTGGTGGGCGACTTTCACTTCAACGGGCACAAACTGCTCGCCGGGCATCCCGATTGCGCTCAGGCCCTCGCAAAATACCGCATCAATCCGGGCAATGTCGGTCGGGGCGCCAAGCGCGATGAACAGTTCGCCGCCATGATCGAGACCGCATGCCGGTACGCGAAGCCCGTGCGCATCGGCGTCAACTGGGGAAGCCTCGATCAGGAGTTGCTCCTGCGGCTGATGGACGAGAATGCGCGGGCAGCCGAGCCGCTCGATTCCGATGCGGTGACCCGGGAAGCGCTGGTCGTCTCGGCACTCGAATCCGCGGCGCGCGCGCAGGAGTTGGGCCTTCCACAGGACCGCATCGTGCTCTCGTGCAAGGTGAGCGGCGTGCAGGACCTGATCGCCGTATACCGCGAGCTTGCCCGTCGCTGCGATTATCCGCTGCATCTGGGTCTCACCGAGGCGGGGCTGGGCACGAAAGGCATCGTGGCATCGACCGCAGCGCTGGGCGTGCTGCTCCAAGAGGGAATCGGCGACACGATCCGCATTTCGCTGACGCCGGAACCGGGCGGGGACCGGACGCGCGAAGTCGTGGTCGCCCAGGAAATACTCCAGACCATGGGCTTGCGCTCGTTTTCGCCCATGGTGATCGCCTGCCCGGGTTGCGGCCGCACGACCAGCACGTATTTCCAGGAGCTTGCCGAGAGAATCCAGAGCTACCTGCGCCAGCAGATGCCGCACTGGCGGGAGCGCTATCCGGGGGTCGAGGAGATGCACGTGGCGGTCATGGGCTGCGTCGTCAACGGTCCTGGTGAGAGCAAACATGCCGACATCGGCATCAGCCTGCCCGGGTCCGGGGAGCGCCCGGTCGCGCCGGTTTATGTGGATGGCGAGAAGACCGTCACGCTGAAGGGTGAGCGCATCGCCGAGGAATTTCAGCAGCTGGTCGAGGAATACGTTCGTACGACCTACGGGGAAGGCGGCCGTCTGCGCCGCGACGCGCCGGGGAAGAAGAGAGACATTCCGATCAAAGCCGCGGTGTAGTTTCGCGCCGGGCGAAATCCATATGGCCGAGCCGATCCGCGCACTGCGCGGAATGAACGACATCCTGCCCGATGAGGCCGAGCGCTGGGAGGCTCTCGAAGAGCTTCTGCGCCAGTGGCTTCGCGGCTACGGGTATCGGAACGTACGCTCGCCGGTCCTCGAGCACACGGCGTTGTTTCGTCGCGCGATCGGGGAAGCCACTGACATCGTCGAGAAGGAAATGTACAGCTTCACCGACGCGTTGAACGGCGAAGAACTCACTCTGCGTCCTGAGGCGACGGCTTCCATTGTCCGCATGGCGGCCGAGCACAGCCTGCTCCACGATGGCGCGCAGCGGCTCTACTACATGGGGCCCATGTATCGCCACGAGAGGCCGCAGAAGGGCCGCTACCGGCAGTTTCACCAAGTTGGTGCCGAGGCGCTCGGCTTCCCAGGGCCGGACATCGACGCCGAGCTGCTCCTCATGTGCACGCGCCTGTGGAACGATCTCGGGCTGTCCGGAATCCGGCTGCAGTTGAATTGCCTTGGCTCGACCGCGGAACGCTCCACATATCGCAAGTCGCTGGTCGCGTACCTCGAGAAGCACGAAAGCGATCTGGACGAGGACTCGCGGCGCAGGCTGCACACCAATCCCTTGCGCGTGCTCGACAGCAAGAACCCTGCGATGCAACAGCTGATCGCGGGCGCGCCCCGACTTCTCGATGCGCTGGGTGGGGAGTCGGTCAAGCACTTCGAGGGCGTGCAGGCCATACTGAAGGATGCCGGCGTCCCGTACGAAATCAATCCGCGCCTGGTACGCGGGCTCGACTACTACAACCTTACCGTGTTCGAATGGCTGACGGACAAGCTTGGCGCGCAGGGCACGGTTTGCGCCGGCGGACGCTATGATGGCCTGTTCGAACAAATCGGCGGCAGGCCGACCCCGGCCTGCGGTTGGGCGCTGGGTATCGAGCGCCTGCTCGCGCTCGTTGCCGATTCGGGCCGCCCGTGCCCGGACGTGTACCTGGTCAACCAGGGGGTGCAGGCCACACAGTCCGCGTTCCGCGCCGCGGAGGCCCTGCGCGACGCCGGGTTCAGCGTGGTGCAGCATTGCGGCGGGGGCAGCTTCAAGTCTCAGATGAAAAGAGCCGACGCGAGTGGCGCACCGGTCGCCGTCATCGTCGGCGACGACGAGGCCCGGGCGGGCGAAGCCGGCATCAAGGCATTACGCGAGGAACGGGAACAGTTCCGTGTGCCGGTGGCGCGCCTTCCGGAGGCGATTTCAGACCTGCTTTTTGGAACGGGTGAAGAAGAATGAGTACCTACGATCTCGAAGAGCAGGAACAACTTGCCGCCCTCAAGGCCTGGTGGAAGGAGCACGGCGGCACGGTCATTCTCGGTGCGACAGTGGTGCTCGCCGCGGTTGCGGCATGGAACGGCTGGACGTGGTATCAACGCTCGCAGGCGGCGCAGGCCGCCGCGCTGTACGACACATTGCAGAAGGCGGCTCGGGCAAACGACGTGAAGATCGCTCGGGATACCGCAGGGACGATTCTCGAGAACTTCCCTCGCACCGCCTACGCGCCGCTTGCAGCGCTCGTTTCGGCCAAAATCCAGTTCCAGGCGGGAGACCTGAAGACCGCGCGCGCGCAGTTGCAGTGGGTCGTCGAAAATGCAAAACACGATGAAATCCGCTCGATCGCAGCATTGCGACTCGCAAGCGTGCTGCTCGACGATGGCGATCCTGATGCGGCGCTGAAGGCTCTCGAGGCAAAGCCTCACCCGAGCTTCGAGGCGCTCCATGCGTCGCAGCGCGGAGATATCCTCGCCGCGCAGAACAAACGCTCCGAGGCGCGCGCCGCCTACAAGGCCTCGCTGGAAAAAACCGAGCCGGGCACGCTTCGCGACGCACTGCGCCTCAAGCTCGAGGCTCTCGGGGACGGTTGATGCGGCGCCTTGCGCTCGTCGGCATGGTGTTCCTTGCCGGCTGTTCCAGCTCATCCGGCCCGAAAATGGCCGAACTGTCGGAACTGCCCACGAGCATACCCGTTCGCACGCTGTGGCGGGCGAGCGTTGGTGAGGCCGGGGACGCCATATTCTTTCCTGCGGTTGCCGTCGGCGGGGTCTACGCGGCTGCGCAGGACGGTACCGTCGCGCGCTTTGACGCGGTCACCGGAAAGGAGTCATGGCGCGTCAATACCGGGGACGCGCTTTCCGGCGGAGTGAGCAGCGACGGCAGCCTTGTTGCGGTCGGGACGCTGGAGGGCGAGGTCGTAGCGCTCGAAGCCATGTCGGGCAAACCGCGCTGGCGCACGCGCGTATCGAGCGAAATTCTCTCGGTGCCGGTTGTGACCGGAGACCTCGTGATCGTGCGAAGCGGTGACAGTCGCTTGTTCGCCCTCGACGCCCGAGACGGAAAGCGCCGCTGGTTCTATCAGAGATCGAGTCCTCCCCTTTCGGTGCGTGCTCCGTCGGGCATGGTCGCCGACCGAGGGTTCTTATCCACCGGTTTTGCCGGAGGCAAACTTGTGTCGCTTGCGCTTGCGAGCGGCGGCGTACGCTGGGAAGCGACCGTTGCGCTGCCGCGCGGAGCCACGGAGCTGGAGCGAGTTACCGATGTGGTCGGACTGCCGGTCGTCACCGAAAGTGAAGTGTGCGCCGTCGCTTATCAGGGCCGGATCGGCTGTTTCGACCTCGTCAGCGGAAATCCGGTCTGGTCTCGCGAGCTTTCGAGCACCGCGGGGCTGGCGATCGACGCACGCTACGTCATAGTGAGCGATGACAAGGGAGCCGTGCATGCCCTCGATCGCGCCGGCGGCGCAACCATCTGGAAGCAAGACCGACTGTTCCTGAGACGGCTCACGGCCCCCCTCGCCCTGGGCCGCGAAATCGCCGTGGGCGACGTCGAGGGGTACGTGCATTTTCTGTCGCGCGAAAACGGGGCCTTCATCGGCCGTGCAGCTACCGACGGCAGCCCGATCCGGTCGTCCCTGGTGAGGCTCGAAAACGGGTTCCTGGTGCAAACGCAGAATGGCAACTTGTACGCCATGAGTACCCAATAGGCAGACAGGAGCAGTGGGTTTGAGCGAACAGACGTACCGGCTCCCTCTCAGCCTTCAATCATGAAGCCCACTCTCGTTATCGTCGGCCGACCGAACGTCGGCAAGTCCACCTTGTTCAACCGGCTTACCCGCACGCGCGATGCGCTGGTCGCCAACCTCCCGGGTTTGACGCGTGACCGCCACTACGGCGTTGGACGCATGGGCGAACGGCAGTACCTCGTAGTCGATACGGGAGGGCTCGATACGCAGGCAAAGGGCGTGTACGTGGAGATGGCCAAACAAGCGAGGACCGCAATCGCCGAGGCCGACGCCATCGTGCTGGTCACCGACGCTCGCGAAGGTCTTACGGCGCAGGATCGCGCGATCGGAGAGGAACTTCGGCGTATGGGCCGGCGCGTGTTTGTCGCCGTAAACAAGTCCGAAGGGATGAACGCGGAACTCGCGACGGCCGAATTCCACGAATTGGCGCTGGGCGCGCCCTGGGCCATTTCTGCCGAGCATGGGGAAGGCGTGCGCGACCTGGTTGACGCCGCGCTTGCCGCTTTTCCTGTCGATAAAGAGAGCGACGAATCGGAAAGCGCTCCGAAAATCGCCATCGTGGGACGGCCGAACGCGGGAAAGTCCACGCTCGTCAACGCGCTGGTCGGAGAGGAGCGCGTCGTGACCTTCGACCAGCCCGGCACGACGCGCGACGCGATCGACGTCGAACTCATGGTGAGGGGCCGCCGCTACGTGCTGATCGACACCGCCGGATTGAGGCGGCGCGGGAAGGTGTTCGAAAGCGTCGAGAAATTTTCCGTCGTAAAGACCTTGCACGCGATCGATCGGGCCAACGTCGCCGTGCTGGTCCTGGACGCTCAAAGCGAGATTGCGGAACAGGACGCGCATATCGCCGGATTCATCCTCGAGCGCGGGCGTGCGCTGGTCGTGGCGGTAAACAAATGGGACGGCTTGGAGGAGTACGCGCGCGACACGACCAAGCGCGCGATTGCCCGGAAGTTGAAATTCCTCTCGTTCGCGCGCTTTCATTACATTTCGGCCCGCGAAGGCCGCGGCCTCGCCCAGCTGATCGATTCTGTCGATAGAGCGTATCGGGCAGCGATGGCCAAACTGCCCACTCCGAAACTCACTCGCGCCCTCATT
>Ga0137435_1000603_pt1 | contig 11530 bp, 5 predicted proteins | sample EasRivERMGT100_2_FD_104904 | JGI IMG/M metagenome (GOLD analysis project Ga0137435, IMG submission 104904) | Soil microbial communities from meander-bound floodplain in the East River, Colorado, USA - East River MetaG ERMGT100_2 | ecosystem: Environmental > Terrestrial > Soil > Floodplain ... | reverse complement strand
TGGGAGCCCGAGGAGCGCCGGTCCACCCTGAAGCTCGTCTCTTTCTCCCCCGATCCCGAGGACCCGTCCCGCTTCGTGCGGACCAGCGAAACGATCGCCGAATGGGCGTTTCCCATCGCGGAAGTGCTGGACCGCGCAAGGCGCGCGGGTTTTTCCTCGGTGGAGCGGATCTGGGGGATCGCGCCGGATCCGGAGGCCGACGATCGTCTGACGATCCTGTGCTTGACCAGCGAGGCGGGGACGCGTACATCCACGCCGTGAAGACCCCCGCGAGGATCGCCTCGGCCGTCGTCCTTGCCCTGTCCGCGGGCGCGACGCGTGCGGCCTACGTCAACTTCGAGTCGTCCCACGTCCACCCGATTGCGTTGACCCCGTCGGGCGGCAAGCTCCTCGCGGTGAACACGCCGGACGCGACGCTCGAGGTGTTCACGGTGGACGGCGCCGGGAACCTCGCCTTCGACGCCACGATCCCGGTGGGGCTCGAGCCGGTGACGGTCGTGGCGCGCACGGACTCCGAGGCGTGGGTCGTCAACCAGCTCTCCGACACGGTGAGCATCGTCGATCTCGGCCAGCGGACCGTGACGCGCACGCTTCGCGTCGGCGATGAGCCGACCGACGTCGCCTTCGCCGCGGGGAAGGCGTTCGTGGCCGTGCGCCGCGCCGACCCGATCCCCGGCGTGCCCCCCGCGCCGAACACGAAGGACCTCCCGGACGACCTCGTGCGCGTCTACAGCCTCGCGGACCTCTCCGCGGCGCCGCAGAGCGTGCCGCTGTTCTCGAGCAAGATCCGGGCGCTCGCGGTGGCCCCCGGCGGCGGCACCGTCTACGCGGTCGCGCAAGACTCGGGGAACCAAACCGCGGTCATCGACGCGAACATCATCTTCGGGAACAACGCCAACCTCAACGCCCCGCGGCTCGCCGCCCTCGGGGTCAACCCGATGACGTGCTCGAACCCTCCGCCGCCCTACCCGGCGATGCCCGCCGGGATCACGCGCAACCCCGCCCTCATCGACCCTCCCGACGGGCTCCCGAAGGTCGGGCTCATCGTGAGATGGGACAACGCGACGAGCCGGTGGGTGGACGATGCGGGCCAGAACTGGACGGCGTGCCTTCCGATCCGCCTCCCGGACCACGACCTCTTCGCGATCAACGCGACGACCCTCGCCGTGACGCCGGTCGACCATCTCGGCACGACCATGTTCGACGTCTCGGTGCAGCCGGTCACCGGCAAGGTCTGGGTCCCGAACACCGAGGCGCTCAACATGGTCCGGTTCGAGCCGCGCGTGAAGGGGCACGTCGTCGACAACCGCCTCTCGGTCGTCAACCCTTCGGCCGGAAACGCGGTGAGCGTCGTCGAGTTGAACGCTCACATCAACCGGAACAGCGACCCGCAGACCAACCTGGCCGAGCGCCTGGCGAGCATCTCGCAGCCCGGCATGATGGTGTGGCGCTCCGACGGGTCCACGGCTTACTTGACCGCGATCGGCTCCAGGAAGATCTTCGCGGTGGACGGCGCGTGTGCGACGCCCGCCTGCATCTTCGGCCCGACGCGCGCCACCCCGCGCGCCGTCGACGTCGGCGAAGGTCCGACGGGGGTCGCGCTGAGCGAGGCCCGGAACCGCCTCTACGTGCTCAACCGCTTCTCGAACACGATCGCCCTCGTGGACGTGCCGACGCTGACGAAGATCGGCGAGGTCGCGCTCCACGACCCCAGCTCACAGACGATCCGCGACGGGCGCCGCTTCCTCTACGACGCGGTGCTCTCCTCGGGGCACGGCGACAGCGCCTGCTCGAGCTGCCACATCTCGGGCGACAAGGACGCGATCTCGTGGGACCTCGGGGACCCGACGGGAGGCTTCGTCTCGTACGCGACCGCGAACGACAACGTGCGCTTCGTCCTCCCCACCTCCGGCCAGCCCGTCAACTGCGACCCCGCCGTGTGCGCCTCGCACCAGGGGTTCGATCCGCAGAAGGGGCCGATGGCGACCCAGACGCTCCGATCGATGCTCGAGCCGCTGCACTGGCGTGGCGATCGCGCGACGATGAACGACTTCAACGGCGCGTTCGTCGGGCTGCTCGGCTCGAAGGACGTGGGCGCACCCGGCCCTTCGGCCGGACTCTCCGCCGCCGACATGGAGTCGTTTCGGCAGTTCTCGCTGGGGATGCGCTTCCCGCCGAACTTCTACCGGAACGTCGACGACACGCTCCCCTCGCAGTTCGAGATCCCCTTCCCCGCCGACAACCACGGCACGCCGCCGACCATGATCGCGAACCCCTTTCGGGGCCTCAACACCGTCTTCGACACGCTGGGGACCGACGCCGGGCAACCCTGCAAGTCCTGCCATGCCCACCCGTTCGGGGCTGCTGGCGGGCAGCTCGGCGGCGTGACCCCCTCCGAGCCGACGCTGCCGGTGACCGCCGCGCTGTTCAACGGCAACGCCGACCAGACCCCGCACAGCGACGTCAAGGTCGCCCACCTGCGGAACATGGTGGACAAGCCGGGGCTGTTCTTCGGAACCCAGGCCAACCCCTTCGACGTCAAGGCGGGGTTCGGCTTCGTGCACGACGGGTCGATACCCAACCTCCTCACCTTCTTCTCGATCAACGTGTTCAACCTGACCGCGACCGACGTGCTCGACCTCTCGGGATTCATGCTCCACTTCCCGACCGAGACGCGCCCCTCCGTCGGGCGCAACCTGACGTGCCCGCAAGGGGCACCGCCGCAGGCGGGGTGCGACGAGACGCTGCTGACCACGCTGATCACGCTCGGCGATCTCACCAACGCGAACCGGCAGTGCGAGCTCACCGCGTCCGCGCTGTCGGGGGGCCGGGTGAAGTCGTACCGCCTCAGCGGAGGGAGCTGGCTCTCGGACGTTCCCACCGATCCCGCGATCACGACCGCGGCGCTGAGGACGAACGCGCAGGGCCCCGTCAGCTTCCTGTGCGCCACGCGCGACTCGGGCTTGCGCCTCGGCGGCGACCGCGACGAGGACGGGACGTTGAACGGGGTGGACTGCGCGCCCGGCGACGCGGGCGCGAAGAGCCTCCCCGTGGAGGCGGCCGGATTCTCGATCCAGGGGAAGGCGCCGACCGCGTTGAGCTGGTCCTCGCAGGCGACCGCGACGGGGCCCGGGGTCGTCTACGACGTCGTCGGGGGAACGCTGTCGGTCCTTCGAGCGTCCGGCCTGTCCGCTGCGACCTCCTGCATCGGGTCGGGCCTTTCGACCCCCGCCTACAGCGACGCGCGCCCTGCCCCGGGCGTGGGCGCCGCGTTCTACTACCTCGTGCGCGCGCGCAACGCGTGCGGGTCCGGAGGCTTCGGAGCCGGCCGGTCGGCTCTCGACACGCTCGTCTGCCCGTAGTAAATCCCGCCCGTGGTCTCGTTACGAACCGCGAAGTGGTCCGCGGGCGTGCTCGCCGCCGCCGTCGCGGGCGTCGCCGGCCCCCCGGCGCTCTTCCTCCTCGCGGTGTGGTGGAGGGAACCTGCGGAGCGCCCTCCCGGGCCGCTTCCGGGCCGAGGCGACGCGAGCGGGCTGGTGTCGGGCCTCCCGGCCGAGGTCGTCCCGGTCGCCGAGGAGCCCGGGCGAGCCGAGCGCCAGCTGACGGCTCTCGTCGCCCGCGCGGCCGCCGAAGGGCGCCATGTCGCCATCGCGGGATCGCGGCACTCCATGGGGGGACACACCGTGCTGCCGGGCGCGGTCGTGCTCGACATGACGCCGTTTCGCGGCATCGCCCTCGACGCCCCACGCCGCATCGTCCGTGCGGGCGCGGGGGCGACGTGGGCCGATCTCATCCCGGTCCTGGACGCGGCGGGGCTGTCGGTCGCCCAGATGCAATCGAACAACGACTTCACGATCGGCGGGTCGATCTCGGTGAACGCGCACGGGTGGGCGTACGGCGCGCCGCCGGTCGCCGCCTCCGTCGTCTCGTTCCGGCTGATCACGGCAGACGGACGCATCGTGACGTGCAGCAGGACGGAGAATCAGGAGCTGTTCTCGCTGGCCCTCGGCGGTTACGGGCTGTTCGGCGTCATCCTCGACGCGGACCTTAGCGTCGTCGACAACGAGACCTACACGGCCGTCTCGCGGCGCACTCTGCCGCGGGACTATGCGTCCACCTACGTCGAGCTCACGAAAGATCGCGACGACATCGGGCTCGCGTACGGGAGGCTCAGCGTGGCCCCGGCGTCGTTCCTCGAGGAAGCGCGCATCGTCCTGTTCGTGCGGATGCCCGGGACCGCCGGCACGCGCGGGACGCTGGGCCGGGCGGAGACGCGGCGGCTCAAGCGGCTCGTGTTCCGGGGCGCGGTGGGGAGCGACTACGGCAAGAACCTGCGGTGGACGCTCGAGAAGCTCGTCGGTGAGCCGTCGGGGCGCGCGATATCGCGCAACCGCGTCCTGAACGAGCCCTCGGCGTGGTTCGCCAACCGCGACCCCGAGAGCACCGAGATCCTCGAGGAGTACTTCGTGCCCCTCGAGCGGTTCGGAGCGTTCGTGGAGGGCGCGAGAGAGATCCTCCTCCGCCACGCCCCGGACCTGCTCAACGTGACCGTGCGCGAGGTCGCACCCGACGGCGACACGGTGCTCCGTTACGCGCGCGGCCGGATGCTGGCCCTCGTCCTGCTGATCCACCAGCGGCGGAGCGAGATCGCGGACGAGCGGACGGCGGCGTGCGAGCGCGAGCTGATCGACCTCGTGCTCGCGTGCGGCGGGACCTACTACCTCCCCTATCGCCCCCACGCGACCCGGGCACAGTTCCTCCGCGCGTACCCGATGGCGCCGGAGTTCCTCGCCGCGAAGCGCCGCTACGATCCGGCGGAGGTGTTCTCCAACGAGTTTTACCGGAACTTCGGACCGCCGGATAATATCGGTCAGGAGGATCGACGATGAAACGTCAAGCGACCGCGCAGTGGCAGGGTGATCTGAAGGCCGGCAAAGGGACGATCTCCAGCGACAGCGGGGCCCTCAACGAGACGCCCTACCGGTTCGCGACCCGGTTCGAGAACGAAAAGGGACTCAACCCCGAGGAGCTCATCGCCGCGGCGCACGCAGGGTGCTTCACGATGGCGCTCTCCGCAGAGCTCGGCAAGGCCGGCATCGTCGCCGAGAACCTGCGCACGACGGCCACGGTCACGCTCGAGAAGGTCGGCGACGGCTTCTCCGTCACGGCGTCGCACCTCGACCTCGTCGCGAGAATCCCGGGAGCGTCCTCCGACGCGTTTCTCAACGCGGCGCACGCCGCGGAGACCGGATGCCCGATCTCCAAGCTCCTCAAGGCGAAGATCACGATGGACGCAAGACTCGAGGGCTGAGCTTCAAGGGCAGGACGAGCGCGCGCGATCGCGGCCGCCGGAGGAGGTCTCCCAGCGGCTCGATCCGCACGCGTTGACCGCGCGGATCAGGAAGTACCTCCCGTCCCCCGCGGCGGGCTGCGGGGTGGGGTCTGGAAGCTGGGTGCCGGCGAGGGCGCCGGCGCAGAGATCGCCGGGATCGCCGTCGAACTCGGCCACCGCCGCGATCGCGCCGCTGAGGAGGTCGTAGGTCGTTCCCGGGCCCGCCTCAGCACTCGACGCGTCCCACGCGATGGTCACCGTATCGAGCCACCTCACCCCCGCGACCTCGCGCGGAAGCGCGAACGACGACGGGTCGGCCGGCGCGCAGTCGCACGGGTCGGCGCGCCCGTCCCCGTCGCCGTCCGCCGAGAGAGCGCACGCCACGCCGAGGACGAGCCGCGGCGGGTCCGAGTCCTCGCGGTCGTGATAGCTCGCCTGCGAAGCCGCGGGGAAGTCGATCGCATAGCTCAGCCGCCCATCGGCGTCGGCGTTGAGATTCCCTGTAACGCGGGCGGCGATCGTGCCGTCGCGGCTCGACTGCGGCATCGTCACGAGGGTCGCCCCCGCGGCCGGTGCGGTCGACCACGTGATCGTCCCTTCCCCCCACGACGTGTCGGTCACTCCCGACACCCGCCCCCCTCCGGCGTCGACGACCCGAAGGCTGAGCTTCGCGAGCGCCACCGGCCGCGCGATCCCCGAGGCGTCGAAGCCGACGTACGCGGTGATCGGCGACGCGCCTCCCTGCGACAGGAGCGGCACCGCCGATCCGAAGTTGGCCGCCGGCGCCGCGGCGCTGACGTGCGCGTCCTTCGTCGCGTCGAGGGCGACGAGCCCGAGGTCGGCGCGCGCCGGCCACCACGGCGCCGCGGTGGACTCCCTCGCGAAGAAGCTCGACAGGAGCGCCGCGACCTTCTGCTCCCCGGTCGCGCTCGGATGCACGTGGTCGCCCTCGAAGTCCGAGAGCTGCCAGGTGAGCCCGTCGGAGCGGGGCGTCGTCCCGTCGGCCCACAGGTACGGCCCCCACAGGAGCAGGGGCGCGCGCACGGGTCCCGCGACCTGGCCGTAGCTGAGGCCGGGATCGCCCGCGATCTGATCCTCCACGAGCCACTTCACCGAGAAGCCCGACTCGTACGCCTGCGGCTCGGGGTTGAGCGTCCCCGGGGCGGAGTAGCCGCCGTAGATGCGGCTCGACAGGTAGCACAGCTTCAGGTTGGGAAACTTGTCGTGCAGATTGTTGACGACCGATTCGAGCTCGTCCCGCAGCAGCATCGCGTGGCCGGGGAAGTCGTTCGGAGGCTGCGCGTCGGCCTCCTTCAGCCACGCCACCTGGACCTGGGCCGCGGTCAGCCCCATCGCGGCGAGGCGCTGCATCATCGTCGTCCAGTAGGAAGCCGTCGGGCTCGCGATGATCGCGGCGGTCTGGCCGCCGAAGCCGGTGTCCATGATCACGAGGCGCGCGTTGCGATTCCGGTTCCGGTCCTCGTTCCGTTCGAACGCCCCGAACTCGTGGGTCGTGTTCGACATCCCGACGGCGATCATCCCGATCGCGCCGTCTTGTGAGGGATTCCCGGCGGCGTCGCGCGGAACGATCTCGGCGGCTTTCGCGAGCGCCGCCTGCTGATGGGCCGGGGGCGGCTCGTTCGCGCCGCCCGGATAGAGGCCCCCTTGGAACCCGAGGTAGGTCCCCTCCCCGAGGTCGTGGAGCGGCGGAAGTCCCGTCGCAAGCAGCATCAGCGAGGCCGCGGCGAACAGCATGGCCATTCGATACGCCGGTTTCCGCCCGCATTCAACATTGACAGGTCGCCGTATTGTCCGTATCTCCCGCCCGACCAGGGGCTTGTATGCGGCAGCTCGTCTGGGGGTTAGGTCTCGTACTGGCTTCCGCGGCGTCCGCCGGGGACCTGACCTTCGAGGACCGTGTCCGTGCGGAGGAGGCGATCCAGCGCCTCTCCTACGCCCACCAGATCGGCGCGACCGAGGCGTTCGAGCAGGCCTTCCCACGCGAGCGGCTCGAGCAGCGGGTCCGCACGACGCTGGGACAAAGCGCCGCGCTCGCGTCGTACTGGAACACCCCGATCACGGCCGAAGCGCTCCGGAACGAGATCGAGCGCATCGCCCGGAACACCCGCTTTCCCGATCGTCTGCTCGCCATCTACGACGCGCTCGGCAACGATCCGGTCTTGGTCCAAGAGTGCCTCGCGCGCGCGACCCTGGCCGACCGCTGGACGCGCGCGCATTTCGAGTCCGACCCGCGTACGCACACCGAAATCCCGACGATCGGCTGGGATGCCTGGTGGGAGGAGGCCTCGATCACCTTCGCCTCCCAAGCCGTCCCGGTCGTCGCGACGGGCGCCGCGCCGCTGCCGCTTCCGCAGGCGGCGGGAGCGACCTGTCACGCGACCGACTCCTGGGACAACGGGAGCCTCGGCGCCGTGCCCGAGGGGCGGTCTTCGGCGAGCGCCGTGTGGACCGGCCGGCTGATGATCGTCTGGGGCGGCTCGAGAGACGGCCGCACGCTCGTAACCGGTGGCCGCTACGACCCGCTGACCGACGCGTGGAGCCCGACGTCCACCACCGGGGCGCCCTCCGCGCGCTGGGGGCAGACCGCGTCGTGGACCGGGACCCGGATGATCGTGTGGGGAGGTGCGCTCGCGGCCGGAGGAGGCTCCACGGCGACGGGTGCCGCCTACGACCCGATCGCCGACGCGTGGACGCCCGTCTCGGCGATCGGCGCGCCGTCGCCGCGGCAGTACCACGCGGCCGTGTGGACCGGGTCCCGGCTCGTCGTGTGGGGCGGCTCGTTCGGGGACACGTCGGGAACCCACTTCCTGGACGATGGCGGGCGTTACGACCCGGCAACGGACACGTGGACGCCGATGAGCTCCGCCGGCGCGCCGCTCGGCCGCCGCAACCACACCGCGGTGTGGACGGGGTCCAGGATGATCGTGTGGGGCGGAGACCGGGCGGACGGCACGACGATGACGCTCGACACGGGTGGACGCTACGACCCCGTGGGCGACGCGTGGCTTCCGACGTCCGCGCTCGGCGCGCCGTCCGGCCGGACGTACCACGGCGCGGCGTGGACCGGAGCCGGGATGGTGGTGTGGGGCGGGCAGTTCTACCCCGCGCCCGGACAGCGGCAATTCCTCGGCACCGGGGCGAGGTACGACCCGGCCTCGGACACCTGGTCGCCGGTGAGCCCGGTCTCCGCCCCCTCGGCGCGCATCGGGCACGCGATGGTCGCCGTCGGCTCCCTCGTTCTCGTGTGGGGCGGCCAGGGTGCGACGGGATGGACGAACCAAGGCGGACGCTACGACGCGAGCTCCGATACGTGGTCGCCGATGACGTCGATCGGCGCCCCGTCGCCGCGCACGACCGCCGCGGCCGTGTGGACCGGCTCGCGGCTGATCGTCTGGAGCGGTACCGCGGCGGGGGTCTCGCCGGATTCGGGGGGCCGCTACGACCCCGCGCTCGACCAGTGGACGCCGACGTTCAGCCAGAACGCGCCGCCCGCCCGGCAGGCGGCATCCTCGGTGTGGACGGGGAACGTGATGATCGTGTGGGGCGGGCTGAAGGGCGAAGAGCCCGTCGCCACCGGCGGTCGGTACGACCCGACGACCGACAGCTGGACCCCGACGTCCGAGTCCCCGCTCAACCGCAGCCGCGTCTACCACACCGCCGTGTGGACGGGAAGCCGCATGCTGATCTGGGGCGGCGAGCCCTGTCCCGCCGCCGCCGATAAGGGCACGAGCTACGACCCGATCTCGGACACGTGGGCCGGAATCAACTTCTTCACCGAGCCGGCGCCGCGCCGCCGTCACACCGCGGTTTGGACGGGGAGCCGCATGGTCGTGTGGGGTGGCCTGCTCTGCAACGCGCCGGCGTCCGTCACGGAGTCGGGAAGCCGCTACGACCCCGCGGCGAACACCTGGTCCCCGACCGCGAGCACGGGCGCGCCGTCCGCCCGGCAGTCTCATACCGGAGTGTGGACCGGAACCTCGATGATCGTCTGGAGCGGCGGCGACGAGACCGGATCGACTCTCGTCAACAGCGGAGGGCGCTACGACCCCGTGTCCGATGTGTGGTCGACGACGCGCAAGCAAGGGGCACCTGCCGCGAGGCGCGATCACACGGCCGTCTGGACCGGGAGCTCCATGATCGTGTGGGGCGGCACCGCGGGCGCGGATCTCGACACCGGGGGGCGCTACGACCCGGCCGCCGATCAGTGGGCCGCGACGTCCACGACGAACGCCCCCTCACCGCGCGTGGGCCACGCGGCGGTTTGGGCGGACAGCGTGATGGTCGTGTGGGGCGGGGACACGTCGGCGGTCGGAACGATCGATTCGACGAACACCGGCGGGCGGTACAACCCCGTGGCCAACGTGTGGACGCCGACGTCCACCGCCGGCGCACCGGAGGCGCGGACGCAGCCGTCGGCCGTGTGGACCGGGACCTTCGTCGTGGTGTGGGGAGGCGTGGGGAGCTACGCGCCGGATTCCGGCGGGCGTTACGTCGTGACGAGCCCCGACGGAGACCTCGACGGCGTGGCGGATGCCTGCGATTGCGCGCCGGGGAACCCCGGCGTGTTCGCGGTCCCGCCCGAAGTCGGGAACCTCGCGTTCGGCTCCGACAAAGCGACGCTGAGCTGGAGCTCGGCGCTCCCGGGCGGCGGATCATCGACCGTGCACGACGGGATCGCAGGCGCGCTTACGAGCTTGCCGGTGAGCGGAGACGCCGGCGTCGCTTGCGTGGGGCCCGGTACGGCGGGGACCTCGGTGTCGGACTCGAGCGTGCCGCCTCCCGGCCAGGGACGGTGGTATCTGGTGCGCGGGCGGAATTCCTGCGGGGCGGGGACGTTCGGCGCCGCCACAGGCGGCGCCGAACGCCTTTCGAACGTGTGCCCGTAATAGGGGTCTGACCCCTTTACATTCCGTTGCCGCAGAGCCCGACCGTGTCGCCGTGCGCCAGGTGATCCTCGAGCGCCTCCGGGAAATCGACCGCGACCGAGTTCCTCTTCGACGGCTTGCGCGGTGTGCCCTTGGTGTAGTGGCAGATGACCGCCTTCGGCATGTCCACGACGTACCCCTGGAAGCCGTTGGGGGTGAGGGCGTTGCCGGACACGGTTTCCCCGGTACCAGAAACCGACCCGGCGCTGGAGATGGCCCAGCCCGGCGTGTAGGACCCCTGCGCCGCGAGGAACTGCTGGAGGGGAAGCTGGCCCGTGGCCTCCGTCCAGATCATCGCCGCCGGAGGCGGTCCGAAGTCGCCGAACCCGTAAGCGCCGCCGACCACGACGGCCGCGTCGTCGCTCACGTCGTCCGCATAGGTGACGAAGTAGCTCGGATCGGAGAACTCGCCGAGCCAGCGCACCCCACCCTGCGCCGTCCAGAGCCAGGCTCCGTTGTCGCAGTAACGGATGATCGTGCCATCACCGAGATCGAAGCTGCGCTCGATCGGGTAGGCTTCCCCGACGATCGCCGAGGCGTTCGCGTTCATGCCGTACGCCGTCCCGACCTCGCTCTGGTAGTAGAAGATGCTCTCGGGATCCGAAGCGCAGATGGCCGGGGTCGCGAGCTCGATGAGCGACTCCTGCCCGTTGTCCCAGCGCGCGCCGCGCCAGAAGCCCCAGAAGTTGCGGTCCCAGCCGATGACGACCGAGCCGTCCGCCGAGACCGTGTTCGCACGGCTGGACGCGAAGTCGGAGTCGCCGACGAAGCCGAGCTCCTGCGAGCCGGTCGCGGGGGTCCACTGATACGCGGAGGTCTCGGTGCAATCGCGCCAGGAGAGGCCGACGACCTTGCCGCCGTTGCTGACGTCCCAAGCGCCGAGGAGGAACTGGTCGCACGGCTGGTTGCCGGGGACCAGGTCGATCGGCGTCCAGCTCTCGCCGCCCTGCCACACCGCGCCGCGGTCCACCGGGTAGCCGAAGGTCGTCAGGTCCGTGATGTCGCCGACGATCGTCTGGCCGTCCTCCGAGATGCCGGGGCTCGGGCTGAAGAAGCTGCCGCCGATGTTCTCGGGGCCGGATTCCGGCGTCCATCGGAACATGCCGCCGTCCCAGGTTCCGACGGCGGTCCGTCCATCACGGGATAGGTCGGCCACGCCGGAGTTGTAGAGCTCGATCGTGTGGATGACCGGGGCGTCCTTGACGCGGTTGAAGGTGATGTCCGCGCTCGTGGTGGAGCCGGACGCCGCCGC
>Ga0137435_1000602_pt1 | contig 11531 bp, 12 predicted proteins | sample EasRivERMGT100_2_FD_104904 | JGI IMG/M metagenome (GOLD analysis project Ga0137435, IMG submission 104904) | Soil microbial communities from meander-bound floodplain in the East River, Colorado, USA - East River MetaG ERMGT100_2 | ecosystem: Environmental > Terrestrial > Soil > Floodplain ... | reverse complement strand
CGTTCGGGACCGAGCAGATCAACATCATCGCCCACAACACGCTGCGCGTGCCCGGCCATTTCCACGCGACGGTGGTCGGCGGCACGGCGCTCGCGTTCATGGGAATCACCTACTACGTGATCCCGCTGATCTTCCGCAAACAGGTGGCCTTCTGGCCGCTCGCCAAGATTCAGCCCTACCTCTTCGCGATCGGCATGACGGTCTTCTCGATCGCGATGACGTTCGCGGGCACCTTTGGCGTGCCGCGGCGGCACTGGGACATCACGTTCTCGCAGGCGCCCTTCGACGTGCAGTACAACCCCGCCGTGGCCCTCGTCATCGGCATCATGGCCATCGGCGGTCTGCTCGCGGCGGCCGGGGGCGCCATCTACTTGATCGTCACGGTGTGGTCGGTGTTCTTCGGCAAGTCGATCGCGGCACTCTCCGGGGCTGAGATCCGCGCCCTGCGGACCGGCGTGCCCGCGGGAATCATGCGGCCGCCCGCGCCGCTGCCGGCCGGTGAGACGGAGCAGCGCGGCCTGTCGCGCGGCACGCTCGTACTCGTGTCCGTGTTCCTGATCGCGTTCATCGCCTACTACTTCGTGAACTGGAAGCTGCTGTCGGTGGTGTGGAGAGTGGGATGAAGCCCACACGGCGTGAGGCGGGAGCACTGGCGGCGCTCGCCGCGATCGGCGCGATCACCGCGGTATGGTGGGCGCTGGCGCTCTGGCCGCTACCCGGCGACGCACCGGATTGGATCACTCGCACGCGCGCAGTCTGTTTCGGATCCATCCACAACGGCCTGCCGACGACGGCAGGCTGGATGGTGCTGATCGGCCAGCCGGTCTACATGCTGGCCACCTTGTGGCTGATTTCGGGCGACACGGTTTTCAGGGGTCTGCGCGCGTTGACCCTGTTGCCGGCAGGACGGATGACGCTGGGAGCCGCCCTGGTCCTCACGGTGCTCGGACTTGGCGCTGCGGGCATCCGCGTGGGGCGCGCCGCGAGTGCCGCTGACGTGATGGCGACCCTGGCACACCCGCAGGCCATGGACGTGCCCCGGCTGCATCGCACGGCGCCAGCCCTCGCGCTCGTCGATCAGTACGGCGCGGACATCACGCTCGCACGATTCCGCGGTCGGCCGGTGTTCGTCACCTTCGCGTTCGCCCACTGCGAGACCGTGTGCCCATTGACGGTCGCGGACCTGCTGCGCGCGCAGGCTCAGCTGCCGGACCTCGCGCCCGCGGTCGTCGTCGTTACGCTCGACCCCTGGCGCGATCCTCCGCCGCGCCTCGCGGCGATCGCCGCGCAATGGCACCTACCCAAGGATGCCTACGTGGCGAGCGGCGGCATCCCCAACGTCGAGCAGACGCTCGACGCCTGGCAGGTTGGGCGCGCGCGCAACGAGCGCACCGGTGAGGTCACGCACGCCACGGTCGTGTATGTGCTGGACCGGAGCGGCGCCGTCGCATTCGTACTCACGGGGGGAACGGACGCGGCGACGCTCGCCACGCTCGCGCAGCGGCTGTGAGAGGCTAGGAGGTCAGCAGCTGGCGCAGCACGGGCTCGAGCGCGCTGTGCTGGAAACGAAACCCTGACGCGAGCAAGCGCGCGGGTAAGACGCGCTGCCCGCTCTGCAGCATCGCCGCGCCCTCCGTTCCAAAGACCATTCGCAAGGCGAAGGCCGGGACCGGCACGACGGCGGGGCGGCCGAGCACCTTGCCCAGCGTCTTGGCAAACTCACGGCTCGTGACCGGCGTCGGGGCCGTCATGTTGACGGGGCCCGTCAGATCTGTGTTCGCCAGAACGTGCCGGACGGCGTTGATGACGTCGTCGAGCGAGATCCAGCTCAAGTACTGCTTGCCGCTTCCGACCGGCCCGCCCAGTCCCAGGCGAAACGCGGGCAGCATCCTGGCGAGCGCCCCTCCACTTGTCGTCACGACGACGCCGAATCGCATGTTCACGACGCGGATGCCCACGCGGCTCGCGGCCGCCGTTGCCGCCTCCCAATCGCGCGCCACGCGCGCCAGGAAGTCCTCGCCCGGCGCGCTCTGCTCCGTCAGCGCCTCTTCGCCGCGGTCACCGTAGTAGCCGATCGCCGACGCCGCGAGCAACACCCGCGGCTTGCGCGTGAGGCCGGCAAGCGCGTCGCTCAGCAAGCGCGTCCCCTGCACGCGGCTCTCCCGGATGCGCTGCTTCTTCGCGGGCGTCCAGCGGCCGAACACGTTCTCGCCGGCGAGATGGATGACGACATCGACCCCCGCCGCTTCGAGGGCCGCGCGGTCGATCTTGCCCGCCTCCGGGTCCCATGAGAACGCGCGCTCCCCCGGCCTCACAGAGCGCCGCACCAAGGGCACGACGTCGCCTCCTTCTCCCACGAGCCGCGGCACGAGCGCCGAGCCAATCAGGCCCGTCGAGCCGCTCACGACGATTTTCATTCGGGAAGAATCGCTTCAGCCTCGATTTCGACCAGCATGGTTGGATCGACCAATCCGCTCACCGCGATCAGGGTCGCGGCCGGGCGAATGTCGCCGAACACCTCGCCGTGCGCGCGCCCGACGGCCTCCCAATGCCCAATGTTGGTCACGTACATCCGCGTGCGGACCACATCGGCCAGCTGGGCTCCCGCCTGCTCGAGCGCGCGGCCGATGTTCTCCAAGGCCTGAACCGCCTGCGCGTACGGATCGCCCGGGCCGACGATTTTTCCCGCCGCATCCGTCGCGGTCGTTCCCGAGACGTGGATCACCCGCCCCACGCGCACGGCGCGTGAGTAACCGACGACCGGCTCCCACGGGGCGCCACTCGAGATGTTCTGGCGGCTCATCGCCCCTCGACGGGGGCCGCGTTCCACGTGATGTGTGAGGGAGCGCCAGTGGACTTTGCCTCGGCAATACGCTCGTCCATGGCGCGCACGATCTCCTCGACGGCGCGTGGCGGGTTGAGGAACGTGACGCCACCGATCGTCGGGGTGGCCAGCCGGCCATCCGTCGTGCGCACTTCGGCCAGTCCCGCGCGCAGCTTGTCGAGCACGATCCGGGCGGACGCGGCCGTGGTCTCGGGCAGCAGGGCGATCAGCTCGTCGCGTCCCAGGCGCGCCACGACATCGGTCGCGCGGAGCGCGCTCCGCACCACGACTGCCGCGGCGCGCACCAGCTCGTCCCCGACCCGGGTTCCGAGATCCACACCCGCCACGCTGAAGGGGTGCTGGTAGCGCCGCGCGCGCTCGATCTCGGCCCCAGCCGCCTCGTGGAATGCGCGGGCATTGCGGACCCCGGTGAGATCGTCGATCCGGGCCAGCCGGCGCTCTCGCGCGAGCGAGCTGCGGAGCGCCAGGATGGCCCAGGTCAGCCCCCCGATGGCGGCCAGGGCCAAGACGATGATCGGCACGCACTCCCGCATGCCGAAAAGCTATCCGCTAGGAGGGGGTTTTGCGCAATGGCACCACGGCAATGGCGTACCAGCAGGGATTCCAGCGACAGCCTTCCATCACGACGCGGATGCCGTAAACCGCCGTTGCCTGCGCGGTGAAATGCAGGATGGGAAGGCTTTCGCTATTCCGTTCTTTGGCGATATCGCTGCCGGTCGGCGAGAGCAAGGTCAATTGCAGCCGCGAGCAATCATCGTCGCACACGGCCACGATCGTGTAGACTGTGCCCTGGACGAGCGGCGTCCGGAACGATGCACCCTCGTCGGTATTGAGCATCCCCGACCGTTTGACGACCGGAAGCCGTGACGACGTCTGCATCACATCGATGGCGCGTGCCAGCCGGCCCTGCACCTGTTGCTCCCACCGCTGCCCGAGCAACAGCGCCGGCAGGGCGACGATCGCGAGCAAGACCGTGGCGGCGGTCCTCATCGTACCTGTCGCCGTGACGCCGTGGCGGCGACGACGGTCAAGACCAGGACCGCGATCGCCACCGCGATGACTGTTGCGCCGAGCGGAGGCGTTGGTCCTAACCGGATCGGGCGGACGAAACCACGTTCCCAATCCGCGGTCCATTCACCCACTGATCGCTTGAGCGCCGCGGCGAGCGCCGTGTCTACCGGCTGCCCTGAGGTCCAGAAGGACAGAAAGCGGTCCCGCCCGACTGTACGCGCGACATCGCCGAGGTACCGTTCACCAGGCAAGAGGTGCTGCACGCGCCACCAGCGGCGCTTCACTAGAATGACGTTCGGAATGGGAATCGCCCCCTCGTCGGCGGCCCCCGCCAGAACCGCGGCCCTACATCCTCTCCGCCGACCGGCGAGACACGCGACCGTTGCGGGCGGCAATGAGTAAACAGCATCCCAGAATCCGGAGAAACCGGGGTTGCCCATGAGGTCCAAGGAGGAGAACCGCTCGCCCGCGATACCATGCGAGCCGAGGTAGAGTCCTACATCCCAATTCCGCGCCGCGAGCCAACTCCGCACGGGTCTGCCGGGCGTCCCATAGGCAGCATAGAACGCGCAGGGGCCGAGGCCTGCCTGCAACCACTGCGCAAACCGACCGAATCCCTCGTGCCGCGCATCGCGCTTGCCCAGTATGAACAACGTCCAGTATGCGCCGGCAGGCAGGGAGACCATGCAGGTCGTTCGGTCGGTCGTGTCGGGCGTGAGATATGCCACGCGATCTTGCAGGGGGGTTGGGGTGTCCACCGATCCGGGCCGCTGCAATTCAATCACCACCGTCACTCGCACTTTGGTTTCTCCCAGGCCCAGCCCTCGCCACACGCTATCCATCACCGTTTCGACGTTGCGAACAGCGTTGGGAGGCAGCGTCGCACCGCGGAAGACCATGGTGGGACTTGCCCGAGAAAAATCACGCTTCACTCGCTGGCGGTCTTCCAACAGGTGCACCACCGCATCAGCGTTGCGCCATTCCTCCGCCAACGCCTGCGCGTATTGCCGAGCACGCGTTGCCTGCAGCGACTGGCCAACGAAAACCGATTTGCCGCTCGACTTGACGCCACGCGGCGGCAGATACGCAAGCGCGAGGACGGAGCATGCCGTCAGACCGATGAGCACCCAGCGCCTTACAGACGCCACCGGCTGCTCCGTAGCGCGCAGAATCCAAAGAAGGCCGTCCAACCAATCGCGGCGAAGCCCGCCCACCACGGCAGCGTGAGCGGCTTGGGGCGCGCCGCCACCACGCCATTGCGCCACCGTGCGACCAGCGAGTCGATATCCATCCGCGCCGCGCTCGACAGTCTCGCTTCAATGGCGGTATTGGGACTCGCGACGAGACGCCGGTACGCGTCGCGTCCTCCCGCACGCAGCGCTTCACGAACCAGCACCAGGCGGGCGGCGGGGCCGAGTGGGCGCGGCAAGGAACCTGGCGGCAACGCCTGCAGCAACGCGGTACAGGCATCATCGCGATGCTGCCGGCAATTCTGCAGTGTAATGGCAGTCGCGCCACGCGCGAAGTAATCGGTGAACGAACCCGTGACGAGCGCTTCCCGCTCCGCCGGTGTCACGTACCAGCGCGCCAGCAAGCCAGTCGAATCGCCGAGCTGCAGAACGTCCTTGCAGCGGGCGATGTCGCCCAGGAAGCAGCCGCGCACCGCTTCGGAGGGCGCGGTGACGAGCTGTACGAAGACCGCGGCGCGCTCATCTTCCGGCCGCAGCGTCGGGCGCAACGCAGCCCCCAGCCAGTCAGCCAGTGCAGGATCGAAATGCGGTGCGGTCACGGTCGTGAGGAGCACGTTCGTGCTCGCCCGAACGTCGAGGTCCCAGGGGAGCTCCACGCCCACGTGCAACACCGTCCGGCGCACGCTGCTGTCGGGATCGACGGCGCGGAAGATAAAGGGATATCGCGGCAGGTCCTCGACGGCGCTGCCGTAGAGACTGTCGATGACGGGCCAGGCGCGCTCGGCCGCTTCCCTGAGGGGCAGAGGCGACGGATTGGCGATGATCCGCAGTCCGCCGACGGCGATCGTGTCGGAACCGGCCGTCGCGCGCACCTGCTCGAGACTGTCCGCGACAGCTGCCAGCTTTTGGGCGTCCCGCCAGGCGCTCAGCAGGCTGTCCGCCTGCCGGCGCAGCCGCGCGATCAGCGAGTCCTGGCTCGAAACTGGAGACGCCAGGACCGAGACCGTGAGCAATACCCCGAGGAGCCTAGACATCCACCAGCATCCAGCGTCCGGCAAAGACGGCGAGTGGCCCGGGACCCAGTAACAGCGCCGTTTGTGCCGCGCCAAACAGATCGAGATTCAGGTTCGCCATGCTGGCGACGACCTGGACGAGGATAAGCGCGGCAATCACCGCGAGGATGATGCCCGCCGTGCGGGCTGTTCCTGCCGACACGGCAAAGAACACGGCATACGCGACAGACACGGCGAATGCGAATCGCATTGCCAACGCGATCGGATACGCCTGCAATCCGGGCGGTAGAGTCGCGGCGAGCACCGCGAGGGACGAGCCGATGAGGACGCCGGCGATTGGCGCGGCGAGGAGCACGAATCCGGCTCCGAAGCGCAACAGCACGTAGCGCCAGCGGGCGAGCGGCAATGTGAGCGCGTGGATGTGGCGGCCGCGATGATCCGGCGCCCACGCCGCGATCGCCATCAGCAGACCGAGCGCGGTCGCGAGCAGCGGATACAACGTGCCCCACGATTGCACGGCCCGAAGCAGCTCCGGCGCTTGCAGCGCGCCTCGGTCGGCTCGCGCGGCGCCCTGAAGCGACAGCAGGGGAATCGCAAAGGCCGCGACCGTTCCGAGCACGACGATAAGACGCGACCACTTCCACTGGCTGTGGAGGACTGCCCGGAACATGGCTCTCATCGGCGCGATCTCCCTTCTCGGAAACTGCGGAGGAGCTCGACGAATCCTTCCTCAAGATCGAGATCGATCACTTCGCGAACGGACGCGCCCACCCCCTCGAAGTACGAGGTCATGCCGGGCTCCCAATCGCCGACGACCCAGTTCTCGCCGGCGCCGCCACCATTCGCGGACTCGCGGGTCAGGACGCGGAACGGCGGGTTCACGATCTCGGCGGGTGCGCCCATCACGACCAGGCGCTTGGTGCCGTGCTTGAGTTTTTCCATTGGCGCTTCGGTGATCAGGCGCCCGTCGTCCATCACCGCGATCCAGTCACATACCCGTTCCAGCTCGTGCACGAGATGGCTCGAGATGAAAATCGTGGCGCCGCGTTCCGACACATATGTGATGAGCGCGCTGAGGATGTCACGCCGCACGACGGGATCGAGTCCATCGGTCGGCTCATCCAGCACGAGCAGATCGCCGCATTGCGACAGCGCGAGCAGAATCATCAACTTCGCTTTCTGACCTTTGGACAGACGGCCGAAGAGATGCTCGCCGTCGAGCTCGAAGCGCTTGATCAGCTCCGCCGCTCGCGCACGATCCCACCGTGGATAGAAGGCCGCCTGGAAATCGATCAGCTCGTGAACCGTCAGCGTCGTGTCGAGATGCGGTTGCTCCGGGACGTAACCGATCTGGCCGAGGATGCGGGCGTGCTGCTCCGGCATTGGAAGGCCGAGCACGGTGATGCGGCCGCTCAGCGGACGGAGCAGGCCCAGGATGAGTCGAATCGTGGTGGTCTTGCCCGAGCCATTGGGGCCGAGAAATCCGTAGATCGCCCCGGTCGGGACGTGGAGATCGAGTTCCTTGATCGCGAAGTTCTTCCCCGCGCGATAATGCAGGCGCTCGATGTGGATGGCGTCGTTCATGTGGTTCTTGCTCCCAGCTCTGTCTCGAGGGCGCGCTGCAGCTCCGCCAGCGAAACGCCGGAGCGCCGCGCGTCGGCCAGCAGCTTGCGCACGAGGGCGACGGCTTGTTGCGAGCGCTCCCGAGCCCTGCGACCGGGTGCGAGCTCGCGCACGAACGTGCCGGCCCCATGGCGGATTTCCACGAACCCTTGTGCCTCGAGATCCTTGTAGGCCTGAATGACGGTTGCGGGATTGATACGCAGCTCAGCCGCGAGCTGGCGAACGGATGGCAGCGGGGCGGCGCTGCCCAGCGTGCCGGTTGCGATCGCCAGGCGCACGCGCTCGGCGATCTGCACATAGAGAGGAATGGGACTGCGGGGATCGATCCCGTGAAACACGCGGCGGCTCGCGTTCCAGTGTACTGGTACAGTATAACAGTTGCCCGCGACTCGCAAGCGGTGGCCGATGTGGCAGATTCAAGCACGACTCAACGAGGAGAGCTGTATGAGCGAAAAGAAGGCGTTTCTCGATGCCTGGGACCGCGAATCGGCCACTACCATGAAGCTCCTGCGGGCATACCCCAGTGCAAAAGAAGGACTCAAGCCCCACGACTCCTGCCGAAGTGCGAAAGATCTTGCCTGGACGTTCGTGTTCGAAGGCATCGCCGGCGCACAGGCGGTGCAAGACGAGATGAAGTTCCCACCTCCGAACATGCCAGCCATGCCGGCGAACTGGCAGGGCGTGGTCGGAGAGGTCGAAAAGGCGTTGAAGTCGTTCGGCGACAAGGTGCGGAAGGCGGACGAATCGCAGCTCAACACCACCGTCAAGTTCAAAACCGGCCCCAAGCAAGTGAGCGATCTGCGCCGCCTCGATGTGCTGTGGTTCATGCTCAACGATCAGATCCACCACCGCGGACAGTTCTCCGTGTATCTGCGTATGGCCGGAGGGAAGGTGCCGGCGATCTACGGCCCGTCCAAAGACGAGCCGTGGCAGTGAGGATTTGAGAGCACAAATCGGATAGAACTCCGGTGGGGTCTCGCACTAACTTCTCCGCCATGAGTCCCACTGAGCGGTGGCAGGCGGTGTTGGCAAGAGATCGCCAGTTCGACGGCGCGTTCGTGTACGCCGTCCGCTCGACTGGCATCTACTGCCGCCCCTCCTGCGCCAGCCGCCGCCCGCGGCGTACCCAGGTCTCGTTTTTCCCGATCCCCGAAGCCGCCGAGCGCGAGGGGTTCCGCGCGTGCCGGCGGTGCCATCCGTCCGCTGCCAACGGTGGTGACCCCGCCGTCGCGCTGGTACGCGAGGCGTGCCGGGCGATTGCCGCCGGCGAGCCGCTGCGGGGTGATACGCGCCGGCTCGCGCGCGCATTCAAGCGGGTCTTGGGGATCACGCCGCGGGCGTACGCCGAAGCGCGCCGCGTGACGCGCTTCAAACAGGAATTGAAACGGAGGAAGCACGTGAGTCCCGCACTCTATGAAGCCGGCTACAGCTCCACGAGCCGAGTCTACGAACATGCGCATGAGCAGCTCGGCATGACGCCCGCGACCTACGCGCGCGGCGGAGCGGGTGTCGAGATCGTCTTTGTTACGGTGGCGACGTCGCTGGGCCGGCTGCTGGTCGCCGCGACCGAGCGCGGCGTGTGCCGCGTGATGCTGGGCGACACGGCCGCGACGCTCGAAGCCGATCTGCGCCGTGAGTTCGATGCGGCCAGTGTGCGTCAGGACAAGGGCGGAACACTGGAGGGGTTTGTCGACGCCATGCTCTCGTACCTCGAGGGACGCGAGCCGCACCTCGAACTGCCGCTCGATATCCGCGCGACCGCGTTTCAGCGGCGCGTGTGGCAGGAGCTGCAGCGCATTCCGTTCGGGGAAACGAGGACCTATACGCAGGTGGCCAAAGCCATCGGCGAGCCGAAAGCGACGAGAGCGGTGGCACGGGCGTGCGCGACGAATCCGGTCGCGCTGGTGATCCCGTGCCACAGAGTGGTGCGAGAGGACGGAGATCTGGGAGGCTATCGGTGGGGAGTCGAACGAAAGAAAGCGCTCCTGGAAAAGGAAAGAGACGCCTAGTCCCGCGACAGCGCCTCGTACACGCGGCCTCGATCGTACTGCGAGCTGATCGACTCGGCGTTGGTGCGAATCGCCGCCCGAATCGAGTCGTCCATCCGGACATGGCGCGTCACCGCGACCAGCAGCTCCGACATCTCGTGATCGGAGCTAATCCCCTTCGCCGATTCCAGCACCGCGAGCGCCACGGGCTGCGACACCTGGCCCCGCAGCACGCTGTTCAACGTCCGCGCGTGTTCGTAGTCCGAATTGAGGCTGCCGGCGGCCGCGAAGAACGCGGGGCGCAGCACGTCATCGAGTGCATAGGAGCTTCCGATCTCGATCAGCAACTCCGCGAGCTCGGAATCCGAGCTGACGTCTTTCGCCGAGTTGAGGACGTCGGCAAGGATCGCGGGGCTGGTCCCTTCGCGACTCACGACCGCGCTCAGCACGCGGCGGTGCTCGTAGTCCGACTCGATGGAGTTGGCCGCCTTGAAGTAGGCGGGCCGGACTTTCTCATCGATCGACCGCGCCTCGTTCAGCTCGATCAGCAGCGTGGCGAGCTCGTAGTCGGAATTGAATTCGGCGGCCGCTTCGAGCATGCCCGCCTGCGCCGCCGGCGTCAGTCCGGGGCGCCCCAGCGCCGCGCTCAGCACGCGATGGCGCTCGTAATCGGAGCTGATGGATTTCGCGGCGGCGACAAAGCCGGCCTGCATCCGCTCCGTCAACGGCTGTGCTTTCGACACGGCGATCAACAGCTCGGACAGCTCGTAGTCACTCGAGATGGTTTGCGCGGCGAGGCCGACGAGCCGTTCGTACCCGGCCACGTCGAGCTTGCCGCTTTCGACCGCGGCTTGATAGTAGATCCGGCGGGTGTAATCACCCTGGAGCTGGCCGAACTCGTCCAGCAGCCCCTGGATCCCCTTGGTGTCGAGAATCCAGCGCGCCCGTTCCTCCGCCTGGTACCCGGTGCGCCGCAGCAGGAAGGTGATCGTCTCCGTGAGCCACGCCTTGGCTTCGGCGTCGTACGGGCGGACCTCGCCATCGATTTTGAAGACGCGCTCGCCGTTCGGACGAATCGTGAGGCGCCGGTCGTGAGCGCCGTAATCGACCTCGATGGTGACGTATCCACCCGATGCGACGGACGCGATATCGGTGAAGTCGGCAGTAAACTTGAATTTCCCCGACGCGGCGAACCGGATGCTGCACCCGCCGAGGTTCGTGAAAATCATCATGTCGTCGTTTTCCTGGGTCGTGCTCGAGCTCGTGTGCTTCGACGATCCGGAGCAGCCCTTCAGCGTATCACGCACCAGTGGCCGGTCCGCGCGCACCGCGACCGGGCGTCTCGCGGTTGCCTTCGGTCGTGGCCCGGGCAGCGGTGGAATCGTGTCGATAATGCTTCGCGTCGCCGCGGGCTCTGCCACGCGCGGCGCCAGCGCGGCGAGCGGAACCACGACGGCGATCGCGCCGAGCCACGCCGGGAGCGCCGAACGTGGCGACACCGTGTCGCGGCACCGACGCCCATCCAGCACGTCGATCAACCGCGTCGCGAGCTGGGCCGGACGCGCCATCGCCACACTGGCGAGCGAGGTCGCCCGCGCGGCGCGCAACCCGCGCGCGATCTCGAGCAGATGCGTCGCGTACACGGACGGGGTCGCGCCGGCACGCAGCACATGATCGTCGCAGGCGCGCTCGCGCTCTTCCCGGAGCCGCGCGGCGGCGAGCCACACCAGCGGATGAAACCAGTACACCGCGCAGGCGACGCACGCGATCAACTGTGTGAGAAAGTCGTGGCGCTTGACGTGCGCCAGCTCGTGCAGCAGCACGTCCCGCCGCCGCTCGGCCGGCCACGCATCGGCTGCGG
>Ga0137435_1000601_pt1 | contig 11541 bp, 8 predicted proteins | sample EasRivERMGT100_2_FD_104904 | JGI IMG/M metagenome (GOLD analysis project Ga0137435, IMG submission 104904) | Soil microbial communities from meander-bound floodplain in the East River, Colorado, USA - East River MetaG ERMGT100_2 | ecosystem: Environmental > Terrestrial > Soil > Floodplain ... | reverse complement strand
GGTATGGCCTGTGAAAGACGTGTGCGGCGCGGCTCAGGATCACGGTCCACGCACCCTTCTCGCGCGGAATCAGCCAGAGCGAGTACTCCCCCGCTTTCACCGCATGGTCCTCGACGAGGACGTCATGGTTGAACGCGATGCGCGTCGCTGAATCGGCGCCCGGGTGCCAGACGCTGTCCCACGGCACGAGCTGACCGAACAACGCGCGGCCGCGAGCCACGGGCCTTCCATAGGTGATGACAATGTCCGTGAACGCGACCGTCTGGCTCACGCTCCCGCGCTGGCTGAACGGATACCCCTGCGCGGCACACGCCGGCGGCGCGGCGAGGCATGCGGTAAGCGCAAAGGCGAGCGCGCTCGCTCGCGGCGCGTGGATGTGGCGGTGCATGGGTTCGATCATACCAGGCTCCGGGTGCATTGCGCGAGCGGCTATCGCCCGCGCCGCCGCCGCCGTCGTGAAGGACGATCGGTTTTGTCGCCGCTCGGCGGCGGCGCAGGGCGCTCCGCCTTCGCTTTCGTGCGCTGTCGCTCGCCCTGGCGTCGCGCACGATGCTCCGCGAGCCGCTCCGCCAGCGGGCGCTCGAGCTTCCCTTCCGGTTTCGCCGAGTAGTCGAAGTCCGGGAGCGTGACCCGCGGCAGCGCTTTGCCGACCGCCCGTTCGATCATCTTGAGCTCCCCCTCTTCGGCGGGAGAGACGAACGTGAACGCCTCGCCGGTCATCTCGGCGCGACCGGTGCGGCCGACGCGATGGATGTAGTCTTCCGCCGCGAGCGGAACGTCGAAGTTGACGACGTGCCCCAGCGCTTCGACGTCGATGCCGCGCGCGGCGATGTCGGTCGCCACCAGCACGCGATACCGGCCGTCCTTGAAGCCCGCCAGGGCCTCCTCGCGCTGCGGCTGCGAGCGGTTGCCGTGAATTCGCGCCGCGCTCAAGCCGCGTTTGGTGAGAAACTCCCACAGCCGGTTGGCGCGGTGTTTGGTGCGCGTGAACACGAGCGCCTGATGCATGATGTCGCGCGCGACGAGCGTATGCAGAAGCGCCGACTTGAGCTCTTGTGGAACGGGATATACGGCCTGCGTGATCCCCGCCGCCGGCGCCGACTTCCGCTCGAGGTTGATCGTCACCGGATCGTGGAGCAGCTCGCCGGTCAGCTGTCGGATGGCGGCCGGCATCGTCGCGCTGAAGAACAGCGTCTGCCGCTTGGGCGGGATGTGCTTGAGCAAGCGGCGGATGTCCGGAAGAAAGCCCATGTCGAGCATGCGATCCGCCTCGTCGAGCACGAGGTGCTCGATCTTGTCGAGCCGCGCGTACGAATGCTTGAGATGGTCGAGCAACCGCCCCGGTGTGGCGACGAGCACGTCGACGCCCGACCGAAAGGCGTGCTCCTGCGGCCCCATGCCGACGCCGCCATAGATCGCGGCGCCCGTGATCGGCGTGTGCACGGCGAGCGCGTTGAGCTCCTGGACGATTTGCGCGGCCAGCTCACGCGTCGGCGTGACGACGAGGGCACGCGTGGCGCCGCGCGGCCGGGCGAGGAGCCGGTGCAGGATCGGAAGAAGAAAGGCGGCTGTCTTGCCGCTCCCCGTCGTGGCGCATGCGAGGACGTCGCGGCCGCCGAGCGCCGGAGGGATGGCATCGGTCTGAATCGGGGTCGGCTTGGAGAAGCCGAGCTCCTTGATGCCCTTTACGAGATTGGGGTGCAGCTTAAGTGCGCCGAATGGCATGGTGCAACATAAGGGCTCGGGCGGCGCGAGAGGCGCGAGCTGAAAGACGGCGCGAGCTGAAAGACGGCGCGAACTGCCAGACGGCGCATACTGCCAGACGGCGCATACTGCCAGACGGCGCATACTGCCAGACGGCGCGAAAGGCGCGGCTTAGCCTGCGCCGTTTAGCGGCCTGCGCCGTTCGGCAGTTTGCGCTCTTTGGCAGTTTGCGCCGTTCGGCAGTTTGCGCCCTTCGGCAGTTTGCGCTTTTAGCAGTCTGCGCCGTTCGGCAGTCCTACACCTCTCTCACGAGCTACTTCTTTCTCGGATCGTCGGCCGCAGTCACGTACGTCATCGCGAACGGCCCCATCGCGCGGACGCTCAGCTCGGTCGCAACGCGCGCGATCGCGTAATGATGCTTCGTCGCGCCGACCGTTCCCGTGTCGCCGGCCGACATCTTCATCGTCTTCGTCGCGTCGAGCTTGTCGCCCATGCCGACGAGGAATTCACCCTTGTAAATGCGCACGTGCTCGTCCGTGGGATGGAAGTGCGGCGGAATCTTGTAGCCCGCCGGGAACGACAGGCGGACGACGAATGTTTCGGCCTTCGACGGGTCGCCGCGCTCCACGGCCATCTTTGCGCCGGCGGGAAAGGCATCCGGTGCCGGGCCCCAATTCAGCGTCGCCGCGGTCTTCGGCGCCTTGGTCGCGCCGCTCTGCTTCGTCTGCGCGCCGGCCACGGTGGCAAACATCAACATCACGCCCGCAACCGTCGCCGCCGCGCCGAGTGTCCGCATCTGTCTCATGTGACCTCCAGTGATAAAATTATGAATACGGGTGGGTCGAGTTTCTTGGCGTCGATGCTCGTCACCGCTCGAGCTGTCTGGCTCCCATTCTGAACGACCCCCGGTATGGAGTTTTGGTCTCACCCCAGTTTCACCCTGCACACCGGGACCTCGGAGAGGCCGGCATGACCCAACCGTCGGCGCGACTCCGCGAGCAGTTCGGCGACATCGACCTGTACTTGTTCGATCAGCTGCTGCGCGGCCGTATCGTCGACGGTATGCGGATCCTCGATGCCGGCTGCGGCTGGGGCCGCAATCTCGTGTTTTTCCTGCACGCCGGGTTCGAGGTTTGGGGCACGGACGAAAACCCCGAAGCGATCGCCCGCGTGCGCCAGTTCGCGACGTCGGTGGTGCCGCGGCTACCGGAGGACCGGTTTCGTATCGAGCGTGTGGAGGCGATGTCGCTGGCCGATGCGTCGATGGACGTCGTGATCTCGAGCGCGGTGCTTCACTTCGCGCGCGACGAGGAGCACTGGCACGCCATGGTGCGCGATATGTGGCGCGTGCTGGCGCCGGGCGGGATTCTGTTCGCGCGGCTGGCAACGAGCGTCGGTCAGACGACGCTTCGTCCGCTGGGCGGCGGGCGATACGTGATGCCCGACGGTGAGACGCGTTTTCTCGTCGATCACGAGCAGCTCATGCAGGTGACCGGTGCGCTGGGCGCTTCGCTCGTCGACCCGCTGAAGAGCGTCGTGGTGTACAACCGGCGCTCGATGGGAACGTGGGTGCTGCGCAAGGGAGGGTCGTGATTCCTGGCCTGTCCCTATCGCCCAAAGGCGCCCGGCAAGAACATTCGGCATGACTCGAACCGGCTCTTGCTGCCTTCTGTTCATCGCGCTCGGTGCCATCAGTATCGCACCGGATCTTTTCGCGCAGGGGGTTGTCTCGCGGATTCCGCTGCGCGGAACCGTTGCGCACACCTGGAAGCCCGTGCGGCGCGGCACACCGGACGTCGTCGCCATCGAAGTCCGTACCGAGATCGCCGACATCACCGACACGGTCGCAAAGGCCTTCAGTCTCACGACGCCGATTACCTACGCCGGCGTCACCGGCATCGCCGAGCGTACGCAGAAACTCGTGGTGCGCGATACGGACGGCGAAGTACCGCTCCGCGTCGAGGACGACGCCGCCGACCCGTCCGGCTTTCCCTTCTATAGGCACTGGCGCGCGACACGCCCGGTGCGAGCGCCCGTCTTCGTCACCTACGACGCGCTCGCGCCTTCCACGCCCATGCGCGCGCCGCCGTTCGGTCTCTATGCCGCCTACGGCGGTGTCAGCGGCGCCGGCTCGGGCTTCCTCGTACTCCCCGAAGGCCCGCTCAACGTTACCACGCGCGTGCACTGGGACCTGAGCGACCTCGCGCCAGGCTCCACGGGAACCACATCCTTCGGCGACGGCGACTTCGAACTGCGCGGCCCCCCCGCGGACGTCACGCAAGGCTGGATCATGGCCGGACCGCTCGGCCGCTACGGCGCGGGCAACGGTCGCGGCTTCAGCGCGGTCTGGCTCGGCACACCGACGTTCGACCCCGACGCCGAGATGGCGTGGACGGCGCGCATGTACGCGTGGCTCGCCAAGTCCTACGGTTATCTGAGGCCACTCCCGCCATACCGCGTCTTCCTCCGCGTCGGCGCGCGCAGCGGCACCGCGCTCGGCAACTCGTTCATGGCCGGCGCGACACCACGCGCGGCCGGCAACACCGCGCGAAGCGAGTCCCCGCGCGCGACGTTCACGCACGAGATGGGACACCTCTTCGTCGGCGGCATCGACGCTCCACAGGGCGTGCAGAGCTGGTTCAGCGAGGGGGTGAACACCTACTACACGCGGCTGCTGCCGATGCGCGGCGGTTTCACCTCGGTCGAGGAGTACGGCAAGGAGATCAACGCCGCGTTCAACGATTACTGGTTTGGCAGCGCGCGCAACTTCTCCGCCGACTCCATCGCGCGCGTCGGGTTCACCGACGAAGCCGTGCGCCACATGCCGTACGTGCGCAGCAGTCTGTACCTCGCCGACCTCGACTCGAAGATTCGCGCGCGCTCCAATGGACGTCGCACGCTCGACGAGGTCATGCGCGAGCTGTTCGAGGCTCGTGCCCGCGGTGAGCGGCTTGATCACGATCGCTGGATCGCGACCGTCGTCCGCGAGGTTGGCCCATCGGCGCGCGAGGGGTTCGAGAACCTGATCCTGAAAGGAACCGCGACGCTCGTGCCGGCGCCCGATGCGTTCGGCCCGTGCTTCAGCCGGCGCGACACACCGGCGTCTGTCGTGGACGGAAAGTCCAGAGCGGCAGGCTATGAATGGGTGCGTCTGCGCAATGTGCCGGACTCGGTGTGCCGGGCGTGGGGAGCCTCGCCGACGCCGCGGGCGCTCGTCACGCGCGCTCGATCGGTGGCGACCACGAAGCAGGTGGGCTCGTTCGGCGGCGTGCGCGTTCCGTACGCGACAGTCGTCGAGGAGCACGTGCTCAGACGCGATGGCGCGCCCAAGGCCGCGCTCGTCACCATCGCGTATCTCCGCGACGACGTCAGCGACCGTGCGCGGCGTCCCGTTACGTTCGTGTTCAACGGCGGCCCGGGTTCGTCGTCGTCGCCGCTGCACATGTCGGGATTGGGGCCGAGGCTCACCAGCGGTGACAGCACCGTCGCGAACCCGAACAGCATTCTCGACGCGACCGATCTGGTGTTCATAGATCCGATCGGAACGGGCTTCAGCCGGCCGTTCACGACCGAAGCGGGGCGGCGATTCTACTGGACGCGCAGCGGCGACGCCGCGTCCGTCACCGAGGCGATCAAGGCCTGGTTGCGCGTGCACGGTCGCGAGCGTTCTCCGCGGTATCTCGCGGGCGAGAGTTACGGGACCACGCGCGCCGCGGTCATGCTGCGCGACCAGAAGGATCTCCGGCTCGACGGCGTGATTCTCATTGCGGTGGTCGCCGGCGAAATCGGCGACGCCCCTGACGACGGCGTTTACGTCGGCATGCTCCCGACGCTGGCGACGTCCGCCGCATTCCACGGCAAGGGCCTCGCGGGCCGACCGGTGGAGGGCGTCTTCCGCGAGGCCGCCGACTTCGCCGGCGGCGATTATCGCGCGGCTCTCTCGAAAGGCGCACCGCTCAGCGCCGCGGAGCGCGATCGCGTGGCTCAGCGGATGTCGGCGCTCATCGGAGTGCCGGTGGAGTTCATCGTCGCGCGCAACCTGCGCCTCTCCAAGGACGACTGGATGCTGAACATCCTCGCCGACCGCGGGCTGCGCACCGGGATGCTCGACACCCGCGTGACGGCGCAACGCGACACGACGCGCCGGGGCGGGCTCAACGATCCGTCGTTCAACGGCGGCGGCATGCGGTTCGGCATCTCGATGCTCGCGCCCGCGTTGCTCCAGGGCGACACGGCGCCGCCGCCGTTTCCACGAGCGCCCGCGCTCGAGCAGTATCTCAAGCGCGACTTGCAGTTCCGGACGCTCGAGAACTACCGCTCACTCAACCTCGACATCAACGTCGTCTGGGATCACGAAGGCGGCGGCGACGTCAACTTGGGCGTCGCGGCCGCGATGCGCGCCCAGCCGTCGCTGCGCCTCTTCTGGACCGGCGGCTACTATGACCTCACGACGCCGGTGCACGCCGTCGAGCGCGCGTTCGCGCGGCTCGGCTTTCCGGCGACGCAGACCACCGCGGCGATCGTGCCCGCGGCGCACAGCGTGTTCGCCGACAGCTCGAGCCGGCACGCGCTCGCCGAGCGCCTGCGGGCCTGGATCCGCTAACGCCCTGCTTTCTCGTTCGGAGCGCACATGACGATCAATCGACGCGAACTGATCACTGGCCTCGGCGGCGTCGCGGTGACTGCCGCGATGCGTCCATTCGCGAGCCTCGCGACGCCCGCCGCGATGCCGTCGCCGCAGGCCACCTTTCCGCGCAAAGAGGATTTCACGATCGAGCCGGGCTACACGTACCTCAATGCCGCGTACACGCACCCGATCCCGCGGGTGTCAGTCGAAGCAGCGCGGCGCGCGGCCGAACGGCGAAGCGCGCTGCGTCCCGCGCCGCCGGCGCCCGTCGCGGCGCCCAATCCGCGCGCGCTCTTCGCGGAGTTGATCAACGCGAAGCCGACGGAAATCGCGTACGTCTCCAGCACGAGCGAAGGCGAGAACCTCGTCGTGCGTGCCCTCGGTCTGGACCATCGATTCGACGGCAACGTCGTCACGGACGGACTGCACTTCGAGGGCGCGATCATGCACTTGCTCGAGCTCAAGAAGCGCGGGCTGGACGTGCGCGTGGTGCAACCCACGCAGGACTTCCGCGTCGACATCCGCGACCTCGAGCGCGCGATGGACCGCAACACGAAGCTCGTCGAGGTCTCGTCGGCCGCGATGTACAACGGCTTTCAACACGACCTCAGGGCCGTGTGCGATCTCGCGCACGCGCACGGCGCGTACGTCTACGCGGACATCGTGCACACCGCGGGCGCCGAGCCGTTTGACGTGAGAGCGAGCGGCGTGGACTTCGCCGCCTGCTCGAGCTTCAAGTGGCTGATGGGCGACTTCGGCCTCGGCTTTCTCTTCGCGCGCGAGGATGTGCTTCCGAAGATCGAGCGTCCCGTGGTGGGCTACTACCAGGCGCCGAACCTCGACGCGTACTATCCGCCGAATTACCCGGCGGGCGCATACCGGCCCGTGGAATACTCGTATGGTCCGCCGACCGCGGCGAGCTACTTCGAGATGGGCACGCTCACCGGCAGCTCCATGGCGAACCTCGCGCTGCTCGCGTCGTCGCTCACGTATGTGAAGACGCTCGGCGTCGCCAACATCCAGCGCCATCGAGCGCCACTGATCCGCAGGCTGCAGCAAGAAGTGCCGCGACTCGGCTTCACGTCGGTGACGCCGCCGACGGCGACGGGCGGCAACGTGTCGTTCGCGCGGAAGGGCCTGGCCGAGAGCGACGTGCCGAAACGTCTCGCGGCGGCAAAGGTGAATGTGCGCCTCGGGCGGGACTGGATGCGGCTGTCGCCGAGCGTGTACAACGACATGGCGGACGTCGAGCGGTTTCTCGCAGCGCTGGCCTGAGCGCGGTGGCCGACCGCGCGATCCCGTGACCGGTGGAAACGAATCGATGGTGTCACGTGGCCGCCGATCCGCCATATTGCTCGGCGTGATCCAACACGCTCACTCGACAGACCAGATCTCCCACGAGATCGTGGCCCGGATCACCGGGGTGTTGCGACCGTGGCGCATCGTGCTGTTTGGCAGCCGGGCCCGCGGCGATGCGCGCGCCGCGAGCGATTACGACGTTCTCGTGGAGATCGAGGGGGGCGACGATCCCGACGGCGTGCTACGTCGGCGCGTGCAGGACCTGGTGTCCGCGTGCACCGCGTCCGTCGACGTTCATGTGCGTCCGCCCGGAGAAATCGAACGCCGTCGCGACGACCCCGGTGCACTCGAATGGGATGTCGCGCGCGATGGTGTCGTTCTGTACGCGGCTGCGCCCGGGCCATCCATCCCCGCGCGGGCCTTCGAGCGGCCGACGGATCCGCCCGAGTCGCTACGCGAGTGGCTCGAGGTCGCCATGCAGGATCTCCGTCTCTGCCGCGATCTGGCCGCGCGGAACGACGGATACTGGGCGCAGATGTGCTTTCTGGCGCAGCAGGCCAGTGAGAAGCACATGAAGGCGGCCCTCGTCGCCCATCGGGTGCGACCGCCGCGCACGCACGATCTCATCGAGCTCGTCGAACAGCTCCAAGCGATTGGATGCGACCTGCGGCAGCTCGATGGAGAGTGTCGGTTGTTGCGGCAGCATGCGGTCGCAACGCGGTACCCGGCAGCTCGTCGATTGAGCGAGGTCGATGCCCGCGCCGCGCTGGCGGCGGCGGAGCGGGTCGTGGCCGCCGTCGGGAGACATCTCTCGAGCCGCTAATCAGCCAACGCTCCGAGAACGCAGGATCGGAGGCTGGAGTTGCTGGAACGTGTGACTCTTTCGTAGAATTTGGACCAGCCCCCTTCGTCGCGGAGTTTCCCATGAGATCCACGTCAGTCCTGGCCGCCGGCTGCGGCCTTGCAGTGTTGTTGAGCGGAACAGCGCAGGCCCAGGTCGCCGCGGTCGCCCCTGATACGGCGGCCTTCGACCCCGTGAAAGTCCTGGTCGAGCGGCTCGACCTCGAGAAGTACAAGAACACGATCAAAGGCCTGGCGCAGTTCGGCGACCGGCGGCAGGGGACAAAGCGCAATCGCGACGCCGTGGCCTGGATCGAGGCCCAGCTCAAGAGCTACGGCTGCCAGAACGTCGAGCGGATCACTTACCAGTACAACCCGCCGCCGGCGAACCAGGGCCGGGGTGGGGGGCGGGGGCGCGGCGCCGTCACTTCACCGAACGGCCGCGGACGCGCGGGGAACGGACCTGGCGGAAGCCGCATCTTCAGCGACATGCGCGAACGTGGCGGGGCCAACGATTCGCTGTCGCAGCCCGATCCGGCCATCCGCGCGATCAACATGGAGCCGAGCACCCCGGGTGAACGCCAGGAAGTGATCTGTATGAAGGTCGGGACGAAGTACCCGAACGAGATGTACATCATCGGTGGCCACATGGACGGCATCGGCTGGGGCCAGGCGGTGAACGACGACGCGTCGGGCTCGGCGATCGTGATGGAACTGGCGCGGATCCTCTCGATGCCGGACGTCCAGACCGAGCGCTCCATTCGCTTCGCGCTCTGGAACAACGAGGAGACGGGGCTCAACGGCGCGCGCGCGTACGTCGAACAGCGCGCCCCGCTGCAGGGAAAAGAGAATCCCGCCGGCTCGGGCAAATACCCGGAGCCCAAGTGGCTCGGCATGATCCAGCACGACATGATGATGGTGGACCACGGACCGCCGACGGCCGACGGCAAGCTCGCGCCGGAACAGCGCGCCGAGGCCGACATCAACATCGAGTTCGCGAGCGCGTCAAAATTTGGCGACGAGTCGATGAAGCTCGCGTTCTTCTTTCACAAGGCAAACGGCAAGTACGCGACGCACTACCCGGCGACCGTCGGTCCGTACATGACCAACACGGACTCGGATCCGTTCAAAGATCTCATACCGGCATTGAGCCTGCGCGAGAACGAGCGCGGCGCGCACATCGGCGGGAACTGGGACCCGACGCACCACCAGCCGACCGACGTGCTGACGACGTTCACCGACAAGGACTTCATGCTCGGGTTGACGTCGGCGCAGACAACGCTGGGGGCGCTCGGCCAGCTGACCGGAGCGACAGTGCGGAGGTAGTTACGGATCTTGGCAGGCTGTGGGTCGTCGCCGATCTCGCGCGAGAGCGTGGACCGCTCTCGCGCGAAGACGTTTTGTTCGTGCGGGACACGGTGCCCGCGAAGCTCGAGTCGTTTCCTCGCGTGAAGCTGCCGAAAGCGATCCGCCACCCGGCCGGCTTCACGCTCACCGGGGCGCCGGTGGGCACATTCCTGCGAAGCGCGCACCGGTGCTCGCCCCCGGCGCTATCCTTTACTCCGACTGCGCGCCGCTTTCGACGCAGGTGAGGGAGATCGTCACCAACCGTCAATGGCGGTTCTCCCGCCCTGTGAACGCGAACATGCTGCGCTGGGCGCTGGCAACGGCGAGGTCGCGCTCCGGCGCGGCGACACGCTCCGCATCGAGCTACTCACGGCGAGAGGTATCATCGCAGTAGCGCCAGCGCCGCCTCCTGCATCCGACGCTGGAGCGCGGCGGCCGGCGACGACGTGTTCGTCGTATTGAAGGCCGCGATCACGGCCATGCCATTCGCGGGATCGAAATAGTAGAAGGAGCGAAACCCCGCCTGGCTTCCCGTGTGGCCGAGGATGCGCTGTCCGTTTCGGTCCAGCACGAAGAACGAGAGCCCCATCCACTGCTTCGGCGACGATTCGTAACCCTGCGACATCGGCATCCCAGGACGCCACATCTCCTCGAGACTCTGGCGCGACAGGACGACGTCGTACCGATCGCGTGACATCCCGGGAAGAAGGGCGTTCGTGAGGAATGCCGCGTACTTCACGAGATCCCCCATCGGCGCGTTCCACGCTCCATTCGGGGACGTGATCCCGGGGTCGAAGTCGGCGCCGTTGTCGATGACCCGCTCGCGCCCCGACGAGTCCTTGCGGACGTAATAGTTGTGCGAGCGATGGCGCGCGAGGTAGTACGGTGTCGCCCTGAAATAGCTGCGCCCCAGCTCGAGCGGCGCGAAGATGTTTTTCTGGACGTACGCCTCCCACGGGTCCCCCGTGATCTGTTCGATCACGCGCGCCAGGTAGACGAACGCCGGATTGGAGTAGCCGTACCGCGTGCCCGGGCGGAACACGAGCTCCTGATACGGCATCATGGCCACGAGCTGATTCCATGTCGTCGGCTCGAACGGCTCCCACTCCTTGCCCTCGCCGTACGGCCACGTCCCGTTGCGGAACCCCGCCGTGTGCCCCAGGAGCATGCGGATCGTGATGCTGTCCATCATCCCGAATGGATCGTGCAGCGTCCGAAGCTCGGGCACCCAGCGGACGATCTTGTCGTCCAGCGAGAGCCTGCCGCGGTCACGCAGCTGCATGATCGAAATCGCCGTGAGCGACTTGGTGATCGACCCCCAGTGGTAGATGGTCGCCGAGTCCACGGCGACGTTGCCCGCGCGGTCGGCATGACCGGCGTCGTATCGCCCGACGACTCGGCCGCCTTTCATGAGCACGACGCTCGCGCCCACAACGTGGTCGCTGTCGGCGTACGCCTGAAAGGTACGAGTGAACGCGGGCCAGTCGGCCGGCGTCTGCGCGAGGGCAAGCGATGCGGTGGTGACGAACACCGCGGCGAGAGCAGGGCGGAAAAAAGGCATGGGCAAGTCTGAACCGCCGCGCCGCGGCCCGTCAAGCCACGTGCCGAACGGCGCATGGTGCCGAACGGCGCATGGTGCCGAACGGCGCATGGTGCCGAACGGCGCATGGTGCCGAACGGCGCATGGTGCCGAACGGCGCATGGTGCCGAACGGCGCATGGTGC
>Ga0137435_1000600_pt1 | contig 11563 bp, 7 predicted proteins | sample EasRivERMGT100_2_FD_104904 | JGI IMG/M metagenome (GOLD analysis project Ga0137435, IMG submission 104904) | Soil microbial communities from meander-bound floodplain in the East River, Colorado, USA - East River MetaG ERMGT100_2 | ecosystem: Environmental > Terrestrial > Soil > Floodplain ... | reverse complement strand
CACACCGAATCGTCCCCGCCGGGAATGTACTCTTGAATCATCAAGCTCGGATTGGAGCCGTCTTCCATCGCGTTGTACTGGCCGATCAGTTCATCTTGTGACCGGGCTATGACCATTTTCTTTCCTGCACGCCCGGTGGTGTGGATGTTGTCGCTTGCCTTCAGCATGACGGGAAATCGAGCTCTCTCACAGAATTCAAGAACATCCTTCCGGGACTCCGGGAAGACAGTGTCGGGTGTGGGTATTGAGAGCCGCTTCGCGAGGAGATACATCGCCTTCTTGTTGTACAGCGACCATACGACCTGAACAGGGTTCGTCGGAAACAGGAAACCTTCCCGGAGCCTTGAAGCGTTTCGCGCGACAAACAAGGCGGACTCGTCGTTGGTTGGCATCAACAGCGGCATAGCGCCTATGCCGCGCGCAATATCCATGAGGCAGTCGACGGATTGTTGTGGCGGGGTTCTGTCAAGGTCCAACGCAACCACCTTCCGGCAATAGGTCGAGAAAGACGCAGGAGGCCGGCGCGTTGGATGAACACCATACACCCGTACCCCGAGCCGGCCCAGACTCCGGATGACCCCGAGTGCGCCATGATGCTGCATCTGCAGAACCAGAACGGGCAATGAAGTGTCCCGCAACTCCATCGGCTTACACCGCGGTTGCGAGAGCACGCGCCGTGCCTTGGTTCGCACTGACCTTGCCAGGGGTATCTACATCGTCGAAATGACTGAGAATGAAGTGGAGATCACGAAGCTGGCCACTTCTCTGCAGATAAGCCACGCTTTGACTCACTAGAAATGCGTCATGCGGTGCAGCGCGCCATCGCTTGGTCAGGTGCAGGGTCATGTCATCCTCCGGGGCGAAGCCGGATTCAATCAGGCCGTCCGCGATCCAGGCGCAACACATCTGGTCCTCTTCACGAAATTCGCCGCGCGTTCCAGCGCCGATGAGTGTGACCGCGTCGTGGGTTTTCGCCAGACAGTTAATCGTCGCGCTGTAATTGCGAAAGCAGGCAAGATAGGCGGAGTCGCAGTGTCCGATCTCGTACATCAGGCGCGTGCCCGTGGAAGAAAGCAGCACAAGTGGGCGCGACACATCGGATCGGGTTGCCAGCTGGGCCGGGCTGTTCGTGAGGTCGAAACCGGCCGGCATGTCGCCGCCCAGCTCTCCTGCCAGCAGAGCGTTGGGCACTCGCAACGCCGCGTCGAACGCCGCCTGCAACGTCGGCACAAGATGACACTCTCGCCCCGTCGCAATGGCGGTGACAGCTGTCGTCGTTGCGCGAATGACATCCACTGCGACGAGAGCCCGGTCGTCTGCGTACTCGTACAGTCCCTTCTCAAAACAACAAATGGAAACCCTTTTGCCGTTCACGAGTTCACCCCTGTTTAGGTTGCAAGAATGTCCGGGGGGCTGGGCCGGAGGTTGGTGTGTCCGAATGCATCCGAGTGGAGGCCGCGCCTGTAGATTTCAACGCGAAGCACTTCTTCCAACCGGACGTTGCAAAGATGGACGCTTCTTCCAAAATGATTCAGAAGGGCAAACTGGCTTGGCTTGTTCGGGGCTTCAAAGACGACGGTGTCGAACCCGAATGCATATACAAAGCGGTCTGCGTATGCCGCATTCAAATGTCCATCTTGATCAAACAGTCCGACTCCCCTTGCGCTTTCTCTGGCTTCTACGACGAGTTGGACCGCACCTGCATCGAGCCATTCCTGGCCCTGGTCAATCCACGCAGACAGCGTCTGCCGGTTAAAACCGCCGTCATGCTTCTTCCCAAGCTCCATCTGAACGTCGAGTCCGCGACTCCTGGCGGCAGCCACAATCTCTTTTGGATTGAGATGGCTCTCGGTGAATCCCTGGCCGCATTCAATTCGCGTGACCCCGACGTCCGCGCAAAGGTCCAGGTAGGCAGGAAGTTCTCCCTGAGCCACGGCAATTTCAAACGGCCCTCCGCCTGTTACGGTGGGGACTCCGTGCGCACGGGCCGAAGCGATTTTCATCCTGGTGGCACTTTCATTCGCAACCATCCAGCAGGCCATCGAGATCTTCAGGATCGACATCAGATGGGAACTCTGTTGCAAATGACTTCCCAGCGTCGATGGGTCGTAGCCCGGATCGAACGGGCTTGTCGCCGCAGCGAGGTCGGGCACGCCAATTCGCTTCAAGTAATCAGAAGTGCGGATGGATCGGGTGGGCGGCACTTTGCGTTCTCCTGTCGGTGCGCATGGAGGTGCAACCAGCATTCCAAGGCGCCGACATCTTCTCGCGCGATTCGCCATGAGCCAGTTCGCACTTCTCGACACACCGATGGCGCTGTTCACCGACGCTAGTCACAAAATACGGTGACCATCCGTTGATACCTTGTCGCAATCCTCCAGGACTGAGGTTGCACTGTTTCTGCGTTGGCCATCAAGATGCAGCGTCCGATGTCATGTCTTACGACGCGCTGGTCCAGCAGCATTTTCGTTCCACGCTTCCATACTGGGAACAGATCTATGCCGACAGAACTGTGTATGGCCGGATCTATCAGGAACGTGCCCGCCGTGCGATCGCCTGTGTAGATGGCGTCGACTTGTCCTCCGGCGCCCCTGTTCTGGAGATCGGATGTGGTCCTGGTGTCATCACGACTGCAATGGCGCGGAAAGGTTTCACGGTGTGGGCCATCGATTGCCTTCAGGAAATGGTCGAACGGACGAGAGCGATGACACACCGAGCCGGCCTCGGGTCGCGCGTGTTCGCGCAGGTGGGCCACATCGACAGTGTGCCCTTTGCGGATGCGACGTTTGAGCTCGTCGTGCTGATTGGCGTGTCCGAGTGGCTCGTTTCTTTAAAGCAACCCCTGCGAGAGATTGTCCGTGTCCTGAAGCCTGGCGGGCATCTGATCATCTCCGCCGATAACAACTGGCCCTTACATCAGATCCTCGATCCCGTGGTTAACCCGGCTCTGAAACCAATTAAGAGGCGTATCGGGCAAATACTGCGATCTGTTGGATGGCGAACGCTTCGGCCTCGGTTTCATGCCTATTCAGTAAGGGAATTTGATGGCGAACTCGCAAGCGCCGGTTTCGAAAAGATTGCTGGCCAGACACTTGGATTTGGCCCATTCACCCTCTGCAACCGAACACTGCTGAACGAGGAAGCCGGATGGAACTTACATCTACGCTTGCAAGAGCTCGCAGACAAGGGTGTCCCTCTGCTGCGATCAGCAGGGTTGGTCTACCTGGTTCTCGCGCGAAAGGCACGCGCATGTGTGTCGCGAGAACCTTCATAGCGCCTTGGCATCACCATGGCGAAAAAAGGTCGACGGCTTCGGGCCCTCATCGTCAAAGTCAATCGCTTGTTTCGACCGTTATCACGCGAGCGTTGCGCAACGCCACACTGCGCGCCAGTTCGCCCCGTTTGCCCCGTTTGCCTTGACACCCCCCTCTGCGGAGCGATAATCACCGCGAGTGCCCAGCCGAATCACAAAAAGGACGCGGAGAACACTGCTCATTTGCATGGCCGTTCCGCTGTGGGTCGCCGGTTCCGCGATGCCTTCTCCATCTGTCTCCATGGAGGCGGCCGGACTGCAATCGCCAGCGCTCGCTCCCTCCCATCCTCTTCCTCGGCCCCCTCATCGAGCCGTGCTCGATAGGTTCTGCGTGACCTGCCACAACGCACGGCTTCGGACGGCTGGGCTTCAATTGGACACCGTTGATATCGAGCATCCGGAAGGAAACGCGGCGGTTTGGGAAAAGGTGTTGCACAAGCTGCGAGCGCGGGAAATGCCACCGCCCGGTCCGCCGCATCCCGATGACGCCACGTACGATTCGCTGGCGAACTACCTCGAAAGGGCACTCGACGCCGCGGCAGCCGCAAGACCCAACCCAGGTAGACCTGCGGTCTATCGCCTCAGCCGCTTCCAGTATGCAAACGCCATCCGCGACCTGATCGCGTTGGAGATTGACGCCGCGTCGCTCTTGCCAGCAGACGATTCAGGATACGGCTTCGACAATATCGGGGATGTTCTGACGGTGTCACCGCTGCTGCTCGAGAAATACCTTTCCGCAGCTGCGACTGTCAGCCGACTGGCGGTCGGAGATCCTTCTCTCGCGCCGACGTCCACGGAGTTCCACGTTCCGCCCGCCAGGGTGCAGAACGAACGCGAGAGCCGCGACCTGCCGATCGGATCGCGCGGCGGAATCGCTGTTCGCCATCACTTTCCGCTGGACGCCGAGTACGTCATCAAGGTTCGTTTGCAGCGAGGGAAGGACGCCACGACGATTGTCGGCATGTCCGAGGAGCGCCAGCTGGATATTCGTCTCGACGGCCGCCGGATCACGCGGTTCACGGTCGGCGGACCGGATCAGGTTCAGGGTGGCAACGTTGACGGCGCGCTGGACGATCGCCTCGAGGCTCGCATTCCGGTGCCGGCGGGATCTCACCTGGTTGCGGCAACGTTTGTGAAGGATACCGTCAAGCCGGAAGGCGTGGTCGACAGAGCCGGGGACCAGGCTTTTTTCGAAGGTGTCGGCAGCGTGTCGATTGCCGGTCCGTACGGCGCGACAGGTCCGGGCGATACGGCAAGCCGCCGGAAGATCTTCGTGTGCCGCCCGCGGGGACCCGGAGGGGAGGACGCCTGCGCGACCACGATCGTCACGACGCTGGCTCGTCGCGCGTATCGCCGCCCCATCGCGAAGGCGGAGATCCCCTCGCTGATGATGCCGTACCGATCGGGGCGGGTGCGCGGGGGGTTCGAAAGCGGGATCAGGCTGGCGCTTCAGAGAATCCTCGTGTCGCCCGATTTCCTGTTCCGGGTCGAAATCGATCCTGCAGGGGCGCCCGCAGGCTCTGCCTATCGCGTCAGCGATGTCGAGCTCGCGTCCCGCCTGTCGTTTTTCCTGTGGAGCAGCATCCCCGATGACGAGCTCCTCGCCGTGGCCGAGCGCAACAAGTTACGCGAGCGTGTCGTGCTGGAACGACAGGTGACGCGCATGCTCGCCGATCCTCGCGCCAACACGCTGGTCTCGAACTTTGTCGCCCAATGGCTGTATCTGCGCAACGTCGAGGCGGTGTTGCCGGATCCGACGGCATTCCCTGATTTCGATGAAAACCTCCGGGCTGCGCTCGGCAGGGAAACGGACCTTTTCTTCGAGAGCATGCTCCGCGAGGATCGCAGTCTCCTCGATCTCCTGCGCGCCGACTATACGTTCCTGAACGAACGGCTGGCGCGGCATTACGGAATCTCCGGTATTCACGGCCCCGAGTTCCGGCGTGTGACGTTGACGAGCGAGGAGCGGAAGGGCCTGCTGGGAAAAGGAAGTCTGCTGACGGTGACGTCGTATCCGAACAGGACGTCGCCCACACTGCGCGGGAAGTTTGTCCTGGAGAATCTACTGGGCTCCCCTCCTCCTCCCCCGCCGCCCAACGTTCCTTCCCTGAAAGAAGACGCGGATGTCAGCCGCCTTACGATGCGGCAACGAATGGAATTACACAGGGCGAGTCCGGTCTGTTCCAGCTGCCACGCGCGGATGGATCCGATCGGCTTTGCGCTCGAGAGCTTCGATGGTCTCGGCAGGTGGCGAGCCGACGTAGATTCGTCCGGCGTTCTTCCAGACGGCACCAGAATAGACGGACCCGTGGGGCTGCGGAAGGTATTGCTCGACAAAAAGGACCAGTTCGTGACAACGGCCACGGAACGGCTGCTCACGTATGCGCTCGGGCGAGGCGTTGAGCCCTTTGACATGCCGGCCATTCGCACGATCGTACGGGACGCGGCCCCCCGCGATTACCGCTGGTCATCAATCATCAAGGGCATCGTCACCAGCGTGCCGTTTCAGATGAGGGGAGCTCGCTGATCATGATGATCTTCAAGACATCAATTCCCCGGCGCACGTTCCTGCGCGGGGCCGGAACTGCACTCGCGCTCCCGCTGCTGGATGCGATGTTTCCGGCCTTCGCGTCGGCCGCTCAAACCGCGTCGAGGACGGCCACCCGCCTGTCGTTTCTTGCGGTGCCCAACGGGATCATCATGGATAAGTGGATGCCCGCCGCGATCGGCGGCGAGTACGCGATCACACCTGTGCTGGAGCCGCTGGCCGGCTTCAAAGACCGCATGCTGGTCCTGAGCGGTCTGGCAAACAACGAAGCGCGCAAGCTGGAATTCGAGATCGCTGGTGATCACCCACGCGCGTGCAGCGCCTATCTCACGGCGACCCACCCGAAGATGACGTCCGGAGCGGACATTCACTGCGGCGTCTCGGTGGACCAGGTGGCCGCCGGCGAGCTCGGCAGGCGCACCCGTCTTCCATCGCTGGAAATCGGATTAGAGATGCCGATGGTGGGCGCCTGCGAATCGGCCTACAGCTGCGTGTACTACAACACCATCGCATGGAAGAATCCGGCGACACCGCTTCCGATGGAAAACCGCCCCCGCGCGGTCTTCGAGCGGCTGGTCGGCGACAGCACCGATCCCGTCGAGCGGGCTGCGCGCATCAAGGAAAACCGGAGCATCCTCGACCTCGTCTCGCAGGACCTGAAGCGGCTGATGCGGTTGGTTGGAGAATCCGATCGATTGAAGCTCGATCAATATTCCGATGCGGTTCGTAGTGTCGAGCAGCAGATCCAGGTGGCGGAACAGCAGTCGCCGAAGGAGCTGCCGGACATGGAGAAACCGATTGGGATTCCGGAACAGTTTTCGGACTACGCCAAGCTAATGATGGATCTGCAGGTGCTGGCGTTTCAGGGCGACCTGACGCGCGTCGGCACATTCATGGTCGGTCACGAGATGGGTGGCCGGGCGTACCCGGAGCTGGGCTTCGGCGACCAGCATCATTCATTGACCCATCACCAGGGTGACACGGCGAAAATCGCGAAGGTCCTCCAGATCAACATGTTTCATACGAGGCTGTACGGCTATTTCCTGGAGCGGTTGCGGTCTGTGCCCGACGGCGACGGCTCGTTGCTCGATCATTCGCTGCTGGTGTACGGCAGCCCGTTGAGCGACGGCAACATGCATCTCTATAAAGATCTGCCGGTTCTCCTGGTTGGCGGAGAGGCGACCGGTCTCCGGGGCGGTCGTCACGTCGCGTATCCGGAAAACACGCCAATCGCGAATCTGTATCTGACACTCCTGGACAAGCTGGGAATCCACCTCGAGAGCTTTGGCGACAGCACGGGCAGACTCGATTTATGAAATCGCCCGCGTCGATGCTCCTCGCGATTCTTGTGTCCGTGATGATGCCTGCCGGGTCGAGCGCGGATGTGCGTTTGCTCGATTCGGTGGTCAAGGGCGACCGAAACGCAGTCCGGTCGCTGTTGAAGAATCGCGTGGACGTGAATGCCGCTCAGCCCGACGGGTCGACTGCCCTGATGCTGGCGGCTGAACGCAATGACGTGGAGATCGCCGACCTTCTCATACGAGCGAAGGCGAACGTCAACGCGGCGAATGAATACGGCGCCACTGCGCTCTCTGTGGCATGCGCGACCGGCAATGTTGCTTTGATCAGACTGCTCCTGGACGCGCACGCGGATCCGAACGCGCCCCTCCTGTCGGGCGAAACGCCGCTCATGACCGCCGTCGACAATGGGAACCGCGACGCCGCGAGTCTGTTGCTCGAGCATGGCGCGGACGTGAACGCACGAGAAACGAACGGCGGTCAGACCACGCTCATGTGGGCGGCCGCCAACCGATCGCCCGACATCGTCAGGCTGCTCGTCGACCACGGCGCCGATCCTCGCGCCCGTTCGACACGTGGTTTCACTCCGTTGCTGTTCGCCGCGCAGCAGGGAGACGTCGAGTCGGGGCGTCTCCTGCTGCAGGCCGGCGCGGATGTCAACGACCGCAGCGGCAACGATGGCAAGACCGCGCTGATGGTCGCCGGCGGCGGCGGCAACAGGGAATTCTCGGTCCTTCTCCTGGAGAAGGGCGCCAATCACGATCTGAGCGACGACGGTGGTTTTACCGCGCTGCACTACGCGGCGTCGTACAAGGACGGCGCTGACATCGTGCGAGCGCTCCTCATGCACGGCGCCCATCCCAACCCCCGGACCACGAGGGATTCACGGGAGTACGTCTATGCAGGCGTGAACCTCACCGGAGCCACGCCTTTATTCCTTGCCGCATCGCGCGGCAATGTCGAGACGGTACGCGCGCTCCTTGCCGGCGGCGCGGATCCGTTCATCACGACCGAGAAAGGAACTGTTCCCCTGCACGTGGCCACGTGGGGAGGCAGCCCCTATTTCAGGGACTGGACCGAGGACGAGAAGCAAAACCTGTTCGACATCACCAGGCTGCTGGTGGAACTGGGAGGTGATGTCAACTCGGCTGGTGAGCACGGATGGACGCCCCTGCACGGAGCGGCCTACAAGGGAGTGGACGCCGTGGTCCGGTTTCTCGTCGAACACGGCGCACGGCTGGACGTGTTCGACGAGTACGGGCAGACGCCATTGAGCATCGCCAACGCCGTGATTACAGTCGGCAGCAAGGACGCGTACTATCAAAGCTCACGCGTCGTCCGAAAGAGCACCTCCGATCTTCTGCTGAAACTCGGGGCGAAGCCGCTGCCCGAGTCCGGCGTCCAGATACTGGATCTCTTCTACAAGCAGCAGTAACGGCATTCACCAGCCGTCGACGCGAGCGCCGCGTCCGACGTCGAGGAACTTCCCGCCATTGACACGTGAATGATTTGAAGGGAGTATCTCCACGACCACCATGAAGACTGTTCTCGGAGGCTCTGCTCCGAGGTGTCGGAGGTGACCGGCGAACCTTGATGGGACGATTCGGCTCAGCGAAACCGCGATACTCGTAGGAGGTTTCACATGACCCATCGATTTCTTGTCTCAGCCGGCGTTGTAACTGCGCTGATTGCGATCGTGTTGCTGGCGGTAATCCCTGTGTCGGGACAGGGGTCATCAGCCGGGACGAATACGAACGGGGCGGCGAAGTCCTACACTCCCCCGCGCACGCCGGACGGGCAGCCGGACCTGCAAGGGTATTGGACGAACGCCGGTTATGCACCGTTGGAGCGTCCCGATAAGGTCACCAAAGAGTTCTATACAAAAGAGGAAGCGGCCGAGTTCGAAAAGCAGTTCGTTGACACTGAAGCCGAGCAGACTGAACCGGGAACGATCCCCGACGTGCACTATGACCATACCCAGTTTGGGCTCGACCGAAGTGTCGCAGGGTACTCATCGAACCTGCGGACGTCGCTGATCGTGGATCCCGCGAATGGGAAACTCCCTCCCCTGTCAGCCGAGGGACAGAAGAGATCGGTCGAGCGTGCAGAGGCGGCGAAGCACATGGGTGGTCCGTACGACGCCGCTCAGAACCTGCCGTTGGGCGCGCGGTGCCTCGTCATGGATCGCATGGGGCCACCCATGCTGTACGGAAATTACAACAACAACTATCAGATCGTGCAGGCTCCCGGATACGTGATGATTCTCGCGGAGATGCTCCATGACGTTCGCGTCATCCCGCTGGACGGGCGTCCGCAGCTGGCGCAAAACGTCCGCCAGTGGACGGGAAGCGGTCGCGGTCATTGGGAAGGCCAGACATTGGTTGTCGAGACGACAAACTTCAACGGCAAGAGCCCGCTGAGAGGATCGAGCGAGAACATGCGGCTCGTCGAGCGCTTCACGCGCGTGGGCGAGAACACGATCCGCTACCAATTCACGGTCGACGATCCGGCGACGTGGACGAGGCCCTGGTCCGCAGAGATGCCCATGAAGGCGACGATCGGCCCGATATTCGAACACGCCTGCCACGAAGGGAACTACAGCTTGGCCAACATCCTGGCTGGAGCTCGAGCCGAAGAGAAGAAAGCTCAAGAGGCCGCGAAGAAAGAATCCAAGTAGCGGCCGGACAGGTGTGTCGTGCGATTTAGTGGCGCGGACCCGTAAAGGTCCGCGCCACATCGGCCACTCGAGTGAGTTCCGATCCAGGCCCTCAGCAGCCCCCGCTCAGAACGTGGTCCGGAACCCCAACTGCAGCATCCGCGGCTGGTAGACGAGGCTTACATTCGGGATCGGCAGCCCATAGCTCGCGTTGCTCTCCCGCGTCTCGTATGTCCCGTAGTTTTCGTGGTTGAACAGGTTGTAGGCCTCCAGCATGCCCTCGAGCGTCACTCGCCCGCCAAGGCGAATCCGCTGCTGAAAGCGAAGATCCACGCGATGGATCGGGTCGCCGACGAAGTTCGTCCGCGGAACGATGGTGCCGTCCGGACGCAGGCGATCGCAGCCCTGGCCGCATTGACGCAGGTCACCGCCGTAGCTCGTGGCGAAGCGCTGACCGGAGCCATAGAAATACAGCCCGCTCAATTGGAAACCGCGCCCCACCTGCCAGATACCGTTGAATGTGCCCCGATGGCGCTGGTCCGTCGCCCCGATCGTGTATTCGCCCCCCAGATCCGGAGCCACGCGGAACGGCACGGGGTTGGTTCCGCTCACCGCCGGAGCGGACATGTCATAGAGGCGTGACAACGTGTAGGTCCCCGAGGCCTGCCACCGGTGACTCAACCGCTTCGTGAACGACGTCTGCAGCCCATGGGAATTGGACCGGCCGCCCATGACGTTCATCGCGATCGCCCCCCAATCGGGGAAGGGCCGCCTGCTGATGTCGCTGAAGGGGTAGTTGATGCCGGTTGCGGGGTCGTACGACAGGTTGATGTTGTTCAGCGTCGTCCCCTGAGTCGTACGCTCGTCGCGACCACCGACGTAGACGTAGTCCGCCTCGACAGCCATCGTGGTGCTCAACTGATGCTGCAGGCCGATTGAAGCCTGATGGCTGTACGGCATCTTGGTGTACTTCGCGGGAGGCGAGACAAAATTTTCGCCAGTGTCTCTCCGCACGCATGTCGGTGTGAGGGCCGTGGAGCAGTAAGTCTTCTCGAGCTGCTCCTTGGTTGGCCATGGCCCGTTGAACGGGTTCACCACAAAGTCAGGCCGCCCATCGTTCTGCACTTCCACGACGGCCGTATTGGACAGGGAGTTCATCTGACCGGCGATCCCCGTGATGAGATCGCCGTAATAGCGGCCGTAGCCGCCGCGCATGACGGTCCGGTCGGTGAGCGTGTAGGCAAACCCAAGCCGCGGCTGAAAGTTGTTCGTGTCGTTCGGACGAGCGGTGGGGATGATTGGCGGCAGGACGATCTTGTTCGCATACACGTTCAAAGCGACGTCGTACCGGAGGCCGAGATTCAGCGTCAGGCGCGAGGTGATCGCCCAGTCGTCCTGTAACCACCCGGCGTAGTTGTACTCAGGCAACGCATTTCGAAATTGCCCGTTCCCAAACGTATACCGCCTGGTGATGGGCGCCAGCGCTGCGAGATTCCACGTCGACACGTCGTTCCAGACGGGAAACAGAGCCTCGATATTCGCGGGAATCGGCCCGTTCTGCGCGTCGATGCGACCCATGCAATAGATACAACCGAAGCCGGCATTGATCGCGTACAGGTATTCGCCCCCCAGCTTCATGTCGTGCCGCCCGCCTTTGTTGAGCGAGATCGACAAGTCGTCGCGAAGCTGGTAGACGTTTGCGCTGTTGTTCTGGGGCGTCCGGACGTTGCCTCCAAAGTTGAACCCT
>Ga0137435_1000599_pt1 | contig 11567 bp, 9 predicted proteins | sample EasRivERMGT100_2_FD_104904 | JGI IMG/M metagenome (GOLD analysis project Ga0137435, IMG submission 104904) | Soil microbial communities from meander-bound floodplain in the East River, Colorado, USA - East River MetaG ERMGT100_2 | ecosystem: Environmental > Terrestrial > Soil > Floodplain ... | reverse complement strand
TAGCGGAAGATCGCGCGCTCCGCCGATGCGCAGCTCTCGCGCTTCTGCGCGCTCTTCGCTGCGGAACCCGTGCACGAGCCGGGCAGAAAATCGACGACCTCCGAGAACAGCGTCGTCGCCTGGTCGTACGACATGCGCCCGGTATGGATGCCGGTATCGATTCGCACGCGCAGATCGCGATAGAGCGTGCCCTGCAGTTGATAGAGGCGCTCTTCCGGCGTGTAGAAGCCGTTTGGCGCGGCGGGTTGGGGCTCGGCAGGCAGCGCCTCCGCATAGAGGCCCCAGCCTTCGGCAGCCATCGAGTCCTCCCACATCGACGATGAGTCTTCGACGGCGCCCGGGGTTAGCCATCTGACTGGCGCGATGCGGTCGCGGTACTGCGTCATCACCTTGTAATGCCAGTCGTGGCCCGGGAACCCTTCGTGCGCCGACAGATCGGCGAGCGCCGCACGGTTGTTGGCCATCAGGCCCGCCGGGTTGTTGTGCGTCGGGGTGACGTAGAACCGTCCCACGCCGCTGTTCTTGAACGGCGGGGCCGGGTAGTAGGCGGCGCCATCAATCGAAGCCTGCAATGGTGGCGGCGTTTCGGTGACGTCCAGCTTGTAGTCGGCGGGCACGTCGAACAGCTGCGTCTTGCGTCCGTATTCGACGAGGCGGAATGCCGCATCCCGGTACCAGTCGATCATCTCGGCGTCGGATTTCGGATAGTCCTTCGACAGCTGATCGAAGACGGCGCGCACCGCGGCCTGGCCGTCAGACGGCAGCGGCCATTTGTGCTGCGTGCCGATCTGCCGTGCGAGATCGATCATCTCCTTCTGGGTGGCCTGCACGATCGGCCACGCTTCGTCGTAGAGCTGCGCGGCCGTCTTGTTCAGGCGAAGGTTGTTCTTGAGTGCCCAGTCATATTCGGTCTCGCCCATGGCGAAGCGATCCGCCTGGAACTGCGGCTTGACCGCCGACGCCGCGGAGCTCTGGAAGTACGTCGAGGCGATGAACGCGCGAAACGACTCGTACGCCAGCATCGCCTGCTTCGACGCGTCGTTGATCTCTCCGAGGATTTGACCACGCTGGTCACCCGATACGCGATCAGCGGCGATTTGCGGCAGGGTCTGCGCGAAATACTTCGCGTTCGCTTCGGCGGTCTCGATGCCGTCGCGGCGCAACATCCGAAGATCCGGCGTGTTACCGGCGCCCACTCCGGATCGCAGCTGATCCTGCGCCACCGCCAGGAACCTCGAGATGGCGCGGATACGCTCGACGACGAGCGTCCACTCGGCGCCGGTGCCGTATGTCTTGTTGCCTGTCTGCGTCATTCCCTGCAGCTGCCAGTCGAGCGCGCGGAACGGCTCGCTCACATAGGTGTCGAGGGCGCGCTGCTGGTAGTGGCGCACCTGATGCTGATGGAGCATGAACTGGATCTGCGCCAGCGCGACGTCCCGGTCGATTCGCGGCGCCGGCGAGAGCGTGTTGGCGTCGATGGCGCCAATCGCCTTCACCGTGTCGTCGAGCCAGCGATCTTCCGCCTCCATCGCCGCGATCGAGTAATCGCGCAGCATCCCGTCCACATCCTTGAGCGACGCATCGAGGCCACCGCCTCCGAGGTACGTGTTCACCGTCGGGTAGCGACGGAGGAACTCGACGACGTACCGGTCGAGCGCGGTCTTGAGTGCGGCATCGCCTGACGCGGCAGCGGCGGGAGCAGTTGTCTCCGGGGGGGTTCTGTTGCACGCCGATGAGACGAAAGACAGGACAACGACGAGGGCACAAGCCGTTCGCATCTGTCGCGGACGGTACTATGCGCCCCTGATGGGGTCAAGCAACTGGACCGCCGGGAATCGCTGTCGGGTCCGATCACTGGATTGCGACGAGCCCCGTCCACCAGAGCGGCTTTCGACCGGCCGCGACATCGTATCGCTGCACGAAGTCGAGCTTGCCGTCCGCGCGAATCCGAAAAACAGCCAGATTGGGCGGCACAGTTTTCACTGTCGCTCCGTCGCGGACCGCCATCGTCGTCTGGTTGCCGACAACGAGAATCCGGCCGCTCGGGTCGAGAGCAAACGTCCGTGGCGTAAACCCTCGCGTATCGATGCTCTGAATCAACGAGGGCTCGCCAGTCTCCTGGTTGATGCGAAACACGGCGATGTCGTTGGTGCCGCCTGCGAACACCGGGGTGCCGTTGAAGTCCGTCGTGCCGCCCGCGCGATTCGCTACATACACGAATTGACCGTTGGGATGCACGTGCACGCTACTGGCGGTTTGACCAGAAGATACGCCACGCCCGTCTGCCAGAGTGCTCTTGCTGAACAAGGGGGCGGCGCTGAGCGTCCCGTCGTTCACTCTCTTGAAGACGTCGAGCTTGTTCTGCGATTCGATTGTCAGGAAAACCCAGGGACCTGTCGGATGAAAGTCGAGGTGACGCGACCGAAATCCGAGCCCCTTCGATGGGGCTATCGAGACCAGGTTCGTCAGCTTGCCGTCGTCGTAGCGGAACATCTTGAGCGCGCCCGCGTCTTCTGGTGTCGTCGCCGTCGGCTGATTTCCGCGCGTCACGAGGATGACGCTCCTATTCGTGGGAAGGACGCGGACCTGATGCCCATAGATGCCGACGTCCAGGTTCCTGGCCTGCGGGACCTCGGCAGCAACCGTCCCATCTCTGTTGATCGTGTGAACGGACACGCCACTCGGGTCGTTATAAGCGACGAGCAGATGCGTGCCGGGAATATCACCGGTGATGTGGATGGGGCGCGATCGCAGCGGAGCTGCCGCACCGTGGACGTGCAAGGCGCCAGAGGCATCGACGCGGAATGCCGTCACGCCATGTTTGTCTCCGCGCGCGGCGACGCCCGAGCCGTTGTAACTGGCGCCGCCGTTGCTCCACGCGACGTACAGGAACGGCGTCGATGGCGATGCCCATGCCTCCTGCACGAAGCCAGGCAGCATCACCGACGACTGTTTGGTCAACGCGGCTCGCTCGACATCAACGCCGAAGCCGATCAGCTCTTCCCCGGCGGCCGCATAGAGCGCCACTTTCCCGGATCGATTGGCTGTTTGATTAAGAGGGGCCGCGACGAGAGGCACGGTGGCGATTGCGAACAACAGCATCTTCATCATCTGCAGCTCCAGCGACGCTACTTCGTCGAAAAACGAAGGATAGCATCGCGACCGGGGGCGGAGCCAAGACCGCGTGGTTCACAGACAGCGAAGGAAACATCCTCCAACTTCTCCGCCGCGGCGAATCTGGTGTTCGGTGGACTGGCGGTGTTGGTGCTGGCGGGGATCCTGTACCTCGCGGTGATTCTGGCTGAGCGCTGGGCATTCGGTTGACTCTCGACGCGCTTCCTGCCGAGAGAAAGGAGCGACGGCGGCCCTGGTGAGCGCCGGCGCGACGCTGCGAAGTAAGCTAAACACATGTCTGATGAGGGTGGTCCGAAGTCTTCGTTCGAGCTGGCGATGGAGCGTCTTCGCAAGAAAGATGCGGAGGAAGGCGTCACCACACGGCCGATGACCGACCAGCAGAAAAGCGCCATCGCCGAGGTGAGGAGCCTCTACGACTCGAAGATCGCCGAGCAGGAGATCTTGCAACAGTCCGCGATGAAGCATCTGCTGAACGCCGATCCCGCGGAGCGCGAAGAGATCAGCCGGCGATTCCGGCGTGAGCGCGAGCGCCTCGCGTCCGAACGGGACGCCAAGGTGGAGAAGATTCGCCGAGGCGACGGCTGAGACGGTACAACTGAAGAGGCCGGCTCAATGCCGGCCTCTCAGTGTCTTGCTGCGCGTGGGAGTGTCTACTGACGACTCCCGGTGCGATTGGCCATGTATGCACCTCCCGGCCGCGACCGTCTCGTGGTGCTCCCAGCATCGGAAGCGTGGTCGCTAGAAGCCTTTTTTTGAGCCGCCGTGATTCCGGCGGATATTTCACAATACCATGCCGGCGCACACTACGAGACCGCGCGAAGGCGTGTTGTTGCGTGTCGAGGGTGCTGATCAGCGATCTGTCGCTGTGAGACACGGCATGTCTTCCGCAAAACCGACACCGTCGATGTACCGTACTGGTCGCCGACAGATCGAGACGCACGGACGTAAGCCGAGCCCATGTTTCCGCGCCCTGACGCACTTCAGATCGCCCGGTAACGTCGTTCGATGCCGCACCGTGATGTGAAGGCCCGTTTTTCTCCGTTTGATGCCGCACGGAGATGTGAGCGCCCGGTTTCGTGCCGTTTGTCGCCCCAACAGGATTTTTGTCGCCCCGACAGGATTACAGCGTCCATTGCACGCTGTTTTCGGCCACGGGGCGTTTGAAGTGGTCGCCGCCGCGATAATTGCCCCATTGCGATGCGCAGCGGAGGTGATGTCTACCGCTGCGGTCCATTCGAGCTCGACTCAGCCGTGGACGTGAGCCGGTCGCGCCTCTACCCTACTGCTCATCGCGAGGCCCGGGCGCCGACGCTCGCCATCCTTCGCGATCGAGCTGCCTGACGTTTTTCAGATCCTTTCAGATCCTTTCACGCCGTTCATCACGACTTCGCGGGGGTGCCGGATCGACCATACGGCCCAAGGAGGATGGTTTATGAACACGATCGAAACACGTCGATACGAAATGCTCGTGAAGGTTCGTGACTTTGGGAGAGCACACGGGGACCTCTTTCCGACATCGAGTCCGGGAGGGAACGCGTTCGCGGCGGTCGAGGCCGCGGTGACCGAGTTGGGCCGGCATGCGGTGATGAAGATGTCATCGCAGGGGGCGGCGCGGGATGGCGGAGAGAGACGAGAGGCGGCACGGACGGCGGTTCGCGAGCAGATAGACGCGATCAGCCGGACGGCCGGTCTGATGGCTGAGGACAAACCGGATCTGGCCGAGAGATTCCGGATGCCCAAGGCACGCAACGACCAGGCGTTGCTCACCTGCAGGGCGCCTGTTCGTGCGCGAGAGCGAGGCGGTCGAGGCCGAGTTTCTCGCGCACCGGGCGGATCTGAACACCGCGGTCCAACGGTTCGAACACGCGCTGCGCGATCGCGACGCGGGGAGGGCCGGACAGACGGCGGCACAAGCGGGCATCAGCGCCGCGCTCGAATCGGGCACCGCCGCCGTGGAAAGCCTGGACGTCATCATCGCCAACCGCCTGCGCGGCGATGCGGTGACGATGGCCGTGTGGGAGCGGGAACGGCGGGTGAAGTATCCGAAGAGCGCAGCGAACGTCGCGGCGCCGACTCCGGCACCCGTGGCTACCTCACGCGTCGAGGAAGGGGTTACATCATGACCACACACCACGACGTTCATGTCGTTACGGAGCCCGATGGCACCGGCTGAAAGGTGCAGCAGGGCCGCCGAACGCTCTCACTTCACCGCACCCAAATGGGTGCGGTGAAGGCCGCCACGCGCGAGGCGAGGCGCGATCGCGTCGACCTCGTCACGCACGCGCGTGACGGACGGATTCGTTCGAAGGATAGCTACGAGAACGAAGGATCGACGCGGGATACGGAACACTGATAATTGCGGACGAGGAGGCCAGACCGCGGCTGTGGGTCTGGCCTCCACTGGCGTAGGAGTTATTTTTCACAGTGCCAATCCCTCCCTCAATCAGCCGGTAGTAGGAAATTCGTGGTGGACCTGCCGGCCAACCAACTAGGGCCGAAATGGCGGAGAAAAGGGGCTGACGAGCTCATCCGTTGCCATACTTCCGGCCGACATGTGACTTCGCCGCCTCGTTCTGCTCATATGTGCGGTTCTGTTCGTTGCTTCTGCCGCAATGCAGCTACGGATGAGCTACGCTCGCGGCCGGCCAGTGTACGACGTCATCCGACTCCTCTCGTAGCGCATCGCGAAATCCAGTTTCACGAGCCCAGCACACGGGCCCCGGACGGGGGAGTCAGGGTCCGGGTGGACCCAGAATGTACGAGGTCACGAACCTGAGTTGGTTCCTGTTCGCGTTTGTCGCGAAGACTCTTCGATAGTCGACTGACAACCGAAGGCCGTGGGCCGAGCCGGTTCGCCTCAGGTCGATACCACCTCCACCCTGCAAGGTGAAGTGCTGGGAGAGAAACTCGCGATCCTCAATTCCGGACCCCTTCCAATACGATCCGAGCAGAAGAGTGGTAAAGGGCAGCACCCGGCGCGTCCCTCTCCGAAGGAAATGAAAGCGCAACCCCATTGAGAAAGCAGCGTCCTCACAGTTTGGTGGATCGGCAGACCCTTCGCCGGGCGCGAGGCACCCTGCGGTGTCACTGGTTGCGCCGATCTCGCCCTCCCAGACGAGACCGAGGCGATAAGGCCAGTAGTCGGTCCCGCTGTCAACGAAAGCAACCGAGGCCGTCCCGACCGGAGCACGCCGTTCCTCGCTCACGACACCGACGCCAGCCGATAGTTGATTCGGCACGGGGAAGTATCCCTGCGCGAGCGCTCGCGGACACGTGACGGCCAGAAGGATCGTGACCGCGCACAACCTCAGCATCCGACTCCCTCCTTCCCGGACTGGCTAACTACTACTAGGCTGGCGATGTCGCCACAGCACGCCTAAACCATATCAAGGAAAGCTGCATCAGCTGGTTCCATCGATGGTCAGTCAGGATTCCTCTTTCGGTTGTTAGTCGGCTGTATCCCTTCACTCACGGCATAGGGAGGCCGGGAGTGATCGAGAGCAGCGTTCCGATATTCTCGAAGGAAGATGAGGAGTGGTTGGGGATCGTGCCCGTCCGAGTATTCACAAGCGGACCGCCCGAGTAGCTGAGCACCCAAGCGATGAACCAGTATTTGCTGCCGTGCATGGCGGAACTTAGTCGGCCGAGCGTGAACTCGCCTTCGCACCCCGGTGATAAGTTGCGGGTGAGACATCCAGGGCCAGGGCCGGCTAAGGCGTGTAGAATTCCGGCAACATCACCGCGCTGCGTTCCCCCGAATGCGGGAACGCCGTGCCTGGAGGTTACGATGGCATGCGGCAGCACCAATACAATCGTGCGCCTGTTGGCAGGCACGTTCGTGGTCGGACTGGTCTTCGGGGCATTCGCGAGCGCGCAAGGCAGAATGCCGCCCATACCCGTCGACAAGCTGACACCGGCGCAGAAGAAGACGGTTGATGAATACAAAAAGGCACGCGGCGGGGAGCCCGGCGGCCCGTGGGCTGTGCTAACACGGAGTCCGGAACTGATGGCGCGCACCCTGATGCTGAGTGACCACCTGCGGTTCAACAGCTCGCTGCCGCCCAGACTGAGCGAATTCGTCATACTCATGACCGCCCGGGAGTGGGGTCAGAACTACGAGTGGAACGCTCATCATCCGCTTGCAATCAAAGGCGGATTGAATCCCGAGGTTGCCAAAGCTGTCGCGGAGGGCCGCCGACCCGTGCAGATGGCAGAAGACGAGGCGAGCCTGTACGACCTGATCCAGGAACTGCTTCACAATCGAACGGTCAGCGATTCCACCTACGCCCGGGCAGTGTCGACGTTTGGCGAGCAGGCCATCGTGGACGCAGTGAGCATCTCGGGCTACTACACAATGGTCGCGATGTTGCTCAACACCGCGCGCACGCCGCTCGGGCCAGGGGTCCCCGCGCCGCTGCCGGCTTTCCCGTAAAAGCCGCTCGCGTCGTCTGTCAACAGCAGCTTGGTTGGAGCTGAGAAAGACATCGATCAAGGCCATGGTTGTGCGCGTCTTGCCGGTGGCTGTGGACGTGGACGGCTCATGCGGCCTTCGCTTGGTGCTTGCGTTCGGAGCGTCGCTCATCGAGTAAACGATGGAGGAGTGCCCCTAGTTGATAACGTTCGATCATCACGGCGTGCAGCGCGTGGAGCGCCTGGCGGGCAAGCATCCGATTCGCCTCGCACGAAACGGTCAAATCGACCACGCGATCGAGTAGATCGGCCTCTGACTGCACGAGCGTCTCGATAACGACGTCGCAATCAGCATCGCCCATTGCGAACCGCCGCAATGTCGCCTGCACTCGTTGAACCGTCCTTATCCAAGGGGGACTCCGTCACCAAAGCCGAGGAGTTCGCCAATGGCCTTATATGGACCTTCCCGTCGCCAAGCTTCGATGCCCGCACTGCAAATCCCGGCTTGATGTCATCGAAACACCGAGCGGCGCCAAGACGGTATGATCACCGTCGTGTCCGACCCCTGGACCCGACCCGCCGCATCGGCTCTCGGAATCTCGGGACGCGTTATTGAGCTGACGCGCGACGACGACCACTGGCTGTTTGGCGCGATGCCGCCGTAGCCGTTCGCCTTGCCAATGAACGCTTCAGCGGCAAAATGGTGTTCGGCGCTCCTTCTCTCGGCGATGCTGGGGGCATGCGGATCCAGTCCGACTCCAACGGCGCCCACGGTCCTAACCACTCCGTCGGTCGGCACGCCATCACGATCTCCCCTAGCGCCACCTCTCACGATCGCACCGGTGCTCGCCAACCTCTCGCCATACAACCGGGACGAATGGAAGCTCTGGATCGATGCAGACGGGGATTGTCAAGACACGCGAGCCGAAGTCCTCATCGAAGAAAGCGTCACCCCCGTACTCTTCCGCGATCTGCGCCACTGCGTCGTCGACAGCGGCCGATGGGCGGATCCGTACACCAATCGAAGCATCACTGAGGTTGCCGATCTTGACATCGACCACCTCGTGCCGCTCGCCAACGCCTACCGGTCCGGAGGCTCGCGATGGACGCTTGCGCAGAAGGAACGCTATGCCAACGACTTGTCCTACCCGCTCCACCTGCTGGCCGTGACCGCCTCAGCGAACCGCGCCAAAAGCGACCAAGGGCCAGAATCGTGGCGTCCGTCCAACCGCGCCTTCTGGTGCCAGTACGCTACGGCATGGGTCCATGTGAAGCAGATCTGGACCTTGACGGCCACGCAAGCTGAGTGGGAGGCACTACAGGACATGCTGGCGACCTGCTCGTCATAACCTCTCTGTCAACCCGGTCAAACGGCAGTTCGGCACGGTGCTCAGCCTCCTGGCGCCACTGCTCGCCGGGCTGTTCAGCGGCCTACTATCCAGCTTCTCGCGATTCTGATCACCGCTGTTGCGCACTATGAGACCGCGCGAAGGCGTGTCGTTGCGTCTGCCTGCAACCGCTCGAGCACGTCGGCGAGCAGCGCCGCCGTCACGGGGCCGGCCGGCGACAGCTCGTGCGCCTTCCACATCGAGCCGCGGCGGTTGACGAGGAAAAGGTACGCGTCACATACGCCGGCGAGGTCGTGCAAGTCGTGAGAGGCGAGCACGACCGCAGCGCCGCGATCGCGCTTGACTTCGATCGTCCGGGATAGCCATCGCGAGGCGTCCGCATCGAGCGCCTCCCACGGTTCGTCGAGCACGACCAAATCGAGGTGTGGACGCGCAAGCACCGTCCGCAAGCCGAGCAACTGCCGCGTACCTCGAGAGAGCTGGCGAATCCGGCGGCGTTCGGGCGTGATGGCGTCGCCGGTGGCAAGACTTCCCCACTCGCAGGCGCGCACCGCCCCCGGCAACGTGAAGTCGCCGGCAAAATACGCGGCATTGATTCGCGCCAGCGCGTGTCGAGGCGTCATGTCCCTCACGAGCAGCTCGCCTCGAGACGGGCTCAACAGTCCTGCAATCATACGCAGCAGCGTGGTCTTTCCCGCGCCATTCGGACCGAGCACACCCAGCGATTCATTCGCCGACAGGTCAAAGGAGAGCCCCTGAAAGACGTCTCGGCGGCCGTACCTCGCGCTCACGTCGCGAGCCGAGAGGAAGGCCGCCATCACTGCGCCGACTCCAGGGGCACGGCGCCACGCATGATGCGCGCAAACGCCAGGCCCACTGGAATCATCGCGATCACGAATACGGCGGGCAGCGTCACCGCCAGGGGCCGGGGCACCTCGGTTCCGAGGAGCTGGACTGGTGAGGCAAACCGCGCAAGCGGAGGGATTGTCATTATCAGCAGCCATCCGACCGCCGCCGGGGCACGCGAGATGGACGTCGCCGTCGCCCACGCAATCGTTGACACCAGAAGGAAAGCGATGCACGTGCCTCCGGCTGCGAAGGTCATCCGCGCCCCGTGGCTGGCAGCCAGTTCCAGCATCCCGACACAAATCCAGCTGGTGACGCCAGGCATGATCGAGGCGAGACAGTGCGCCATGGCGATTTGCCAGCGCGGTGTTCCGGACGTGAGCAGCAGGTCGTAGTGGCCGCGCCGCGCCGGAATCTGGAATCCAGACGACGCGGAGAACAACTGGAGCAGCAGCACGGGCGTCAACGCCTCAATCCCTGCTGTCGGATCGTGTGTCAGCGTCACCGCGGACGCCGCGATGGTGATGACGAAGCCGGCGAGGAACAGCGGGGGAACCACCGCCACGACCTGAAAATAGCGAAAGGCGTAAATGACGTTCATCGGCTGCTCCGGGCTTCGTGCACGGTTGCGGGAGTACTCGCCGATCGCACCCACTCCGGAAGCTGCGTGCCCGCGTACCCGTCACGCCGTGAATAGCGCAGATATGCCTGCAGCGTGTGGTAACTGATATCGAGATGCCGGCAGGCGCGACGCTTGTTCCGGCCACAACGCTCGTACACGAGCCTCGCATAGCGGCTGCCCCACGCGCGGAGCGATTCTCCGGCCGCAAGGGACGGCCCGAGAATCTCGACGTAGTCTCCCCGCAACTGGGGCGGCAGGTCGTCGAGCTCGATCTGATTCGACTCGGTCAGAGCGACTGCCAGCTCGATGAAACGTTCGAGCTCGCGCACGTTGCCCGGCCAGGCATACAACCGCAAGGCGTCGACGGCGGCGTCCGACAGCGACAGGTCACGCATGTTGTGGTGACGAGCGAGAAAGTAGATGGCGAGCTCTGATATGTCTTCCCGTCGTGCGCGCAGCGGCGGGACGTGAATCTCCACACCCCCAAGCCGGTAGTACAGGTCGGTACGAAACAACCCCCTCGACACCATGTCCGAGAGCGGCCGATTGGTGGCTGCCACAATGCGCGTGTTGACACGGCGGGAGCCGGTACTGCCAACGCGCTCGATCGCAAGATCCTGGATGGCGCGCAGCAGCTTTGCCTGGGCGGAGAGCGATAGGTCCGAAATCTCGTCGAGAAACAGTGTGCCGCCGTCTGCGTGCTCGAACTTCCCCCGCCGGCCGCGCACACCGGTGGCTGTCCGTTCCTCGATGCCGAACAGCTCCGCCTCGAGCAGCGTTTCGACGAGCGCGGCGCAGTTCACCGCGACAAACGGTCCGGTCCGACGACGACTGACTTCGTGGAGCTGGCGTGCAACCAGCTCCTTCCCGGTGCCGCTCTCGCCTTCTATGAGGACCGTGAAATCAGTTCGTGCAACGCGCTCGACGCGGCCTCGCAGCATCTGCATGACAGCGCTCGAGCCAATGAGTGGCGCCGCCCCGTCAACGCTTCGAACCATCGTCGTCATCCGCGAGCGCGATGCCTCGAGCACAAGCCCCGCGAGCTGCGCAGCCTCGGCAAGAAGATCGAGCTGAGGCTCTGCCGGTGGACGCCCCGCGTCGAACGACGCCTCGAGAATCGCCTGTGCGCGCGGATCGGAGCTTGGCACGCCAAGCACGATGGATTCGACCGTGCGTGTCGGCGTGACGAGGCGCGCATGGTAGCG
>Ga0137435_1000598_pt1 | contig 11574 bp, 15 predicted proteins | sample EasRivERMGT100_2_FD_104904 | JGI IMG/M metagenome (GOLD analysis project Ga0137435, IMG submission 104904) | Soil microbial communities from meander-bound floodplain in the East River, Colorado, USA - East River MetaG ERMGT100_2 | ecosystem: Environmental > Terrestrial > Soil > Floodplain ... | reverse complement strand
GACCTCAGTCTGCTGCTGCTGGGCTTGGGGGCGTCTTTGATGCTCCTCGGCAAGATCCTAGTATTCTGGCTGCCGTTCGGAGACGACAGATGCGTGGCGGCACTGTCCCGCGCAGTGTCCCGGCATTTGCCGACGACGAGTCGTTTCGTCAGGCGTCTTATGAGGTCCGAGGGGCTGGTTACGTCGATCCCTCCGAGGCCAGTATCTTCGGTCGCCCCTTGAGGAGTATCCCTCGGGATAGTCGCGGCAAGACCGATACCGCAGCCTTCGACTCCATCATCGCTCGCGAAGCTCGCGAAGCTGGCATCGACCCTGCTCTGGTGAAGGCTGTGATCCACCGTGAGTCCTACTTCAATCCTGGCGCTATTTCCAGCGCAGGCGCTCGTGGACTCATGCAGCTTATGCCCGCTACCGCCAGGGACATGGGCGTTCGCGATGTGACTGACCCTGAGCAGAATATCCGTGGCGGCACTCGCTATCTAGCCATGCTGGTTAGCCGCTATCATGGTGACACTACCAAGGCTCTGGCGGCCTATAACGCCGGTATGAAGAACGTTGATGACCACAACGGTATTCCCCCGTTCAAGGAGACTCAGGAGTACGTTGAGGCCGTGAACAGGCACTACGGCGCTTACAGAGGCAAGAAATAAAATGCCCGCTGATCTATCGCGACTGGTTGTTGAGTTCCGCTTTAAGGTGGATCTTGTTCTTGCTGACTGTATGAGCGCAGGGCACGAACTTCGTCCATTCTTCACAATTCGTGATCCGTGGACCCAAGCCAAACTGTGGCGTCAGTCCCGAACGACTGTTCAGGTCGTCAATGCCAGGGATCATCTCATTGAGCGAGGCGCTCCCTATCTCGCCAAGGTGCTCATGGATGCCGGCGCTGCTAGAGGTAAGTGGGCTACCAACGCTCTCCCTGGTCAATCCTGGCACCAGTTCGGTGAGGCGGTTGACTGCTTTGTGGTCGGTCCCAACGGTGAGGCTATCTGGGACGCTAGCCACCCTGGCTACAAGTTCTACGCTGATCGCGCCAAGTTCCACGGTCTGACCGCTGGTTATTTCTGGAAGGGAGCCCAGGACACTGTCCATATTCAACTTCGACCGGCTTCCAGTCCACTCCACATGCTTAGCTGGCCTCAGATCGATACGACCATGAAGGAGCGCTTCGGTGGTTGAACCTACGATCACTCCTAATGATATTCAGATGGCTGTGTTGACTACTCATTTTGCCAACATGACGAAGCTCTTTGAGCTTCACACCAAACAGGATCTAATGCAGTTTAACAAGCTGGATGATACTTTAAGTGAACTGTCCGATACACTTGAAGAGATTAAGCTTCAGCTTGCACACGCCGCTGGTGAACATGACGGTCGTGAGGCATCGCTGAAGAGGATGGCGGGTGTCATTTCATTCCTAGTTTCCACTGGGGTGGCGGTTGCTACGCTACTCCTCAAGAACCTAGGATGAGTAGGGAGCTATCAGCGGACGATCTCTTTGATCTGATGCCGCGGGAGTCCGAGGCGGATAAGCTGGCACGGATGACGCCTGACGAGAAGATTATTGAAGCCATGCGGAAGGCATTGGCAGTTACTACGCCGGATCATGCTGGCGCACCCTGGGAGTATAAGGATGAGCGACGAGGATCTGGACGAGGACGACGACTCGAACAGCGAGGACGAAGAGACTCAGACTAGCGGCGGCCCACGCAGCGGTAAGCGAAAGCAGTTGAGCCCAAGAGAGGGTCACTTTGCTAAGCTGATGGCTGAGACAGGGATGGGCGCTGTTGAGTCCGCTAGGATTGCTCTTGGTTGGCGCTGTGAGCCTAATAGTAAGGAGTACAAGAAAGCCAGGAATCTGGCTGAGACTCCTCGCGTCAAGGCTGAAGTCGAGCGCATCAAGAATCGCCGCGTGGCTGAAGAGAAGGTCAAGATCGATCTGAAGCTGGAGTTCGGGGATCTCCATAAGGGTAGGCTCCGAGATTATGCCTTCAAGATCCTTGAGAAGATGCGGGACTCGGAGCACACGAAGGCGGCCAACCGCTTCAACGCTCTGAAGATCATGAAGAAGCTTCATGACCCTGGGAAGGACATCAACCTCATCTGGTTGTGGATCAACTTGGCGTGGCGCTATCAGACCGCTCACTGCCCGTCCTGCCATCAGTCATTCCCCCTCGCAGCAGTCCCTAACAAAGCCCTTGATGCTTGGCGTAAGCGTAACAACTCCACGCCGGTAGAGCTTGCGCTCCCTGATCGGTTCAGCCGACAGATGGAGCTTATCAAGGTTATGAACAAAGGGATGCTTCCGCACCCTGACCAGATCGTGATTCTTACAGCGCCCGAGAGACACATCGTGGGACTGGGAGGTGCCCGTGCTGGCAAGTCATACTTGCTGGCAATCTATGCTGTCCTCGGGTTCCTCATTCCTGGCGTCGAGATCTGGATTCTTGGTGAGACATACGACCGCACGAGCAAGGAGGTCTTCTATCTGAAGCGCTTTCTTGAGTCTCTTTTCTATCCGCATTTCCACAAGATGATCACCATTTCGCACGACAAGAAGTCTGGCGAGATGATCATGCAGTCAAAGTGGGGGAGTGAACTTCGTGTCAAATCAGCGAAATCGAAGGGGTCTATTACGGGTCACGCTCTTGAGTTCGCTCTATGCGCTGAGCCTGGTTGGCTTCCTGCTGATATCTACGAAGAGCTTCGGGCTCGTATGTCTGAGCGTCTTGGTAGGATTATTGCATTGGGTACTCCAAAGGGAATTGGAGGATTCGTTGGGCGACTGACTAATATGTCCGGTCGTGATCCTATGACCGGAAAGATTGTGCGCTGGCGGCCAGAAGACCGACTGATCCGTAATGGTGCTGCGTGGAACATCTCCATGCTGGTCTACAACATGAAGCCGGAGAGCAATCCGTCCTACGTCAAGAGTGAGCTAAAGGCGGCGCGTATGGAACTTACGGATGACGAGTACGCTTCGGAGTTCGAGGGCCTTGGCGTCTCCGCAGAGGGGGCCAAGTTCTCGCTTGTGAGGCAGGACCACCTTACCCAGATGGAGCGGGAGTTCTTCTCTCGTGCTAGTTACGTTATGGGTATTGACCAGGGGCCGCACAACTTCGGTGGCTGCCTCATCGCTTATGACGGCGACAAGATCGTGCCCTGCTGGGAGTTCTATAACGGTGACGTGAAGGTCACCATGAAGAAGAACTTGATCAAGCTGTATTCCCGTGTGCCGCGTTGGATTGAGTATCTGGGTGGGAACCCGGATAACTGGAAGCTGACCATCGTTGACAAAGACCCGCCGCTGGCACAGCTATTCGAGGAGATGGAAGAGGAAGGAATGATGTGGCCTACGGACATCACACTCCGCCACCAGAACATGACTGCTATGGGTGAGAACTGGCGGCGGGAGAATGCAGAGTACATCAACAACGCTGCACGTATGGGTAAGCTGCTCTTCCATTTGGACGACTATGAGTCTCATGATGATGATGAATCTCCGGGCGCTTATGCGCTCCATGACCAAGTCATGCAGACCATAGACGTGCCGGATGATAAGGACAGAGAGTCTGGACCTACTCGTGGCAAGGGCTGGCAAGTTTCCGACCCGTTCCGTGGGGACCACGTCCTTGATGCTTGGTATCTGGCTATGTGGACCATTTTCTCGCAGCAGATGGTCGTGGTTCCTGGCGCAGCCGTAGCGGCCGATTCCAGTGACCCGTGGGCTTCGCAGAAAGCAGCGTTCGCACGGGCCATCAAGGCTGACGAAGATAGGGAGCTTAATCCGTTCAAGAACCACCAGAGGGAGCCGCAGTCCGATCTTGAAGCGTTCAGGAACATGGTTCGACCGCGAGCACGGGGGTGGATGGGGGGACACTATGACGACGAAAGCTGAAATCACAGAGAACCGAATTCATCGCGATGAGGTAGCGAATCCGCGCAAGTGGCCTCACGGCAACTACCGTGTTGCACCCAAGAGCCGCAGTGTCGCTATGCAGCGAATTGTGGATGCTACCAAGCCTATGGCTCTACTGGGCGATTGGGAGCGGGAGCTTATCTACCACCTTCCTACACTTTTCGGCCCTGGCGATTACGCTAATCTCGGTCACGCCCAGGGCGCTAGCGCTGTTCTATTTGCTACTTCTTTCATTGATAACAACATCGACGGCAGAGTCTACAGTGTGGATTTGTTCAAGCCCGAGCGCGTTATGCGCCGCGCTCTGAAGCACTTGGAGGCATTCCCTCAGGCTGCTGAGCGTATTCACCTTCAAGTGGGCGCTACTACTGAAGTGGTCAAGCTCTTTCAGGGGACGGCATTTCGTGGTGTGTTTGTGGACGCCGACCACAGCTATGAGGCCGTTAAGCAGGACGCCACGGACTGGTCGAAGCTGGTCGGTCCGAACGGATTTATCTGCTTCCACGACACTCATCAGGATTTCTCGCACAAGGCCGTGAAGGAGACTGTGGCTGCCGACCGTAACTTCAATGAAATTCGCGAATTGCATGTCGAGACGATTCGTGTGTTCGTGCGCAAATGATCAGGGTAAGAGATGACGATGTGTTCATCCGTCCCAGCTTCGGTAAGTTCAAGGAGACTCACGAGACGATCCTAGACTTCCCGAATGCTATCCATGTGGCGGGTATCATCTGCGACAGTCCGTGGGAGCCTGAGGTACTTGAGTACATTCGGCATGAGACTGTCCGTAAGAAGATCGAGATTCAGCTTCATGGTTGGCAGCACATTGACTACGCCAAACTGACCAAGGATGAGATGCGGGGGCACATGAAGATGAGCTTTGAGTGGCTCCACGACCACTTCTGGGTCAAGCCCACGATCTGGTATACCCCGTGGGGGGCTCACACGCCGGTGATGGATGAGGTGGCGGCTGAGTTCAATTTGGCTCTGGTGGACTGCTCGAACATCCTTCAGACTAACAAGATGCTGGAGGCGCTGCGCAGCAAGCACCGTGGGGCATACATCAAGGGGTTCCGTGAGCACGGTGAGGTTCTCATCCACTACTGGGAGAGTAAGACACGCAAGCCGCTGCGTGAAGTGTTGGAGGCCATTGCGTGAACCTCATCGGGATCACTTGGTGCAAGAACGAGGCTGATCTGCTGCCCTACACGCTACCGGCAGCGATCAAGTCCGTGGACGCCATGATGATTGTGGATGATGATTCCACCGATAACTCATGGGATGTGATCCAGTCTTTCAAGTTTGAGCACACAGCCAGGAAGAGAGATCTCAGCAAGGACTCACGCCAGTATCTATTGGACGAGGTAATCAGGCGCTATGGTCAGAAGGATACTTGGGTTCAGGTGATCGAGACAGATACCATCGTCATGGAGACGGATCTCAAAGCAAGGATCGAGCAATACAAGGTGGATGACCTTAGCTGTCAGTGGCACCTACTGAATGCCTGTCGGAAGGAGTGGAACGAGGATTATAAGACGCTCCCGTTCTTCACGGCAGACCACGCACCTTGGGAGCAGCTACCTTACTTCCACTGGATGGAGCGAATGAACTACTCCTTCCGGGCGTTGGACAAGCTGCACTATACGGAGCGCCGCACGCCTTGGCCTCAGGGGTTCAGCAACTACACGACCAGTGGCAAGATCCGCAAGACCAAGAATCACGACAGCCCGCTGGTCATGCACTATGGGTTCCGAAATCCTGCCTTCTACTTCAAGAAGATGGAAGTGATGGGTAAGCTGACAGGCGGGCTGAAGAATCCTACTTGGCACTTTGGTTCGGTGGAGGAAGTGAGGGACACGGTGCCCTTCTTCAATGGAGCATGGAACAACACGCCTGATGTTTTCCCTGGCACGCGGCAGGGCTGGTGCGATTGGGTAGACTTCAGAACTGAATACTTGGAGGAGGAAGGTAATGGACAGAATCCCTAACGTTAACACGCTGGCAGACCTGATTGACCGTCTTATCGTGGAGGTCAACAAGCTGTCGTGGTTTGAGAATAAGAAGAGAGAGGAACATGCGAAAACGAGCCCTGATCCTGAGCTTATTGCTAAGTGGGACAATCTTAGCCGTGACTGTTGCGAACTGCGATCTGCTCTCAAGAGCGAGATCAACCGCCTATTTGGAGAGGTGGTCGCTACCCAATCCTACTCAGTAATGAAGGAGCCTCGCACCTTCCGTCCTTCCGCTACTAGGATTGCGGACGTGCTAGCGCAGGCTTGCCGGGAGCGTTCGGATGTGATCGCTGAGCAGTTGAACTGGTTCTTCAATGGCAACGCTTAAGAAGCTTCGCCTCAGTCTGATCCATCCGTTCTACAATGACAGGCCGAGACTCAAGGTTCATACTGTAGCATGGAAAGGGTATTCCAAGGAAGCACTGGAAGCTATCGATTTCGTGCTCGTTGACGACTGCTCTTCCAAGAAGGAACTGGCTATCTGGTGCGATTTCAATCGGATCAAGGTTCCTTATATTGCGATCTTTCGCATCATGGATGATCTGAAGTGGAACACTCCCGGGGCACTCAATCTGGGGGTACTTCAGTCTACCACGGACTGGGTGCTGTTCATGGATTCGGACTGCCTGATGCTTCCTGAGGATGTGGAGAGGTTAATCAATTTCGAGCCTGACCCTAATACCACATACTTCTTCCCGCGCAATCGGATCTGCACGGATGAACGGATTCGTAACGCTAAGGCTGATCGGTTCCTTCCTTGCGCTATCTTGATCCATAAGGATCTTTTCATTCGTGCGGGCGGCTTTGATGAGGATTTCACTGGCGCTCGCAGTGGTGGCTACGCTCACTTCGATAACGACTTCGTGACCCGCGTCCTAGAGATCGGCGAGCGCAGGATCATGGATGGCACGGCAGGGAACAATGGCCGGCATCGAGTTCCTGAAGACACTAAAGTTCAGCCTCGTGTAGTCATTCAGGAGTACATGGAAGATGTGGTAGGGAGCAATGTCCAGACCATAACGGGAACCACTGAGAAGAATATATTGATCAACAAGAGGCTGTGGTACGCGAAAATCAGAGGTGAAGTACCTCGCAATAGGGAGCATCTGCGCTTCAATTGGAAGTGTAGGTTTGACCGTCGTAAGAGGAGAAAGACATGAAGGTGATCGTTACGGGAGGTTGCGGCCTCGTGGGCTACCATGCTGCGATGTATTACCATCAGCAGGGTGCTCAGGTGATCGTGATTGACAATCTTGAGCGTTCCCGTTTGCTTGGGCACGCAGCTACAGTTAGTCTTGAGAGAATTTCGCACAATAAGCGGCTTCTTGAGGCTGATGGAATCAAGGTATTCACGCTGGACATTACCGATAGCCATACTTGGAACGGCCGCCGTGGTAGCTACAATAATGCGGATCTGATCGTCCACATGGCCGGTCAGTGCGGTGTTCCTACTAGCATCGCAGACCCTCGCAGGGACTTTGAAGTGAACACACTTGGTACGCTGAATGTCTTGGAATTTGCGCGTAGGAACGGATCGGCTGTAGTGTTCGCTTCGACCAACAAGGTTTATCCGCTACACGAGGGCTTCGTGAAGACCGGTAACCGCTGGGAATTTAGCGAGGATGCTTGGGCTGCTGACGGGTTCCCGATGGTCCCTGATCTGGTGGGCGCGAGAACCCCCTACGGGAATAGCAAGATGATGGCCGATCTCATGTGCCAGGAGTGGGCTCACACCTACGGAGTCCGCACTGGCGTGTTCCGAATGTCCTGCATCTACGGTCCTAATCAGATGGGGTTCGAGGAGCAGGGTTGGGCTGTTTGGTTCTTGATTGCTACGATGAAGGGCTGGCCTCTCACGATTTACGGAGACGGCGACCAGACCCGAGATATGCTTTATGTGGAGGATGCTGTCCGTGCTTATGACGCTTTCTTTCGTTCCGATCTTTCTCATGGTGTGTGGAATCTTGGTGGCGGTCCTGCTCAGACCCTTACCCTCCGCGAGCATCTGGACATTACTGAGAAGCTTACGGGCAAGCGTAGCCCGGTAACTTATGCCGATTGGCGGCCTCTGGACCAGAAGTGCTACATTACTGACATCCGTAAGATCAAGGAAGATCTTGGTTGGGAGCCTAAGGTCAGTGTGGCGGAGGGACTTCTTCGTTCGCGCGATTGGGTGGCTGATAATTTGGAGGTATTCTAAATGAAAAGACCCGCCTTTCGGCGGGTCTTTTATTTTGCCCTTGGAACTCCCATACCAAGAGCTATCGTTGCCCTGGTCGCTTTGACAGGGTACGATCATTCACAGAAATCGAACGGGCTTGGTGCAGGGTCGTGATCAACTCATCGCCCTGAGCGAACGTGAACGGGATCGAGCCCTTAGCATCGAGCCGCTCAAGCGCCAGCATGTCGCCCTCAAAGAAGCGGACGACGAAGGGTGAATTGGTGATGTGCGACGGCACAGCGTCCAAATTCTCCATGCTCAGCGCAATACCTACGATGTTCGTGGCTTTATCAACCTCACTAGGTGACAGGCTAAGCGCGGCTTCTCCACGCTTCACGATACAGACGTTAGCATTGCCGTCGGGCAGGAAGACTCTCTCAGCCATTAGTGCTCACCCCTGCCTTGGTCTGAGCCAGGAAAGCCGCGTGCTTGGCAGCGATCTCCGGGTTCCGCTCAAGGAAGAACTCCATCGCGGCAACCGAGGGGAACTCCCGCGGCGGGTCCGTGATGAACAGTGTGCGAGCGGGGTCGAGCTTCGGGCGAGCCGAACGATCCGGTCCAACCGACACCTCAAGCTTCTTGATGAGAGCCTGAAGAACCTCAACCTTATCACGCAGTCCAGTGAGGCCGAGAAGCCGAAGATGCTCCTCGAACGCCTCGGCATTGGGAGCGATGCCCTGCTGCGAACGCCGGTCAAGAAGGTTCTTGACGGCTTGATCATAGTGCTGCTTGCGGGCCTTATGAGCCTTCCGCAGCGCGTCGAGCGCCTGATTGTCGTAAGGACGATCAGCATCGAACAGGAAGATGCCGAAGTACTCAATGTAGTTCAGCACACCCTCGGCCCCGGGATTGTTGTCCCGAAAGTCGTGCATCTGCTCATGGTTGATGTCCGCATGACCAAATGCGGGAACGCGGATCGACTGTCCGCGGTTACCCCAATCAATAGCCTCATCCCACGGCGTGGGGTTATAGAGGCGAGACACATACGCCATAACTATCTCCTTCTACTGCGTGACCGGCGGGGTCGGATCAACGAACTGACCCACCGGGAGCAGCGACTTCTCGGTCTTGCTGCCACCCTTGCGGCCGGGACGGCGAAGCTTCTCGCCCATCTCGATCAGGACGTTCCTGACCGTACCCGAAGAGACGTTGTGAACCTCAGCGATCTCGCGGAGGGTCGCACCGTTCTGGTAGGCATCCCGAACCTGCTCCTTGGCGGTAGCAAGCTTACTCTTGAACGAACTCATACTCTACTCCCTTCTCAGGGACAACATGTCCCTCTATTAGATAATACCGTTTCATTTATTGTTTAGTCCAACTCTAAACAAAAGCACCATTCTCCCAAGCGACAAGCTGCGCTTCCTTCCTTCCAAGCGACACAACCCGTGTTCCTTGGATCTCGGTGTAGAGCTTGCTATTCGGGTGGGTCACAGTTAGAATCAACTTGGGTCTTGTGGCGTAGATCGCGTTCTTGATGCCCGGGGCGTCAAGATGCTCATAGCACACGAAAAGATCAGTAGGCCCTGAAGAGCAGGCCCGCTCGATCTCCCTGCGTGTATAGTGACGGTAGGACCGCTTGCTGGGCTCCTCCTTGTAGGTAGCCGCGCTGTACGCCCGACCGATCCCGGTCACCCGTACCGCCGATTCCCATCCAATCACAGTCCTGTAGCCCTGATGAAGATAGTGGACGTTCGCCAATATCTCCGTATTGTTAGCCGTCACCCGCCTATTGAGCCACTGCTGGTCGTCATGCACCCCAGCAATGGTAAGGGTGGGCACTACCGGGGGGATTACTGCTCCGACATACATCTGAGCGAAGTCCCTACCGGCGTGCCTCTTGGCGGCCCTATCCATAAAGTGAGGGTCAGGATGGACGCCATAGTCCCCAGCGCATACGACCCAATGGGGGGCATACTGAGGAACAACCTTACTGTAGAAGTCCACCAAGTGGCCTTCGATGGGTCCACTAAGAAGGATCTTCATTCTTCTCTCCATTCTCGTATTTGTCCGCTCTGTCTCCGATCTGGTAAGCCGCCCCCGGAGGCGGCAGAGCCCCAAAATGGCTCCTGATAGAAGTATCTTCACGGATGACTTTCTCCAAGGCATCGATTCGTGCCTTCAATACGTCCATGTCAGTCTGCACCTTCTCGAACGAGCCGACCAGCGCCTTCTGAAGCACCCGGATCACCTCGACCGCCTTGTGCTCTGCCCGCCACTCAATGGAGGCTGCAAGCTTTGTGGCGACTTGGCGGATCTTCTCGTGCGCCTTCCCCGGCAGCATTGTGATGCCGGCCGCCCGGAGGAGATCGTGGAAGAAGCCAGAGAAGATGTCAACGAACTGCGCGTCGCGAGGGGTAAGCTCAGACATTGGGAGTCTCCTTCGTATCTCCAAGAGTAAGCTTGACGAATTCGGCAAAATTGATCCCCAAGTCCTGCGCTGCGATCTGGACCACCTCTGCCATTGCCTTCTCCGTAGGATCAGCCAGAACCGCCGCCATAAGATTAGTGATAGCGAATCCGAAGCGTCCAGGGTTGATAGCGTAGGCCATGAGCGGGCTCTTGCCAACGCGGACCTTCTCAAGTTCGGCCTCGATTCTCACAATCGCAGCCTTGATCTTCTCCTTGTTGAAGGTGACCTTGGGCGGGGACGGTGCAACCGCCCCCGGATCGTTCGGCTCGTCGAACTCAATAGGTGAAAAGTAGCTCATGTAGTCTCCTTTAGATATTTTATCAATCCTTCTAGGATAGGGATAGACTCTCTAGCAGCAGACAGTGCCCTATTGCACGGGTTGCATAGGAAGCCTCTGACTCTGTTTGTTGAATGGTCATGGTCAACATCAACTCCTCGTCTGCCGGGATATTCTGATGTACCTCCGCACACTTGGCATTCATTAGGAATGTCATTTGAAGAGATGCCGTAAGTTTTCTTGATGTACAGATCGTATTTGTTCTTAGACGTCCTTTCCGGGTTGGCTTTTGACCATGAGGAAGCACTGGCCTTATCGCAGTCCTTGCACCAGCCTCTTAGGCCGTCCTTGTATCGAGAACAGGAATAGAACTCCTTTTTAGGCTTATCTTGGTTGCAGTTACGACAGCGCTTCATTGATATCCGCCTCATCGCCAGTCAAGTTCCAGTAAATACCGAGAGTAGTAACTACACTTGAATGCCCAAGCCAGGACTGCACCTGACGTGCTGAGACTCCATTTTCTAGAAGAGTTGTAGCGAAGGTGTGCCGCAGATCGTGGAAGCGCATAGGCTCAACCTTGATGGCGTAGCACAGCCTTCGCAGTACAGGGTTAGGATCGAGAAGCTCGAACACTAGCTCCTCTGGGTGCCGCATGAGAAGGTTCCGGGCCACCGTCATGGCGTCCAGCAGGTCCTTACTCATAGGGACAAAGCGGGTCTTGCCGTTCTTGGTAGG
>Ga0137435_1000597_pt1 | contig 11584 bp, 15 predicted proteins | sample EasRivERMGT100_2_FD_104904 | JGI IMG/M metagenome (GOLD analysis project Ga0137435, IMG submission 104904) | Soil microbial communities from meander-bound floodplain in the East River, Colorado, USA - East River MetaG ERMGT100_2 | ecosystem: Environmental > Terrestrial > Soil > Floodplain ... | reverse complement strand
TCAATTGTGGTATTCATAAAATCTATTTAGAGTACTTATAAATCAGCTTACTGATGACAAGTTTTCTCATTCGATCTGAATCAGTTTCACCAAGCCCCTTTGCTATACCTCCAAGAGTCTTCAAGACAAATTGTTTTACTTCCAATGTATCTTTGGAGCCGAGCCTATCTTTTTTCATAATCTTTCCTAACGGTTTTTCTAATTTTTCAGAAAACTGCGAACCTGTTTTCAAACTCATAACCGCTTTTTTAATATCACTTTGGATTTGAGCCTCAATGCGTTTATCAATAGCTTCTTGCAATTTTGTAGGATCTTTAATAAATTCGATGCCAAGATGATCCTCCACTGAAAGAGTATTAAGATTTTCTAAATAGGTTTGAGCTTTTTCAAGCTCATCGATGTTAGTTTCCGGTTTTTCGATAAAGCTACGCAATGTCCCTATCGCCTTTTGTTTGGCAAATTCTTTCACTTCAGTCACAGGCACTAATTCCTGTAAAATTCTCTGCTTCATCCCTCTAAACCGTTCCTTACTTTCCCCTAATGTTCGCTCTATATCCTCAAGTCTTAAAAGACCTTCTTCTTTTGACCTAATCTCCTCTTCAATACTTCTGATATTTGTCTCAATATTGGCTATCTCACTTGTCAAATCATCTAGTGAAACTTTAGTGTTAAGTCGTTTAATCTCTTTTCTCGCTTGCAAAATTTGTCGATTCTCCCCTTCAAACCAAGTGATTTTCTCACTTAAAGCCATCCAAAGAACCCGCACATATCGCAGTCCAAACGCACCTTTGGCCATTTCGGCGGTCTCGGATAAATCCCACAAATATTTCCTCTTTTTTTCAACCTCTCCTCGTCTATCTTGGGCAGATTGTCTGCCTCTCTTCAATTCTTTAACCTTTTCTAGTATTCCATTCTTATCGTATACAGAAATTACAGCTTCAATCCCCGGAATTATCTTCCCAACTTTCTCTGCATATTCAGATATCTCTCCAGAAATTTTAAGAAAAAACTCTGGATCATTAACTGCTTTTCTTTGAATTTCGGCTTCCACTTTAACAAGCTCAACCGGAGACAATTTTACTCCAATAGTTTTCTCTATTTCATCTTTCCATAAAATCTTTACAGCTTCTGTAATCTTACCTTTGGCTTCAAAAGCCTTAAACCGCGTCTCAACCGCATCTGGATCATTAGCCGTTTCCAAATAATCAGGATAAAGAGCAGAAAATTCCAAAAAACCTGGTTTTTTATTCGCCTCCTCAATACTAAAACCTCCGTCCGGAGATACTGGTTCCTCCATTACTTTTTCCCCAGAGTCCTGCTCAGGTGATTGAATTTTTCGATTCTTTAACCATGTAGAGAAAATAGCATCGGCTTCACCCTCTCCAACATCATTTGCAGGAGAAGAAATTACCAACTCCTTCTTTTCTACAGATAAGACTCCTTCCTTTTTGTACGGAAATCTCGACAGTATTCTTTTCAAAACTTCTCGCAAAGCTGGATGTTCACCCATCACGAAATCATTAAAAAGTTTAGATCTTTTTTCTCCATCTAATTCCTGAAATGCTGGGCTTCTGAAATGTTCAAATTTCTCCCTAAGATGAGTGATAAATTTTTCTAATTTATCTATATCAACCTTTTTCTTCAGCATACCTGACAATTCCCGCAACTTATCGAAAAGAATATATGGCTTTGTAACATCTTTAAAAGCAGTCTCAGCATTTAGTCCTTTGAAATCAAGCGTATTCTTTGTATCCGCTTCTTTTTGCTGTTCTGGTTTCTTTTCACCAGAACCGCTTTTATCGATTCCCCTCGATTCAAATACACTTCGCATGTCACTTTGCAACTGCTTATCCACTGCGATATCGTCAATAAAACGTGATATGAATCTCGCCTGATACTCCTGTGGCCGTTTTTTAAATTCTTCGCTTCCAAAATATTGAAGTCTCTCACGGATATACTTGGCAAGCATTTTCCCGGAAGTCTCAAACGCGGGAAAACCAGGTTTATGTTGACGTGAAATTGTTTCCACTTTTTCAACCTCGGCTAAAATATCTCCGAATGCCTCTAAAAGAGTTTCCTGCTTCCGAGCTCCTTTTTCTGGCACCTGAAAACCATTTTCGTTGTTAGATTCTATCTTTTCTTTTTCTCCCTTTTTTGGCTTTGGCTCGCTTTTTGTCTCTGAGTTTTTCGTGATTGTTTCTTCAGCTTTCTTATATTCTTCAGCTACAAACCCTGACGAAAGTATTCTAGGTTTTTCTCCTTCAATCTCCACATCAAACCAACTCTTCGTGCCAGGTCTTTTTGAGATTTTGATTATCTTGCCCTGTACCTGCGTTTTATTCCCTATCTCCACATTCAAAAAATCTCCAACTTTATATCCTCCGGACACTTTTACAATTTCCGTTCTGTCGGTCCTTTTTTCTTTTTTATCGGGTCGGTTAGAAACTTCCTGTCCCAAAAATCCTTTTTCCTTAAATACACGACTCATGGCCCCTCGCAAATCAGCGTTGGGAAACTTCATTATAAATCTAATCACCTTGGTAACGTCAAATGTTCCAGACTTCCGAGCCTCTTCGAGTTGAGCTACTTCCTCTTCCAAATACTTAGCAAGATCTCGTCCTTTAAACCATTCTATTTGATCACCATCTAAATCTGAAACCTGAAATCTGCTGTCATTTTTCTGCAAAACATCACACAAATCTTTGACATTAGCCGCTTTTTGAAGAGCCAAACTTTCTTGAGTCCTCCTTTCCCTTTCCTCTATACCTTTTTTGTTAATCTCTGAACCAACCTTGTCCATGATTTCTGGGTCGGCCATAGCTGCATTAATCAAATCTTCCGCGGCTTCACGATTAGTACGCGGAGTTTTCCACGTCTCCTCATTAATGTTTCCTTTTATTTTTTTACTAGTTTGCTCTTCTTTTTGCAAAAGTTCCTCTTCTTTCGATTTTATTTTTTTTATTTTATCTTTCTTTTTCTCTGTTTCAATTTCAAGCCCTTCTTCTACATTACCATCTTCAATTTTTGAGTTATTTTCTGCGGGGGCATTAACCCCATTTGAAACTACCGGCCTTTCCTCAGTAATCTTTGGCTTAACAGTCTTTGCTTCAGAAACAGGCAAATCTGGCCAATTCTCGCCAATGCTTTGAAGTGATTTTCCCATAATAAATTTCTCTAGTTGGTAGTTAAAATAACCGGACCTTCATTTGTTATAGCAATGGTATGTTCAAAATGAGCGCTACGGCTACCATCTTTGGTACGAAATGTGTAACCATCCTTATCAAGGATAATTTCTTTACTGCCTTCGTTTACCATAGGCTCGATGGCAATCACCATACCAGATTTAAGTATAACTCCTTTTTTCCCTCGATAATAGTTGGGTACATAAGGATCTTCGTGGACACTATAGCCCACACCATGGCCCGCTAATTCTTCCACAATTCCATAGCTATAAGGCTTTATGGCATTCTCTACAGCCATGCTTATGTCTCCTACTCGATTGGAAACTTTAGCCGCCTGTATACCAGCCTCAAGAGCTTTCTTTGTTATTTCAAGCAATTTCTGCGCTTTGGCATCAATTTTTCCAACCGGTATTGTAACAGCCGAATCTGTAATAAGCCCCCCATGAATAAGTCCCATGTCTAAAGAGACAATGTCACCTTCTTTTAAGATTTTTTCCTTTTCGTTGGGAATACCGTGAACAATTTCATCATTGATTGAAACACACAAACTAGCCGGATACGGCCTGGTGGCTCCATATGGGATATAGTTTAAAAAAGCGGGCTTATCACCATCTTGGGTAGCAAGAGCTTGAGCTATATCATTCAATTCTTTAGCGTTAACTCCCGGACCCACTGCTTCAGTGACCACACTTAGAATCTTCGCCAACCGTTTCCCTCCCTCTCTTAAAATCTCGATTTCTTCTTTTGTCTTAATGGTCACAGCCATATTAAAAAATTATTATGTGACAAAAATTTTAGATACTATTTCTTTCTGAACTTCTTCAATAGACTGTTCCCCATTTATGGTAAGGAATTTATATGAAGGATTTTTTTTGAAAAAATCCATTGTAGAAACAACGTTTGTGTCATACCAATCAAGTCTCGCCTCAATGTCACGAGCAGTATCATCTTTACGCTTTCTCGCCATTAACCTTTCTTTTGACCACTCCCTAGAGACATCAAGAAGTACAACATAGAGTTTTTCGCATTTATAAAATTTAAGTGCCGAATCAAGGACCGGTGCTTCAGAAACCCTTCTAGAAAGACCGTCGAGAATTAAATGCTCTTTACCTGTGTAATTGCGAATAAGATAATCAGTCCAAATCCAAATTGGTAAAAATTCTGGCAAAAGTCCCCCATGATCAATAATACCTTTGACAAGAGAGCTTGTGTATCCGGTTTGATACATAAATTCACGAATTCGGTCTCCTGTTTCAATATATAAAACACGCCGATGATGATCGGCTTTCTCCAAATACTCTTTAAGTAATTTTGCTTGAGTTCCCTTTCCAGAACCAGACCGGCCAAAAAAAATGAAAGTGTGAGACATGGGTAGTAGAATTAGTATAAGTATAGAGTATAAGTATAAGGAATAAAAGAGAATTTAGAGTTATTTCTTCCCTTATACTAAATACTAATACTTACACTACCTAGTATTCCCTAAGAGAAATCTGCGCATCAATCTTTTTGAGAAGATCTAGAACTACAGAAACGACGATAAGAAGAGCTGTACCCCCAATAGCGAGTGTGGTTATTTTAGTAATGCCTTGCATGATAAGAGGCAAAACTGCCATGAAGCCCAAGAAAAGAGCGCCGACAAGCGTGATGCGAGTGAGAATTTTTGAAATATACACCGACGTCGAGCCTCCCGGCCTAACACCTGGGATAAACGCGCCATTTTTCTGAAGATTTGTGGAAAGTGAATCCGGATCAAACGTCACTGCTGTGTAAAAATAAGTGAAGAAAAATACTAAAATAAAATAGCCAGCGCCATAAATCCATTGATTAGCTAAAGTTTTGGCTATAAAAAGTGATACAGACTGAACTGTCGCGTTAGCAACATTGGAAAGTAAGTTGGCAATCATTTGAGGAAACAGAAGTATAGAAAGTGCAAAAATAATTGGAATAACGCCAGCCTGATTTAGACGAAGCGGTGAATATGTCGATAGTCCACCATAAACTTTCATACCACGCACCCTTTTAGCATAAGTGACAGGTATTGGCCTCTCTGCTTCAGTAATGACCACCACTCCCAAAACAATAGCCAAAGCTGCGGCCAAAAATCCTAGGTATAGAGGAATGTCGGCCTGGTTGAAAGTAAATGCCAACTGATTTAGGGCTGTTGGTATACGAGACACAATACCAGCAAAAATAATTAGAGAGACTCCGTTTCCAATACCAAATTCGGTTATAAGTTCCCCTATCCACATGAGGAGAAGTGAACCGCCAGAGATTACGACCACGTTAACAACAAGAGCAAACCATGAGAGGTCTGACACAACCCCTTGACGCTCTAAAAGGATAACGAAACCAAATGACTGGATAAGAGCAAGCGGAATCGTTAAAAGTCTGGAATATTGAGTAAACCTGGCTCGACCAGCTTCTCCATCTTCCTGATACATCGCTTTAAGCTTTGGAGACATCATAGTAAGAAGCTGCATGATTATAGAAGCCGTGATGTAGGGACCTACACCAAGCATAACAATTGAAAGATTAGACAAACCACCGCCAGAGAAAACATTTAAAAGTCCCAAAAACTGACTATTCGAGAAAAAATCTTGTAATTTTGGCGCATCTATACCAGGGATAGGAATAGTCGCTAATAGACGAAAAAGGACAAGTGCTCCTAAGGTAAAGAGAATTCTCCTGCGCAGGATGGCATCTTTAAAAACTAACGTAATTTTTTCTAAAGCTCCTTTCATGTTTATAGTACCGTCTTGGTAACATCTGATACTGCTCCACCAACCTTAACAATCTTCTCCTTAGCTTTAAGTGAATACGCGCAGTCGATAAGAGTAATTTTTTTTGTCAGTTCTCCATCAGAAAGAATTTTGACAAGAGGAATTGAGCCAGCCGAAAGAGAAATAATTTTTTTATCTATAAGAGTCTTTGGACTCACGGTCTCACCAGAGGTGTAGGCTTTCTCAATAGCATTTAGTGAAACTATTACCGACTTTTCTTGAAATGACTTGAAGCTGTTTTTACCGCGACCGCGCAGTTTAGGAATTCTCTTAATCATGTCACGAATTTCAGGACGAATTTTTCGTCCAGCTCGAGCACGCTGACCTTTAGTGCCGCGGCCAGAAGTCTTTCCTCGCTTGCCTCCACGGCCAACAGAGCGTTTCTTTTTAAGCGGATGTTCTCTTGTAACGTTGTGAAGTTGCATGGTTTTATTATTCTTTAATCGTAGTTCTGTAAAGATTGCGTAAGGCTAATACCGCAGCACGTGCGCTATTTAATTTATTTTTGCTTGGTGAAAGAATTTTGGCCGCAACGTCTTTGATGCCTCCAAGTTCAATAACATACCTGACAGAACTTCCTGCCACAATTCCTCTGCCCGGAGAAGGTTGGATAAACACCCTGGCACTGCCGTATTTAGCATAAATTTCGTGTGGGATTGATGAGGTTTTTGTTAGAGGAATTTTAAGCATATTTTTCTTTGCGTCTTTCATTGCTTTATCAATAGCAAGAGAAGTATCCCCCGCTTTACCAATACCAACTCCTACAGAACCTTTTCTGTTGCCAGCTACCAAAGCAACACTAAAACTAAATCTACGACCTCCAGTAGCCACTCTCGCTACTCGCCTAATAGTTAGAATCTTCTGATCAAATTCAGGCTTGGCACGTCCTTCTCTGAAGGATGACTTGCGAACATTTTTCCTTTTACCATCTCTACTCTGATCCTGAAATCTCTGCGCAGAAGAAGGACTTTCGGCGCGAACAGGTTGACTTATAACAGTAGCCGAAGTTTTCTGTACTTCTTGTGTCAATTCAGTATTGTTTTGTGGAATAATATCTGCCATATTAAAAATTAAAATAACAAACCACCTTCACGGGCACCATCTGCTAACGCTTTAACCGCTCCTGTATACACATTTCCACCTCGATCAAAAACAGCTTTCTTAATGTTCTTTTTGACCGCCGCTTGAGCTATTTTTTTCCCTGCTTCGTGCGCCTTAGAAACCATTCCGGTACCTGAAATTTCTTTGGAAGAAGTGGCGGCTAAAGTTTTATTAGCCTCATCGTCAATAAGTTGAGCGTAAATGAAACGATTTGACTTAAACACACAAAGACGTGGCTTTGTGCTTGTGCCAGAAATCTTAGCTCGGATTTTTTTCCTTCGCCTCTCTTTATTTGTTGTTGTGTAAATTTTCTGTGCCATATTAGTGAAAATGGATTATGCTGCCTTTTTGCCTTCCTTACGGCGAACAATTTCCCCTTCGTAATGAATCCCTTTGCCTTTGTAAGGTTCTGGACGCTTTAAATCACGGACGCTTGCCGCAAACTGTCCAACTTTTTCTTTATCCATTCCAGACACAGTGATTACATTCTTTTCAGCGGTCACTTTTAAACCTGCTGGAATTTTAATGGGAACCTGATGAGAAAACCCAAGATTGAGAGTGAGGTTCTCTCCTTTTACTTCTGATTTAAAACCGATGCCCTCAACTATGAGCTTTTTCACAAAAAGCTGATTGACTCCGCTCATCATGTTTTTAATATGCGAAGCATAAGTACCCCATAAAGCTTTTGTAGCATTATTACTTCCTTTGGGAGTAAGAACAACCTTTCCTTCTTCCTTTGAAAAAGAAATATTTGATTTAAAATCACGTGAAAGCTCACCAAGAGGACCTTTCACAGACACTGTATAATCCGAAATCTTTACTTCGGTTTTTTCGGGAATAACTATTGGTTTTTTTCCTAGTCTACTCATGATTTTTACCAAATTTTAAATAACACTTCCCCTCCAACCTTTTCCTTTTTTGCCATAACATCAGTCATAATACCTTTGGTAGTAGAGAGAATAAAATTACCATAACCACTCCTGACTGACTTCAAATCCTTAGATCGTTCATATACGCGCATGGAAAAATGGGAAACCCTAGAAACTCCTTGAATCCGAGGAAGTCCATTAACATATAAAATACCTGCCTCCAAGGTCTTGTGAATCTTTTTACCTTTCTTGCTAACAGATTTAATATAACCTTCCTTTTCCAAAAGTTCTAAAATGGCAAGATTGAACTTAGAAAATGGTATAGTGACCATGTCTTGACCAACACTGCCGGCGTTCTTCAAAGAAGTTATTAAATTAGCTATTTTGTCCATAAAATTAGGTTGGTATTACCAAGATGACTTCTTAACCCCAGGAATCATCCCCTCATTAGCAAATTCCCTAAAACAAATACGGCAAAGATCAAAATCCCGCATGTAGCCATTCTTGCGGCCACATCGAAAACAACGTCGAACAATTCTACTTGAAAATTTCGGCTTCCTTTTTGACCTTGCAATAACTGATTTCTTTGCCATTTTTTGAAAAAATAAAAGGTAATTGGTTCGCTGGGTAACCTATTTTACGGGTTTCCAGCAGTGCCAACTACGATTGCTCAATTACCTTTTGTGACTAAGCTTAACTAGACTATCAGCAAGAACTTATCATGTCAATCAAACTAGAATTATGAATCAGGAATCAAGAATTAAGGTAGTAATGGGAAATCTATACTTAATTCTTACTTCATACTTCTTGATTCTTTTTTACTGAACGGAAAACCAAGATAAGAAAAGAAAGCTTCTGCTTCTTTCTTGTTTTTGGCTCCTGTAACAACCGTTACCGCCAAACCAAAAACATCTTTTAGTTCTTCATCTACAGTCTCTGGAAAGATGATGTGTTCTTTGACACCTATAGTTATATTACCCATTCCATCAACAGACTTTAGAGAAATACCTCTGAAATCTTTTGTTCGAGGCAAAGCAATATTAACAAATCTATCCAAGAAATCATACATCCGTGGACCGCGTAGCGTAACTTGATAGCCAACCGTATCACCTGTGCGAACTTTGAAGGAAGCGATGGATTGTTTTGCTCCTCGCACCGCAGATTTCTGACCAGTGATTTTGGAAAGTCTGTCAGCAACCACCTCAAGTTTTTTCTTGTCTTTAAAAGAACCCACCCCGACATTCAAAACCACCTTCTCAATTCGAGGAGTTTCCATTGGGTTTTTATACCCCAAAGTCGCTTTCAGATCATGGAAAGCTTTTTTCTGTTTTTCTTTTATAGTAAGAATTTTGTTCATAAAGACTGATTAAATCTCTGCTCCGGTTTTTCGGTTCACTCGGACAAACTTCTCTCCGATTTGTTTTTTGCCTACACGTACACCTTTATTTGTAGCCGAATCAATAAGCATTACATTGGAGGCGTCAATCGGCATTGGTTTTTCCACTATCTGCCCTTTCTGACCACCTTTCTGGGGCTTTTGCTGTTTCTTCTTAACATTAATCCCGGCAATAAGAACAGCGTTATCTTTAGGAAACGCACGGGTAACTTTCCCCGTTTTCCCTCTATCCTTTCCCGTAAGAATAATTACATTATCATCTTTTCTAATTTTCATAATTTTTCTTTATACTATTTCAGGGGCCAATGAAGCAATTTTTTGAAATCCCAATTCAGCAATTTCCCTAGGAATTGGACCGAAAACACGTCCAGCGATTGGTTCTTTTTTACCTTTTTCCAAAATAACTACTGCGTTTTCATCAAAACGAATATAGGAACCATCCTTTCTCCTGAAAGGATTCCTCTGTCTTACCACCACAGCGTGAAGTACATCTTTTTTCTTAATGGCTTTACGCGGTTCAGCTTTCTGGACAGAAAGGACAACAGTCTGACCAATTACAGCGTATCGTTTTTTCGAGCCTCCGAGTACTTTGAAAATACGTCCGATCTTACCACCGGTGTTATCACAAATTTTTACGAATGATCTTGGTTGAATCATAATTTTAGATTAAAGTTTAAAGATTAAAGTTGTAAGTAAAGTATTCTTATCTCTTCCAACTTAAAACTTTCAACTTGCAACTATTTTGAAATGTTTCTCTTTCGATATCGGTCTACACTCCTCAATAGAAACTTTCTCTCCTAATGCTTTGGTATTGCCTGGATCATGAGCCTTGTATCTTTTCATATAGCGAACAAATTTTCCGTATTTCGGCAATTTCACATAACGTTCTATAACCACTACAACAGTGTCTTTCATCTTAACTGAAACGACTTTGCCGGTGAGCACTCTTTTCTTACTATTTTCTTTTTTTAAGACGACGGTCATAATAAATATATTATTTTGCGTGAGTTCGCAGTTGTGTCAAAATCCGAGCTATTTCTTTACGCACAGCTCGGCCTTCTCTAACGTTGCGGGTTTTGCTTCTAGCCAAGCCAAAAATAAAGGCACTATATTGCTGGCGTTTATCAAGCAACATCTTGCGTAACTCAGATTCATTTTTATCTTTAAATTCTGACATGTTCATTCATCCTACTTAAAACAACCGCCTCGTCAACCTTATTATGATTACCTCGTTATCACTTTGCTTTTAAGAGGCAGTTTCGTTCCAGCCTTACGCAAAGCCTCTTTGGCCGACAATTCAGGAACTCCATCGATCTCAAAGAGAACTCTTCCTGGTCTTACTTCTGCGCAATAACCTTGCGGGTCTCCTTTACCCTTACCCATACCCACTTCAGCTGCCTTTTGGGTATATGGACGATCAGGAAAAATTCTAGTCCAAATTTTACCGTTCTTACCGGCAAAACGACTCATGACCTTTCTAGCAGATTCAATCTGTTGAGACTTAACTCTGGCAGAAGAAATAGCCTTGAGAGCGAAAGAGCCGAATGAAATAGTCGTGCCACGCGTCTCGACCCGAAGCTTTTTCGGATTTTCGCGCTTGGTGTGCCATTTTCTGAATTTTACTTTTTTTGGTAACAGCATGATCGTTAAAAATTTGTAACTACCAATATTCAATCTCTAAAAAATATTATTTTTGTTTAGAAATTAGATATTAGAAATTATGCCTTATGATGTCTCCTGACCTCCTTTCTTTCCTGCAAAAATATCTCCCCGATATACCCAAACCTTAATTCCTATTGCTCCGTAGGTCATATGAGCTTTTTCTCTTGCGAAATCAATGTCAGCTCTGAATGTCTGAAGTGGTATCCTGCCTTTTTTAAGCTCTTCGCTTCTGGCCATATCAGCCCCACCAAGTCGACCTCCAACATACACCTTGACTCCTTTGACATCACGGTTAGCCATAGCCTTTTCAATTGTCTGCTTAAGCACACGTCTAAAAGGCAAACGTTTCTCGAGAGCTTCAGCTACCATTTGTGCCAAAATAGCAGCATTTGATTCAGGAGAACGAACCTCTTCAATGTCAACTTTGAGTTCCTTTGAACCAGTAATACCTAGGCGCTGCATCATTTTGAGTATATTTTTTCGAAGCTTTTCAGCACCTTCACCACTTCTACCAATAATCATACCGGGTCTTGATGTTTTGATGATAATTCGAAAGAATTTTTCGCTTCTTACGATTTCAATCAAGCTAATGTA
>Ga0137435_1000594_pt1 | contig 11645 bp, 8 predicted proteins | sample EasRivERMGT100_2_FD_104904 | JGI IMG/M metagenome (GOLD analysis project Ga0137435, IMG submission 104904) | Soil microbial communities from meander-bound floodplain in the East River, Colorado, USA - East River MetaG ERMGT100_2 | ecosystem: Environmental > Terrestrial > Soil > Floodplain ... | reverse complement strand
CGTCTTCGCCGTGCTGGCCATGGCGGCCAGCGCGCCGGCTGCTGCCGCCGATGTCGCCGGCGTGTTCAGCCGGGGGCGCACCCATGTGGCCGTGGTCGGCGGCACCGGCTATGCCTTCGATGAGAGCTACCTCGTTCTTGGCGTGGGCGCCAGCTATTATCTGATGGACGGACTCAACATCGGTCTGTACGCCGAATCCTGGACAGGCAGCGATCCCGGCATCTACAAGGTCACGCCGTCGGTGCAATACGTGTTCTATCAGGTGCCGCGCGTGTCGCCCTACGTCGGTGTTTTCTTTCGCCGCACCTACATCGACAACCTGCCAAACCTGGACTCGGCCGGCGGCCGCGCCGGCGCCTACCTCGGCACCGGGCGCAATGTCTACGTGGGTGCCGGGGTCGTGTACGAGTCCTACCTCGACTGCAACAAGACCACCTACAAGAGTTGCTCCGACACCTACCCGGAGATCAGCATTACCTTCGCGTTCTGAGGCGCTTGGCACCGATACTCGGGCGGCGCTCCATCCGCGGCGATCGTATCCGGTTCCCTATCCCTGCTTTTCCCCGAGTCCGATGGAGCGCGAAATGAGCTCCTTCATGATCTCGTTCGTGCCGCCGTAGATGCGCTGCACGCGCGCGTCCACGTAGGCCTGCGAGATCGGGAATTCCCACATGTAGCCGTAGCCGCCGTGCAGTTGCACGCACTCGTCGATCACCCGGCACTCCAGGTCGGTGACCCAGTACTTGGCCATCGAGGCGGTCGCGGTGTCGAGCTTCTTCTCGAGCAGCAGCTCCATGCAGCGGTCGACGAACACTCGCGCCACCTGCGCCTCCGTCGTGAGCTCGGCGAGCTTGAAGCGCGTCGTCTGGAAGCTCGCCACCGGTTTGCCGAAGGCCTTCCTCTCGCGCACGTAGTCGATGGTCCACCGGATCGCCGCCTCGGTCTTGGCGACCGCGGCGATCGCGATCTGCATGCGCTCCCAGGGCAGCTCCTGCATGAGGTAGACGAAGCCGTTGTTCTCCTGCCCGATCAGGTTTTCAGACGGCACCTCGACGTTGTCGAAGAAGAGTTCGGCCGTGTCCTGGCCTTTGAGCCCCATCTTCTTCAGCCGCTTGCCCTTGGTGAAGCCCTTCATCGAAGTGTCGACGACGACGAGGCTGGTGCCCTTGGCACCCTTGGTCGGGTCGGTCTTCGCGACCACGATCACGAGGTCGCAGTTCCAGCCGTTGGTGATGAAGGTCTTGGATCCGTTGACCACGTAGCGATCGCCCTTGCGGATCGCGTTCGTCTTGACGCCCTGCAGGTCCGAGCCCGCGCCGGGCTCGCTCATCGCGATTGCGCCTATCATCTCGCCCGAGGCCATCTTGGGGAGGTATTTCTTCTTCAAGGTTTCGCTGCCGTAGTTGAGCAGGTACGGCGCGACGATCTCCGAGTGCAGGCTCCAGCCGAGCGAGGTGATGTTGGCCCGCGCCTGCTCCTCGATAAGCGCCATGCTGTAGAGCCGGTCGGCGCCGGCGCCGCCGTATTCCTCGGGCATGCTCATGCAAAGAAAACCGTTCTTGCCGGCCTTTAGCCATACGTCGCGATCGACGTAGCCCTGCTCCTGCCACTTCTCGTCGTGGGGCTTGACCTCCTCTTCCATGAAGCGGCGCGCGCTGTCGCGGAAGGTTTCGTGCTCGGGGGAAAACAGGGTTCGCGGAATCACGACGAAAAATTTCCCTCTCGGAGTTGACGGATGTCTAGGCGGCCGGGCGCGGCGCGGGAGCACGCTCTATCAGGCGCTCCTCGATGGGCAGATTGACCAGTGCGGCGAACACGCCGAGCGCGATCGAGATCATCCACACCACCTGGTAGGAGCCGGTGTGATCGAAGAGGTAGCCGCCCAGCCACACTCCGATGAAGCTGCCGATCTGGTGGCTGAAGAAAACGAATCCGGACAGCGTCGACATGTAGGCGACGCCGAAGATGCCGGCGATCACGCCGTTGGTCAGCGGCACGGTGGACAGCCACAGGAGGCCGATCGCCGCCGAGAAGAGATACACCGAGGCTTCGCTCACCGGCGCGAGGATGAAAAGCGCGATCGTGATCGAGCGCAGGAAATAGATCGTGGAGAGCAGGTATTTCTTCGTATATCGGGCGCCGAGCGCGCCCGAGGCGAAGGAGCCGAAGATGTTGAACAGGCCCACCAGCGCGAGGGCGAACATTCCCACGTTCGCCGACAGCCCCTTGTCCAGCAGGTACGCCGGGAAATGCACCGTGATGAATGCGAGCTGGAACCCGCACACGAAGTAGCCCGCGGTGAGCAGCAGAAAACTCTTGTGCGCGAACGCCTCGCGCACCGCTTCTGCGACGCTTTGGGTGAGCGCACCCGCGGCATCCTTGCCGTGCTTTTCGACGAGCGCGGAGGCGAGCGGCGCGATCAGGGCAGCGCTCACGGCCAGTATCAATAAGGCATTGAACCAGCCGAATTGCGATATCAGCGTTCCGGTGTAGGGCAGCATCGCGAACTGGCCGAACGAGCCCGCCGCGCTCGACAGCCCCAGCGCCATGCTGCGACGCTCGGGGGGGAAGATTCGGCTCACCACGCCGAAGACGATGCTGAAGGTCGTGCAGCCCTGCGCAAGTCCGACGAACAGGCCCGTGGCGAGGCTGAACTGCCAGCCGGTGGTGGACATCGCCATCAGGACGAGGCCCGTTGCGTAGAGCGCCGCTCCCGAGGCCAGCACCCAGCCGGCGCCCTTGCGGTCGGCGATCATGCCGAAGAAGGGCTGCGAAGCGCCCCATATGAGGTTTTGCAGCGCCAGCGCGAACGCGAAAGTCTCCCGGCTCCAGCCGAGGTCGAAGGTCATGGGCTGCAGGAAGAGACCAAAACCCTGCCGCGTGCCCATTGCGAGCGTCAGAATCAGGCCGCCGCACAGAAGCACCACGCCCGGCGTGCGCCAGTTTCCTCTATTCATCGGGAACTTTCCTTCAGGTCCTTGGCGCCATGATAGCGCAAGGCCCCGCCTAAGCCAGCCGTTGCGGCGCCGAGACGATCAAGCCTTGAGCGAAATCCACTTCGACCAGTCGCAGGTGCTCCAGCACTTCACGGGTCTCGACGTACTCCGCGATGGTCTTGATCCCCATGGCGTGGCACTTCTGGGTGATCGATTCGGCCTTTTCCGAGGCGGCGAGCGCGCGGCCGATGTCCTTCACGATTCCGTAGGTGAGCTTCACGAAATCCGGCTTGACGATCTTCAGGAAATTGAACGAGCCTTCGCTGCCGTCGAAGCCGGCAAGGGTGAAGCGGCATCCGGCCGGCTTGAGCTGCGCCTGGATACTCTTGAGCGGGTCGGCGTTCAGCAGAGCGGCGTCCCAGCCCAGTTCGAAGATGAGGGTTCCTTCCGGCAGCTTCGAGCTCTGAATGGTCTTGAGCACGAAGTCCGCAAACTTCGGCTCACGCAGCGTGTCCTCAGAAAGATTCACGCCGTTGGCGGGGACGGGCCAGTCGGGTTTCTTGGCACGCGCTTCCTCAATCCAGGTCGCAAGGCGGCCCACCACCCAGCGGTCGACATACGGCAGCAGCCGGTACTCCTGCAACATGGGGAAGAACGAACCGGGCGGGAGCAGCTTCTCCTCTTCCTCCTTGAAGCGAACCAGCACTTCCTGAAACGGGCGCGCGTTTTCGGGCGCGAGCTGGGCGATTCTCTGGGAGTAGAGGACGAAGCCGCCCGTCTTCAGCGCCGAGACGAGCTTCTCGGTGATGCCTTTGCGCTCTGTGCTTTCTTCCATCTGCAGGGTCATGGCGTGCATCAGCTGCCCTATTCTCGAGTTTTTCCCGGGCAGGGAAAGATGCAAGAATTGTTCCTGAAAAAGTACTCCTTCCGGCAGCCTGGATCGACGCTGGATCCGCCGCAGCAGCGGCATCGCGGAATAGCGCAGTCGCCTGAAATGCAATGTGCCGTACCGAAATAGCGCCGTCAAATCCGGCTGTTATTCCCGTGCGAAGATGGGATAGAATCGCGCAGGCCTTTCAATAGACGGAGTGCTGGGCCAAGAAGAAGTGCCGGGATTTCCACGCCACCCCCGATTTCCTCAGAGGGAAAACCCCCGGCCCGGGACAGTCTCCCGGCGACCGGAAGGGAATAGGTCTTGCTTAAGACTTTGTCCCCCGCGGCAAGCTGCTCAGGACCCGCCGAACCCGAGATGATCAAGACCCTGTTTCCGCCCGAGCGTGACCCCGAGCAGGTGGCGCGGATTCGCCAATTCCTGCTGGCGTCCATCACCTACGCGATTTCCGTTCCCTTGCTCGTGCTCGCCAACTGGTTTGGCCTGATCATGATGTCGTCGGTCATCGCGCTCGTCGTCGCCATGATGGTCATCACCACGGTGTTTTATCTCGTGTTCCGCACCGGCTTGAACCTGCGCTTCAGCGATCCCAGCCTGACCTGGCAGCAGATCCTCGTCACCAACGTCGTGCTGATGGCGGTCGTATTCAGCCTCAACCAGGGGCGTGCGTTTGCGCTCATCATGTGTCTGGTCGTGCTCCTGTTCGGCGCTTTCCGCTTCAATACCCGCGAGTTCGTCCGGGTCACGCTGATGATTCTTGCCGGCTACGCGCTCGTCATCAACCTGCTGATGTTCCTGAAGCCGGAGACCGTCAACGTCTACGTCGAATGGTTCCAGTGGGCGGGGATGGCGGCGTTTCTTCCTTTTTTCGGCGTGGTCGGTGGAAAAATCAGCGAACTGCGCCTGCGGCTGCATCGCAGCAACGAGGAGCTGAGCACCGCGTTGAGCTCGGTGCGGCGGATCGCCACGCACGACCATCTGACCGGGCTGCCCAACCGCGTTCTGTTCAACGAGGAGCTGCTGCGTGCGCTCGCCAAGGTCGAGCGGCATAAGCGGCCGGCGGGGCTTTTCGTGCTCGACCTCGACCGCTTCAAGGTGATCAACGACACCCTCGGTCACCAGTTCGGCGACCGCGTGCTGCAGGAAACCGCAAGACGCCTCCAAAGCTGCGTGCGCGAAAGCGACATCCTCGCGCGCCTGGGCGGCGACGAGTTCGTGGTCCTGCTGGAGGAGTTCGGCGAGGAAGCCAATCTCACGGAGATTGCGCGCAAGCTGCTCGCCGCGGTCACCGGACTCGGCTCGATAGACGGCCGCGAGATCGGCCTGTCGGTGAGCATCGGCATTTGCTCGGCGCCGAACGACGGGCGCGATGCGAAGACCCTGTTCGCCAACGCCGACATCGCCATGTATCGCGCCAAGGAATTGGGCCGCAACAACTACTGCTTCTATTCCTCGGAAATGCACACCTATACTCTGGAGAAGCTGTCGCTGGAGGCGAGTCTGCGGCATGCGCTCGAGCGCGGTGAATTCCGCATCCACTACCAGCCCAAGATCGACATTGAGAGCGGCGCGATCACCGGGGTCGAGGCGCTGCTGCGCTGGCAGCACCCCGAGCACGGCCTCGTCGGGCCGGATAAATTCATACCGCTCGCCGAGGCCACGGGACTGATCGTGCCGATCGGCCTGTGGACGCTGCGCGAAGCGTGCGAGCGCGGCAAGGCCTGGCAAAACCTCGGGCTGCAGCGATTTTCGATCGCCGTCAACCTGTCGGCGACCCAGTTTCGCCAGGACGATCTCGTGCCGCAGCTCGCCGAGATCCTGAAATCCACCGGATTCGATCCGAAGTACCTGGAGCTTGAGATCACCGAGATGGTGGTGATGCAGGACCCGGACAAGGTCGTGACCAAACTGGAAGAACTGCGCCGGATGGGCGTTCGTCTCGCCATTGACGATTTCGGCATTGGATACTCCTCGCTCGGATATCTGAAGCGCTTCCCGATCGACAGCCTCAAGGTGGACAGAAGCTTTGTGCGCGACCTCGCGCACTCGAGCGACGACGTCGCCATCACGCGCGCGGTCATCGCCATGGCCCACAGCCTGGGCATGAACGTGGTCGCCGAAGGCGTCGAGCTGAAAGAGCAGTTCGACGTGCTGCGCAAGGAGGGCTGCGACGAATTTCAGGGCTGGCTGTGCCGTCCCGCGCTCGCGGAAGACGATCTGCTGCGCTTCATCCGGGAAAACGCCGCGCAGCCCGAGGCGCATTAGAGGCGACAAGAACCGGAACATTCCGATGGGCAGAAGGGGACGGAGAAGGGGAACATGAGAGCGCAGCAGGAGACCGCATGAGAGCGGTGTACTACGAACGAAAAGGCCCCGCATCGAAGGTCCTCGTGCTCGGCAACGTTCCCGACCCCGAGCCCGCGCCCGGCGAAGTGCGCGTGAAAGTGCGCTTCTCGGGCTTGAATCCCACCGACACGAAATTGCGCAGCGGCTGGGACGGCAGCAAGGAGATGCCCTTCCCGCGCGTGATTCCGCACCAGGACGGCGCAGGCGCGATCGACAGGGTCGGCGCGGGGGTGTCCGAGGCGAGAGTCGGCGAGCGCGTCTGGATTTACGAGGCGCAGCGCGGCCGCGCCTTCGGCACCGCGGCTGAATATGTCGCGGTCCCCGCGGAAAACGCGGTTGCGCTTCCCGATGGGGCGAGCTTCGAAACCGGCGCCTGCGTCGGCATCGCGGGGATGACCGCGCATCGATGCCTGTTCCAGGACGGCGGTATTCAGGGACAGACGGTGCTCGTGGCGGGCGGCGGCGGCGCGGTCGGTCACGCGGCGATCCAGCTCGCCAAATGGGGCGGCGCGCGGGTCGCCACCACGGTGAGCCGGCCCGAGCAGGAGAAAATCGCGGGCGAGGCCGGAGCGGATCTCGTCGTCAACCGCAGGAGCGAGGACGTCGCCGCGAAACTCAAGGCGTTCTCCCGGGGAACGGGAATCGACCGCGTGGTCGAAGTCGCCTTCGAGGCGAATCTGGATCTCAATCGGGCCGTGCTGAAGGCCAACGGCGTCATCTCCACGTATTCCTCGGGCGCGCCGGACAGCGCGCCGCGCATCCCGTTCACCTCGATCATGAGGCAGGGGATCACGGTGCACTTCATCCTCGTCTACGTGATGTCCCGCGAGGCACACTGGGCTGCGGCACGCGACCTGAACGCGGCGCTGCAAGCCGGCCGCTACCGCCCGCATATCGCGCGCACGTATCGCTTCGATCAGGTTGCCGAGGCGCACGACGCCCAGGAAAGCGGCGCGACGGTCGGCAAGATCCTCATCGCTATTTGAGAAGACATGAACCCGCCGCGAGCCGGTGCGGAAAAAATGCGCGAGATTCTCAAGACCTGGCCTGGCGCCGCGAAGGCCTTTTTTGGCAGGCTGCGCTTTCACGCCGCCAAAGTGCTGGCAGCCTTCAGGACCTGCGTTGGGCAGAACCGCAAGCTCAGGCTTGGCCTGGCGGCGCTCGCCGTGCTTTTCGTCGTGGGGATCGTCTTCGCCGCGGTCTTTTCCGAAACCCTGGGGCGTCACTACCGCGCGATATCCGCCTCGGGCCAAGGGGTGCCGCTTCCGGCAGACATGCGCCGGGCCGCCGCCGAGAAGGCGAAACAGCTTGCCTCGGCGCTCGACGCGCGCATCGACAGGAGAGGAAAGTTCGCCGGCGAGGCGTGGATTTCCGCACAAGTCCTCGTTGCGCTCAAGGAAAACGACGATTCGATCCGGATCGGCGTCAAATCGATCGAACAGTACTTCCGCTCCGTCGAGGGGCCGGAGTGCGCCTGTTGGCGCAGGCTGCCGAGGGGCGAGTTTCCCAACCACGTCGGAGTGACCTCCTGGGTGTTGTGGGCCCTGGCGAGATACGGGATTCCGGCGCAGAAAGGCGAGCTCGAATTTCTCCTCTCGACCCAGGACCGCGAAGGAGGATGGCCGTTGTTCGCGGGTGCGCAGCAGGAAAAATTCGCATCGAGCTATGCAACCGCGGCCGCACTCCTCGCGCTGCACGAGCAATCGACTCTCAAGGCTAACCGCGCGCAGCAGGCGCGGCTCGCCGCCGCGGCGCGGCGCGGGGCGGACTGGCTGAAGAGCCGGGTCACCCCCGGCCGGGCGCGCTGGGCGGACTACCCGGCGTGGGCGGACGCCGGCCAGCGCGGCGAGTTCCTCGGCCTTTCGGGCTTCGTGCTTTTCGCGCTGCATCGCGTGGGGGCGCCGGAGCTCGCCGCGCTCGACCGCGACTGGCTGAACCAGCTTCCGCCTGAAGCGCCCGTTGCGCGTGAAAGCGGTGTTTCGCGCAAGACGGTGCAGATCGGCAGGCGATCCTATCGGGACGATACGCGCTACACCGCGCTGCCGTGGGCGATTCTCGCGACGACGGCTGCCTACCCCGGCGCCTCGATTTCAGAAAAGGTCCGCGCGATGGAGTGGCTCGAGCGCGCCCTTGCGCCCGGAGCCTCGGTTCACGCGCTGACCGGAAAGGAAAGGAACCCTACCATCGCGGCCGAAGCGCTGCTCGCGCTGGGAAGCGAGGCCTTGCGTGAGTAGCGCCGCGAGCGATCGCCGCGTGGCGCAGGAACTGCGGCGCGACGTGGCGCTCGCCAACCGGATCATCGAGCGCTTCGGGCTCTCCAACGCATTCGGGCACGTGAGCGCCCGCATTCCGGGGACGAACACCTTCTGCTTTCCCACCCGGCGCAGCCCCGGCCTCGCGAGCGCGAACCGGCTGCTCGTCCTCGACACCGAGGGCAGGGTCCTCGCCGGGAAGGGGACGCCGAACAGCGAACTGTGGATCCACGCGCGCATCTACGCCGCGCGGCCCGACGTGGGCGGCGTGGTGCACGCGCATCCGCCGGCCTGCATCTGCCTGACGCAGATCGGGCAGCCGCATCGCGTGGTGCACAACCAGGGCGGAGCCTTTCACGCCGGCGTGCCCGAGTTCGAGCGCATCGGGCTGATCCGCACGCGCGAGCTGGGCGACCTGCTCGCCCAGCGCCTCGGCGACGGGATCGCGGTCATGATGCGCGGCCATGGCATCACGACCGCCCTGCCGGACGTGCGCGCGGCCACCGTCGCCGCGTGCATGCTGGAGGAAAGCGCCGGCATGCAGCTCGACATGCTCGCCGCCGCGGGCGGCGAGCCCGCGCGAATCCGGGTCTATACCCGGGAGGAAGCCGAAAGCCTGAGCGACCAGATCAGCCCGAGAGTGGTGGAACGGGCCTGGGAATACTATTCGATCGCAGCCGAAGCAAGGCCGCTCGGGCGCTAGTCGAACTTATCCGCCTACCTTCGCCAGGAGCTCGTTGACCAGCGCCGACGTGGCCGTGCTTTCCAGAACGCTCATGTGCGATTCGTTGAAACCGTAGAGCCTCGCCGCATCGAGCTGCGCGCTCCAGTCCAGCTGGCTGGACACGGTCACCGTGCCGTCGCCCGCTTCGCCCATGGACACGCCCGTCTGCTTGTAGGTGAACAGCAGGTGGTGCGGCGTTCCCCGGGGGAGCCCGCGGTGCTGCTTCTGGGTCTCGGGATCGGAGTAGAAGAGCGTGCGCAGGTAGGCGCTCCCCGGCGCCATGTCTTCCCACACCCGCACCACGACAGGCGCGGTGTTGATGCCGGTCTGGGCCGCCTTGTGCCCGCCCCAGGGCGTCGCGATGGTGACGTAGAGCGGGATCGCGGCGCGGCTGCCGGGCGTCTCGTAGCGCAGGACGAAGCCGCGCGATACCAGCCCGCCCATGCTGTGCGCGACCACGGCGAACTGCCGGAATCCGTGCTGCAGCTGCAGGGTTCGCATGCTCTGCGTCAGGTGATCGGCTACGGCCCCGAGATACGCGCCCGACGGGTAGTAATAGACCCAAGGCTGGAACCGCCGCCGGTCCAGGCGTTCGACCAGCGTGCGGAAGTTCGCCGGCGAGCCGTTGATGCCGTGCACGAACAGCACCGGTAGCTTCGCCGCGTCGTAGGCCTCCAGGAAATAGATCCCGGCGTACCCTTCCATGATGAAATCGAGCGGGCGCCACAGGCTGTCTTCGGTGACCTTGTCGGCAAAGCGCGGATCGGCGAGCGAGGCGATCTGGCCCAGCGTCGTCAGCTGCCCCAGAGAAACCTGCATCTGCTGGTGCACCGGGCGTGCTTGCAGCGATGTGATGTCGGCTTCGCCGCCGAACCGCGGCCGTCCCGCCGCGGGAATGACGAGCGCGATGTCCTTGTGCGCCCCGCCGGGCTTGCACTCGAGGAGCTTCCCCGCATCCAGGCGCAGGAAGGGCTCGTTCTGTTGCACCTTCAGGTCGGCGTTCAGGTCCTGAAACGCCACCAATCCGTAGGTGTCGGCGCTCGCCCGGAATGCCCAGCGTCCCGGCCCGTCGAGCACGAAATGGTCGGCGATTTCCCAGGACTCGCGCCGGTTGAGGTCGGCGCCGGTCTTGCGGAGGAGCACCACCACGATGGGCTTCTGCTCGCGGCGCTCGGCCGAGACGCGTCCCTCGAACGTGCAGAATTCGTCGATCTTCGCCTGCTGTTTCTTGACGTCGAGAAACATGCACGCAGTAAGCGCGAGCGCCCCGGCGCAGAGCAGCGCGTACCGCAGGATGCGGGGCGAAGATGCTCCTCCCCAGAAAGCTCGCTTGAGTCGCGTCATTTTCCCTGCCCCCGTTTGATCTGGCGGTATTCTAGGCCTGAATGCGGACAGGCAGGGAGCGGATGCGCCCGCCCGTCGCGGCAGCGATCGCATTCGCGACCGCCGGAGCGATGACCGGCGTGCTCGGCTCGCCGACGCCGGTGGGTTTCTCGTTCGAGCGCACGATGTACACGCCGACCCGCGGCATTTCGTTGATGCGCAGCGGCATGTAGTCGTGGAAGTTCGACTGCTCGACCACGCCGTCCTTCAACGTGATCGCGCCGTACATCGCCGCGGTCAGGCCGTACACGATGCCGCCTTCCATCTGCGCCCGGATCACGTCCGGATTCACCGCGACGCCGCAATCGACCGCGCACATGACGCGCTCCACGCGGAACGTGTTGTCGCGCCTCACCGTCACTTCGGCCACCTGGGCGACGATGGTGTTGAACGATTCGTGCAGCGCGATGCCTCGCCCGCGGCGTTCGCCCGTCCGGGGCGCGGGCGCGAGCGGCAGGGTCCAGTCGCCCTCGGTCGCCGCGAGCTCGAGCACGGCACGGTGGCGCGGGTGCTTGGCGAGCAGCGCGCGGCGCAATTGATACGGGTCCTTGCCCGCGGCCACGGCCAGTTCGTCGAGGAAGGTCTCGGTCGAGAACGCCGTGTGCGTCGAACCCACCGAGCGCCACCATTGCACCGGAACGCCCATCTTCGGCGAATGCAGATCCACGCCGAGGTTGGGAATCGCGTAAGGCAGGCTGGCGGCGCCCTCGACCGAGGTCGCGTCGATGCCGTTCTTAACCAGCATGGGTTCGAAAGCGGTGCCCGTCAGGATCGACTGCCCGACGATACGGTGCTGCCAGGCGACGATGTTGCCCTGCGCGTCCAACCCCGCGCGCAAGACGTGGTAGTACATCGGCCGGTAGTGGCCCGCGCGCATGTCGTCCTCGCGCGTCCACACGAGCTTCACCGTCGCGCGCCCTCCGCTTTTCTCGGCATGGGCCCTGGCGATGGCCGCGGCCTCGACGAGGTAGTCGGAGTGCGGATTGGCGCGGCGTCCGAAGCTGCCGCCGGCGAAGAGCATGTTGATCTTCACCTGTTCGGGCTTGATCCCCAGGGCGGTCGCGAAAGCCCATGCGGAAAAAAGCGGCGGACGCGTTCCGGTGAAGCTGGTG
>Ga0137435_1000593_pt1 | contig 11649 bp, 12 predicted proteins | sample EasRivERMGT100_2_FD_104904 | JGI IMG/M metagenome (GOLD analysis project Ga0137435, IMG submission 104904) | Soil microbial communities from meander-bound floodplain in the East River, Colorado, USA - East River MetaG ERMGT100_2 | ecosystem: Environmental > Terrestrial > Soil > Floodplain ... | reverse complement strand
TACAGGTGCCCACGTCGCGCAGGACGCGCTTGAACTCGTCGATCGAGAGCCCGATCCGGAAGCCCGGAATCGATTCGAGCTTGTCGAGGGTGCCCCCCGTGTGACCGAGCGATCGCCCCGACATCATCGGCACCGCCACGCCCACGGAGGAAACGAGCGGTGCGAGCACGAGCGAGACCTTGTCGCCCACACCGCCGGTTGAGTGTTTGTCGATCCGCGGCCGGTCGAGGTCGTCGAGATCCAGGCGATCGCCACTCAAGAGCATGGCCTCGGTCAGCGCGGCGGTTTCGCCACGATCGAGGCCGCGGAGATAGACCGCCATGAGGAGCGCGGCCATCTGATAATCGGGGACGTGACCCTTCGCATAGGCGAGCGCAAGTGCCCGCCATTCACCGGGTTCGATGCGACCGCCGTCGCGCTTCCGCTCGATCAGCCGGTGCGCGAGCATTGACCACACTTCGGGGTATGTCTACGTTGGCTCGCCGCGGAAACAGTGCCCGCCAGCGACAACCCGCCCACCCGATTCATCGGAGCTCCCCATGAAGCAGCGCATCGCCCTCGCCGCCGCCCTGCTGTTCGCTGGCCGCATCGCATACGGCCAATCTGCGGCGGAACACATCGCAATGGGAGATCGCGATCATGCGGCGTTGAATTACGCGAGCTCGGTGAAACACTACGAAGCGGCGATCGCGGTCGAACCGAAGAATGTGGACGCTCTCGTGAAAGCGGCCTACGATGCCGTCGATCTGGGCGAATTCAACCCGAGCGAGGAGCAGCGAAAGGCGCTCTATCGAAGCGCCCAAGACTACGCGCGCCGCGCCGTCGAGGCAAACCCCCAGGACGCCGAGGCACATTTCCAGTTGGCACGCGCGATCGGGCGCAACGCGCTCACGATGGGGACGCGGGACCGGATCAAATACGCGGGCGAGGTCCGCGAACACGCACTCGAAGCGCTCAAGCTCAATCCCAAGCACTCGGGTGCTCTGCACGTCATGGGCGTGTGGAACGCCGAGGTGATGCGACTCAGCGGAATTTCGCGGATGATCGCCAAGAACTTTCTCGGCGGGAAAGTGTTCGGCGAGGCGAGCTGGGACAACGCGCAGCACTATCTCGAGCAGGCGGTGTCGCTCGACCCGAATCGCATTACCCACCATCTCGACCTTGGGCGCGTGTACAAGGATCGCCACGACGCGGTGAGGGCGCGTGAGCAGTTCGAATGGATCGCCAAAGCGCCGAACACCGAGTACAACGATCCGAAGTACAAAGAGGAAGCCGAGAAGGGAATGAAGGACGTCAGGTAGGTCCGTTCACCCGTTTCACCCGTTCTCCTGCTCCTCCCCCTCGTCCTCGTCCTCGTGCCGGTGCCCGCGACGTCGGGCGGCACGGCGCAGCTCGCGGCGCAGCCCGTCCCAGGCGTCTTCCCCGCGGTCGCGCAACCGGCGGGCGCGCCGGGCCAGGTGGCGGCGCGCGTCGGTGCCCGACTGGGGTGCCAACAACAGGGCCGCTCCCGCCCCCACGACGATGCCAAGGACGATTCCGGCAGCGAAGCCCAGAAAGTGGCTGGATTCGGTGTTGGCCGCGCGCGGACGGGTACTCGCGGGCAGCCGTCCCGCCTTCCGGGCCTGAGATTCGCCGGATCGGGGTGCAAGCGCCCGCGTTCCAGCCGCACGGGTACCGCGCGAAACGGGTCCGGCGTATGACATGGATTTGACTCTCCCTAGGCCGTGGTAAGAAACTTGCCGTTCACCGGGACGCTTAACTCGTAAATCGTGGTATCCGACCTCGGGCCGGGATGAACCGGTTCGGCCGCTCGGAACCTCCGCGCTGTGCGAGCGGGCCGTCGTCACCTGTTCGAACCCCGCACGACGCACGTCTCTCGGAACGTCGCGGGTGAGGATACGCATGACTGCGAACGGAAAACAAAAAAAAACGGTCCTGCTGGTGGAAGACAATGAGGATAACCGCATTGTCTATTCCACCATTCTACGGCACTTCGGTTATCACGTTACCGAGGCGCTGAACGGTGAGGAAGGGATCTCCAAGGCACGCGCGGAGAAGCCCGACCTCATCCTGATGGATATTTCCATCCCGGTCATCGACGGCTGGGAAGCGACCCAGGTGCTGAAGCACGACCCGCAGACGCGGAGCATTCCCATCATCGCGCTCACCGCGCACGCGCTCGCGTCGGACCGGGAGAAAGCCATGGAGGTGGGGTGCGACGGGTACCTCGCCAAGCCGTGCGAGCCCCGCGCGGTGGTCGCCGAAGTGCAGCGGTTTCTCGGGTCCAATGACGGCTCCGGCTCCTAACGTCGCCGAGACGGCGCGCATCCTCATCGTCGACGACCACGATGACAACGTCGAGCTGCTGCGTGCGCGTCTCGAGGCGTGGGGCTATACCGCAGAGGCGGCGCGCGACGGCGAAGAGGCGCTCAAGAAGATCACCGACAGCCCCCCCGACCTGATCCTCCTCGACGTCATGATGCCGAAGATCGACGGCATCGAGGTCGCGCGACGCGTCAAGTCGAACACCGCGCTGCCGTTCATTCCGATCATCATGCAGACTGCCCTCGACGCGACGGAGAACAAGGTCGAGGGACTGAACGCCGGCGCAGACGACTACATCACCAAGCCCATCGACTTTGCTGAGCTCAAGGCCCGTCTGGTCTCGATGCTCCGCATCAAACGGCTGCAGGAGGAGCTGGAGGAGCGGGAGCGCCAGTTGCTCGAGGCCAACGAACGGCTGCGACACATGTCACGGACCGACGCGCTCACGGGGCTCGACAATAGACGACACCTGGAAGAGACCCTCGAGGAGATGTTTGGGCACGCCAAGCGCCTCAACGAGCCCTTCGCCTGCATCATGTGCGATCTGGACCGCTTCAAGACGGTGAACGACACCTACGGCCACCAGGCCGGTGACGCGGTGCTCAAGCAGCTTGCGCGCATTCTGAAGGGCGAGGCACGCGAGATCGATCGCGTGGGCCGGTACGGCGGCGAGGAGTTCATGCTGCTGCTCCCCGGAACGGTTCTGGATGCCGGCGTCACCTTCGCCGACAGGGTGCGCAAACAAGTCGAGTCACATACATTCACTTTCGAAGGCGGTTCTATCCAGCGGACGGCGAGTTTCGGCGTGTCGGCCTGGCCCCACCCGCGCATCGCGAACTGCGACGAGCTGGTGCGGACGGCGGACGACGCGTTGTATGTCGCCAAGGAACTGGGCCGCAACCGCGTCATCCGATTCGACGGCAAGGAATTCAACGAGCATATCTCCGCAACCGATGGACGAGACGAACACGGCAATCCCTCCCGAGATAGCGGAGAGTTCCAGCGGGCGTGAAGAGGAGATTTCTCGCCTCCGGTCCCGCGTAACCGAGCTCCAACGCGAGCGCGACCATCTCGTCGCTGTCGTCGACATCCTGCAGGAAATCTCCGCCTCCCTCCACTTCGTCGACATCCTCCAGGCCATCGCCCGCAAGCTGGGCGACGCGTTCGGACTCGATCGCTGCGCCATCTTCCTCTCCGGCGAGCAGAACGAAGTACGATTGGTCGCGAGCTACGAAGATCCGACGATCCGCAACCTCGTCGTCGACCTGGCGCGCTACCCTGAGCTCAAGCGCGCGTTCGACTCCGGCGAAACCGTCTTCATCCCCGACGCCGCGAACGACCCCTCGCTCCGCCCTATCAAGGGCACGCTCGACACGCGCAACGTGCGCTCCATCGTCGTGGTGCCGATTCAATGGCAGGGAGCGGTGATCGGCGCGATCTTCCTGCGCACCGACCGGGACGCCGAACCATTCTCGGAAGCCGATGTCGGATTCTGCCAGGTCGTCGCCTCGCTCACCGCCAAAGCGCTGCGCAACGCCCACCGCTTCGAAGCGTTGCTGCGCGACCAGAAGGACGCGTCGCAGGGCCAGCGCCGCGCCGATCTCCAGCGCATCGCCATGATCGCGTTCGTGCGCCGCCTGCTCGACCGCTACACCAAGTCCGACGATCACGTCTGGGCTGAAACGCTCCTGCCCAAAGCATCGGACGAGGAGCTCGAGCGCCTCGTGACCGTAGCGATGCAGGTGATCGATGAGGAGGCCAAGGGTTGAGGGTCTAGGGTCTGGGGTCGAGGGTCTAGCCGCCGACGTATCCCTAGACCCTAGACCCTCGACCCTAGACCCTGGCGTGGCAGCCCGCGCGGCCACGCTCCGCGAACAGATCGAGCGCGCGTCGCACGAGTACCACGTACTCGATCGACCCTCGATCTCCGACGCCGAGTACGACCGGCTGTTTCGTGAGCTCCAGGCGATCGAGGCCGAGCATCCGACGCTGCGCACCGGCGACTCGCCGACCCAGCGGGTCGGCGCCGAGCCAGCGAGCCAGCTGGCCAAGCACACGCACCTCGTCCCGATGCTGTCGTTGGCGAATGCGTTCAACGACGAGGAGCTCGAGGCCTGGCACGAACGGCTCGTGCGCATCGCCGGCGACGACGTCACACGGGCCGGGTTCACCTGTGAGCTCAAGATCGACGGCGCCGCGATCAGCCTCACCTACAGCGAGGGAGTGCTGATCGAGGGAACGACACGCGGCAACGGGACGATCGGCGAAAGCGTCACCGCGAACCTGCGCACGATCCGCGACATCCCGCTCAGGCTGCGTGGCGAGGGCCACCCAGTGCGCATGGAAATCCGCGGCGAGATCTACATGCCGTTCAGCGGCTTCGAGCGAATGAACGAAGAACGCGTGGCGGCGGGGGAGCCGGTCTACGCGAACCTGCGCAACGCCGCGGCGGGCGCGCTGCGCCAGCTCGACCCCAAGGTCACCGCGTCGCGGCCGTTGCGCTTCTTCGGCTACGCGGTGGTGACCCCTGATTCCGGCGATCTGCCGGCATCGACCCAATCCGAGCTTCTCGCGCTCCTCGAGTCGTGGGGCATTCCCGTCGCACCGCACCACACGCGGTGCGAAGCGCTCGCCGGTGCGCACGCCTGGGCCGCCGAAATCGAGCACACCGTGCGCGGCGCGCTCGACTTCGCCATCGACGGCGGCGTGGTCAAAGTCGACAACCTCGCGCTGTGGCAGGACCTCGGCGTCATCGGCGGACGCGAACCGCGCTACGCCATCGCGCGCAAGTTCGCGCCGGATATCGCCGAGACGACGCTTCTGCAAATCGCGATCAACGTCGGGCGCACAGGCACGCTCAATCCCTTCGCCGTCCTCGAGCCGGTGGAGATCGGCGGCGCGACGGTGGTGCATGCCACGCTGCACAACTTTGATCTCGTGCGGCACAAGGATCTCCGCGAGGGCGATCGCGTGCAGGTGAAGCGCGCCGGCGAGGTGATCCCGCAGGTCATCGGGCCGATTCCGGAGAAGCGGGATGCGGTGAGCCCGCCGGCGCCGTACGAGCCCCCGACGCATTGCCCGTCGTGCGGAACCGAGGCGGTGCCGGGCAACGAGCAGGGCATGCTGTATTGCCCGAACTTCGAATGTCCGGCGCGGCAGCTCGAGGGTCTCGTGCACTTCGCGTCGCGCAACGCGATGGACGTGCGCGGCCTCTCGTATGCCCGCATCAAGCAGCTGATCGACGAAGGCCTCGTCCACGATGCCGCCGACCTCTACGATCTGCGCGCCGAACAGCTCGTGCAGCTCGAGCGGCTCGCCGACAAAAGCGCCGACGGCCTCGTGACCGCGATCGCGGCGTCGAAAACGCAGCCGTTGTCGAAGCTCCTCTTCGCGCTCGGCATCGACCACGTCGGTGAGATCGCGGCGAGACAGATCGCCAGGCACTTCGGAACCATTGGCGCCATCGCCGCGGCCACGGACGACGATATCCTCGCCGTGCACGGTATCGGGGACACCATCGCGCACTCGATCACGTCGTGGTTCGCCGATCCGCGCGCGCGGCGACTGGTCGACCGCCTGCGCGAACGTGGCCTCGACCTCACCGAGCCGCAGCCCGCCACAGGCGGTGCCCTCAAGGGACTCAGCGTCGTCATCACGGGAGCGCTGCCGACGTTGTCGCGCGAGCAGGCGGCGGCGTTGATCGAGGCGAACGGTGGCCGCGTCGCGAGCAGCGTGTCGAAGAAAACGAGTTTCGTCGTTGTCGGCGAAGACGCCGGCAGCAAGCTGGAAAAGGCACGCGCGCTCGGTGTGGCGATAATCGACGAGGCCGAGTTGCTGCGCCGGGTCGGGGGCGGCGTGGAGCTGGGGACGGGCGCGTCAACCAACGGAGACGGTCAATGACACATTCGATCGACCTGCCGGGCAATGCACTCCTGGCCATGACCCGCGACTCGCTGCTCGCGCTTCGCGCGGCGTTGTTTCGCGACCTCGGCCCCAACGCGGCGTCCCTGCTCCAGGAAGCCGGCTTTGCGGGCGGCGGTGCGCTCTACGACGCGTTTGCGGGATGGCTGGACGCGCGCGGCCTCGGCGCTCCGGAGAATCTCGCCGCCGCGGACTTCGCCAGTCGGGCCACGGAGTTTTTCCGCGACGCCGGGTGGGGATCCATCACGCTCGGCGCCATGGATTCGGTGGCGACGATCGATTCCAGCGACTGGGCAGAGGGCGACCCGGCGAACCCGATGGAGTTCCCTGGCTGCTACTACACGTCGGGCGTGCTCGCCGACTTCTTCGGCCGACTCGCCGGAGAATCGCTTTCGGTGATGGAAGTGGAGTGTCGCTCGATGGGCGCGGACCGCTGCCGCTTTCTCGTCGGGAGCGGCGAGGTGATGCAGCGCGTCTACGACGAGATGGGGAACGGCGTGCCGTACGAGGAAGCGGTGAAGACGTCGTGAGAGGCCTTCAACCCCGCACGCCTCCCTTCTCTCCCCTGTCGTAGAGCGGATTCGCGAGCAGGTCCCCGTCGATCAATACCTCGCGATCCCAGGGCAGCACGATCATGCTCTACGTGGCGAGCGCGTGGAAGTCCGGCTCGTACGGGCCGGTCTGGAATGCGCAGGCCGTGCGGACCTCGGCGGCGCCGGCATTCACCATCGCCGCCACGGCGAGACGCAGCGTATCCCCGGTATCGCACGTTTCGTCCACCACGAGCACGCGGCGGTCGCGCACCGCGGTCGGGGCCGCGCTCAGGACGGCCGGAGACTCGCGCACCGATTCCGTCCCAAAGCGACGGCTCACGACCATCGAGTGAAACTCGCGTCCGAGGATCGCGGCGATGACGGCGCCGGGCACGACGCCCGCCGTCGCGATGCCGACGACCACCTCGGGGTCGTACTCGCGCGCCACCTTGAGAGCCAGCGCGCGAGACAGCTCGCCGAACAAAGGCCACTCGACCTCGAAAACGCCCTTGGTGTGCTCGACCGTCGTTCGTCGTGGTGTCATGAGGGAAGCATACCCGCGCCTGGAAACCCATGGAAGCCACGCGGATGGTTCCGGTTGCTCGGAATGACCCCCAATTATACCTTTGCGGCATCTATGGTTGCTCGAGTGGCCAGCCGGCGCCGGCCTGGCTCAGCCGTCCCCGCCCGTCCGTCCCACACCCCTTGAGCCGCATGTCTTGGTGGAGTCGCCTCACCGGCGGGAAATCTGCCAGCGACCCAAAGCCTAAACGACTCGACTACCTCAGCGAGGCGCTCGCGCTCGAACGGCAGGGCGACTTCGATGCGGCGTTGACGTCGTACCGCCTCGCGTTGCGCGATCGCCCCAACGATCCGAAGATTCTCCAGAACATGGCGATCGCGTTCACCAAGACGAACCGTCCCGACGAGGCGCTTCGCTGCTATCGTCGTGCGCTCGAGATCGCACCGAATCTCTCCGGCGCCCATTACGGCGCCGCGTTCCTCCTGCTCAAACGCGACGATCGCGCCGGCGCCGAGCAGCACCTGGAAGCATTCCTCGCCATGCGCCCCTCGGGCGCCGACGCCGAGCGATGGATTCGCCACGCCGAGGATACACTGGCCACGCTGCGTCGCGGAGAAAGCGTCTCCGAGGAATCAGAACAGTAAAGTGGGTCAGGTGCTCGCAGTCGTCAGCCAGAAAGGCGGCGTCGGAAAAACCACGACCGCGATCAACATCGCGGCGGCGCTGGCGCGGCGCGGCGTCAAGACGCTCCTCGTCGACGCCGACCCGCAAGGCTCTGTCCGCTTCGGCCTCGGCCTGAACGCCATGGCCGCGCGCGCCGGTTTGTCCGATTTCCTCGCGGGCACGCTGGAGATGCACGAAGTCGTGCGGCCGACGAGCCTCCCGTGGCTTCGCGTCGTGTCCGCGGGGAGCGTCAGCGAGGCCGTGAACCACGAGACCTACGCGCACGACATGGCTGAGTCTCCGCGGCTCGCCGAACTGCTCGAGCGCGGCCGCGACCGCGGCTACTCCGTCATCGTCGATACGCCGCCGGGCCTCGGCGCGATCGTGCACCGGGTGCTGGCGTCGAGCCAGCATGTGCTGATCCCCCTCCAGTGCGAGCCACTCGCGCTCCAGACGACGACGCAGATTCTGCGCGGGATTCGGTCGGCGCTCGCCGCAAACCCGGGGTTGAGCCTCACGGGTATCTTGCTGACGATGGTCGAGCCCGACAATCCGACGTCGGAACGAGTGGCCGCATACGTGCGGGAACAGATGCCGAAGGGACTTGTACTCGATACGGTGGTTCCGCGAACGCCCGCGTCGGTCGAAGCGTTCGGCGCCGGCCAACCGATCGTACTGCGCGCGCCGGACGACGCCGCCGCGCGCGCGTATCTCAGCCTGGCGCAACAGCTCTCGGGACGTCTTCAGTGATTCGACGGTGCGCGCTGTGGCTCGGTGCCGCGGCTGCCCTCACCATTGCCGCCTGCATCGACATGTCACCGCCCAAAAGCGGCGTCGGGTCGATCTCGCAGTTGCTCCTGCCGTCGCCGAGCGTGGTCGTGGGTGACGTCATGCGCGACAGCCTCGGCGCGCCGGCGCCCCTCTCGATCATCGCGTACGACGCCAGATTCCAGCCGATTCCGGGGCTGCCCGCGCAGTTCTTCGTGCTCGACACCGGCGCGCACGTCAACGAAGCGGGCCTGCTGTTCGGAGACCGCGTTTCGAGCGTGCGGGTCATCGGCTCCATCGCGGGACTGCAAACGCTCGGGACGACGGTCCCGGTCACCGTCCCTCCCGACAGCCTCAAGCGTGTCGGCACCGCGGATTCGCTCGTCGCCATCCCTGGCGGAGACTCGACGCAAAACATGTCCACGCCGCTGAGCGTGACCGTCACGGGCGTCGGCGGCACCGGCGTGAACATGTTCGTCGTGCGGTATCGCATTCTGTACGCGCCCGCCGCGGGGCCCGGTCAGCCACCGACCGCATATATCGGCAACGACGCAGCGCGACCGTCGAATGCGGACACGACCGACGCGGCCGGCGGCGCCAGCCGGCGCGCGGTGCTCCGCATCCGTTCGCTCGGCGTGAACCTGCCGGACTCGATCGTGGTCGAGGCGTCGGCGAGCTACAAGGGCGCGCTGATCAAAGGGGCGCCGTCGCGATTCGTGGTACGGGTCAAGCCGTAAGACGCTCGGCGTCGTGACGCGTGGGCGACCACGCGTACGGGGCGGGCCGACCGCGGTACGTTTACACGACCCTGTTTTCCTCGATATACTGGCCATCTCGAGCCCGCACGAGGCGCCCATGATCGTCAGTGGCGGTCCGCGCAATTCCGCGCCCGGTACGCTGAACAAGTTGTTCTTCGAGGCCGTCGAAACGTTTCGCAAGCCCGACGCGCTCCAGGTGAAGCGCAACGGGAAATACGAGCCCATCTCGCACGAACGCCTGGCACAGCGCGTCCGGCACGCGGCGATGGGACTCGGCGAGCGCGGAGTGAAGCCGGGCGACCGCGTGGCGATCCTCTCGGAGAATCGCCCCGAGTGGGCGATCGCGGACTACGCCTGTCTCACCGTCGGCGTGGCCGACGTACCGATCTACCCGAACCTGCCCCCCGACCAGATCGCGTACATCCTCCGCGACTGCGGCGCCGTGGCGATCTTCGTGTCCGATGCGGCGCAGGCGCAAAAGGTCGCGACCGTCAGGGCCCAGTGCACCGCGCTGCGCTTCGTCATCGGCTTCGGAGAGCGCGAGGCCGGGATGGACCTGTCGCTGGCCGAGCTCGAGCGCGCCGGCGCCGCGGTCGACAACGAGACGAGTACCGCGACGTATCGCGCGGCCGCCCTCGCCGTGTCCCCGGACGAGCTTGCCACGATCATCTACACGTCCGGCACGACGGGCGAGCCGAAGGGCGTGATGCTGACCCACGACAACATCTACTCCAACGTGATGGCGTCGAAGGACGCGATCCCATTCGGGGGCGGCGACGTGGCGCTCAGCTTCCTGCCGCTGTCGCACATCTTCGAGCGAATGGCCGGACATTACTTGATGCTGGCGACCGGCACGTCGATCGCGTACGCCGAATCGATCGACACGGTGCCGATCAACATGCAGGAAGTGCGGCCGACGCTCGTGCTCTCCGTGCCCCGGTTGTATGAGAAGATGTATGCACGAGTCCTCGAGAACGCCCTCGCCGGCGGTGGGATCAAGACGCAGATCTTTTTCTGGGCCCGCCGTGTCGCCGACCGGTGGGCGGACGTCAAGCTCGCCGGCGGCACTCCCAAGGGCGTTCTCGCGGCCCAGTACGCCGTGGCTCAGAAGCTCGTGTTCTCCAAGCTCCAGGCGCGGACGGGTGGGCGACTCCGCTACTTCGTGTCTGGCGGCGCGCCGCTGGCGCCGGAGATCAACAAGTTCTTCTATGCCGCGGGGCTGGTGATTCTCGAGGGCTACGGTCTCACCGAGACGTCGCCCGTCATCACGGTCAACATCCCGCGTGGATTTCGGATCGGTACGGTCGGCCGTCCGGTGGCGGGCGTCGAAGTCACGATCGCGGACGACGGCGAGATCCTGACGCGCGGGCCGCACGTGATGCGCGGCTACTACAACAAGCCGGCGGCGACCGCCGAGACGATCGATAGCAACCGCTGGCTCCACACGGGCGACATCGGCGAGCTCCACGACGGTTTTCTTTCGATCACCGACCGTAAGAAAGACCTCATCGTCACCGCGGGCGGCAAGAAGATCGCCCCGCAGCCGATCGAGAACACGATCAAGACGAACAAATACGTCAGTCAGGCCGTGATGATCGGCGACAAGCGCAAATACCCGATCGTGCTCGTCGTACCGAACTGGGAGTCGCTGGAGAAGTGGGCCAAGCTGCGGGACATCATCTGGACCGATCGGGCCCAGCTTCTGGCGATGCCGACGATCCGCGCGAAGATGGAGAAGGAGGTGCTGGCCACGGTCGAAGGGCTGGCGCGGTTCGAGATGCCGAAGAAGATCGGCCTGCTCGAGCACGATTTCTCCATCGAGCGCGGCGAGCTGACGCCCACGCTCAAGGTCAAGCGGCGCGTGATCGACACGGCGTACAAGGGAACGATCGACGGGCTGTATCAGGACGAGGGCGAGCCGGCTCGCGCCGGCCTCTAGCCTCTACCAGCCGTTCTGTGGGCGCGCCGTCGGCGGCGCGCCGGCGGCGATGGCCTTGGCGGCCGCCTCGCGCACGTCGCGCTCCCGATCGTTCGTGAGGGCCTCGAGCGCGGCGATGGCGTCCGGTGTGCGCGCTTCGGACAGCCCCTGCACGGCGGCCAGCCGTGCCGTCACAGGCTTCTTTCGGAACAAACGCGTGTCGGGTTCGGCTTCGGCGAT
>Ga0137435_1000592_pt1 | contig 11660 bp, 10 predicted proteins | sample EasRivERMGT100_2_FD_104904 | JGI IMG/M metagenome (GOLD analysis project Ga0137435, IMG submission 104904) | Soil microbial communities from meander-bound floodplain in the East River, Colorado, USA - East River MetaG ERMGT100_2 | ecosystem: Environmental > Terrestrial > Soil > Floodplain ... | reverse complement strand
ACGCAACCAACATCCAGGCGTCGATCGTTCGCGACGGCGGCGAGTACGTCATCAACGGCCGCAAGTGGTGGACGTCTGGCATCGGCGATCCGCGGTGCACGCTCCTCATCTTCATGGGCAAGACCGATCCGCAGAATCAAGATCGCCACAAGCAGCAGTCGATGATTCTGATCCCGCGCGATACGCCCGGCATCACGCTGGTGCGGATGCTCAACGTGTTCGGCTATGACGACGCGCCGCACGGACACGGGGAGCTGCTGTTCGAGAACGTGCGCGTGCCGGCCTCAAACCTGCTCCTTGGCGAGGGACGCGGCTTCGAGATTGCGCAAGGGAGGCTGGGACCCGGACGCATTCATCACTGTATGCGGCAGGTTGGCGTGGCGGAGCGGGCGCTGGAGCTGATGTGCCGCCGGGCACGCGAGCGCGTGGCGTTCGGCAAGCCGCTGAGCGAGAACGACATCACGCAGGAGCGGATCGCGCAGGCACGCATCGAGATCGATCGTGCGCGGCTTCTCGTGCTGCATGCGGCATGGGTGATGGACACGTACGGCAACAAGGCGGCCCGGCTGGCGATCGCCGAAATCAAGGTGGCGGTACCCGATATGACGTCGCGCGTGCTCGACTGGGCGATCCAGCTGTTCGGGGCGGCGGGGGTCAGCCAGATGTTTCCCCTGGCGTATCTGGCGGCCACGGCGCGCACGATGCGCATCCTCGATGGACCGGACGAAGTGCACCGCCGGCAAATTGCGCAGCTGGAGTTGCGGAAGTATCAGATATAACCACGAAGGTCACGAGGGAGGCGACGAGGCACAATGGCCCTTCGTGAACTTCGCGTTCTTCGTCGTTAGTCGCGTGATCCGATGAGTTGCCATGCCCGCTCGGCGAGTGGCCGTGCGCGCGCTCCGGCCCGGTGCGCGTCCGGATCGTTGGCCGTGCCGGCGACGACGCGACCCATGATGCCCTGGAAGATCGCCGCGAAGCGGAACATCGCAAAGGCGACGTAGAACTCCCACTCCGGTAACGAGGCGCGCCCCGTCAAACGGCAATACGCGTCGAGGTATTCCCGTTCACTCGGGATCCCTTCCGGTCGCTCGCAATCCGCAAGGGCACCGAAGTCTTTAGGACCCGTCCGGAAGATCAGCGCGTGATGGCCGAGATCAACCAGCGGATGGCCGATTGTCGACAGCTCCCAGTCGATCACAGCCGCGACGCGTGGCTCCGCCGGATGGAGCAACAGGTTTCCGGGGCGGTAGTCGCCGTGCACGACAGCGTCCTCGTCACCGGGCGGAATGTGGGCGGGAAACCATTCGATCAGCCGTTCCATCGCCTCGATGCGCTCGGTTTCCGACGCGCGATACTGCGCCGTCCAGCGATGCACCTGCCGCGCGACGTAGTTCCCCGGCTTCCCGTAGTCTGCGAGACCGGCGGCGCGCCAATCGATCGTGTGCAGCCGCGCGAGCACCGAGATCATCGACTCGTAAATTTCGCGGCGCTCAGCGGGGGAGCGGTCAGCCAGCGTCGGATCGGCTATCGGATGCCCCGCGACGTACTCCATCAGAAAGAATGGGGTGCCGATCACCTGCGGGTCTTCGCACAACAGGTACGTTTTCGGAACCGGCACACCGCTCGTCTGAAGAGCGGTCATCACGCGATACTCCCGGTCGACCGCGTGCGCCGACGGCAGCAATTGGCCGGGCGGTTTTCGGCGGAGGACGTACTCTCGCGGCCCCGGAGGGTCCGCGCCGCTCACGTACTCTCGCGGACCCACAGGGTCCGCGCCGCGCAGGTAGTAGGTGGGATTGGACTGGCCTCCGCGGAACTGGCGTACGGAAATCGGCGCGGTGAAATTCGACAGACGTCCGGCGAGATAACGCTCGAGCGCATCGACATCGAAGCGATGCGTCTCAAGGACGTCGATCGTGTCGGCAGGATACACGACGCAACTCTACTGATTCCCACATGGATGGCGCTATTGGGCAGATCACCGATTTCATTTGTGACCGAGGGAAGGCCGGAGACAACTCACAGCAGACTAGGAATCAAAGTCCGATTAGAATAAGCGCCCCCCATGCAAATCTTCATGACAGGCGGCACCGGGCACATCGGATCGTCGGTGCTCGAGGCGTTCATGCGAGCGAGCCACGATGTGACTGCGCTCGTGCGCGATCCCGAGAAGGCGGAGTTCATTGCCCGGCGTGGAGCGCATCCTGTCATCGGCGATCTCGCCAAGCCTGCGTCCTACGCGTCTGCGGCAGAGCAGGCAGATGTCATCGTGCACACGGCGCTCGACGGCTCGACGCTGGGTCAGAAGATTGACCGTCAGGCGGTCGACGCATTTCTCGGGGTGATGACCAGTCGCGCCAGGTCCAGCGTTCCCGCGGCCTTCGTATACACCTCCGGTGTATGGGTGTTGGGCGATACCTCGGCGCCCGTGGCCGAGGACGCGCCGCTGAGACCGACACCGTTTGTCGCGTGGCGGCCGGAACATGAGCGGCTGGTACTCGAAGCCGGACGTACCGGGATCCGCACCGTGGTCGTGCGGCCTGGAATCGTCTATGGCGGTAACCGCGGGATCATTGCGGATTTGCTGAAAGACGCAGCAAATGGGCTGGTTCGGGTGATCGGTGACGGCAACAATCACTGGCCCTGCGTGTACGCGCGGGACCTCGCCGACCTCTATCTGCGCGTGACCAGCAACCCTGAGGCTTCCGGTGTGTTTCACGCCAACGACGAAGCCGACGAAAGCGTCGGTGACATCGTTGACGCCATCGCACGCCATGCCCGGATGCGTCCGGACGTGCGCCACGTGCCGCTCAAGGAAGCTCGGGCGAAGATGGGCCCCTACGCCGACGCGCTCGCCCTCGATCAACGGGTGCGCAGTCCGCGCGCCCGCGCGCTCGGGTGGTCGCCGACGCTCCATTCGGTGGCCGGCAACGTCGCCAGGTTGCTGGAAGAATTCAGAACTCGGAAAGAAGCCGCATAAACGAGCCGCGGCCCGTCTTATCCTTCTACGATTCCATCAATCAAGCCGTACTCGAGCGCCTTCTTCGCATCCAGGTAGAAGTCGGTGCGCTTGGTATCGCGGATGATCTTCTGCAGGGGTTTGCCGGATCGGTTTGCGAGGATCTCGTAGATCTGTGCCTGCATCTGTTTGAGGCGATCGAGATGCTGCGCCGCCGCTGACGTCGACTGCCATCCCGCCCACTTCGCCGGCTCGTGAATCATGATCCACGAGTGCGGGTACGAGAAGCGGCGCCCTGTGCTCGCCGCCTGCAGTACGACCGAACCCATCGAATACGCCATCCCTTGCACGATGATCGTGACCGCGATATTGCGGCTCACGATCTCTCGCACCGCGTCGTGAATCGCGAGGCCGTCGGTGACGTTGCCGCCCGCGCTGTTGATGTAGATCGTGATTGGTTTCGTGCTGTCGTTGGCGAACTCGCGAAGCCGCTCGATGACGCTGCGCGCTGTATCTTTTTCGATGTCACCGATGAGGTAGATGTCGCGGAGCCGGTCGGACGTCTCTTTCCGGAGCACGCCTTTGACGGCCTCGATCAGCTCGCCAATCAGGCGGTCGTTCAAGTCTCGAAAGGGAACGGTATTCGCGACCTGGGCTCGATCTTTCTCGGGCGAGGTCGGAATAGACGAGTCCGGCACGGTCAGGCCCTGTGCAAATCGAGTTCCGAAACGGAACTAGTGGACCGTCCCGACGATTGAGTACTAGTCACAACAGGCCTCCGACCGCGATCTGCGGGCCGCGACAACGGAGTGGCCCGGTAGTAATTCGGAAGAGGCAGGCCACTAGTCATCACGATCTTCTTCTTCCGCGCCTGGCAGGAGCTCGAAGAACGCATCGAGGCTCCGGTCGAGCGCCCGCCGGAGCTGTGGAACTGTTCCGTCGATCGTATGGAGCGTCAGTCCCGCCTGCGATCCATCTTTGAGGTTCAGTCGTCCCTCATCTGCCCCGGTGAGCGAGCCTTCAGGTACGAGCCGAACGCCGTAGACCAATGTGTAGCGCGCCATATCACGCCACTATACTAATTAGTGAACCGTTCGAACTGAATGCCTACAGGTACGCGTATTCGCGCCTCAGTTGCAGCAGCCATCGTGCTTGCCGTCGTGGTGGTGCTCTTTGCGCAGGACCGCCGGGGTGCTCCTCGAGTGTCACTCGACGGCCCAGCCCTGGATGAGATTCGCGGGGACGAGATTGCTGCGCACATCAAGTTCCTGTCGGACGACCTGCTTGAAGGTCGAGCGCCCTCGACCCGGGGCGGACGTCTCGCCGCCTCCTACCTTGCAACTCAACTTGCGACGCTCGGCTACGGACCAGCCGGCGACAAGGGAACGTACTTCCAGGATGTCGCGATCCTCGAATCGGTGGTCAGCCCGTCGTTCACGCTGACGGCTGGCAAAGGGACTCCCTTCACGTATCGACAAGACGTCGTCGCATTCACCGGGCGGCAGGAACCGCGCGTCCGCGTCGATGGCGAGCTTGTATTCGTTGGTCACGGCATTGTCGCGCCTGAATACAAGTGGAATGACTACGGCGGCATCGACATGAAAGGGAAAGTGGCCCTCGTCATGGTCAACGATCCTCCGGCGACCGCGGACGAACCGCAGTTGTTCGGCGGTCGCGCGATGACCTACTACGGGCGCTGGACTTACAAGTACGAGGAAGCCGCACGACAGGGCGCGGTCGGCGCTGTCCTGATTCATACGCCGGAATCCGCCACGTACCCGTGGCAGGTCGTCCAGTCATCGTGGACAGGAACGCTGTATTCGCTGCCCCCATCCGCGGGTGAGCCAACGCTCGCGTTGAAAGCGTGGGTCACCAATGATGCGGCGACAGAAATCGTTCGGCGTGCCGGCAAGGATCTCGATTCGCTTCGTGCTGCGGCACTCAAGCGCGGCACAGCACCGCAACCGCTCGGTATTAGCGTGTCCGCGACGATTGATCAGAAAGTCCTGCAGAAAATTTCTCAGAATGTGATTGGCGTCCTCCCCGGGACGAACCCGCAGGAGGGGATCATTTTCTCCGCGCACTACGATCATCTTGGGATGGCGGAGCCGAAGCCCGGCGAGCCGGCTGACGTCGATCGCATCTATAACGGGGCAATTGACAACGCATCGGGCGATGCAGGGACGCTCGAGATTGCGCAGGCATTTGCCCGCGCGCGTACCCGGCCGCGGCGTTCGGTCTACGTCATGTTTCCAACGGCGGAAGAGTCAGGACTGCTTGGTTCGGCGTGGTTTGCCGCGCACCCCGCGCTTCCCGCCAGCGCCTGGGCCGCGAATATCAACATCGACGGATTGAATTTTGCCGGGCCGGCCCGAGATATCGTGCTGCTGGGCGCCGAACGCTCGTCGATCGGCACGGTGGCGTCGGATCTCGCCGCCCGCCATCAGCGTGTGGTTGGCGCCGATCCCGAACCCGAGCGCGGATACTTTTTCAGGTCCGATCACTTCTCCCTTGCGAAGGTCGGCATTCCCGCAGTGTCCATCGGCGAGCCGGTCGACTTCATCGGGAAGGATCCTGGTTTCGCTAAACGCGTGCACGACGAGTACAACGAGAAGCGGTATCACCAACCAAGCGATGAATTCCAGCAGGACTGGAACTACGCAGGCGCCGTTCAGGACATGCGGCTGCTTGCGGAACTCGGGTGGCGCCTGGCCAACGACCCGGCGATGGCGACTTACAACCCGAACGAGCAGTTCGCCCGCCCGCGACAGTAATGGGGGCGGAGCTGGTCTCGCTCGCCGACATACGAGCGGCGGCAGCGCGCATCGTGGGCGTCGCGCGACGGACACCGCTCATCGAGGTCGGCGCGGGCCTCGGACCGACGTTCGCCCTCAAGTGCGAAAACATGCAGCCGGCCGGCGCCTTCAAGATCCGCGGCGCCTACAACATGCTCTCGCAACTCGGTCAGGACGCGCGAGCAGCCGGCGTCATCACGTATTCATCGGGCAACCACGGCCAGGCGATGGCGCTCGCCGCACGTCTCCTCGGCGTCCGGGCGGTCGTTGTCATGCCCGAGACCGCGCCGCGCGTGAAGGTCGCCGGCGCGGAACGGTACGGAGCGGAGGTCCTCTTTGCCGGCACCACCGTGCTCGACCGCAAGGCGCGGGCGGAATCCGAGGCTGGGGCGCGAGGACTGACGATGGTGCCGCCATTTGATCATCCGTGGATCATCGCGGGACAGGGAACCTGCGCGCTCGAGATCGTCGAGCAGTCCCAGGCGTTGTCCGTCGTCTTTGTTCCAATGGGTGGCGGCGGACTGATTTCCGGAGTGTCGGCGGCGATCAAGGCACTGCGCCGCGACGTGCGTATCGTCGGCGTCGAGCCGGCGGGCGCTCCGAAAATGACGGCATCACGCGCGGCGGGACAACCTGTCACGCTGCCGACAACCGCGAGCATCGCCGATGGTCTCCTGTCGGTGCGTCCGGGCGATCTCACATTCGCGCACGTCCAGGCATTCGTCGACGAGGTTGTCACGGTTGACGATCGGCAGATCGCGGCGGCGGTGAAGTGGCTCTTCGACAATGCGAATGTCGTCGCGGAACCGAGCGGCGCCGCAAGCGTAGCCGCCGTACTGCGCGACGACCTCCCGATCGCAAGAGGAACAGTCGCGGTGATCTCAGGCGGCAACGTCGCGCCGGGAGACTATGCGAGATACATCTCTGACTAGGGGGAAGGGGGAAGGGGGAGGGGGGAAGAACTCAGAAGGCGCCGCGCCTCTTCGATCGCTCCCTCGACGGAAGCGACCTCGCCATCGAGCTGTTTTTCGTAGACCTGTTTGAGTATCTCGCCGACGCGCGGGCCAGGGGTCAGGCCAAGCACCAGGAGGTGCCGTCCGAGGAGCAGCGGGGCAGGAGGGCGATGCTCCACGCCGAGCGCGCGTGCGCGCTCGATGAACCAGTCCATCGCGGAACAATCGAAGTCGCCGGTCCGGCCGAGACAGTCCGCGCGCGCCAACCGCGCGAGCAGCTCCAGATCGACCTTCTGCGCCAGCCTGCGGAACGCGCCATCGGTCACATTCGCGGCTTTCCTGAAGGCGCCCGGCTTCAGATGATGCGCGACCAGGCCGACGACCTGGCCGCGGACGTCGAAGCCGTCGATTGAGTGGACGTTCAAGCGATCCAGCAGACTGAGCGCCGGCTCGACACCTGCCTGTTCGTGGTCGAGCGACCGGATGCGGCCATCGATACGCGCCGTCGTGGAAGGTTTCCCAAGGTCGTGGCAGACGGCGCCAAGCATCACGCTGACGCGGCGCGCGCGATCGAGGTCGTTATTCAGTTCGCGCGCCTTGTCGATCACCATCAGCGTATGCGTCCAGACGTCACCCTCCGGATGCCATTCCGGCTCCTGCTCGCATCCAACGAGTGGCAGGAGTTCGGGAAGCACACCCTCTATGACACCCAGATCCATTGCGAGGCGGAATCCAATCGACGGCTGCTCCGCCTCCAGGAGTAGTTTTTCGATCTCGCCCCAGATCCGCTCGGACGGCAGATCGTCGAGTCGGAGGCTCCTGCACAAGGCGGCGGTCGCCTCATCGAGCGTGAAATCGAATCGGGCCGCGAACTGCACCGCGCGCAGCACGCGCAGGCTGTCGTCGGAGAACGTGTGCGGATCGACGGCGCGCAGCCGCCGCCGCTCGAGATCGGCGCGGCCCTCGAATGGATCTTCGTACTGATCCGTCAGCGGGTCCCACGAGATGGCGTTGATCGTGAAGTCGCGGCGCCGCGCGGCGTCGGCGATCGACATCGACGGGTCGCCCCGCACGTCGAAGCCTTTATGGCCGCGGCCTTTCTTGGATTCACGGCGCGGCAATGCGACATCGATCTCGCCATGGCTGCCGCCCGGGGGAACCAGTTTGTAGACAGGAAAACTTTGACCGACGGTCTCGACGCGTCCGAGCGGCGAGAGCAGCTCGACCAGTCGATCCTGCGTGAGACCGAATACCTCGATGTCGAGGTCTTTCGACGGCCGGCCGCGCAGGCGATCGCGCACCCAGCCCCCGACGATCAGCGCGCGCCCTCCAGCGTCTCGGGCGGCGAGCGCAATACGGCGCGTCACATCGAGCGATGAGCTCGGTTCGGCCACGCCGCGATTATCCGTTAACTGGTGAGGACAAAAAAAAGAGGGCCAGGTAACGCCTGGTCCTCGTGGCGCGCGTGCGGTGTTGGTGTTCAGGCGACGCGGCGTTCGCGTACGAGCGGTATCCGGACGATGCGCGGCGATTCCGTCGCGGTGGTAGGCTGCGGCCGGCGATCGCTTCGAAGGTCCCAGCCTGGCGTTTCGTGGCCGCAGGACGTGCATTGCAGGGACATCCGCCCCCGCTCGAAGTGCAGGAGCGAGTCATGCCCGTGGAGCCCGCAGATGAATTGCCGGAGCTGCTCGGCGGCGCGTGTCATCACGCCGGCGCCGGTTGGTGCTGCGGTCATCGTCTGCTGCGTGTCGGTAACCATTTGCCGCGATCCCCCTTTTCTGAGTAACCACTGGTATGACGCCGGATTGCGCGTCGCCGTTTCCAGGGACTCGTTTTCAGCTATAGCCCGGCATTTCAAGAGCAGTGCCACGGCCCGACCGTATCGGACACGAGCCCGTCACTGAATGAATAACGAATCGAACACGAAAACCTAACATCTGCGCATTCCATTTGTCCGTCGCCAAGGCGACATCAGTGATGGGATTCCGCCGGTCGCTGTCTGAAGTGTGAACGGTTCGTGTGTATCTCTTGAAGTGTTACGCGAGAAATGCAGCTAAACCCCGCAACCCCAACGCATGAATGCCGATCCGCGGTGCTGCAGAGGTTGGGCGCTACTCCTCCTTGAGGATCGCGCGGATTACAAATCCGAGATTCGCCGGCCGCTCGCCAAGCCGGCGCATGAAATAGGGGAACCATTTCCGGCCGAACGGGACGTAGACGCGCATCCGGTAGCCCTTTTTCACCAAAGACGCCTGCAGATCACGCCGTATCCCGTAGAGCATCTGGAACTCGAATCGATCTTTCGTGATTCCGCGCTTTGCGGCGTATTTCTCTGTCGCTTCCAGCAGCGTCTGGTCATGCGTACCCAAGGCAGGGTAGGTTCCCGAATCGAGAAGTACGCGCATCAGTCGGATGAAGGCCGCATCGACGTCCGCCTTATATTGATACGCGACCGTTGGCGGCTCCTTGTATGCTCCTTTGACCAGCCGGACACGCGCGCCAAGCTCATTCATACGCCTGACGTCCTGCTCGGTGCGAAGGAGCGCCGCCTGCAGGGCGATACCGATGTTCCGGTATTCCTGCTGCCACAACGTCTCGAAAATATCGAGCGTCAGCTGCGTCCACGGCGAGTTCTCCATGTCGATGCGGACGAAGAATCCGTGCTTCCGGGCTGGCTCGAGGATGCGCCTCAGGTTGTCGACGCACGTCGCGCGGTCGACGCCCGCGCCGAGCTGCGTCAGCTTGAGCGAGATATTCCGCTCGATTCCGGAGACGACGATCACCTCAAGGAGACGTCCGTACTCGCGCGTGGCCGCGGCGGCTTCTTCGAGCGTCCTTACGCTCTCTCCGAGGTAGTCGAGGGTGAGGAGCAGGCCCTGCGCCTGGATGCTGCGGGCGGCGTCGATCGCTTCCTCGATCGTTTCGCCGGCGATAAAGCGGCGCGCGAAGCCTCCGGGCGACCGCATGCCGTACGTCGACGCGAGGCGCTTCAGCAGGGCACTGTTCGACAGGGCGTAAAACAGTGCTTTCGCACCCGCGTACATTTAGGGCTCCGGCGGGTCCAGAAGGACCCGCCCTACGGACACGGTAGGCCGGGTCCTTTTGGACCCGGCGCCCCGCCCTCCACGGCCCGGAGGCCGGGTCCTGACGGACGCGGTTCGGTGATTAATGGGTTCGGCGAGAGGGTGACGCGAGCAGGTGGTCAAGCGTGTGGGCGTAGTAGCGGAGGACATTGCGATCGCGAACACGGATACGTCCTCGCTCAGCAACGATGATGCCGCGGGCCTCGAGCGGCTCGATCGCCTCCGCCATCGCCTCGGCGCCGGTCTGAACGCCGAGATTGGCGCCCGCTGACCGCAGCGTATCGAGCACCGCGTCTGCGCGCGACTCGAGCTCGCGTCGGGTGATCGACGGCCGCATCGCATTGGCAATCACTGCGGTCGGGAGCACCTTATGCAGCCGCCCGATCGCAGCCATGATCGCGTGCGCCAGATCCAGAACGTCGCGACGCGAGTTCGGGTCGACCCCGTCGATTGAGAGCGGCTTGCCGAACGTGACGATCGCGCGCGAGCGATAGCCGACCGCGTAGCGCACCATCTCGGCGAGCTCGCGGCTGAATGGCCGCTGCGTCCGCTTCACGCGCTGGCGGGCGAGGACATGATCCTCGAGTACGAAGTCGTACGCCACCGCGGTCGGGACGATCACCATCGGCGACACGTCCGCGTGCAGCGCGGCATTCAGCAGTCCAGTCTTCGGGCTCTTCAGGTCGCCGCTGTAGCTGCGGCCCCCCTCAGGATAGAAGAACAGGTCATGCCGCCGAAGCAGCTCCGCCACGTACGCCTTCAGCGTGATCAGGTACGCCGGATCCTTCGTGTTGCGGCGGACCGGCATCGCGCCAGTGATGTGGCGATGCAGCAGACCGAGCGGGCCGCCGAAGAGATTGATGCCCGCGGCAATGATCGGCGGGCGTATGCCGTTGTCGTCGAGCACGAGCGGCTCGGCAAGATAGTCGGTGTGGCTCTTGTGATTCGACGCGTACACGACGCGGCCCGCGCGCGTGGCGGCCCTGACGTTCTCGACGTTTTCGCCGAGCCGCTCGATCTTGCGCAGGATTGGATAGAGGGGATGCTTGAGCGCGCGGTAGATCGAATACCGCTGCGTCGTCCGCAGCTCGTCGAGGTATCCGTGGATGCGCTCCCGCGCTGCGCGCCCACCGTGGCTGCCCTGCAGGTAACGCTCGATTTCGTCCCGTGACAGGACCGCCTGGGTGATCTCGTCGAGCATCGACAACGGCGACTATACCATCCTGAGACAAGCCACGGAGACACGGAGTCACGGAGAATTATTTGGTTCGACCTCCGTGTCTCCGTGCCTCCGTGGCCCGTTTCATGCCGCGAGCCTGCGGCAGATGGCGGTGGTGAATTCGGTTGTGCTCGCGGTGCCGCCGAGATCACGCGTGCGGACCTTGTCGTCGGTCAGCACGGCGCCAAGCGCTTTCATGATCCGATCGGCCATCGGTGCTTCGCCGATGTGGCGCAGCATGAGCAGCGCGGACAGCAGCAGTGCCATGGGGTTGGCCAGGTTGCGGCCGGCGATATCCGGCGCGCTGCCGTGCACCGCTTCGAAGACACCGATCTCGACGCCGAGGTTCGCGGCAGGCACGACGCCGAGTCCGCCGACGAGGCCCGCACAGAGATCCGACACGATGTCGCCGTACAGGTTCGGCATGACCAGCATGTCGAACTGCTCGGGCTTCATCACCAGGTGCATGCACGCCGCGTCTACAATCAGGTCGTCCTGCGTGATGTCCGGATACAGCGCGCCCACGTTCTGGACGCACTTCAGGAAAAGGCCATCACCAAGCTTCATGATGTTTGCCTTGTGCACCGCCGTGACGCGCCTGCGGCCGTGCCGCCGCGCGTACTCGAACGCGAACGCCGCGATGCGTGT
>Ga0137435_1000591_pt1 | contig 11667 bp, 11 predicted proteins | sample EasRivERMGT100_2_FD_104904 | JGI IMG/M metagenome (GOLD analysis project Ga0137435, IMG submission 104904) | Soil microbial communities from meander-bound floodplain in the East River, Colorado, USA - East River MetaG ERMGT100_2 | ecosystem: Environmental > Terrestrial > Soil > Floodplain ... | reverse complement strand
GAGAGAGAGAGAGAGGGAGGTATACGCATTTTTTTTTTCGCACTCTACACCACAGCGTGAGCAGCAAAACGACGAAGTTTCAGGGGGGGTTACCATTTTCTCGAATTCCGCATCGTATTCACTGTATACGTAGCTAGTATGGATATAATAGATTCATTATCAGCCTATCGTTGCTTCCAGAGTGAGAACGAGCGTGAAACCAAGCAGTAATGGGAGCGCGAATCGACGATCGTGGGGTCAGTTCCCAGAGCCTATAATTGCATATAACATTCGTTATATAACTAGTATGGATATTCTATATCCTATATCAGCGTACATTCGCTTCCGGAGTCAGGACGAGCGTGAAACTGCGCTGGTACGGGGAACGAGAATTGGCGACTCGTGGGGTCAGTTATCATAGTCTATAATTGCATATTACACTCATACAAATGACTTAGAGATACCATTAATACATCATATCGCGTAGTGAAGACCCCGTGGCCCAGAATGGACGAAATCGTACAATCGACGAACCAACGAGTCCGCGTGCAGAAATGGAATTCAGAGGCCTAAGAGGAAGTGAAGAGATGATCCTGTGACCCAGGATTGTCCATAGCGCAATGCTAACAGCACAATGTTTCTTACGTCGTTTTCCTCAATACACACGATGAAAACAGGGGTGGGTATGTATTAACACATTCTTAATAGATGTATATGTAATGCAGGATTCGAAGCAGATTACCCTACCGATCAAATGAAGACGCGTCACGCTCCGCCGCGATTGTCGCCTGAAGCTGCTTCATAAACTCGTCGCTTGACACTCCACGGGGACGATCCAATAAGGTAACATGGATAGGATGTGTGACGGCGTTTTTTGGCTGTTGATTTGCAGCTGGGAAACTACTCGAGGGGTTTCCGTTGCCCGCATTCACCTCCATCGCTTGAACACCACCGGCGATAGTCACACTTCGATGGTCAGCCTGACGAGCTCCAACTTGTCGGTCCACGAAACGTTTGTCGCGCGCCTCGAGTTTCTGGCGTTTGCTTCCCTCACCCTGGGCTGACACCGTTGGGAGAGCACGCTTCTGGCCCACACTGGGGAGTCTGGAGTTGAAGCTTTGCGCCGCGGCTGTGGCTGTAGTGAAATCGGTCCTAGCATGGTGTGGATCGAATATACCCTGATCGAATGGGGAAATGAACGGAAAGGGGTTGGGCCCAAGGGTAGCGAGCGGACTCAAGGAGAGACTCTGCGCATTGCTTTCGTAGATCCTCGTGGATGCGCCAGGGGCAAAGAAACTACCAGGCGGGAGGGAAAAGGGGTCGGAGGGGTCGAAAGTCCCTGGGCCCACAGGAAGATCGAGATCAATAGGGAGTGGGTCAATGAGTGGAACACCTAATCCTTGAGTCGTCGACATAGCGGCGGCGCTTTGACGAATTGGACCAGGTTCACGAATGGCACTGGCCAGCTGGGACCATTGCGACGCAGTCGAATGTTCAACTGTAGTGATCGTTTGAGCCACTGTGCACCCAGAACAATCCCCACCCAGAACGACGGGGTTGACAATGATTGGCGTGTCATCATTGATAGGACCTTGAAGGATGCATGTCAGTACTATAACAAGAACTAAACAGATCCCGTGACTTACCTTCAATAGGAACGAGGCGCAATCTACGTGCCGGGTCTGCATTGAAGAACATATTCAACATATTCCGGTAGGTCTGGCGTGACCTTGGAAACCCGCCACTGATAGGAAAGCTGACAGATGGGCACCAGTTGATGAGACGCTTGCTGGATTTCTCCAGCATCTTGAGGATTGGTACCCAATCCGCGCGCTTGCGCGGCACGTTTTTGTTGCTACATAGCGCTGTAAAATGTGAAAATCAAATCCGTGAGAAGTTAGGTGTGGAATACCTACCCAGTAAGGTGCACCAACAGCGGCTGGCGATCTCGCGTCTCCCATTTTCGACGAGGTCCCCTATCTTCACCAGCAACTGGGTGAGATAATCATGCAGGCCCTTAATTGCAATGAGGTTTAGGCCTGGAGGGGGTTCCACGAGTACTACAAAGAGCTTGAATATGTGGAGCGATGCCCATCCATCCATTGGCATCTTGACCTGAGAAACTGCCCGTGCCAATGCATTGTCTACGAGAAGCGGGGGCAACTGGTCAGCAGTGTTTGCGATGCTGCCATTGCTGTCGCTTTCATTGTCGTAGTCACCAACGTGGGGCTTCTTGCGAGAGCGGGAGGCCCCCCGGTTGTATGCCTTTGGAGCTGGGGGAATCGACTCCGAGGGTCCTATGGCACTCCCGCATTCAAATAATTTGAATTTAGTAAGAGGATCAAGCCGTTCGGTCCCGGTGTGTTCCGGAAGGTTGAGCATACCACCACTGCCAAATGCAGGAGGTAGTATACCAGCCTTACGATTTTGTAGCTCCAGATTCCTGTAGCGCCCACGTAAGTATATTGGAGCGAATCACGATAGGATGTCACGTACCCAACCTTCGTCTTCAAATCATTGAGCATGAGATGGAGTGGGAGGAGCTGACCGTTGTCCACCAGCACTGAGCGCATCTCTTGAGAACCCACACCAACCCCAGACATCGCTTGCGCTTGAAGACTGTATGGGTTGACAGAGCAGGCGAAGAAAAGAATGTGGACATGATCTCGCGCAGCGCGGCGGCTCTAATGGGGATCGTGAGTAGACACCCAGACAGCATAATAAATCGTGGTGAACATACAATGGCTACGAGTTCATCCTCGATATCGACGACTTTTTTAGCGGCATTCCCCTGTGCGTCAAGATCATGCTGCTCGGCCAAGTCGTCCTCGAGTGTCCGCGTCCATGCATCAATGGCTTCTTGAGTATCAAGTTCCTTGATCCTGGCTTGATACTCTTCGCGGCATTGATCACCGAGTTGCTCTGCAATGTTTTTAATCAAGTGGGCAATTGCGGGAGGTAACAGACGTACTCCGGAGTCCCTTATCATGGACCTTCGGTAACTTTTTCCACCAGATCTTTTGCCATGCGTTCCAACCACTGCCTTGATTCACGCGTCTTGCAATAACCCCTGCGATGGCCTCGCGCATGGCCTCAGCGGGCTTCCCCGTCCGTTTCTCAAACTCGATACACTTGGGGTTGATGACCTCATCCCAGAGATCGACGGCGACTTGGAGGTCTTCCTGAGTCAGTTTCACCCCTCGATCGAGTGTCTCAGTTACGAGTAGGGACACAGCCAAGCGTCAAACTTACTTTTGATGCAACGAGGATTTTCCTCCTCCTCCCCAATGCTTCCACCCTCATCGCTGGGGCACGTATCCACTGCACAAATGTCAGCCAGCCATACCATTGCAACACTGCAATAGGACGCTACCGTCAATCCGCCCCAGACCTCCAACGTCGCAACAGGATATCAAGTGGTTCATGATATAGCACTCCCAGGTGCCATTGGTGGGACTAGTAGTCGTCTCCTCCATGGCTTCATCGTCTGGTGCCAGCCGGAGGCTCGGTTTGTCATTCCTCATCGCGAACTTCTTCTTGACGACTTTCCTCTCTAGGGCTGTACGAGCACGCTTCAGGTCATCGACCTCAACACTATAGAGACCCTGAGTGTTGGGTTGGTATAGCTGTTCAAGCTCGGTACAGAACTCCTACGACAGGGTAAGCTAGTTAGTTTAGCATATCAATAACCTAGGCGCACAACGCACAGATTCAAGATAAGGCACAAATTTCCAGTACGCAGCATTCGAGTACTGCTCGATGCGGAGTCCCGCCATCGCGGGTATGCTCTCGCCAGGTACACCACTTATATTCAACAAGCCTCCGGGTGGGTTCTTGCTGAGCTTACGTCCCTTCAGCGTCGTTTTCTTCCGAGTCTGGCCTGCCTGACTCTCGGTATTCGAGGGCTCCCGAATTCTAGCCTCTACGCTCATCATTCGACGGACGCATTCCAAGAGGTCTTGCGAGTACTCTTCTCCACCATCGTCTTGTCGTTCCGCCCCACTCTCTTGGTCAGTGTCATCGTCCTTCAATACACTGGACGCCTCCTGAGTGAATACCTTCTGTGCGATCCTTGTTACTTTCGTGAGTATTCTCTTTGGGCCGCCCAGAGTTTTCTCTGCATCCTCAAGGTTACGCAGAAGCGCTTCGCTGACATTGGCGAATGGTTTGTCAAGCGGTACCCCGCGGTCCTTAATGTACTTGCGATACCGACCAAACTGTTCAAGAGAGGTCTCGGGCTTTGGCTGCGGGAAGACAGCGGCCAGTCGCTTTTGCGAGGGGCGTATGATTTCTTCGATGTCGGTGTCCTCCGCTTCCATGGCGGTGAGTAAATCTTGGCCTTCAGGTACTACGATGTTATCTTGACCCATACCCACAGGTGGGTCCGTTGTCGCTGCAGCAATGGTGTCAGGACCCAGATTGCTAAATGCGACTGCGTTACCTGCTCCGGATCCGGGCCCTTTCAGCGTTCCAGTATCTTGGAGTAGTGACTTCCGTCGGGCATTAGCCAAGGGGACGAGCCGGCGAGTGGGATAGGTATTTACCTCCGTGCCGGGGTGCAGCTGAGTGTCTAGCCCTTTCACTCCCCTGCGAATCTTGATCTTGAGAGGTGATGCGGTTATCGTGTTTACCGCTTGTTCTGTCGCTGGCATCGCCTCTAGATTTGTGCGAGGGTCCACATCAATGGGCTTCGCAACAAGTGAGCAAAAAATGACTTCGCCCCTTCTACTAGATGACCAACCTACATTTAGAGCTATTCCTGTCCAGTGTGGCCCTGATGTCGCCGAATCCGCCAGGTGAACATCTTGAACCCCAGTAGCGGGCCCCTAAGACGGAGTGAGTGTGTGAACAGGTTCCAATAGGAGCTCCATATGTTCGATCGCAATGACTGCACAGCCTGAACCTTCTTGGTGGATTTGTTTCGATTGCTTGATCTCATCGCGCAGCCCAATAAGGTTTCTGTTTTGATTAACAGACGCAATTTTATTTTTCCGTCACGCAAAGGTGGGACCTGAATCCTCGGCCTTTCGGAAGCTTTTCGGAAGTGCATTGCAAAGCCGAAGGGTAGCAACCACCTCCACTCACCTCCGCGACATCTCTGTTGCGCCTTCTGCGATATTACACTGAACTTTATTTTAAGCGTCTCAAATGTGTGTTTTACATTCGTGATGTGAATATATATTAAATTTTGCAATGTATATTGAAAGGTTAGGCACGAGAAAGCATGTATGGAGAAATGTACTCCGCGAACCGTAGGGAGACTATTCTACTAATCCTCCGGCTCACTAGAGTCGCTATGGTCTGTGGACTCGTCGCTTTCGCTACTATCTTCTGCGTCGTAGACCTCCTCCTTCACCCAACGCGGCACTCGCATACTCCCTACATGGTGATATGCCGCCAGGAGCCGCGCTTGTTCCTGAATCCTGCTTTCGCTCCATTGGTGGCAATGCTTCGCCTCCCGTAATACTGCGGCCCACTCGCATCGCCTTCTTTGGACGGATGGAGACTCGGCATCATTGGAACGCCTTCCCTTACGATTAGTTGGCGTCTTCTTTTCTTTTCGTCCAAAATTCGCCCGATATTGCTCCCGGCGCAGCGTACGGCTTCGTTCCGTCGACCTGGTGAGATGAAGAAATGAATGCTGGGTGAAAGGCAATGATGGCGCGCGTACCGGGCATACCAGTTGTTCTCGTTCTTTCTCTTGCGTGCAAGTGCACGCTGCTCATCGAACGTCCGGTATCGCGGTTTGCCGGTGAGCTTATCGACGACTTTTCGGGGCGTGGCGGAGTTGTCATTGAAGAGGCAGGGATTGATGCGCATCATGTGTCGATTTAGGTTGCGTCGAGAGGAGAAGAACAGCATGCAGCGGTCGCACCAGTGCTGGTTCCCCGCGATTCGTTCAGCAGTCATCGAGTTCAAGGTCGCCCCTTTGTGCGCGCGTCCATTGTAGTGTAGCTTGCGGGCTGGTTTACTGACCAAACATACACCCTTTGATATCCTTTCTGTGAGTTAATGCGCCACTGCCCTGTATAGGTGCACGGTCGGCCTCACCTCCACGTCCAGGTGGGGATTGTGTCCTATTGTGCCTTTGCGTTGTGTTGCTTAGGACTTTGACACTTATTTCGGCTATTGAGAGCCAAAGATACTAGTTTGGATATATTTCAGAACTTCATCGTAGCTCTACAATGGCGCTCAGCGCCCTGGTCCATACGGCCGAAACTTTGATATGATGTTTCCCTCGAATTGAGGGAGAGTGACATTCCAGGAGCTACTGCTGCGTATTGTAGTAGGTTGCCCCTGGATGTTATGAGGCCTTCCCTATTCGCGGTGCAAATGTACCAAGCCGCAGAGCTGAAAACGTTCACGCATTGACGTTCCCAGTACCCCCAAAATTTGCTGCGTTACCAGTTGTAGACTTTTTAAAAAAATCAATTCTAGTCTATCAAGGTATTCTAAGCCGGTTCATCCGAGCCTTCTAGCATTCATATTACTGTCGCTAGAATTTTTTCTTTTGGGGATTGCTTTGTCTTTTCGTGGTGGTTTTTCGCGGTGCCTGATCAACCACGCGATGTTTAGCCAAGTGAATGGCGTGATCGTGGGCCAGCCGAGCTCGGCCCATAGATACCATCGGGCATCGGGTGGCCGGGTGGGCGGCCGGGTGGGCGGCCGGTGGGTGGCAACCTTCGAATCTGTTCGAATTTACGCCAGGTTGTGGTGATCAAGATGCTCTTTGTGATGCAGTGCGGAAACGCAATGGTGCAGTTTAGAATAACTATTTTCGCTACCAAATTCCACATCCCAGCGAATTTTTGTATTGCCCTTTGGTAGCGAATGAGGGTCGGACAGAGAAGGAAGCCGAAGGTAGAGCCCACCTAGTAATGGCCAATCGAGATCACGAATCTACAAATATATTTAACCGAATTGAAAATGCGCCGCATGTACCATCGTTTTTGCATCCGCAGCGGAGCTAGTGAAGCTGACGGGGCGTCATGACGGGAGCGTCAACATGTCTTCCACCAAAAAACGGGCGCGTTCGCCAGAAGTCAGTGGATTGTCGTCAACACGTCAGAGTACATCGGTTCAAATCCACCAGAACATACCGTCGAAGAGGCGTTGTCGAGGGCCGAAGGACGCTCGCATCAAGGCCCTACAAAAGTTAGAGCGCAAGCGCCGCTCTGAGGTCTTCCAGGATACCGCATATCAACCGATTACTGCACGCGCTCCCCAGCTCAATACCCGTGTTCGCCGCACGGCCCCTACCCCTGTCAAATCTCCTCTCCAACGCAGCCCTGGGCTCGCGGTGCCGCATAGTCCACCTTCGCTGCCTGCAGAAAGTGACGAAGGAGGATCAGAGACTTTCAATGGCTCTCCAGTAAGCCCCCGTGTCTCGCCAGCCCCTGGCTTGCGCACGCCGTCCAGTGTACGAGATAATCGTGCTCTTTTCCGTCAAACCCACCACCTCGATGACCACACCTCAGCATGGAATCAACGCCGTAACAACCAAGCTGCACATTGGACATCAGTCGCTATTCCACGACTCATGCCAATCTACCTTGCGAACCGCGCGGCGACGAAATCTGGGAGGTTACCCCCACCACAGAAGCCAAATTATCAATGCCAGTGCATTAGGGTAGAAATAAAGGTTGAAATGATGACCTGGGACCGTAAGTTCTCTCCACATTTGCCGCAATTTTTTGCTAATTGGGTTCCATGTCAGGGTCCTCGCAACAGATATTGTCTATCTGTGAATGCTATCCAGCTAGTGTTCAATTAGTCGAAATGGGCTACTTCCCTTGCGCCCCGGTCCGCCCAACTTTCGCATTCGATATTAACCTCCTCGAGTTTGTAACAATTGCGTCGCATCATATGGCACCAAATGTAACAGGGTGGTCAAGCGCACTCCAATATTTCCTCTCCATTCGCGGGTATCTTGTGGGTGAGAAGGTACGTGAATTCCATGCCAGGGTCTCATATGGAACTGAAGAGTCATTTAGGACACGATTCGGCGGCGCTTCGGAAATGCGTTGCATTGGTATCAAGTTCTCATTGCGATGGCAGATCAGGAAGTCGATAAATGGATCCGGAATACAACTGCTACTGTGACGGCGTCCCCTGACAATACCAATGACACAGAAAAAACAAACACGGAAACAGCAACGCAAGGAAGTCTCCCCAAGTTGCAAGGGGTTCTAGTGGAAGGGGCGGATGACGAGGATCACACCAGCGGGCCAGTCGTCTTTCAGTTAACGACAGCCATGGCCACCACGACGCCAGATCGCTCCAGTGATATAGAAAGAAGCGGTTCTACATCAAAGCCTCTTGGAGGGACAGCTGCGCCGTTCCTTCAGTCAGATATGCCGAATGCCTTACCCCTTCCATTCCCATTGCCAAAAGAATTCCTCCAGATGGAAGAGAATGTACCAAGCGCAGGTTTACCGTCGATATACCTTCAGCGGCGGTGCCCAATATGCTTCTCTGGAAAACCAAACCTTCGGACTTCAACGTGCGTCCTAAATTCCGAGGTTTATACTAGCATGCCAACTGACATAGATATCAGTGCCCAGGCTATTGTCTGCGTCGACGCTAATTTTGCTCAACGAAGGCGCCATTCGCGTCATCCCGATCCGGTGGATCCACACCCCGACACTCACTTCCTCTCGGTGCATGATGTTGAATCCATGAAGCGCATAGTGGAACACTCAAGACCTTCTGACTCCAGGACGAATGCCAAATCGCGGGCCACATTACCGGATGACACCCTAGACGAGTGCGAGAAGGCATTCACTGCCGCACAAGGTCATATAGCGAAGTCCAGCAATGCTATATTTGCGGATACTGCATTGATGGCACTTCTGTGCCGTCACGACCGACCACTGTTTCTTGTCAATATGACCTCAGCTGGCGAACGACAATATTATGCTTTGGCACTCATCAAAGCCCTCTTTCGACACCTGCCTGACGATTGGGTCATTGGTCTTCTCTACGATGTGGCGTGTCAGCTCGAGCGTAGCATGCGCAAGGTACGTGCATCTGGTGCTATCGCAGTCCCAGGGCTGATTCAGACTTAAGCACGGCTTCTTGCCTGAATACATCGACCGAATAACATTTGCAGTCTCGGTATTTCATGCCTTTGGCCACCAATGGGCATGTCAACTCGTCTACCACCCGCGAAAATCCAAAGGTTATGGCCTGTCAGATGGGGAGGGCTGCGAACGACTCTGGAGCGCAATTCGGAAGATGATACCTTCTCTCCGCTCATCTGGGGTATGTATACCGCCACGTCCACCTATCTAACCTGACTAGAGATTATCTGTAGTACTGGAGGCGCTTGTTTGCACTGGACTCTCAGCTCCTTTGGTTCGAGAAGCAGAATCTACTCGAATTGGGTCACTGGATTCAAAGGAAGTGGGCTAGTGCCCTCAATCGTGAAATGGACGCAAAGCTCAGACTCCAGCGGTCCCGGGTTCCCCTAGCCACCCTGGAGCGCGAATGGAAAGCACAAATTGAGGCACAACTAGCCTCCGCACCGCGTTCGTAGTGCAATCGATCGCCCCCAGTACTATCCACTGATCCTACCTCAGGGCAGAGCAAGAATATTGCAGACCGCGCTATTGCCGACATTCTTGAGAAGAAAGATGTCCTTAAGGCAAAGAAACTCAATCTCGCGCGAGCAAGAAAAACCTTGGAACGGAAGGCGAAGGCCGGAACCGCGCAGGAGATTCAGGCCAGCGAAGCCGAGGTCGACTCGTTAGCGGCAGTAATCACACAACTAGAGGAGAATATTAGTAGACAGACGTCAACTCTTGGTATCACCGCAAAGGGCACACTCCACAAGTTGAAGGGCAATACCTTCCTTCGCCTACGGATGAATTCGCTTGCGCTGCGACAGAGGATCATCCAGAATTTGGTTGCACGTAGGTTTGAGATGGAGAAGCTCGAGCGGTTGGTTCGATATGGCGACCGCATGGGTAAGTAATACGTGGACAATTACTCTTCGCATTTCTCGCATTTCTCTAACCTCCTCGCTAGCAAATCATGACCACGCTCAACTCAAGCAAAACCTCAATCGGCGTAAGGGCGGTCATGAGCGGCTGGTTAAATCCTACGAAAAACTCCGACAGGAAATGCAAGAACACATCGCCAATGGGGACGCTCCCACAGGCGCCATTGTCCCTAACCAATTATCCAGTGAGAGGTTGTGGGATTTGGACGTAGATGATGACCTGTGGACGGACCTCGCTCGAGATGGACAATACGAGGACGACGCACCAAAATGGCTTTACGATCAACCTACGAAGCAAGGTATTCGTGCCATGCTAGATCTACGACGCTCTGAAGAAGAGCTCGAACGGCTCAACCATGAGCGCAGTGTGATGTACACATGGCTTCGAGGACAGGGAGAGCAGCTACAACTCGCCAGTCACATTGCACAAGGTACTCGTCCAATCTTTCTTCCTTTTAGTTGTTCTGATTCGACCAACCACAAGGCAATACCCAACTCCTGTATCAGATCGAACTGCGGGGCGCCAACCTGATTCATACCAGTCGGGCTTGGAACATGAACATCAATGCAGGTATTGGTGAGAATCGACTCACAGGGGTTCCTCTGGCCGAGATGGAACCCGGCTTGACAGACAACCGGCCCCCGTCAGTGGCATCAAGTGGCACGCATTACGATAACGAGGACTATGCAGGGGAGTTGTGGAATGAGCTTGATATCCTATTACAAGCGCAGGAAGCTGATTTCGTTGAGAAAGATGAGGCCGCCACGACGAGCGCGCCTGGACTCATATTCAACACTCCAGCCACACCCATGTTCAAGAGACCCAGCATGCCCACAAGTCCAACAATCGTATTTCAATGTCAATCTGTGGTTCCAAGCCTCGTATCCGGCCCCGCCCTTTCCCCATCCGTATCCCCCCCAAAACCACCACTCCGCCCGTTATTCCCAATGCGTTCCATCGTTCCAGATCCGAAGGGCGAATACCACGCACACGTTTCCCCCCCTCGCCCACATGTATTGTTGCCTTCGCAAGGTGCTAGTGTCGCGGGCCAGTCAGCAAGGGCCATGCCAGCCAGAGAGTCGCCATCAGGCCGGTTCTTTGCTTCTCCAGACCAGATAGACGCTTTGGGAATGCCGGGGACCTGGATACACGGCCAAGTAATTAGTACGCTTGGTGATACTTTTTGCTATACCTCTCGTTCGAAGCCCAGACACGAACATTACGAGATACTTCCAACAAATCTATTCGAATTGTGGAATTCATCCATGGAGGGTCATATCGCATCACGGACCTGCCTTTCCTTCCACTTCAAACAAGCTGCGAGTCCGTTCGAATGCCGTGCATGGCTAATTCCTGTGCTGCTTGAGCACCACTGGTACCTACTCGGATTCAACTGGATAGACCGTGTCTTTCGCATCTACGATTCACTTGCAGTGAACAAGATTCCTCATCCACGTCTAGTAGAATTTGGTGGCGCGCTACTAAACTTGATTGCAGAGGATTTTGAATTGGAAGATCACGACTGGGGTGTCGTTCCAGAGCAGGTCAGTAGTTTTCATAGTAGCTTGCCCAGATTCTGACCTTCTGCTTAGCGCGGCGCTCGCCAAATGAATGGACACGATTGTGGGGTATATGTATTATGGGATATATATTGCCTTTCATATCATGGCACAGTTCTCCCGCG
>Ga0137435_1000589_pt1 | contig 11682 bp, 11 predicted proteins | sample EasRivERMGT100_2_FD_104904 | JGI IMG/M metagenome (GOLD analysis project Ga0137435, IMG submission 104904) | Soil microbial communities from meander-bound floodplain in the East River, Colorado, USA - East River MetaG ERMGT100_2 | ecosystem: Environmental > Terrestrial > Soil > Floodplain ... | reverse complement strand
TGTCCTTCGTGATCACCGGCTGACTCGGAAAGTTCAGCACCTGCTCGCGCAAATCGATCCGCGTCGTCGTCCGGGCGGCGATGCGCTTCTGGCCGCCGATGTCGGCCTCGAGGAACCGCACGTCGATCGATTTGGGCCGCTCGATCAACGGAATCAGAATATTGAATCCGGAACGAGCGAGGCGGTGGAACCGGCCAAGCCGTTCGACCACCAACACCTCGGCCTGTCCTACGATCTTGAACGAGCTCGTGACGACGAACAGTCCAACGAGCGCGGTGGCGCCGAGCAGAATGTAGCCTAACATCGTGAGGCTCCGGAGGCGGGTCGAGGGATGATTGTACCTGTCTGGATTGGGCGCGGCAACGCCGCGCGGGTCCTTACCGATGTCCCCCGTTCTAGCTATCCTCTTCCACCGGAATTTTACCACCGATCTCGAGGAGAAGGCGCCATGGCAACACGAGGCAAGAAAACTCGCAAGAGCGCGGGAGCGGGCAAGAAGAAGAAGGGAGCGACCAAGGCGCGCAGCAGCGGGCGCTCCGCGTCAGCGAAGCGGGCCAAGAAGTCAGCCTCGAGTCGTGCCAAGCGTCCGGCCGCCAAGAGGCGCGCCCCCGTCAAGAAAGCCGCGCCGGTCAAGAAAGTCGCGCCGGTCAAGGCTGTCACGGGCAATTCGTCGCCGATTAGCCGCGTCACACGCGTCGCCAAGGAAGTCGCGCACCAGGCAACGACCGCCGTTTCCGAGGGCGTCGACGCGCTCAAGGAGTTCGGGGGAAACATCGTCGAACGCGTCACCGGCTGACGACGGATCTCCGGGGGACCGGCGGCTACGCCGGTCCCCGCGCGCTACCGCGCCGATTGCGCGTGATGCGCCTCCATCCAATCACCGAGTAGCTCGAAAACACGCTCGCGTCCGTAGTCGACGGTGATCACGTGGGCCGCGCCGTTCATCCACTCCAGCCGCTTGTCCGACGACCCCAGCCGCGCGAAAGCCCGCTCGCCGTCGGCAACGGTTACGCGGTTGTCCTCACGCGATTGTATCATGATGGTCGGCGCGGTAACCCGAGGCAGGACCGCGACGGCGCGCTCGACGATGCGAGACAGGGCAGCCAGCCCGCTCGCCGTGAAGACGCCGTACGCCAGGTTGCGGTCCTGCTCGATCGGGTCCCGAATCGAAACGCCGTCGTCGGATCGCAAGAGCGGTTTGACCGGACCCCACAGCCAAGCCCACTTTGCAGCCGTCGCAATGTGCGGGGGCATGGCGAGGTACGGCGCTATCAGCCCCACCGCGCGCACCGTGCTCGCCTCCGCCGCAAGCTGAACCGCGAGTGCTCCGCCCATCGAGATTCCGATGACGCCCGCCCACGTGTGGCGGGCTCGCAGCTCATCGAACTCGGCGCGCACCGCGCCGATCAACTGGTCGGCCGTCACCTGCCGGAAGTCCTCGAGCGTCCGGCCATGACCCGGGAGCAAAGGTGCGCGCACGGCAAACCCTCGCTGGTGGAGCGAGTCGCCGAGGTAACGCAGCGTCTGCGGCGTATCCCCCCCTCCGTGGAGGAGCAACAGGGCGGGCGCGCCGTCTCGCGGGAGCGCGAACCCCTCGCCCCCCACGACGATGCCGTCGGGGCCAAAGGTGCGAGACTGCTTGGCGGCGCGGGCGACCGCGCGTAGATGCAACGTGCGCCAGGCGAGCGCGCCGAAACCTAGAGCGGCGGCGACGAGAGGCAGCATGCGCAGAATATACTCGGCCCCTCACCCGCCAATGGCGGGGTCCCGAGGGTCGGTCTTACTGGAGCGCCTGCTGCGGTGTCTCGTTGAATTGCGGGAACTGTATCTCATTCTCCGCCGATGTCAGCTCGAGCCGCTCGGCGAGTTGCACCGGCGGGGTCACGATCAGGCTCGTGCCTTTTCGCTCCACCAGTCCTTCGCCGGTCAGGCGTCCGAATACCAGTGACACCGATTCGCGCGTCGCGCCCACCAGCTCGCACAGCAGCCGGTATCGCGCCGTGCACAACACGATCCTCCCGTCCTCACGGGTGAACGTGCTATTGCTCGACATCCGCAGCAGGGTCGCCACGAGCCGTTGCTCGACGCTGAGCGTCGTCAGCTCCCGGAGCTTGTCGAGCAACGTGGCCCGTTCGGCCATGAGCTGCGAAATGATGGCGAGTGCACGCTGCGGCTGTTCTCGCACGAACGCCCGAAAGCGCGCCGAGCTGAGAAAGAGCGTTTCACTCTCCTCGTCGGCCCGCGCATCGGTCGTGTACCGTGCCGTCGACGACAGGCCCTCGGATCCGAACGTTTCTCCGGGAACGGCGATCCACGGAACGAACCCGCGCCCGGCCCGTACCCGGCTACGCAGAACAAAGCGACCGCGCGTTACGATGAACACCCCGTCCGCCATCGCACCGCGCTGGTACACGGCGAATCCCGCCGGCCACGAGGCACGCGCGGCATAGTCGATCAATGCTTCACGCTCTGACTCGGAGAGCCGCGCCAGACCGACTGGAGTTGTTTCCCCCACGACATCCTCACATCCGCGACAAACGAAGGGGTAGCAATGTCTGGGCCGCTCTTGACAGGCTCGGGTCCGCTCCCTGATTTGCAGAGTCGGCTGTACGCTCGCGCAATTGCACGGCTCGTTGCGCAGCCTCCCGCGTCGAGTTGACGCGCCCCGAGAGCAGAACGTGTGAAAGCAAACGGAGCCACCCGCTCTCCGCAGCACGCGCTTCCCGTCGTCATTCTTGGCACGGACGCCGCGCTCGCCGCCGCACCGGCTACACCGGTGCAATTGGCGCACGCGTGTCTGCGCGCGGGTTTCGCCAGCGTAATTCCCGCGAATTGGGGGGACGAGCTCATTGCCGCCGGCGTCGTGCGACGGCTCGCCGACCGCGGACCCGAGCCGGCCATTCAGTGCAGCTGTCCGATCGTCGCTCATCGACTGCTGTCGGTGAGCGGAGATTTGCGGCACGTGTTGATTCCGCTCATCTCCCCTCCCGTCGCAGTGGCGCGTTACGTCCGCGCGCTTTCGCAGCCCGGCGCGACACGTATCACCTACGTAGGTGCGTGCCCCGGTGCGCTCGACGAATCGATTGACATCCGCATGACACCGGCCGCTCTCCTCGAGCTGCTCGCCGAGCGCCAGATCGTGCCCGAGGATCAGCCTCGAATGTTCGAGTCGGTGCTCCCGCCGGACCGGCGGCGATTCTGGTCCCAGCCAGGTGGCCTGCCCGCACCCGAGGTTCTGTGGCGCGAGCTGGACACGCGGACCTTGGTCGAGATCACGAGTGACGACATTCCGTCCGAGGTCGCGCAGCACCTGTTGAGCGGAAAACCCGTCCTGATCGACGCGGCGACGCGGCTCGGCTGTCTGTGCAGCGGCGCCGGACCGGATGTTCCACCCCTCGAAGCGCGTGGACTGGTAACGGCACTCGAACCGCCGAGGTCCACGTCGCCCATTATCGAGGACAGGCGCGACATCGAATTGGACCTCCCGGTACCGGCGACCTCGCGCACACCGGTCGACGTGATCGCCGTGGTCGAGGCGTCGTCGAGGGCATCACATAGCGCGCCGCCGGAGCCCGCCCCGCCGATCGCGCCCCAACCGGCGCGCAACAGCCCGATTCGGGGCGTTCCCGTCAGCATCGACCCGCGACCTGCGCGGGGGAACCCTGCCCCACCGTCACCCAGACCGGTACTCGGCGGCGTGCCCGTCACGCGCGACGGGGAAGGTCGAACTCTGCCGCGCGCCTATGTCGCGCGCAGGCGCCCGTCGCCAAAGAGCAATCCGGTCGTACCACCCCACGCCCGAAAAGCGTCGACGGAAACGCCGCGTCGGTCGGCGCCCCATGTCGGGTTTCCGCCGCAGATCGCGTCAGCAGCGCCGCCACCACCCCCACCCTCGGGACCTGCGCCGCTACTTGAGACGGTCGACGCGCCGCGCGCGTCGGCACTGACTGCCGCACCAGTGGTTGGTCTGGCCGCCGTGCACGAGGAGCGCGCCGTCCCGCTTACCGCCACCAGCGAGCCGGTGCGATCGGCCCTCACCCCTGCGACTTCGGCCGCAGTCTTCGAGTCGCACACCGCCGCGAGCCCCACTGGCGGCGCCACCGCCGCGGCTGGCCCTGCCAGTAAGACGTCGCCCGAAGCGGTCGCCGACACCGGTGAAAGCCGACGTTCGCGCGAGACTCCTCGCGACCTAGCTGCCGTGGGCAGCCGCGTGCGTGCCGACGAACGGCGGGCGCTTCGTCGGCAGGCAGGTATCTGGCTGCTCAAGGCTGCGATCATTGGCGTAATCGTGGTCGCAAGCGTGGCGACCGGCGTCGTTGTCGGGCAGCGGCTTTCAATGCCTGCGCCGGCGTCCGCAACCCCGTGATTGTCGCCTTTAGCGGCCGAGGAGCGACGCGCGTGCCGTCGCTACCGCATCGGCAGCGCGATTGAACCGCGCCGCAAGATCCGCGAGTTCGCGTCGCGTCAGCGCTTCGTCGGCGGTGCGTATCGCTTCATTCACCGACGGAAGAGGCATGTTCGCGTAGCCGTTGTTCTCGTCGGCCACGTATATGAGATTTCTGAACCAAGGCCGCGTCTTGAGGCCCTCGGGCCGCGTCACTGCGCGCTCGACCTGCATCAGCGCCCGATTCGTGCGTTCGAGCACGGCCTTCGCCGGCTGACCACGGAGCACCGAGTCGCGCGTCGTGTTGAAAACCGTCGCCTCCCGCTCGAGGCGATCGACCGCCGCTCGAAGGCTGGCGGTGCTCGCGCTCCATTTGCGATCCTCCACTCGTCGCTCGATGGGATCGATCAGGAGCCGGATGGTCCGGGCATATTCAGCATAGTCGTATGGCAGCACGTCGGCGTTCGCCACCCGCAAGGCCATGACGGCGCCGATCTTGGCGGCCGTCGCGTGATACTGAAAGCCGGGCTCGCCGAAGCGGGTCATCCAGGCGTAGCTGTCATACTGAGAGTGGTAGACGCCGCCGGCCCCACCGAATCCCCAGTCGGCGATCGGGATTCCCAGATGATTATAGAAGCCGGCGAAATCCGAACCGCCGCCGGGATCGCCCATAGCCGGCTCCGCTGTGTCGGCAACGGCATTGGCGCGACGCCATTCGACGTAGACGCTTCCCTTCCCGTTCGGGTCGGGCACCACTCTCGCCGCGTCACGCAACGTGGCACGAAGCGACGGCGATCCCCCGCCGCCAAAGCGCGGCCCCTGCGCCGCCACATCCTGGTTGAAGTAGGCCACGGCGTCGCGGCCCAGCCGCAATGAATCGTCCTCGACGAACTCCGTCGAGCCGATCAGGCCCCACTCTTCGGCGTCCCATGTCGCGAAGATGATGGTGCGGCGCGGACGCATCCCCTGCTTGACCTGTTCGGCGACGGTGCGCGCCGCCTCGAGCACGCTCACGGTTCCGCTCACGTTGTCCGCCGCGCCGGGGCCCCAACCGTCGCGATGCCCACCGATGATCACGATCTCATCGGGGAACTCGCTCCCGCGCACGACACCCAGCGTGTTGTAAATGGGTTTGAGCGGTTTCGTCGCGCGGTCGTCGCTCACGGTCACCCGGGCGCGAACGGGGCCCGGACCAACGTGATACCGGAACGAGAGTCCCCCCTGCCAGGTCTGCGGCACGTCCTTGCCGCGAACGTACTTCAACAGCTCGGCGGCGTTCCCGTAGCTCACGGGAACCACGGGGATGCGCGGAATCGTCATTTGCGAGGGCGCGACGCGCGACGCATTCGCCGTGCTCCCGTACCCCGGCGTCGAGGGATCGCCGTTCGAGTTCATCACGCTTCCGCGCTGAACGCCGCCGCTCGGGCGCATCGGCCCTTCGGGGTAGACTTCGCCCCTCGCGAATCCATCATCCTGCGGATCACTGTAGATGAGCAGCGCGACCGCACCGTGCTTCTCCGCTTCGCGCGCCTTGATCCCACGAAATGAGCGACCGTATCGCGCCATGACGATCTTGCCGCGCACCGACACACCCATCGAATCGAGCTGGGCGTAATCCTCGATCAAGCCGTAGTTCGCGTATACGAGCTCCGCCGTGACGTCCCCTTGTCCGCTGTAACCGTTCACCGTGGGGTATTGCCACGTCGACGATGTCGCGTCCCCGCTGACCGGTGGCTCGGCCAGGGCGAGCGATTTCGGTTGCGGCGAAACGCGCGACACATGCACGGACGTTGGATGCGGCATCCAGATCTGATACGTCCGCATCTCGGTCTCCAGCCCCCATCGCTTCATCTGATCGATGACGTAGGAAGCCGTCGTCAGCTGCGCCGGCGTACCGGCGACGTGCGTTTCGCGCGATAGCTGCTTCGAATGCATGGACGCGTTCGACGGCGCCGGCCGCGCGATTGCGTCGCGCTCCACCTCGCGCTGACGTGCTGCCGCCGCCGCGCCGTACCCGGTCATCGTCTGTTGAGCGGCGGCGGAGCTCGATCCCGCCGCGAGAAGGATGGACAGAAAACGCGTGCGCACGCTCATGCTCACCTTGGAAGAGAGACGTAATATGCGCGGTAACACGGTCAAATGCGCGCGCAGGACGCGCGGCGCTCAGTCGCGCTGATCGATCGCGGCGCGGATTGCTGCGCGTAGGAGACGCTCTCGATCAGGCGCCTGCCCGATGCTCGCGGCCAGTGCGCTGAACTGTCGCAGCATCTCACCTTCGATGAATGCGTCCTCGTCCTTGACCCCCAAGTCGTGCAGCGACCGGAGAGCCAGTTCGCGAAGCAGAGCGAGGGAGTCGGGATCGAGCGCCGCGAGCGACGTCGGAGAGCTGGGCGACGTCTTGGCGCCGCGGCCCCGGTTACGACGCGGTGCCTCCCATAGCGTGCGAACGGGCGCGAGGTTCACCACGAACGATCCTTCGGTGTATTCGCGATGGGACGCGACGACGCCGCTGCGCTTGAGTTGATGGAGTAGCTTGTCGACCGCCTGGCGCACGACGCCGATCCCGCCTTCGCTCTGATTCCCACGACCTGTGACGACCAATACCTCGTCGGCACGGTCGACCTGCGCTTGACGGAGCCACGCCTCGGCTCGTGCAGTGGCCGCCACCGCCGTCGGTAGCGATTCCCGCAGGTTGAGCGTTTTGGCGGCGCCGAACCGCACTTCGTCGAACGCCTGACGCAACCCGGTCAGACTCCGGCGCCGCGGATGCTTCATCCAGCGCTACGCCGCGGCCAGTGCTTCGACATGCAGGTTCCTCGCGAAACACACCTCGTTGCACGCGAAGCGGCGGGCGCACCCCAAGCAGTCGCGACGGATCTTTTCGGGGTAGCGCGCGCGGTCGACGCGCTGGTATCCGACGGCCGCAAAAAACTCGGGCTGAAGCGTCAGCGCGAAGAGATCGTAGACGCCGCGCTTGAGCGCGAGACCCTCGACCGCGCGCACCATCGCCTTCCCCAGCCCGTTTCCGTTCGCCGCCGGCGCGACCGCGATCGCCGCGACCTCGGCGACCGAGGGCGAATACTCCTTGAGCGCGCCGCACGCCAGCAGCTCGCCGCGATGGTTCACCGCCACCAGGTAGTCGTCGATCGCCATCGCAATCATCTCCCGCGACCGGCGCAGCATCAAACCCTGATCGGCGTAGCTGTTGTTCAGCTCCGCGATGTCCTCGGCGTCGGTTGGGCGAGCGGGGCGAATCATCACGTCCCGCGTCATCACAGCACCTCCTCGAGCATTCCCAGGCCCAGCGCAAGTTCGTCGCGCGTCGCCACGAGCGGCGGCAGCAGACGAACCGTGTATTCGCCGGCGGAGCAGACCAGGAGCCCCGCCGTCAGCGCTTCGTTGACGACGTGCGCGGCCGTCCCCATGACGTCGATGCCCCACATGTACCCAACGCCGCGCACCGCGCGAATCCGCCCGGTGCGCGCGGCGATCTCACGCAGCTGTTGACCAAACCAGGCGCCGTTGGCGCGGACTCCCTCCAGGAACGCGCGGTCCGACACGCGATCGAGAACGTATTTCGCCACGGACGCGACGAATGGTCCGCCACCGAACGTCGTACCGTGATCGCCCGCCTTGATCGACGCCGCGACCGCGTTCGTCATCAGCACGGCCGCCATCGGAAGACCTCCGGCGAGAGGCTTGGCGAGCGTGACCATGTCCGGCGTGATGCCAAACTGTTCGTAGGCGAAGAGGGTTCCCGTCCGACCAAGACCGCACTGGATCTCGTCGAGAATGAGGAGCGCGTCGCGCTCTTTCGTCAGCGCGCGGAGCTCGCGGACGAAGCCGGTGTCGAGAACACGAACACCTCCCTCGCCCTGCACCGGCTCGACGATCACCGCGGCCGCGGTTTCTGGGTCGAGCACGGCCGCGAGATCGTCGATGTCGCGCTCCACGATCGTGATCCCCGGCGCGAGCGGGCGAAACGGAACGCGATAGGCCGGCCGGTCCGTCGCCGCCAGAGTGCCGAAGAGCCGACCGTGAAACGCGCCGCGCAAGGCGACGATCTCGTGCTTCGCGTCGCCCCGCGTGCGACTCCACCGGCGCGCGAACTTGAACGCGGCCTCGTTGGCCTCCGCTCCCGAGTTGCAGAAAAACACGCGGTCGGCGAACGACTTCGCGACCAGCGCGGCGGCGAGTTCTTCACCGGGGGCCGTGGCGTACAGGTTGGATACGTGAATCAATCCATCGGCCGCGGCGTGCAGCGCGGCGCGCAGCCCGGGATCGGCGTAGCCCAGCGCGTTGACCGCAATTCCGCTCACGAAATCCAGGTACTTCCGGCCATCGGCGTCGATCAGATGAACGCCTTCGCCGGCGACGAAATCCACCGGCGCGCGTTTGTAGTTCTCCAGCAACGCCGGCGTCGCCGGCGTGACGCGAACCGTATCGGCCTGGACGGGTTCGGGTGCGAGTGCGGTCATCAGATCTCTCCCGTGCTTGTCACTGTGGTCCCGCGCGACGGATCGGCGATGCCGGCAATGTCCGAGATGCGCGTGCGCGAGACGCCAGCAGCCAGCGCCGCGCAGGCCGCCTCGAGCTTGGCGCGCATGCCGCCAACCGCGGTTCCGTCGGCCATCAGTTGCTTCGCTTGGTCGTTCGTGAGCGTCGGCACGACCGCGCCGTTGTGCATCACACCTTCCACGTCGGTCACGAGCAGCAACTCGTCCGCGCCGACGGCGACAGCGATCGCCGCCGCGGCGTCGTCGCCGTTCACGTTGAGCGCCACACCGAGCGACGACGTCGCATTCTTGCTCACCGGCGATACGACGGGCATGTATCCGCCGCTCAGCAGATGTCGCAGAAAACCGACGTTGATCCGGTCGGGCGCGCCCACATGCCCCAACACCGCGGCGTCCATGGGCAACGCCGAAATCAGTGACGCGTCCTCCCCTGACACGCCGACGGCGTCGACTCCGCTTTCGATCAAGCGCGCCACGAGCCGCTTGTTCGCGCTTCCGGAGAGCACCATGCGCACGAGGTCGATGTCGTACGCGGTAGTCACTCGGCGGCCGTTCACGAATTGCGTGCTCCCGCCGAGCGCGGACTGAAGCGTGCTCACCTCGTCACCACCGCCATGCACGAGCACTATACGCCCATGCGATCCGTTGCTCCAACTCCGTGCAACCGACATGGCAAGCGACGGATCCGCTTGCGCGCGACCTCCGACCTTGATCACGCGCATCATGAGGGGAGCCCTGCCGTCTCCGGCAGCCCGAGCATCAGATTCGCGTTCTGAACCGCCTGTCCGGCTGCCCCTTTCAGCAGGTTGTCGATCGCCGAAGTGACGACGAGCATCGGCGCACGCGTGCCGGCGAGCGGAGCGGCCGAGATGCGCGCGACGTTGCGATGGACGACGTCCCGAAGAGAGGGAGTGACCGCATCGATCTCGATGAACGGCTCTGACCCGAAGGCCTCTATCCAAGGCGCCAGCACGTCGTTCAGCGGCTCGGTAAGTGGAACGGTCATCGTCGACAGAATTCCGCGCGCGACCGGAAGCAGGTGCGGCGTGAATACGAGCTCCGCCGGAGCATCCCAGTCATGCAGCGTCGCGCGCATTTCCGCGAGGTGCCGATGGGTGTTCCCGATGCCGTATGCGCGATAATCCTCGGCCACCTCGGCGAACAGCAGTTCTCGCTTGGGGGAGTTCCCGGCGCCGGTGACGCCGCTCGCCGAGTTCACAACGATCGTGGCGTCGCGTGCGATGAGATTCCGCTGAATGAGCGGCGCCAGCGCCAACAATACCGAGGTCGGATAGCAGCCGGGGTTCGCCACGACGGTCGACGCAGCAACACGCGCGCGCGCCAGTTCCGTCAACCCGTATGTGGTTCCCTCGCAGCCGTTACCCGGACGCAGATCCGCCGACAGGTCGACGACGCGCGCTCCCGCTTCCAGCGCGCGCTCAACCCAAGCGCGCGAAGCGCCATGAGGCAGGGCACTGAACACGAGTTCCGCGCTCGAGAGGGACGCGTCTTCCGTAGCGATGAATTTCACGTCCCGGCCGCGAATGCGTGCGACGGTGCCGCGCTGGTCGTTCGCCGTCGCGAACGCCAACGTCAGGGCCGGATGACCCGAAATAAGATCGCAAAGCTCGCGACCGGCGTAGCCGCTGGCCCCGAGCACTCCAACTGGTGTTTTATGCACGCTTGATGTATAATAATACATCCGGCCGATGTCAATGTCCGACAGACAACCACCTTACCAGCCGGTCCAATCCCAGGCATTTCACGATGACAAACAAGCAGGAACGCCAGCAGGCTATCCTAAGGCTCGTTGGCTCCCATGCGATACCTAGTCAGGAGGAGTTGAAGCAGCTTCTGGCGGCCAGCGGTTGGCGCGTCACACAGGCAACTCTTTCGCGCGATCTTCGCGAGATGGGCGTGGTGCGCGCCCCCACCGACGAGGGCGCGCGCTACGTCCTTCCCGAGATGCTGTCCGATGAGGTTAAGCCGTCGCTAGACGGTCTCTTGCCTCAGTTGTTCTCGCGCATCGACGGGGTGGGTGAGCTGATCGTTTTACACACCCTCCCGGGCGGCGCCCAGCCGATCGCCGAGGCGGTCGACGCGCAAGGCTGGCCTGAGATCGTAGGCACTTTGGCGGGAGAGAACACGATCCTGATTGTTTGCCGGTCCGAAGCAGCCCGCAAGGTGCTCACAGATCGCCTGGTCGAGCTCGCTCATGCAGGGTGAACCGGGCGTTTCGACGATTCGGTCTGGTTCGCTATTGACCCCCGCTGATCAACTGATTAAATATGCGCAAGTACCGCATATTTATGCGAACCAAGGAGCGACCATGCCCCGCAAAATAGTGCTCGCCTATTCCGGCGGGCTCGACACCTCTATCATCGTCCCCTGGCTCAAGGAGAACTATCCCGGAGCCCAGGTTATTTGCGTCGCCGCCGACATCGGCCAAGGTGACGAGGAGCTGGATGGCGTACAGAAAAAGGCCCTGGCCTCCGGCGCTGATGAGTGCTACGTCGAGGATCTGCGCGAGGAGTTCGTCGAGCAATTCATCTATCCGACGCTTCGTGCCGGCGCGGTCTACAATAGGAAATACTTGCTGGGCACCTCCATGGGTCGCCCGCTCATCGCCAAGCGACAGGTCGCCGTCGCGCGCCGCGTCGGCGCCGATGCGCTCGCCCACGGCTGCACCGGCAAGGGCAACGACCAGATGCGTTTCGAGCTCACTTACGCCGCCTTCGCGCCGGACCTCCCCGTAATCGCGCCCTGGCGCGAGTGGGACAT
>Ga0137435_1000588_pt1 | contig 11687 bp, 11 predicted proteins | sample EasRivERMGT100_2_FD_104904 | JGI IMG/M metagenome (GOLD analysis project Ga0137435, IMG submission 104904) | Soil microbial communities from meander-bound floodplain in the East River, Colorado, USA - East River MetaG ERMGT100_2 | ecosystem: Environmental > Terrestrial > Soil > Floodplain ... | reverse complement strand
TGTAGCCGAAAGCACGCAAACAGACACAAGGCACTGCGAGCGTCGGCGCGGCTCGGACCGCTAACATATACCTGCGGCGACGATCCGCCGCACCCCCTCGAGCACCTGCTCGGCGGGCGCCGCATAGGATACCCGGATCCATTCGGGGGAGCGGAATGCCGAGCCGGGTACGACGGCCACCTCGAATTCGTCGAGCAGGCGCCGGGCGAACGTAACTCCTGGCTCGGGGTCCTTTGCGCCGGGAGTGCCCGCCCTCACGTACAGGTAGAACGCCCCGCACGGCTCGATCACGTCGGCGTTCGCCGCGCGAAGGATCTCCAGCGCCGCGTCGCGTCGCCGCTTGAACTCGGCGACCATCCCATCGATCGTCGCACGGGCGTTGGCCGTGTCGCTTAGCGCAGCGAGGGCGGCGTGCTGCGACAACGTGGCGGCATTCGAGGTCGTGTGCGATTGGAGCGCCGCCATGGCACGAGCGACCGGCCGTGGCGCGATCGCCCAACCGATCCGCCACCCGGTCATCGCGTACGATTTCGCGACCCCGTCAACGACGACGAGTCGTTCGCGGCGGCGAACAATCTCTAGGAGCGAACGGGCCGGACTGTCGTACGCGATTTCACGATAGATCTCGTCGCTCACGATCCACCAATCGCGCTCTTCCGCGAGCGCGACGATCTCGGCGAGCTCCGACGGCGAGTACACCGCGCCGGTCGGGTTCGTGGGCGAGTTGAGGATGAGTCCGCGGGTACGCGACGTCGACGCGGCGAGCAGGTCGGACGGGGTGATTTTGAGCTGCGCGCTCCGCGTCCCGTACACGGCGACGGGAACGGCGCGCGCGAGCGCGAGCATCTCGTAGTAGCTCGTCCAACCCGGCGTCGGGACAAGCACTTCGTGCCCCTCACTGAACAGCGCAAAACAGGCATTGAACAGGGCCTGCTTGGTGCCCGCCGTCACCACGACTTCGTCGGGGCCGATCGGGCTGGACGTTCCGCGCCAAAGCATGCTCGCCCGTGCGGCGATCACCTCGCGCAGCGGGGCGATGCCTTCCACCTGTGTGTAGCGCGTCGCGCCGGCGTCGAGTGCGCTATGCGCCGCGTCAATCACGTACCGCGGCGTCGGAAAGTCCGGCTCGCCTGCGCCCAGGTCGATCACCGGGCGCCCGGCGGCGCGCATCGCCTTCGCTCGCGCCGATACGGCAATCGTTGCCGACTCGCGCAGCTCGGCGATGTTCGTGGACGGTTCGAACGTCGGCGTCCTCGGAGTAGTCATCGTCGGGGTCAAGCGGTTGGAGCCCGGTGGAGCCGCGGGCTATACTTCTCGACGGACGTGGAAATTCTACCGGCCGACGCCGGACCACGCCACAACAAAGTAGGTCGCCGCCGTCGAAGGCGGGTGGAGAGGGTCAGGTGGATCAGGACGGACCGGAAGGGGACTCGGGCGCATCGTCGTCCGGCGGATCGGGCGCGGTGTCGCGCGGACAGAACGCACTGTATGTGATGCCGCACGACTGGGCGTCGATCGCACCGGTCATCGGGCCGATTCTCGAGCGCCTGGACCCGCAGGATGCGTCCCTGCAGCTGGTCATCATCACTCCCGACCCCGATGTCACCGCCGCCGTCGGCGCGGCGGTCGTCCGCCTCGCGGCCGATCAGCGGCTCGACTTTGTGGCGGCGACGTCGTCGCGCCGCGCCGGCCGCCTGTGGCGTGCGCGCCCGGCCCACATTCTCGCCGGCGACCCGCAAACGCTGGTCGACCTCGTCCGTGCAGCGGCGCTCAAGCTCGAGCGCGTGCGGACCGTCGCGCTCCTCTGGGTCGACGAGCTGCTTGCGTCGGGTGGGGGCCCGCATCTCGAAACGCTCATGGCGGAGCTGCCGAAAGAGGCGGCGCGAACCGTCGTCTGCGCGGAAGCCGGTCCTGCGGTGGAAGAGCTGGTGGAACGCTACGCGCGACGTGCACGCCGCGTCGTCGCCGCGGCCGGCGCGACGGATCGGGCCACGTCGATCGAGTTCGTGACGGTGTCGCCGGCGGCGCGGCTCGTCGCGCTGCGCCGGTTGCTCGACGACATCGACCCGCGCACGGCGCTGGTGTTCGCACGCACCGAAGACAGCCAGGTTGCCGTACGCGACCTCCTTCGGTCGCTCGGCTACGATGGCCCCGACGCCGCCATTCGTGGCGGCCTCACGGCGCCCCCGGAAACCGAAGCCGTCATCCTCTACGACCTGCCGGCGACGCACGAGGAGTTGCGCGAGGCGGCAGGCCCGTCGAGCAAACGCATCATCGCGCTGGTACAACCCCGGCAGCTCACCAGCCTCCGCGCGCTGGCTGGCGGCGGCGCGGTTTCGCCGCTAACCCTGCCCGGCGCCGCCGAGCGCGCGCGTGGACGCGACGCGGCCACCCGCGCCGAGCTTCGGACCGTTCTCGCCGGCGGTGAGTCGGGACGCGAGCTGCTCACGCTCGAGCCATTGCTCGACGAGTACGACGGCATTGAGATCGCCGCCGCGGCGCTGCAGTTGTTGGAGCGTGAGCGCGCGGCCGCCGCGGCTTCCGCGAGTCGCCCCGCCGACAAGCGGCAGCCGCGCGCCGCCTCCGGCACGATGGTGCGTTTGTTCGTGAGCGTCGGCAGCCGCGACAACGTGGGGCCCGGCGACCTCGTTGGCGCCATCACCAGCGCGGCGGGCGTTACGGGCGGCGAGGTCGGCAAGGTGGACATTCGCGAGTCGCACACGCTCGTCGAGGTCTCGGCCAGCGTCGCCGATACGGTGGTGGAAAAGCTCACCGGTACGATGATTCGCGGGCGACGGGCCACGGCGAAAATCGACACCGAGCGCCCGTCGCGCCCGTCGTCGGGACGCCCATCGTCGGGGCGTCCATCCGCCGGGCGTCCGCCGCGCGACCGCGGCGATCGCGGCGATCGCCGTGACGGCGAGCGTGGCCCGCGGGGAGGCGACCGGTTCGGCCGGGGTGACGACCGCGCTCCGCGAGGGGCCCCACGCCGCCGGGATCGCGAGTGATATCGGACGGCATCTTTTCCGTCGGCGCCGGCGGATGGGTCGAAGTGATCTGCGGCGTCATGTTCAGCGGGAAGAGCGAGGAGCTCATTCGCCGCGTGCGTCGGGCCATCATCGCGCGCAAAAGGATTCAGGTCTTCAAGTCGCACCTCGACGAGCGGTATGCCGGCATCTACCGCATTTCCAGCCACGACGGACGCACGGTCGAGGCCGTCCCCGTCGACACGTCCGAGCAAATACTCCGCGATGTCGCCGCCGACACACAGGTGGTGGCGATCGACGAGGCGCAGTTTCTCGATCCGGGGGTCGTAGAGGTGGTGACCGTGCTCGCCAACCGTGGGAAGCGCGTGATCGTCGCCGGCACCGACAGCGACTTTCGCGGCGAGCCGTTCGGCGCCATGCCGCAACTCCTCGCCGTGGCCGAGATGGTGGACAAGCTGCACGCGATCTGCGTGGTCTGCGGCAACCCGGCGAGCCGCAATCAGCGACTGATCGAGGGACGGCCGGCGCGCTACGATTCGCCGACGATCATGGTCGGCAGCGCCGAATCCTACGAGGCGCGCTGCCGGGCCTGCCATGCCGTGCCGCGGCGAGACGAGGACCAGGGCAAGCTGCTGTAGCCGCGCCAAAATGCAAAGCGACCTCGGGGCCTCCGGGCTCCGAGGTCGCCTTGTCCAGCCCCTCCCCTACGGGGTCGGCGTCAGCGTGGTGAAGAGAGTCGCCACATTGAATCCGATGCGATCGATCTCGTAGTACCGGTTGTCCTGATACCGCCCCGTCGTCGGAAAATACGGAGGCGGCTGCATCACGGCGCAGCGATCGTAACTGTAGCGTTTCGTGAATCCGGTGCCGCCGGACGTACCGACCGCGCCGCGCTTCTCCTGGATGACGCCGCCGGTCAGAAAGAGACAACCGCGCCCATTGTTCGTTCCCTGACAATCGTTGGCGTTGTCCGGCCCGGCATCGTGGTTCTGAACCTTGAACGATGTCCCGAGCGACATCACGATCGAGTGGATGTACAAGTCCTTCGTATCGTCGAGATTGACCTCGCTGCTGCCGCCGAGATCGTGGGGCGTGTTGATCGCGTTGTCGGCGACGACCGTATTGACGCCGGAGAGAATGCCGAGGATGTCCTGGCATTGTGGCTTGGTCGGATCGGTGCTCCCCGGGTCGCTCGCATACCGCAGGTCGTCGAGGATCACGATGGTATAGGGCGAGTACAGCGTGACGCGTCCGCGGAGCACGCCGCTCACGCCCACGGTGCCGTTGGCGTAGATGACGCCCTTGGCATTCGTGTTGAACCCACGGTAGATCGGGAACAAGTACTTCGCGTCACCATGCTTTTCCCGCTTGGTCTGAATGATGGAGGCGGGCGTCTCGGTAAACTTCATCCACGCGCCGAGCGAGTCCGACTTCGTGAACGTCGTGTCTTCACCGCCCTTCTGCCGGTCCGACGCCGTCGGGTAGTCGGTCGCGTTGCGCTCGACGGCGACCAGGTGCGGGTCGCCTCCCAGATAGCAGCGCGCGCCCGAATGATTCATGATCGTGTTCAGGGTGGCGTTGCGCTCGTTGTTGGCGGCCGTCGTCGTCATGCCCGCGCCGCCCGACACCACGGCAGTAGACATGAGCGTCTCGAACCAGTTCTTGTTGTGGATCACCGCCGGGAAGAACTTGGACACCCCTCCCACGGTGTGCCAATCGCCGCAGTTGATGACGTTCGCCGCGGTCGGTGAAGAAGGCCAGTCGGCGCGGTTCCATCGTTGCTTGTTGGACACGCTTCCCGAGCCGCTGTCATTGTAGACCCGGAAAAATCCCTCGTCCACGTCGGTCGAGTCGCCGTCGCTGTTCAAGTCGATGGCAATGAATTCTATTCGCATTCGAACGGTCGTTTCGTTTCCGCTCGCCGGAGGCGTGAAGCTGAAATTGCCCGCCGCCGCGTATCCGGAGAGCTTGCTCGTCAGCGACGCCGTCGACGGAAGCACGATCGGCTTCTGCTTGACCTTGTAGCCCTTCTTGAACGTGCCGTTGCCCACCCCGCTGATGAGCGGCGCGGCCGAACCGACTTCGTCGTGGAATGTGGCGCCGGTCGAGAGAATGCTGATCGTATCGTTCGACCACACCGGGCCCCACAGCTGGTCGTTGCCGCCGAAGTAGATGGTCGATCCGCTGTTCGACTCCGAATCCGTCCAGTAGGCGAACTTGGCGAAGCTCTCCTGAGCCAGCTCGAGACGGCGCACCATGCCGTTGCCCTGCGCATCGTGCACCTCGGCGACCACGCTCGCGAAGCGGCCGAACTGACCGGTCGTCGAACCGGTCGGCCCGGCATACAGATTCACGAACACCCCCGCGATCTGCTGGCTGTCGGCCGTCGAGAACACTTTGTTCGACAGAAACTGCGAATACCCTGTATCGGGGAGGGCCGCCGGGTCGTAGTTGAGGCGCGCTTTCCCCAGGGCCAGCGCCGCCTCGGCGGCATAGCGCAGCTGGTCCTCCTTTTCGTAGCTCTTGGTGAGGAGGTTCGTGCTGCCGTTGAGATAGATCGCGGACAGCGCCACGGCGCCGACGGCGATCGTGAAGAACATCGTGATGAGGAGCGCCGAACCGCGACGCCGCCGCACCAACGGATGAATGGTCGTTTTCGTTCTCATGAGTGAATCCTCACGGGATCGTGATGGCCGACGTCGAACCGATCGACGAGTTTGACGGCGTGCAGTCCTGGGCGGCGATGCCGTAAATCCAGATCTGGCTCGTCGCGACGTCGGTGTCCTGGAACGAATAGGTCGCTTGCCCGGCGGGAACGCTGGCGAAGGGCTCGGCGAACGCCGCCTGGGCCTGCAGCCGCCGGAAGATCGCGTACCGCTCCACGTCCTTTTCCCCCGCGCCCTCGTCGAGACTCTTGGTCCACGTGATCGTCGTGAATGGCGTCGGAATTCCGGCGCCCACGTTCGCTGCGGTGGCCGCCACCGATGGCGTCACGGCGACCGGGTTCTCGCCGCAGGTGATCTTGCGTGTCATCCCGGCGTTCATCAGACGAATGGTCATGTCCATCCGCCGGAACACGTCGCCCTGACGCGGATCGTGATACACGGTCTTCAGCCGCACACGCACCATTCGGACACTGTCGATCAGGGCATATGATCCTGTGTCGGACAGCGACCCGTGCAGCGGCTTGCTGTGGGTCAGCGGGAGACTCGCCGTCGGAATGGGCGTGATCGATCCCGTCGTGTCGCCTTTGAAGAACTGGAAGATCGTGTCCCCCGGATTGACGATGACCGCGCCGGCCACGAGGCTGGCCGGCATCGCGTTCACACGCCGAAAGAGCAGGTACTCGTTCGTCGCCAGGCTCGTCGAATCCTTGGAGAGCCAGAAGGAGATGGTCTCCGCGCCGGCCTCCACCCCCGCCGCCTTCATGTACGTCGAGTCGGGGTACTGCCACGTCGTCGTCGGCATCGCCTTCTTCGCCGACTTGAGGAACACGCCGATGGCGGCCGAGTCCGCGTCCGGAGTGTAGTACACGGCGCTCGGATCGTTCGGGATCTGCGACATCAGGTCCGCGTTGAACGTGATCGCCAACGGCGCGGCCTGCACGAGCACGGGCTGCGGGTCCACGACCCCCGCGCCCGCCATGCGCAGCTCGCGCTCGAGCGCGACGAGCGAAAAATGCCCGATCTGCTGGGCGTCGATGCGCCCCGCCTGCGCGCTGAGCGCGGCGGATTGGCGACGCAGGAGCTGCGTGCTCATTCCCAGCACGGCCAGCATGAGAACCATTGAAACCACCATCTCGATGATGGTGAATCCCGACCGCCGGCGCGGTTGATGCGTGCTCATGGACGTCTCCATCAGAAGGGGGCGATGAAGAGTGTCTTCCGAATCGGGGACGACAGCTGCGGATGCGTGACCTGCACGGTGACGACGCGATAGTCGATCGTGTCGGCCGGCTGGCCCCCGATGTGGATGATCTTCGTCTGCCGCTTGTATTGCGGATACCCGGAGACGGTGTTCTCCGTTTTGACGTACAGGCTCTCGAGCGCGACGTACCGCGGCGCCGCGCGCACGGAATCCATCCGGTCCGCCACGAGCTGCACGCCGGTTTCCGTGATGCGCGCCAACGCGCCGGTGCGCGTCATCCGACCGGTGAACGCCCCGAGGGAAAGGAGCACCCCGCCGAGAAGCATCAGCGCCACCACGACCTCGATCAGCGTCATGCCGGCGCGCGTACGCAGTGTGAGTGTCATAGCGTGGCCAACCCCCATGTGCCGGTCGGCGACCGGCGATACCAGTCGGCCTTGCCCGTCGCCTGGATCACGCGAATCGCTCGGTTGGTGATTCCAACTTTCTGCGCGGCGGTGGACAGGTAGATCTCCACGCCGGTGCTCACGGATCCGTCGCGATGAAAGGTCATCGTGGGCATTTCGTCGAGCGTCCGCAGGCCGGCGCCGACGACCGACGTGGCAACCGTGCCGAAGATGCCCTGCTCCGGTTTCGCGAACCGGTTGCCCGTCTCGAGGCCCTGCCAGAGAGTCCGTTCCCCCGAGTCGACGGTGCCGCTGTTGTTGGCGTCCCACGCCACGCGAATCCGGGCCTTCGCCGTGTCGATGCTGACGATGATGTCATGCTGGCGGGACACGGCCGCTCGCTGGGCGATCAGAAGCGCGTTGCGAACCAGCTGCGCGACGCTGTCTGCCTTGTACCGTGCCGTGTCGATTCGCGGCAGGCCCATCGCCAACACGACGCCGGTGATCATCAGTACGACCATCATCTCGATCAGGGTGAACCCCGATCTCCGTCTCTGACCCGTTCGTTTTTGCATCTTGCGACACCTCCGTGCACAGCGAACCTCGAGGCTCCACATCAATCGGTTGACGACGCTGAATTCGCCGCGGCTATCACCACGCGGGCACACGCCGTCATATTGTGTGACCACCCGCCTTGCGGGTGATGATCACCCGGCCTACGCTCCACAAACGCAGGCTCTGGCGTGACTTGGTCTTCTCCATCGCACACCGGAATGGGCGTCATCGCCACCTACCTCCCGAATGGCAAACAACTCCAACGCCTCCGTGCGGCGATCCGGGATCGCCACGAACTCGTCGAGTGCGAGGACTGGGCGTCGGTGGTGCGCACCTGCGAGCGAGGGCCCGTCCGCGTTGGAGTGATCGATGTCTTTGCGGACGAACTGAACCCGGCCGGGCGAATTCGAGAGTTGAAGCAGCGCCTGCCGCGCCTCACGCTCGTCGCCTACGTCGCGTTCTCTCCGGAACGCACGCACGATCTCTTTCAGGCGGGGCGGCACGGCATCGACGCGCTGGTCCTGGCCAATCAGGACGACTCGCCCCGCGCCCTCCTCGCCGTGATCGAGCGCGCCGAATCACAGAGCCTCGGCGCGCTCCTCACCCGGTCGCTCGAAGGCGCGGACGCAACCGCGCGAGATGCGCTTCTCCTTGCCGTGACGCGGGTGCACGAGCGTCTGTCGCCCACGGCGCTTGCGCGGTTGCTGGCGTTGCCGCGACGCACGCTGGCGCAGCGACTGGTGCGCGCCGGGTTCCCGCCGCCGCAGCGACTGCTCACCTGGGGCCGGCTCATCGTGGCGGCCCACCTCCTGGAGGACCGGAACCGCAGCGCGGACCGCGTTGCCCGTGCGGTCGCGTTTCCGTCCGGAAGTGCGTTTCGCAATACCTGCCAGCGCTACTTGCACTCCACGCCCCTCGAGATCCGCTCGCGCGGCGGCGCCGCTCACGTGATCCGTGCGCTCTTGCGCCAGGTCCGCGGCACGCCATCTACAAGCAGGGGACCGTCGGGCACTTCGACTTCGTCGCGGGGCCGACGCGCACTCGCGCTCGCGGTTTGAGCATTCCCAACGCCCCGCGCCGTCGCCGAAGGCCGAAATTGCACGCGCAGTCGCGACACGCAAAAATGCCAACTGATTCCAAGGGAGGAAGATCGGACATGGCCCAGCGTTCCCTGATGTTTCTTGCCGGCTCCAGCCTGGCGCTCGCGTTGGCGTGTGGACGCGATGCAACCAGCCCTTTCCCGGCGACGGCACCAGTCGCGGGCCGAACGGTCGCGAAGTTTGGGCAGTTGCCAGGCGCCAAAAGCTACGGTAACGCTCACGGGGTGATCGCTTGTGCCCCGCGGGATCCGGAATACGGCACCGCGGTCGTGGGTCCGAACGGCGGAGAGCTCGTTGTCGGCCCGCATCGCGTCATCATCCCCCCGGGCGCGCTCACGCAGACCGTCGAGATCTCGGGCACGGTGCCGACCGACAATTCGGTCAGCATCTACCTCGAACCGACCGGTCTCCAGTTCAAGAAGCCCGTTGGACTCATTCTCGACGCAACCTCGTGCGCCGACGTGCCGGACGCCGTTTATGTCGACGAGCTCGGCGTCCCGTCCGCGTACATCACGGCGACCTACTCGAACTGGTGGCACACCGTTGCAGCTCCCATCGACCACTTCTCCGGGTACGCCATCGCCTTCTGAGGCGGCGGGACCCGCAACGATGAACGGAGCGGATGCCGTCCGCGCCGGTGAAGTGGCCGAAGAAGCCGGCGACTTCGCCGAAGCAATGGCGGCCTATCGCACTGCGCTCGACGACCCGGATCCACGGGTCGTCGCCGACGCTCATTTCCACCTGGGACGCGCTTCGTGGCGCCAGGGACGCTTTGACGCGGCGATCGAAGGCTTTGGTGCGGCGCGCAGCATCGCCGTGGGCCTCGGCGCGAACGACATTCGCGCGCAGGCGGAAAACGGTATGGGTGCGGTGTTCTACGCACGTGGTGCCTATGCCCAGGCCCGGGCCGCGTACTACGTCGCGCTCGAGTTCACCGCCGACGCCGTCATGCGGGCGAAGATCCTGCTCAACCTCGGGGTGATCGCCAATATCGAGGGCGATCTCGACGGCGCCCGCGGCATCTACATGCGCAGCCGGGCCACCTTCGCCGAGGCGGGAGACCAGGGCGGCGAGATCCTCGCGCTGCACAATCTTGGCATGTTGCACGCCGACCGGCACGAGTGGGACGAGGCCGAGGAAGTCTACAAGCGCTGTCTGGAGCTCTGCGAGCTACGAGGCAATCGCCCGATGATCGCCAGCGTGTTGATCAACCGGTCCGAGTTGAGCTGCGCGCGCGAAGCCTTCGAGAACGCCATCGCCGATTGCGACCTCGCCATCGCGATCTGCGCGGAGACGGGCGACGAAGTGCAGCGCGGCGAAGCCTCTCGCTGGAAAGGGCACGCGCTGCGCCGGATGGGCCATCACGCCCTTGCCGAATTGGCGCTACGCGACGCGGTTCGGATCGCCCGGCGCACCCAGGTCAAGCTGCTCGAAGCCGAGGCCGCGCGGGAGCTGGCGACGAGCGCCGCCGCTCGCGCCGACGACCGGTTGGCGCGCAAATGGTACGACCGCGCGCTGACGCTCTTCGACGACCTCGGCGCCCGCCGCGAGTCCGCCGAGGTGCGCGCCGAGCGAGATCGCCTGACAGGTGGCTGACCTCTGACGCGGCACGTGGCACGCGGCACGCGGCACGCGGCACGCGGCACGCTCAAACTTGCCGATGCCCGTACGCTAGCGTCAGGAATTCCTCGCGCGTGCGCGGATCGCTGCGGAACAGACCGCGCACCGCACTGGTGATCGTCTTGGAGTTCTGCTTTTCCACCCCACGCATCATCATGCACAGGTGGTAGGCCTCGATCACCACCCCGACACCCTGCGGATGTAGGGCATCGTCCAGCGCGGTGGCAATCTGCTCGGTCAGCCGCTCCTGCACCTGAAGGCGCCGGGCAAACACCTCGACGATCCGCGGAAGCTTGCTCAGGCCGACGATGCGCCCATTCGGGATGTAGGCGACATGCGCCCTCCCGTAAAACGGGAGGATGTGGTGCTCGCATAAGCTGTAGAGCTCGATGTCGCGGACCATCACCATGTTCGTCGCGCCCTCCGCGTCGAACAGTCCCTGGCCGATGACGTCGGCGACTTCCATCTCATAGCCGCGCGTCAGCCAGGCCAAGGATCCGGCCGCGCGCTGCGGCGTCCGCCGCAGACCCTCGCGGTCGGGGTCCTCCCCGATCATTTCCAAGGTCTGGCGCACCAGGTTTTGGAAGTTCGCGTCCCCCGACAACTCCTGCACGGAACGCCGTGCCGGTCGCTTCGCCTTTCGTTCCTGTTTTGCGTGCTTCGCCACGTGCCCCCTCCGTCCAAAGAGCGCGGCGCCCATGCCGCGCCAAGTTCGTCGTTGACGCATTCTAGCGGCTCACCTACCTTGGCCCGCACCCGAGCCAGGCTGAGCGCCTTCGATCAAACTCACATGCTTCTCGTAGGACTCACCGGCAACATTGGAAGCGGCAAGTCCACCGTCGCCGAGATGTTCTCGGAGCGCGGTGCGACGATCATCGACGCCGACGTACTGGCGCGGCGCGCGGTCGAAGTAGGGACCAGCGCGCACGGTAAGATCGTCGCCCGATGGGGCCCGGCGGTACTGGCCCCCGACGGTCGCCTCGATCGCGGCGCGTTGCGGCGCGTCGTCTTTGCCGACCAGCAGGAGCTCGAGGAGCTGAACGCCATCGTCCATCCGGAGGTCGAGCGGCTGCGCCAGCGCCTCGTGGCCGAGGCCCGCAAGCGCGGCGATCGCCTCGTCGTGTGCGACATTCCGCTGCTCTTCGAGCGCCACATGACCGATCTGTTCGACC
>Ga0137435_1000586_pt1 | contig 11696 bp, 11 predicted proteins | sample EasRivERMGT100_2_FD_104904 | JGI IMG/M metagenome (GOLD analysis project Ga0137435, IMG submission 104904) | Soil microbial communities from meander-bound floodplain in the East River, Colorado, USA - East River MetaG ERMGT100_2 | ecosystem: Environmental > Terrestrial > Soil > Floodplain ... | reverse complement strand
GACCAGGCCGCGGTCGGTCATCTCGAACACGCCCAGCTCGTGGGTCGAGCCGAAGCGGTTCTTGGCGGCGCGCAGCACGCGGTAGTGCTGGTAGCGCTCGCCCTCGAGATAGAGCACCGCGTCGACCATGTGCTCGAGCACGCGGGGCCCGGCGACCGCGCCGTCCTTGGTGACGTGGCCGACCAGGAAGACGGTCGTGCGCGAGGCCTTGGCGTACTGGAGGAGCGCGAGCCCGCACTCGCGCACCTGGCCGACCGAGCCCGGGCCGCCCTCGAGGTCGGCGCGGGACAGGGTCTGGATCGAGTCGATCACCATCGTGTCGGGGCGCACCGCCTCCGCGGCCGCCAGCACCGCCTCGAGGTCGGTCTCGCAGGCGACCATCAGCGTCTCCGGGATCGCGCCGAGCCGGGACGCGCGCATCCGCACCTGCTCGCCGCTCTCCTCGCCCGCGATCACCAGCACGCGCGCGCCGGTCGCGGCCTGCGCCGCGGCCGCCTGGAGCAGCAGCGTGCTCTTGCCGATCCCCGGATCTCCGCCGACCAGGAGCAGCGAGCCCGGCACCGGGCCGCCGCCGAGCACGCGGTCCAGCTCGCGGATGCCGGTCGTGCCGCGCGACGCGCCGGCCGTCTCGACCGTGGCCAGCGGCCGCGGCGTCGAAGCGCCGGGGGCCGCCGCGGTCGCGGCCCAGCGCGCTCCCGCGCGGGCGGCGCCGCCGGCCTTGCCGCGGGCGGCGGCCGCCGGGGCCTCGGCGGCGGTGTTCCAGGCCTGGCACGCCGGACAGCGGCCGAACCAGCGCGACTCCTCGTGGCCGCAGGAGGTGCAATAGAAGTGGGGGCGGGCGGGCTTCGCCATCGTGAATCTCCCCGGGGGACGGGGTCTAGAAGATGGAAATGTCCAGGTACTTCTTCGGGTTCTTCTTGATGTCCTCGATCAGCGTCTTCAGCGACTGGACGGAGGAATTCACGTCGGCGTAGAGCTTGTCGTCGTTGACCAGCTTGCCGAGCGTGCCCTCGCCGTTCTCGACCTTGCTGGTGATGATCTGGATCGAGGCCCGCAGCGAATCGAGCCGGGTCGAGAGGGTCGCCATGTTGTCGGCGGCGACCGTGAACTGGTCGAGCGCGCGCCGCAGGTCCGCCTCGCGGTCGGTCGTGAGCCCCTTGGCGGTGCGGGCCGTGGCGGAGAAGTCGGCCAGGGTCGTGCGCAGCTGCTGGCGGTTCTCGGCGACGACGGCGCGCAGCTGCTCACTCGTCGTGGCGAAGTTGCGGATCATCTCGTTGAGATGGCCGTCCTTGGTCAGAGTCTGGGTCACCAACCGCAGCTCCTCGGCGAGCTGGGTGACCTCGGTGATCGTGCTCCCCATGCCGGTCATGACCTCGCCGAGGCCGAGCTCGTAGACGCCCTGGATCGTGTCGCGCTCGCTCAGCTGGCGTCCGGTCAGCTTCAGGTCGACGGCGATCACCTTCTCCCCCATCAGGCCGACGTTGCGGATCGCGACCCGCGAGTCGCTGGTGAGGTGGACGTCGTCGGACAGCGCGAGATCGACGAGGACCCGGTCGCCGTGGAGCGCCAGCGTGCGGACGGCGCCCTTGCGCACGCCGTTGACCTGGACCTCGTCGCTCTTGCCGAGCCCGCCGGTCTGCGGGAACGTGACGTGCCACACCCGCATGTCGCGGCTCGCGTTGTAGTCGCGCGGCCAGTACACGCCGGCGACGAGGATGACCAGCGCCGCGAGCACGGTGGCGCCCACGGCGATCTCAACGGTTCGACTCACGCGTCGCTCCCCCGGTCAGACCTGGATCGGGCCCTCGCTGGAGCCCTCGATGAACTGACGCACCAGCGGGTCCTTCGTCGTACGCGTCTCCTCGGCAGTGCCGATGAAGACGATCTTGCCCTCGTGCAACATGGCGATACGGTCGGCGATCTTGTACGCGCTCGCGATGTCGTGGGTGACGATGACGCTCGTCACGCCCATGCGTCGTTGCAGGCTGCGGACCAGTCGGTCGATGACGTCGGCCATGATCGGGTCGAGCCCCGTGGTCGGCTCGTCGTACAGAATATACTTCGGGTCCATCACGATCGCCCGCGCCAGCCCGACGCGCTTACGCATGCCGCCCGAGAGCGCGGCCGGCTTCTGGTTCTCGACCCCCTCGAGTCCGACCCAGTCCAGCCGCTCGATCACGCGGCGGCGGATCTCGTCCGACGGCAGCCGGGTGTGCTCGCGCAGCGCCAGGGCGACGTTCTCGCCCACGGTCATCGAGTCGAACAACGCGGCGCTCTGGAACAGCATCCCGAACTTCTTGCGCACCTCGCCCAGGTCGCGCTCGCGCACCGACGTGATCTCGCCGCCGTCGACGTCGATCGAGCCGGCGTCGGGCTTCATCAGGCCGATGATGTGCTTGAGCAGCACGCTCTTGCCGGTCCCGCTGCGGCCCATGATGACGATGCTCTCGCCCTCCTGGATGGCGAGGTCGACGCCGTCCAGCACCTGGTTCCCTCCCAGCCGCTTGCGGAGGCCGCGGATCTCGATCATTCGCGGAAGATGAGCCGGAACAGGATGTGGGCGAGGAAGTAGTCGCTGACCAGCACCAGCACGCAGGAGGCGACCACCGCGCGCTTGGTCGCGTTGCCGACGCCCTCGGCGCCGCCCTCGGTGGCGAAGCCGAAGTAGGAGCCCATGACTCCGATGATGCCGCCGAAGACGAACGCCTTCATCAGCCCCGACATCAGGTCCTTCACGAAGAAGAACTGCTTGAGGCCGACGATGTAGGTGTGGGCCGGGACCCCGATCGAGTAGACGGCGACGAAGGCGCCGCCGAGGATCGCCAGGAAGTTGGCGAAGATCGTCACTACCGGGAGCATCACCGTCGAGGCCACGACGCGCGGCACGACCAGGAAGCGCACCGGGTTGATGCCCATCGCCCGCAGCGCGTCGATCTGCTCGGTGACCTTCATCGTGCCGAGCTCGGCCGCGATCGAGGCCCCGACCCGCCCGCCGACGACCAGCGCCGTCAGCACCGGGCCGAGCTCGATGATCACCGAGCGCAGGATCACGGCGCCGAGATACTTGAGCGGCACGACGTTCGAGAACTGGTAGGCGGCCTGGACGGCGGCGACCGCGCCGGTGAAGATGCTGACGACGAAGACCAGACCGAGCGAGCCGACGCCCACGGAGAACATCTGCTGCACCACCAGCCGCCAGGAGCGCAGCCCCGGCAGCAGCGCGCGCAGCATGCCGACGATCAGGATCGAGACGGCGCCGACGTCGGCCACGCCCTCGAGCGTCCAGCGCCCGATGCGGCGGACGCCGCGGATCGCGATGGAGTCGGCCATCCTAGAAGTCGGGCTCCGTCTCGCCGGGCATCACGGGGCTATACGGCACGAACTTGGTGTACTCGCGCAGGAAGGTGAGGTTGATGTCGGCGGTGGGGCCGTTGCGCTGCTTGGCGAGGATGATCGTCGCCTTGCCCTTGAGCGCGGGATCGTCGGGTTTGTAGTACTCCTCGCGGTACACGAACATGACGACGTCCGCGTCCTGCTCGATCGACCCCGACTCGCGCAGGTCGGAGAGCTGCGGCCGGCGCTCGGTGCCGCGCTGCTCGACGGCGCGCGACAGCTGCGACAGCGCGATGACCGGGATCCGCAGCTCCTTGGCCAGCGCCTTGAGCGCGCGGGTGATCTGACTCACCTCCTGCACGCGGTTCTCGGCACCGCCCATCGAGCGGATCATCTGCAGGTAGTCGACGATGACCATGGCGAGCCCGTCCTCGTTCTCGGACATCAGCCGCCGGCACTTGGCGCGGATCTCCATCACGGTCGGCGCGGCGGAGTCGTCGATCCAGATCGGCGCGCCGGTGAGCAGGCCCGCGCCGGTCGTGAGCCGCGGCCAGTCCTGGTTGCCGAGGAATCCGTTGCGCACCTTGTGCAGCGCGACCTCGCTCTGCGAGCACAGCAGACGCAGCGCGAGCTGCTCGATGCTCATCTCGAGCGAGAAGATCAGGCATGGCTTCTTGAAGCGGATCGCGGCGTTCTCCGCGAAGTTCACGGCCAGCGAGCTCTTCCCCATGCTGGGGCGACCCGCGACGATGACGAGGTCGCCGGGCTGGAAGCCCGAGGTCAGGTGGTCGAGATCGTCGTAGCCCGAGGGCACGCCGGTGACGTGGACCTTGCGCTCGTAGAGCTGCTGGATGTGCTCGAACGTCGACTTCAGCAGCTCGCGCACCGGCACGTAGGTCTTGCGGATCCGCGAGTCGGTGATGGTGAAGATGCGCTCCTCGGCGCGGTCGAGGATCACCTCGCTGTCGTCGAGCCCGGCGAAGCACTCCTCCTGGGTCTTGCGCGCGGCGTCGATCAGCGACCGCAGCACCGCCTTGCGCATCACGACTTTGAGGTGCGACTCGAGGTTCACCGCGGTGGTCGCGGACTCGAGAATCTGCGCGATCGCCGAGCGGCCCCCGACCGCCTCGAGGTCGCCGCGCTTGCGCAGCTCCTCGCAGACGGTGATGAAGTCGGCCTTCTCGTTGGCGTTGTAGAGGCCGGTGATGGCCTCGAAGATCTTCTGGTGCGAGGCGCGGTAGAAGATCGGCGACGAGACCATCTCGATCGCGCGGCCGATGGCGTCGTTGCCGAGCAGCATCGCCGAGAGCACGGCGCGCTCGGCGTCGACGTCCTGCGGCGGGACGTAGGCTTCGGAGGGGGCGGCGGGGCTCCAGGTGTCGGTCATGGCGTCGGTCCCCTCAGCCCGCGAGGTACTCGCGGGCCAGCAACTGCATGTCCTCCCACACCGGGCGCTTGTAGTTTGGATTGCGCAGGCACGCGGCCGGATGGTAGGTGACGATCAGCTTGGCGCCCTCATAGCGATAGACCTTGCCGCGCAGGCCGCCGATGGTGCCCTTGACCCCGACCAACAGCTCGGCCGCGAACTTGCCGAGGCAGCAGATGATCCGCGGCTGGAGCGTCGCCAGCTGGCGCTTGAGGTAGGGGGAGCAGCTCTCGATCTCGTGCGGCAGCGGGTTGCGGTTCTCGGGCGGGCGGCACTTCAGCACGTTGGCGATGTAGACCGTCTCGCGCGACAGCGGCACCCCGGGGATCAGCCTGGCCTCGTCCATGGCCTTGATGATGCGGGTCAGCAGCTCTCCGGCCCGTCCGACGAAGGGCTCGCCGCGGGCGTCCTCCTCCGCACCGGGGGCCTCGCCCACGAAGACGATGCCGCTGGTGGCCGAGCCGACCCCCGGCACGGCCTGCTTCCGGGTGGTGCACAGGCCGCATTTCGTACAGGCCCGCACGGTCTCCGCGATGATCGCCAGCTCGTCCCGCCCGGCCTCGACGAGCGCGCTCCGGGCCTCGAGCCCGCCGGCGGCCAGGGGCGGATGGGCGGGCGGCAGCGGGTAGTCGGCCGTCAGCATCGGGCGCCGCGTCGGCGGGGCCTCGCCGAACAGACTCGGGATCACGGTGTCCGGCGGCGGCTCGACGATGGCGCGATCCCGCACCACCGCCGGCGCCGGATGCGGCGCGGGCGCAGCAGGGCTCGCCTCGGGGCGCGGCCTGGCGGCCTCGGCCGGGCGCGCGGGGCGCTCCGGGCGCGGCTCCATCCCGCGACGCGCGGCGCGCGCGCTGACGGCCAGCAGCTCGCCGCCCGGGGTCGCGCTCTCGCGCTCCAGGTAGCGTCTCAGGTCGCGGGCGAGACTCGCCGCCTCCTTGCGCGGGTCCCGGTCGCTCATGCGCCGCCCCGGGCCGCCCCTCGCGCCGCGCGCGGTCGCGGGCGCGACGGCAGCGGTCGGGTCTTGCCGCTCGCGGCGCGGACGCCGCGGCGCGCCTCGTGCAGCGTGAGCACGCGCTCGAGCAGGCGCTCCGCCACCTCGCGCTTCGGCAGCACGGGCAGCGCGGCCTGGTGCTCGGCCTCGACCAGCGTCACCCGATTGGTGTCGCCGCCGAGCCCGGCGCGCGGCGAGTTCAACACGACGATGTCCACTCCCTTTGCGGCCAGCTTCGCGCGCGCGTTGCGCAGGCCGTCGGAGGTCTCGAGCGCGAATCCGACCAGGATCTGTCCGCTGCGCCGGCGCGACGACAGGCCGGCGAGGATGTCGGGGTTGGCGACCAGCTCGACGCTGAGCCGCGGCTGGTTGCGCTTGATCTTGCCGGGGGCGACCCGCGCCGGCCGGTAGTCGGCCACCGCGGCGGCCATCAGCACGACGTCGGCCCGCGCGGCCTCGCGCCGCATCGCGCGCTCCATCTCGATCGCGGTGGTCGCGGACACCAGCGTCACGCCGTGCGGCGGCTCGATGCTCGCGGCCCCGCTCACCAGCGTCACCACCGCGCCGCGGTCGCGCGCGGCCTCGGCCAGCGCGAAGCCCATGCGCCCGCTCGAGCGGTTGCTGAGCACCCGCACCGGATCGAGCGGCTCCTCGGTGCGCCCGGCCCCGACCAGCACGCGCAGGCCGGCCATGCTGCGGCGCCGGCGCACCGCGCGCTCGATCTCGTCGACGATCGCCTCGAGCGCCGCCAGGCGTCCGGGGCCCGACAGCCCGGAGGCCAGATCGCCGTCGTCGGGGCCCACGATCCGCGCCCCGCGGGCGCGCAGCGCGCGCAGGTTGGCGCGGGTCGCGGGCCGGCGCCACATCTCGACGTCCATCGCCGGGCAGACCACCAGCGGCGCAGGCGACGCGAGCACCGTCGCCGTGAGCGCGTCGGGGGCCTCGCCATGCACCAGCCGGGCCATGAGGTCGGCGGTGGCCGGCGCGATCACGACGCAGTCGGCGGACTCGGCGACGTCGACGTGCTCCACCTTGCCGCGCATCTTTCCGGCGGCGGCCGGGGGCAGCTCGAAGCCGGGGCGCTGGTCGCCCCAGAGATCGGTCACGACCGGGTTCCCCGACAGGGTCTGGAAGGTGAGGGGGGTGACGAAACGGGTGGCGGCCGGCGTCATGACGACGACGACGGCGGCGCCGCGCCGCGTCAGCTCGCGGACCAGCTCGCAGGCCTTGTAGGCCGCGATCCCGCCCGAGACGCCGACGACGACGGTGCGGCCGCGGAGTCCCGCGTCCGCCGGACTACGCCTGATCCTCGTACTGATACGGCACCTCGCCGCGCAGCGTGCGCTCCAGTGCGACCGCGGTGACCTTGCCGGGGAGGGTCTCGCCGCTGCGACGCATCCACTCGTTGAGGCGACGCGCCTCGCGGGCGGCGACGATGGCGAGCTCGTACTTGTTGGTTCCGGGCGGGGGAATCAGCGATGCCAGTTTGGTCATGATCTCTCCTCTGGGGTTTCGTTCTGGGTCATCCGACGACGCGCAGCCGGCGCACTCGCGCACGCTCGGCGTCGACGATCGCGACCAGACGCGCGGTCGCGTGTTCGAGGTCGTCGTTGACGACCAGGTAATCGTACTCTCGGAACTGCGCCAGCTCGCCCGGGGCGTTCTGGAGCCTGCGCTCCACGACCTCGGGCAGATCGGTCCGCCGCGCGAGCAGTCGCTCGCGCAGCGAATCGATCGACGGCGGGTAGATGAACACGGACACGGCGTCGGGACGCACCCGGCGCACGCTGGCCCCGCCCTGCACGTCGACGTCGAGCACCACGACGCGGCCGGCGCGGACGCCGTCGTCGACGAAGGAGGTCGGCGTCGCGTAGAGGTGATCGTGCACCTCGGCCCACTCGAGAAATGCGCCGGTGGCCCGCCGCCGCTCGAACTCGTCGCGCGTCACGAACTCGTACTGGACGCCTTCGTGCTCGTTCGAGCGCCGCGGCCGCGTCGTCGACGAGATCGAGAACACGCACTCCGGCCGCAGCCGCACCAGGCGGTCCACCAGCGTGCCCTTGCCGGCGCCGGAGGGCCCCGAGAGCACGAGCAGGAAGCCGGCGGGCGAGAAGCGCGCCGAAGGGGCGTCCGTGGCGGGCGGGCGGGGGGCGGATTCCGCGGGGGTCACGATCACTCCACGTTCTGGACCTGCTCGCGCAGGCGCTCGAGCTCTTCCTTGATCACGATCACCGCGCGGGCGATCTCGACGTCGTTGGCCTTGGAGCCGATGGTGTTGGCCTCGCGGTTCATCTCCTGGAGCAGGAAGTTGAGCTTGCGGCCGGCCAGCTCGCCGCCGTCGATCAGGTGCTTGAACTGCTCGAGATGGGCGGCCAGCCGCACGCACTCCTCGGTGCAGTCGAGGCGATCGGCCATCAGCGCCACCTCCTGCGCGATGCGCACCGGATCCAGCTCGACGTCGGCGAGCAGCGGCTTGAGCCGCGACACGAGGCGGTCGCGGGCCTCGTGCGGGCGCAGCGGGGCGCGCTCGGCGACCTTGTCGAGCTGCTCGCGCACCAGCTTGAGGCGGCACTCGAGATCCTTGGCCAGCGCCTCGCCCTCCCGGGCCTTCATCGCGTTCATGTTGTCGCAGGCCTTCTCGATCACGCTCTTGAGCAGTGCCCAGGTCTGCTCGTCGGTGAGATCGGTGTGCTCCCAGGTGAAGACGTCGGGCAGCGCGGCGAGCGTGCGGATGTCGAGCCCGCTGTCGAGGCCGTAGCGGCTCTTGAGCTGCTCGAGCAGCTTGACGTAGCGGTCGGCGACGACTTCGTTGACCTTCAGGACCTCGCCGGTGTCGCCCACCCCGCTCCAGGTCACGGAGAGGTTGAACTTGCCGCGGGAGAACCGGTCGGCGATCAGCTGCCGGATCTGGTCCTCGAACAGGCCGACCAGCTTGGGGGCCCGGACCGAGACCTCGCAGAACCGGTGATTGACGGACCGGATCTCGGCGCTCAGCCGCTGGCCATCGCGCTCGAGGTCGGCCGTGCCGTACCCGGTCATGCTTCGGATCATCCGTACCCTCCCCGTCGGACCGGGGAACTTAAGCGGTCAGCACCCACGAAGTCAAAGCGGCGCGATGAGTTGCGACAGTTGCGGCCGGCTCGTCGCGGCCCCGCCTTGCCCACCGGCGCTGCACCGCCTGCTGGGGAGAACCGGCCAGCGGCACCGGGCGCTTGGGGTTGGGCCCTCAGGCGTCCGGCGGCTCCGGGTCGGGCTTCTTCTTGAACAGATCCTCGAGCCGCGCCTTGGCGTCGGCCCGGCGGTCCGGCGTGAGCCCGGGTCCCCCCTTCTTGAACAGGCTCTCGAGGCGCTCGATCGCCTGGCGCTTGGGGTCGGGGCCGGTCGCCGTCGGGGTCCAGGGCTCCGGGTTCAGCGTGAAGAACTCGCAGAAGTTGGGCCGATCCTTGTCCACGACCAAGTCCGCCTCGGTCTCGCGGCACTGGTTGTGGTAACGGGGATCGAAGTGCCGGCACTGCCGGCAGGAGCGGAGGTCGCGCCCGCAGGACTCGCAGGTCGCCTCGCGGCCGATCGGCTCGCCGAGGGTGATGGCGGTGCCGCAGTGCCGGCAATGGGGCATGGATGGGCTCCTCGGGCCCCGAGCCTGCGCCGCGTGCGGGGGGCGCGTCAAGCGGCTCGTCGCGCGATTGCGCGCGTCGCGCCGCATCGACTAGCGTGCCCGCGCCATGTCCGAGAGCCCCGCCGACGTCGCGCTCGAGCGGCGCGCCGCGATCGCGCGCGCGCTGCGCAAGCACGCCGCCCGCCTGGCCCGCAAGGTCGAGGCCATGCGCGGCGACCTGGCCGAGGCGCGACGCGCCGACGAGCTGCGCAAGAGCGGCGAGACGCTGCTCGCCTACCTGCGCCAGGTGCCGGCCCGCGCCGAGCGCGTCGTGCTGCCCGACCCCGCCGACCCGGCGCGCAATCTCTCGATCGAGCTCAACCCCGCGCTGACGCCGCAGGTCAACGCGGCCCGCTACTTCAAGCGCGCGGCCAAGGCGGAGCGCGGGCTGAAGGAGGTGCCGCCGCGGCTCTCCGCCGCCGAGGCCGAGGCCCACGCGCTCGAGGTCCTGATCGAGCGGGCCCGCGCGCTCGAGGAAGGCGCCAGCGACAGCGCCCTCGCCGACGACGCCACGCTCGACGCCGACCTCGAGCGGGCGCTGGCCCGGCTCTCGCCGCGGGCCCGCGGCGGCATCGCGCCGGCGCGCGGCGAGCGGCCCAAGTCGGGCGGCCCGAAGCCGGAGACCCGCGCCCCCTCGGCGCGCCTCGCCCCGCGGCGACTCAAGAGCCGCGAGGGCTGGGACGTGCTGATCGGACGCAGCAACGACGGCAACGACTACCTGACCCACGTGCTGGCGCGGTCCGAGGACTACTGGTTCCACGTCCACGGCGCGGCCGGCTCGCACGTCGTGCTGCGCCGCGGCAAAGGCAAGAACGAGCCGTCGAAGCAGACCGTCGAGGAGGTCTCGTCGTGGGCCGCCTTCTACTCGCAGGCCCGCACCGCCGGCAAGGTGCCGGTCATCGTCACCCGCAAGAAGTACGTGCGGAAGCCGCGCAAGGGCCCGCCCGGCCTGGCCCTGTGCACCAACGAGAAGACGGTGATCGTGCGCCCGGCGGAGCCGCCCCGCGAGGCGCTGGCGGATGCGGGGGTGGACGAGGACTGACGCGGCAGGCCCTCCCGCCTGCCGAGGCCGTGATGACCCGTCGCCGCCTGCGTCTCACCAATAGGCCGCCCACGATCCGGCGGCCATCGAGACCGCAGGCTCGACGCTGAACCCCTCCACGGCCGGGGTCCGGGTTCCGGGCGCCGGGCATCGCCCGGAGGACCGCCATGACGCCGCGCACCCTGCCATCCCCCGCTTCCCCATCTTCCTCCGGGGCGCCCCGCCGCTGGGCCCTCGCCCTCCCGCTCGCACTGGGCTCGTTCCTGGGGATGACGTCGCCCGCCCTCGCCCAGAACGTCCGCGACCTGTACGCCACCAACGGCACCGTCAACGCGGTCGTCGAGGCCGGCGGCACGCTCTACATCGGCGGGAGCTTCACGCGGGTGGGCCCGGCGACCGGTGGCGCGGCGCCGCTCGATGCCGTCACCGGGCTGGCGCTCGGCGCCACCAAGGTCCTGGGCTCCGTGTTCGCGGTGGCGCCGGACGGGGCGGGCGGCTGGTACCTGGGCGGGGCCTTCACCCACGTCGGTGGTCTGCCGCGCGCGAATCTCGCGCGGGTCGATGCGAACGGCGACGTGACCGCCTGGAACCCGTCCTGCAACGGGTCGGTGCTCGCCTTGGCGGCGAGCGGCGGCACGGTCTACGCGGGCGGGCCGTTCACCACCGTCGGCGGACAGTCGCGAAACCGGATCGCGGCACTCGATGGGGCGACCGGCGCGGTGAGCCCCTGGAATCCGAACGCCAATGGCTTCGTCTACGCGCTGGCCGTGAACGGAGCCACCGTGTACGCGGGCGGGAGCTTCACGAACATCGGCGGGCAATCGCGCAACCGGATCGCCGCCCTGGACGCGGGCACGGGCCTCGCCTCGTCCTGGAACCCGAACTCGAACAACATCGTCTACGCGCTGGGCCTGAGCGGGGCGAACGTCTACGCGGGCGGAGCCTTCACGTCGATCGGCGGGGTGGCTCGCAACCGCCTCGCGGCGCTCAACGCGACGACCGCCGCCGCCACCTCCTGGAACCCGAACGCGAACAGCATCGTGTATGCGGTGACCGTCACCGGCGGAACGGTCTACGCGGGCGGGTCGTTCACGACCCTGCAGGGAGCGCTGGTGCGGAATCGGATCGCGGCGATCGACGAGGCCAGCGGCGCGATCACGGCCTGGGACCCCAACGCGAGCTCCAACGTGTACGCGCTGGCGGTCAGCGGCGGCACGCTCTACGCGGGCGGCGACTTCACGTCGCTCGG
>Ga0137435_1000585_pt1 | contig 11700 bp, 9 predicted proteins | sample EasRivERMGT100_2_FD_104904 | JGI IMG/M metagenome (GOLD analysis project Ga0137435, IMG submission 104904) | Soil microbial communities from meander-bound floodplain in the East River, Colorado, USA - East River MetaG ERMGT100_2 | ecosystem: Environmental > Terrestrial > Soil > Floodplain ... | reverse complement strand
CCCGTCGCCGCCAGCGAAGGCGTGCTGGCGCTGCTGTTCGAAGGACGCCCGCGCGATGTAACCGAGGAAAACATCCAGGCGCGCATCCGCGGCGTCCTGCTTATGGGGATCTCGAACAAGTTCGGCGAGCTCCTCGTCACGACTGGCAACAAGTCGGAGATGTCGGTTGGCTACGCAACGCTCTACGGCGACATGTGCGGCGGCTACTCTGTCCTCAAGGACATCTACAAGACCGAGGTGTACGCGCTGTCACAATGGAGGAACGAGCACCTGCCCGAGGGGGCGTGCGGGCCACGCGGCCGCATCATCCCGGAGCGATCCATCATTAAAGCTCCGACCGCGGAGCTACGGCCGAATCAGACCGACCAGGACTCGCTTCCACCGTACGACGAGCTCGACGCGATTCTACGGGCGCTCGTCGAAGAGGAGCTGAGCGTGGCCGACATCGCGGCGCGCGGCTTCTCGCGCGACACCGTCACGCGCGTGCAGCGGTTGCTCTACTCGGCCGAATACAAACGGCGGCAGGCGCCGCCCGGGGTGAAGATTACGCGCAGGAGCTTCGGCCGCGATCGACGCTATCCGCTCACCAATGCGTTTCGCGAACTCTGACGTTCACACTTCTCGGTTCGCTCTTCTCGGTTCGTGTTCAAGTTCGGGTGTCTTGGGAGTTGGGAGTTGGATCTTGGGAGTTAGGGTCGGCCCCGATCCCCGATTCCCGATCCCTACCGCGAATACTCCGTCGGCGTGCCTTCACCCCTCAAGTACCGGTCGCGATCCTCAGGACGATAGATTCGAACCTGTCCCGCGATCTCCGCGGCCGGCGGCCAGTCGAGCGCGGCGACACGACTGCCGGCAAACCGCTGGCGAAACAGCGGCTCTTCCCACCGCTCGAACAGCAGATACGGCTCGAGACCGCGTGTGCGGCTGTACGCAATTGCGCGATCGAGCCATGCCGGATCGAGCGCGTCCCAGACGAGCGTCTTGCGATTCGAATAGAACCGGACGCTGCCGCTCTCCCAGCTTGTGATGATGAGCGCGCTCTCTGGAAGACGCCGAGCGACGTACTCGCCGGCCCGACCGTAGCGCGATTCGAGGCGCTGGAGGTCGAACACGCTCCGCGCCCGTGCCTCGCGGATGAAAAGGAAACACATCGCAACGGTGAGAACACTCGACAGCGCGGCGCGGACCCTGTGGGTCCGTCCTTCGGCAAGCTCAGGACGCCCTGAGCCTGTCGAAGGGCGCGAAGAACGAGTATCGCGGGCCCACAGCGCCCGCGCCACAATCGAATCGATGGTGGCGGCCGTCAACACGAGCAGCACCGCAATCGCCGGCAGCATGAAGCGCAGATACCACCAGTCGTTGAAGACCACATATGGCAGATAGCAGGCGGCGTTGACGATGGCGAACGTCAGGAGCAGCCCCGTCAGCCACCCTGGCAGAACAAAGGGCGCGGCCACGGCGAGCAGCCACACGGGCGTGTGCGACTGCCACAGCCACTGGAAATAGCGTGCGGCGTTGGGTGCAATGTTGGCGGTGCTGAACAGCGTATCGAGCGGGCCGTAGCCCGACCGCAGCGGCGAGCCGTACAGCGTTTGCTGGATCATCGCGACGGCCAGGCATCCAGGTGCCGATGCCGCCGCGAAAAGCGCGGCGCCTCGCATACGTTCGCCCATCGTGCGCTGCGGCCGCGCGAGGATGAACAGACCCAGGACGATACCGAGCGGCAGCAAGTTCGGGCGCATCAGGATCGCGGCGCTCGTCGCGAATCCTGCCATTGCCGGCGCATGCGGACGCGAACTGGTCGCGCACGCAAGCGCGAGCACCCACAGGGCGGCCGCCGGCACGTCACTCATCGGCTGCACGAGCTGGAACAGAAACGCCGGACTGCATGCGACCAGCAGCGCCGAGGCGAGACCAACGCGGCGCGCGAACCGCGATCCGAGCACGTAGACCGACCACACCAGAAGGGCGCCGAAGAGTGGAACGACGAGAAAGAGGGCAATGGGTCGGCGGGCAAGGAAATTGTCGAGGAGCGTGAAGGGGGCCATCGCGATCGACAGCCCGGCGGGGCACATGGGAACGGCCGCGCCGGCCACTGTTGGCGAGGGGACGTGCCCTGCCGGCGCGAACGTCCGCGGCGCGTCAGGCCACGGCGCCTCCAGCGCAAGCGGCTCGATCACCTGCAGCCGGCCGGTCGACCAGCCCTGCGCCTGGTGCACGTAGCAGTACGAGTCCGAGCCGCCGACCGCGAACGTCCCCCAGCGCAGCCCTGCGGCAACGACCGCGGCCAGGAGTATCGCGACTGCGATTCTCATTGGGATTTGGGGGTTGGGATTTGGGAGTTGGGATTTCCGGGCCGGAATCTCTCCACGAAGAGGACCTGCACGGCCCGTACCCCGTCACGCCATCCGATCTTCTTCCCCTGCGCTCGCGAGCGAGGATCGAACTTGACGGGCAACTCGTGAATCCGGTGTCCCGCGCGAAGAAGACGGGCGGTGATCTGCGGCTCGATATCGAAGCGGTTCGCATCCAGCTTCAGGGACCGTGCCACGTCCGCGCGCATGATCTTGTAGCAGGTCTCCATGTCGGTCAGCGACCCGCCGAACAGCAGGTTGGTGGCGCCGGTCAGCGCCCGATTCGCGGCGATCGTGATCCACGGGGCCGGCGGACGTCCCGCGAGAAACCGCGAGCCGTACACGACGTCGGCATCCCCACGGACAATCGGCGAAACAAGCGCCGCGATCTGCTGGGGATCGAGCTCGAGATCGGCGTCCTGAATCGCGACGATCGTGCCGCTGGCCGCATTGAGGCCAAGCTGGATCGCGGCGCCTTTGCCGGCGTTGCGCCCTGCCTGGATGACGATGAGCCGGGAATCGGGGTTCGGGATTCGGGATTCGGGACTCGAATTGCCGAAGCCGGTATTTTCGACTCCCGACTTCCGACTCCCGACCTCCGAATTCCAAATCCCGATTCCCGAATCCCGAGTCCCGAGTGTCGCCAGGACGTCCCGTGTGCCGTCTGTCGATCCGTCGTCAACGACGAGAATTTCGCGGGGGACCGGCAGTTCAATCGCCAGGAGGCGATCGATGACCGCGCGGACGGTTCGAACTTCGTTGTAGACCGGAACGATGATCGAAAGCAGCTCGGCGCGACTGCTCACCGTCGTCTGGGTGCTGGTGTGCGCTTGGGTGGCGCGGGCCGGTACTGAACCATCACGTTGCTGATGATGGCCACCGGCTGACCTGGCAGCGTGAAGTTGTCGACGCCATCGAGACGGACGACCGAGACCTTCTCGCCCAGGATGCTGACGCTCTGCTGGTCAGCGGGAATGGTGACCGAGATCGACTCCACTCCCGTCGGCGCGACCGCTTTCACCCCGCCCGGCCCCGCGCCGCCGCCGATCCGATCGACGAGATCGCTGGCCGTGCGGAACTCGTTCTGAACGATGGCACGCGAGAGCAAGGTGTTGTCCATGGTCAGGACGCCGATCGTTGCGGTGTATCGACGGTATCCGCGGTTCGTCTTCACGAGCTCCTCGGAGTACATGTGCCGATTGTGCAGATCGAACGTGAGCGTCACGGGACCGGCGTGAGGTGGAAGGTCGACAATGATACCGTCGGCCGGTTCGCGGCCGGTCAGCACGTCGCAGTAGCTTTGCTTCGTCTGCACGCCCTCGCCGAGCGGATTGGGACACTGGATGGCCGCCGGCTCGGTCTTCGTCACCGGCGGGGCCGGCGCCGCTGGCCGACGGGCGGGCGGGCGCGCCTGCATGCCAGGCTCCGCACGGGCCACGATCGTTCCTGGCGTCCAGAGCATGGCGAGCACGATCACGACATGGAAGCGGTGCACGTCAGTCCCCTACGCACGCAAGGCCGGCCGGTACGGTGGACACCGGCGTGAGCCCGCGGACCTTGATCAACTCGAGGAACTCCATCCGCGTGCGCGCGCTGTCGCGAAAGACGCCGAGCATGGCGCTCGTGATGGCGAACGAATTCTGCTTCTCAACGCCGCGCATCGACATGCAGAGGTGGGTGCCCTCGCAGACGACCGCGACGCCGAGCGGGTCGATCTTTTCGCGGATCGTTTCCGCAATCTGGTTCGTCAGCCGTTCCTGGATCTGGAGACGGCGGGCGAACACGTCGACGAGACGCGGGATCTTGCTGAGCCCGATGACGCGCTTGCGCGGGATGTACGCGACGTGGCACTTGCCGAAGAACGGCAGCAGGTGATGCTCGCAGAGCGAATAGAAGTCGATGTCCTTGACAATCACCATCTCGTTATAATCGACGGTGAACAGCGCATCGTTCAGGACTTCATCGATGTTTGCGCCATACCCGCTCGTCAGGAATTTCAATGCGTGCTCGACACGCGCGGGCGTCCTGGCGAGCCCCTCGCGGTCGGGATCTTCGCCCAGTTCGATGAGCAGCCGCCTGATCAGTTGGTCCACGCTCGTATTCTACATCGCGCTATTTCCGCCTCTCGCCGGCGCTTCTTCGTATGCTTCGTGGTTTCAGGGAGGATCGCCTGCGCAAGCTGCGCCGCAAGACGACCCGGATGCGCTGTACCGGGACCGCTCGGATCCCGGCCTGGCGCAGCAGGCCGCCGACATCTGGACCACGCGCCTGGCGGCGAATCCGCGTGATTTCGAATCGGCGTGGAAGCTGGCGCGCGCGCAGTACTGGATCGGCACGCAGGGCCCCTCGGGCGAGCGGCGCGCTGCGCTCGGGCGCGGCACCGATGCCGGACGTCGGGCGAGCATGATCGAGCCGTCACGCCCGGAAGGCTTTTTCTGGATGGCGGCAAACATGGGCACGCTCGCCGAGTCGTACGGACTGCGTCAGGGCATCAAGTATCGTGGCGCGATCAAGGACGCGCTGGAAACCGTGCTGCGGATCGACCCCGCGTTTCAGAGTGGATCGGCGGACCGCGCACTCGGCCGCTGGTACTTCAAGGTGCCGGGGCTCTTCGGCGGCAGCAAGAAGAAATCGGAAGAACACCTTCGCAAGTCGCTCACCTACGCTCCGAACAGCACCGCGTCTCATTACTTTCTCGCCGAGACGCTCTTCGACATGGACCGCGATGCGGAGGCACGCGAGGAGCTTCAGAAGGTAATCGCCGCACCGATCGATCCCGACTGGGCTGCCGAAGATCGCGACTTCAAACAGAAGGCGCAGCAACTCCTCGCTCGACAAGGCCGACCGTAAGGTCGGCCCCTGCAACTGTATCGATACAATAGAAGGCTTGCGCACCTCTCATCCGGCGCTGACCGCGCTGCGTCACCGCAACTTCCGCTTGATCTGGGTCGGACTGCTCCTGTCGTTCACCGGCTCGTTCATGCAGAACGCGGCGCTGCTGTGGCACGTGTCGCTGCTCGTCGAGCCCGATCAGAAGGGGCTCGCGCTCGGCACGGTCGGTCTCGTCAGGGTCATTCCCATCATCGTCTTCTCGATGATCAGCGGCGTCGTCGCCGACGCATGGGACCGGCGCCGGCTGATGCTGATGACGCAGAGCGGCTCCGCCATCGTGGCGATCGGACTCGCGCTACTGGCGTTCAGCAGCTCCACGTCGGTGTGGCCGGTGTATGCCCTGGCGGCGCTCAGCTCTGCGGTCGGCGCGTTCGACCTCCCGGCGCGGCAGTCGCTCGTGCCAAGCCTCGTTCCTCGCGAAGACCTTCCCAACGCCATCAGCCTCAACACGATCATGCAGCAGACGGCGCAGGTGCTTGGGCCTGCGATCGGCGGGATCGTCATTGCCTCGACAAACGTCGGCTGGACGTACGTCATCAATGCCGTTTCCTTCATCGCCGTAATCGCGGCGCTGCTGATGATGCGGGGGGTGCCAACCCGCCCCGAGAAGTCGACTTCGAAGGACGACGTCTCGTGGCGCGCGGCGCGCGAAGGACTGCGCTTCGTCTTCCGGTCGCCGCTGATCCGCTCAACGATGTTGCTCGATTTTTTCGCGACGTTCTTTTCGTCCGCGACCGCGTTGCTGCCAATCTTCGCGCAGGACATCCTGAAGGTCGGCGCAACCGGATACGGCTGGTTGTATGCCGCACCCGCGGTCGGTGCGACCTTGATGAGCGCGGCGATGGTGTTCCTGACGAGCCGCATCGAACGTCGCGGTCCGGTGCTCTTGTGGGCCGTGGGGATCTACGGAGCGGCAACCGTCGGCTTCGGCATTTCGCGTTCGTTCTGGATCACCTTCGCGTGCCTCGCGCTTACCGGGGTCGCCGACACGGTCAGCATGGTGTTCCGCAACATCATCAGGCAGCTCGAAACGCCCGATCGCTTGCGTGGCCGTATGGTCGGCGTGAACATGGTCTTCTTCGCAGGCGGCCCCCAGCTGGGCGAGATGGAGGCCGGCGCCGTCGCCAACTGGTTCGGGGCGCCGTTCTCCGTCGTCACCGGCGGCATCGGATGCCTGGTCGCGGTGGCGTGGATCGCGGTGTCCACACCGCAGCTCCGGAAATATCGCGCGACGTCGGTCCCGACCGCGAAGGCCATCGGCACAGAGCCGGTGCCGACTGGGTAAATCCCAGATCCCATAGCCCAATCACGAATCACGAATCGCCAATCACAAATGCCCTCATTGTTCGACTCGTTTTCGAGCCGCGACCTCACGCTTCCCCACCGCATCATCGTGTCGCCGATGTGCCAGTACTCGAGCACCGATGGCTTTGCCTCCGACTGGCATCTCGTGCATCTCGGATCGCGCGCCGTCGGCGGTGCCGCGCTCGTGATGACGGAGGCATCCGCGGTGACCGCCGAGGGTCGTATCAGCCCTCAGGACCTGGGCATCTACCTGGACGCGCACGTCGAGATGCTCGCACGCATCGTCCGGTTCATCCACAGACAGGGCAGCGCCGCAGGAACCCAGCTGGCGCACGCGGGCCGCAAGGGCAGCACGCAACGACCGTGGGACGGTCACAGCGCAGTCGCGCCCGAGGAAGGCGGCTGGGAGCCGGTCGGACCGACCGACGAGCCGTTCTCCGATACGTTTCCGGTCCCACGGCCACTCGCCACGGACGAGATTCCCGCCATCGTCGACGCGTTTCGAGGCGCGGCGAAGCGCGCATTGGCCGCGGGCTTCGACATGATGGAGCTGCACGGCGCGCACGGCTACCTGATTCACGAATTCCTCTCGCCGCTGACCAACACGCGGACGGATCGGTACGGCGGCTCGTTCGATAACCGCATTCGTCTGTGCCTCGAGGTCGTGGACGCGGTCAGGCAGGTCTGGCCGGAACGATTGCCGGTCTGGCTCCGTATCTCCGCGACCGACTGGGTGGCCGGCGGATGGGACGTCGACGAATCGGTAGAGCTGGCGAGGCGCGTGCGCGATCGAGGCGTTGATCTGGTCGACTGCTCGTCGGGCGGACTGCTGTTGTCTCAGAAGATTGCGATCGGGCCGGGCTACCAGGTGCCGTTTGCCGAACGCATCAGACGCGAGGCGGGTGTCGCGTCAGGGGCCGTGGGTCTTATCACATCGGCAACGCAGGCAGACGAGATCATCCGCACCGGGCAGGCGGACTGCGTGCTGCTCGCGCGCCAGATGCTGCGCGATCCGTACTGGCCGATGCATGCCGCCCAGGAGCTTGGCGTCACGTTCCCGTGGCCCGTGCAATATTCACGCGCCGCGCCCGAAGGATCGCCAAGACGGCTGCCCAGGCCCTCGGGGCTCGCAGTCTAGGAATTCTCGCTCGACGTCTAGAGAACTTACCCGCCACGGCCGATAACGGAAGCACCCTCCCGATTTAGGTCCTGATCCGTCAGCTGAGCTCCGGTAGGACCGTGGCAAGGCCGCAATGAAAGAAGCAAAACAGCCGACGATCCGCCGCAGGTTGTCGCTCCGGCGCTGGGTCCCGTTTGCCGTGCTTGCGCTGGGGGGCACGCTGACTGCGGTCACCGTGATTTCCCTCTCCCTTACGGAAGAGGTTCGGGCGAGGGCTGCGTTCGAGAGTGACACCCTCGAAACCTGGCACAACGTGAACTCCGGCCTCGAGCGCCTTGTCGAAGTCGCTCGCGTGTCGACGGCGCTCCTGGCCGTGAGCCAGGAGATTAACTACGTCGAGTTCCGTTCCTTCGTGCGCGGACTTCAGCTCCGCGAGCGGTATCCCGCAATCGACGGTGTCGGGTTCTCGCAGCGCGTCCGGCGACAGGATCTTCGCACCTTCTTGCGACAGATACACCTGGACGGAGTGTCGGGTCTGGATGTGTGGCCTGCGGGTCGCAGGAGCGAATATCAAACGATCGTGTTCCTGGAACCTGGCGATGCGCGGAACACCTCCGCGGTCGGATTCGACATGGCGACGAGCCCGACGCTGCTCGCCGCGATGGAGCGCGCTCGCGATTCTGGAGCGCCGGCAATCAGCGAGCGACTTCCAATCGGGCCTTTCTCAGGCGCCGGTGAACAGACCCGCGCCGTCCTGTACCTGCCGGTGTATCGTGCCGGGGCAGTCCTGCGAACCATCGAGAACCGGCGGCAGGCTCTCGTGGGGTTCGTGTTCAGTCCATTCCGACCAGACGTACCGCTTCAGCAGAGCGTGGCTGCGACGACATCGTCGCTGGGCGTCGATGTGTATGACACCGAGATGGACCCGAGGAAGTTACTGTATCGGTCCCCAATCGACAACGGGGAGCCCCGATTCCGCTCCACCTATGCCGTTCAAATCGCCGGGCGCCGGTGGCTGCTGGCCGCGAGAGCGCGCGAGTCGATCGCAGGACCCTTTCCGCTCGAAGCGCAGAGAACTCTCGTGGCTGGCGCGCTGTTATCGCTCCTGCTCTTTGCCCTTATGCGGGCCCAGATTCGCGCATGGGAGGCATCGGCCCGTCACGGTGCGGAACTGCGCGCGGCGGATTATGCAAAAGATCAGTTCCTCGCAACACTCTCTCACGAGCTACGCACTCCCCTGAATGCGGTACTCGGATGGGTGACCATGCTGCGAACCGGTGCCGTGCGGGACGATCGACGTAGGCACGCCCTGGAGGTCGTCGAGCGCAACGCGCGGGCCCAGGCGCAGCTCATTGAGGACCTCCTGGACACTTCCCGCATTCTCATGGGAAAGATGCGGGTAGACATGCGTCCGTTGCCGATCGTGCCAGCCGTACTGGGCGTACTCGACTCACTCCGGCCAACAGCAGACGCAAAGGGGATACACCTGCACGGACCGGACCTGCGCGATCTCGGCCCTGCAATAATCTCGGCGGATCCCGGGCGGTTCGAGCAAATCGTGTCCAACCTCCTGTCGAATGCCATCAAGTTCACCCCTCCTGGCGGCGACGTCTGGCTGAACGTCACGTCCGAGGCCGAGCAGTTGCGGCTGTCGGTGCGCGATACGGGGGTGGGTATCGATCCCGACTTTCTTCCGCATGTGTTCGATCGTTTCCGTCAGGCGGATGGTTCGACGACGCGAAGCCACGCGGGTATTGGAGTGGGCCTTGCGATTGTTCGACACCTGGTGGAGGCGCACGGCGGGTTCATCGAACCGTACAGCGACGGACCGAATCGGGGCGCAGAGTTCATCGTCACGCTTCCCTTGAGCGCGGCGATCGGCTCTGTCCACCGCGGTTTCCTTCCTTCGGCCAGCGCCGGGGAATCGGACGGGCTATCACACGGCGCGGACATCGTTCGCACATAAGCGCCGCACGATTCCGATCGCGATGGCGCACGAGGCTGTGCATCCCGTTCGTCTAAGCGGCTCGCACCTTCACGTGCATCGTTCCAATTTTTTCTATCGACGCTGTGAGCGCATCACCGGGCCGCATCGGGCCGACGCCCGCCGGCGTGCCGCTGAGAAAAATGTCGCCCGGGTACAGCGTGTAGAAAGACGAGGCATATTCGATGAGCTCCGCGACGTCGCGGATCATCTGCCGTGTATTGCCATCCTGACGTCGCTCCCCGTTCACGTCGAGCTGGAGATTGAGATTCGTCGGATCTGGTATTTCGTCCGCTGTCACGAGCCAGGGACCAATCACCGAATAGGTCTCGCACGATTTGCGAAGGCTGCGCAACTCCTTGCCGTGCGGTGTGATGTCAAGCGCCACCGCGTAACCGGCGACGTACTTCAACGCGTCGCCACGCCGGATGTCGAGACCCTGTTTGCCGACAATGACCGCCAGTTCGACCTCGTAGTCGATCTGGCGCTCCATCATGCGCAACGCGATGCCGTCGCTCGGCCCCGCCAGCGAGCTGTTCGCCTTGAGGAACAGGCCAATCGACATGGCTGCCGCAATCGCCGCATCGTCTTCGCCGCCTTTGCGATAGTTGACCGGTGCACCGATGATTTTGTTCGGATTCGCAACAGGACTCAGAAGCGTGAGGCCGTCGAGCGGCATCGGCGCGCTGTTCGTGGTCAACGCACGCGCTCGTGTCACCACCTTCTCCAGATTGGCCATCAGCATGTCGCCAGCGGGGAGCGGATAGCGATAGGCGGGAAGCTCCTCTAGCGCAGCGGTCACATCGCGCACCTGATCCCCATCGACCACTCCGAGGCGGTTCTCTCCGAATCGACAAAGTCGCATAGACCGCCGAGTATACTCACACGGCTCGCAGCTTGCAGCCGGGCGGCTGGCAGCCAGATGTGACGTGCTGCCGGCTGCCCCTGCCTGCTGCCCGCTACCCTATGAGATACGCCACATTTTCACTCCCGGGCGACACGACTCCGCGGCTTGGCATCGTCAGCGGAGACCGAATTCTTGATGTCGCGAACTTCCCCGCGGATCCAAAGGGTCCGCGCCGCGTACCTGCGAGTCTGCTCGAGCTTATTCATCTCGGGCCGGACGCATGGCGACAGATGGCGGAACGCGCCTCCGATGTCTCGCGCGGACACGGCCACTTGGCAAAAGACGTGCGCTGGCATGCGCCGATTCCGCGGCCAACGAAGAATGTCTTCTGTCTCGGCCGCAACTACGCCGGCCACGTCAAGGAGGCGACGCAGGCGCGCGGCCAGGATTTCAAGTTGCCGACTCATCCCGTGTTCTTCACTAAACCGCCGACTTCCGTGATTGGGCCGCTCGACGACATCGTCTGGGACCAGCGCGTGACGCAGCAGGTGGATTGGGAAGCGGAGCTCGGCGTGATCATCGGCGTCGGCGGCCTTAACATCCGCCGCGGCGATGCGATGTCCCACGTCTTCGGCTACACCGTCATCAACGACGTCACCGCGCGCGACCTGCAGAACGCGCACGGGCAGTTTTTCAAGGGCAAGAGTCTGGATACTTTCTGTCCGATGGGCCCGGTGGTCGTCACTGCCGACGAATACGGCGACCCCCAGCAGAAAAGTGTCAAGCTTCGCGTCAACGGCGTCGAAAAGCAGAACGGAAACACCGCCGACATGATCTTCCCGATCGACCAGACGATCGAGATTCTGTCGCTGGCCTGCACGCTCGAGCCGGGTGACATCATCTCGACCGGTACGCCCGAAGGCGTCGGCATGGGACGTACGCCCCAGGAGTGGCTCAAGGTCGGCGATCGAATGGAGACGGAGGTTGAGGGCATAGGGGTCCTCCGGAACAAGGTCGTTTCAGCATAGGGCGGTCATTGCGAGCCGCCGGGCATCGCTTGTGCACGTCCCCGACCGAGGGGGAACGCCCATGTTGATGTTTCTTGTGGTTCTGCTTGTCGCGCTGTGGCTTCTCGGGATGGTAACGACCACCACGCTCGGCGGATGGCTGCATATCCTTCTCGTCATCGCGATCGTAT
>Ga0137435_1000584_pt1 | contig 11721 bp, 10 predicted proteins | sample EasRivERMGT100_2_FD_104904 | JGI IMG/M metagenome (GOLD analysis project Ga0137435, IMG submission 104904) | Soil microbial communities from meander-bound floodplain in the East River, Colorado, USA - East River MetaG ERMGT100_2 | ecosystem: Environmental > Terrestrial > Soil > Floodplain ... | reverse complement strand
CGACCTGATCGTGCTCCACAATCTGTGCGTTCTCGATTACGCTACTCGCCATCACGACTCGTCGCGCTCTCGGTCGAAGCCAGCGAAAGAGTGCAGACGCATTTGCGGCAGATCGCATCCCGCTTGACGTCGAGCCCGTGTCGCCAAGCAATCGCCTCCGCTGAGTTGAGCACGCCGGCGAGACTCCCCGCCGCATGGACGTTGCCGAGCGCGGGCTGGAAGAAGCAGGGCCGGACGGTGCCGTCGGATTCGATTACGCTCGAGACCCACGGCGCGTTACACTCGTTCGGCGAGAATTCGCCCCTACCGAGAAGCGCGGCATAATACCGGCTCAATCGACGTCGCAACTTGTCCGGCGACTCGGCGACATAGCTGCTGGCGACGTCTTCGGCGCATTCGCGCTCCAGCGCATCGATCTCGGCGGCAAGCAGCGGGAGGTCTTTGGCCTCGAGCGCCACTTGCCCGACGCGCTCTTCGTCCCAGCCATCGGGCCGGTTGAACGCGTCGCTGGTCACGTCGGCGGCCAGAAAGCTGATGCGGTCGAGACCCATGGAATGTGCGGCGGCGACCGTCGCGCGCAGCAGTTGATAGTTGCTGCGTTGAACGGTGCAGCGCCCCGTGACCATGACGTTTGGATCCGCTCCCTTCACCGCGGCGACGCCGTCGGCCAATCGATCATACGCGCCCGGGACATTGCGGATCACATCGTGAACCGCTCGCGGTCCGTCGAGGCTCACCACGACGTCGTCGCACCGTCGCACCAGCTCCGCCGCATGACGGCGCAACAGCAGCCCCGTGCTCAGGATCGTGATCCCGATGTCCGCGGCGCGCAGGATGTCACAGAACTCCCACAGGTGCGAATGCATCAGCGCCTCGCCCCCGCTCAGGACCACGCGCTTCACGCCCATTTCGCGCCACTCGTCGATCCAACGACCGACGTCGGCGGACGTGAGCTCGGTCCTGGTGGTGCTTCTCCAGATGTCGCACATGACGCACCGGCAGTTGCACCGGCTATGCGGAAAGAGAATGAGAATCGGCAGCCGCGTGATGGGATCGATTCGTGGAAGCGCGAACGGCGCTTGGCCCGGTGCGCCGGGGGTCGGCCGTGGGGCGAGAGTGGTCATCGTTGCGCCGCGGCCAGGTGTTCGCCTGCGTCGCGTGGGGCTCCGACGGTGACATCGCGGTGATTCACCCGCGCGCCCGCGAGCGTCTCGTACACGACGCGGAGTTGGGCCCCGATCACGTCGAAGGTCAACGCCTTCTCGAAGCGCGCCCGCGCCGCGCGGCGCAGCACCTCCTGATCGCGCCCCGCCCATTCGATAATGGCATCACCGAGCGAGCGTGAATCCTCGACAGGCGTCAGCGACCCGGCGTCGCCGACGATCTTCCTCGCGGCAGGAATGTCCGTCACGAGCGGTGTTGCGCCGCACGCCAGTGCATCGATCAGCGAGTAGCCCGTTGATTCGCGGTGACTGGTCTGGACAAAGAAATCGGCGCCACGGAACCGCAACTCCATCTCGTCGTGGGGACGAGCGCCGAGCAAATGCACACGCTCCGCGAGCACCGTGGACCGAGCGATTCGTTCGTTGACCGCATCGAGCAGGTGCGCCTCGCCGAAACAGCACCAGAGCCGCAGGCCCGGCACGACCGCCGCCGCCCGCTCAACCGCTGCGAGCATCGTCAGCGGGTCCTTGTTCGCATCGAGACGGCCAGTCCAGAACAGGCATGGCGCGCCGGACATGTTCGTGGCGCGCCGCGCGGCATCACGATCTCCAGGCGTAAATTCGCTGGAGCCCTCGAGCACCTCGAACACCGGGAGATCGGCGCGCAACACTCCGGCGCGTTTCCACGGCGTCGCCTGCTCGCTTGCCGTGAACGTCGCCGCGGAAAGCGTTCGGTGGGCCCATCCCCATGCTATCCTGCGCCACCCGGCCGGTACGGGCCCGCCGTGATCCTGGACCAGCACTGGAACACCCGGCACGGCACGCGACAGCGGTCGCATCGCCCGCGGGACGTTGAGCCCGTGCACGTGCACCACGTCCGGCTCGAGGGATGCCACACGCTCGAAGACACGAGCCCAGTCCCGGTGTGCTCCCTCGACAAAGTGAAAACCGACTCCGTCTCGCTGAATCGTTTCGCTCTTGTGCGCGGTCTGCACGACGGTCACGTCGACTCCCGCCCGGGCGACTGCGCTGGCAACCGCCGGGAGTGTTGGCCACGCGCGCAGCAGCGCCGCCCCATCGCGTTGCTCGACGTCCAGGTGGAAGCTGACGTGTACCACCCGTAAAGGGCGAGGCTGGCGTGACAGGCTCACCGTCACCTCACGCCACCCGCTTGCGCCACAGAAGCGCCCGCACGAGCGGCAGGCCGTGCTGATCGTCGTACGCCTGCAACCGTCCTGCGTCGGCGTAGAAATGCCGAATGTCCGGACCGACGACACCGTCACGACGCACGTCGAGCTCGAGACCGACCTCCCGAGCGCTCCTCGCCTGCCGCTCCGGCGAATGTACGAAGTGCTCGAGCTCGTGCAGGGCGCCGTGTGCGTCATGAAACGTGCGCCTGTGACCCGCGGCGACCGCCTCGGCGCTCAGGTCCGTCACGATCACCGCGCCGCCGAAGCGACAGACGCGCGACAATTCCGCGTAGACGCCGTCGAGATCGCGCACGTGTCCGATCATGAGGCGACACCACACGGCATCGAACGCCTCGGCCGCGAACGGCAGCGCTCGCGCATCCGCGGCAGCGAGCCGCTGGTCTCGAGGGGCAACGGACAGCATGTCGAACGACAGATCGACGCCCACGGCAAGCGCCGCGTCCACGCCACGGAGCCTGCGCCCGGTGCCGCATCCCACATCGAGCAGCGCACGATTCGTCGTTTCGACGTCGAGCGTTTCGACGACGCGGTTCTCCAGAAAGCTCACCGCGGTCTCCGCCTCGTAGCGTGGAGCCCAGAGCCTGTAGCCGTCCCGCGCCGAAAGGACGCTCATGCGCCGCGTCCCGTCGGGGCCGCGGGCACGGCCGGGCGCAGGTGTCCGTATGCCTGCGTGTCATCCGGCACGCGCGTCGCCAGCCGGCGGACCATGCGCAACAGATTCGGCTCCGCATAGCGCCCGCTCGACCAGCGCCGTCGGGCAAGAAGACGCCCCAGCGCCTTGCCCCAGTCCGCGGTCTTCTTGTCCTGCACCGACGGAAAGCGACTCTTCAGCACGAGCTCGAAGTCGGTGACTTTCGCCTTGAGCCGCGTGTCGAGCCAAGGGACCAGCGGGTCTTCGTGCGTCATCCACGCGACCCACTCCGGTTCGACCCATTCCTCGAGCGTCGTCGGCGTTCCTGAAACGGCATCGACGTCGCCGTAGGTGCCGCGGCGCTGCGGCGTCGGCGTATAAAAGTAGCTGATCAACTCCATCGCCGGGTTCACGTCCTTGAGCCGGCGGATGAACGCCAAGGTGTTGTCGATCTCGCGCTCCGGCTCGTTCGGATCGCCGAAGACGAAGGAGAACTCGGGAATGACTCCGTGCGCGCGCGACCGGGCAGCCACCTCGAGGATCTGTGCCGTCGTGGTGCCCTTGTTCATTTTCGCGAGGATTTCGTCGGAGCCGGATTCCGCCCCGCAGAATACCATCGTGAGCCCGGCGCGCTTGAGCAGCCGCCATGTGTCATCGGAGAACCGCGTCAACGCGTCGACGCGGGCCTCGCACCACCACTTGAGGCCGAGCGGCGTGATCCGCTCCGCCAACTCGCGCGCGTGATCTTCCTTGACGAAGAAGTTGTTGTCGTAGAAATGCAGCGAGTCCATGCCGTGCTCGCGCACGAGGAAGCTCAGATGCTCGACCGTGCGCGCGGGCGCCTGCATTTTCTCGCGACTGCCGTACACGGAGATCACGCCGCAGAACTTGCAGCCGTACGGGCAACCGATGGACGACTGGTACACGCCCGACCGTCTGCCGAGAAACGTCGGCCGAAGGTAGTCGGCGACGCGAATCTTGTGATATGGTGGCGGCGGCAGCTCGTCCGGCCCTCTCCATTGGCGTTCCACGCCGATCCGGTGGCTGCCGTCAGGCTCGCGGAAGCTCAGCCCGTGTACGGTTTTCGGGTCGCGCGTGCCGTCGAGCACCTGCAGCAGCTCCGCGAACGTCCCCTCCCCCTGCCCGCGCACGACCCAATCGATGTACGGCGCATTCAACACCGGGGTCGGGTACAGACTCGGAAAGTTGCCACCCCACACGATCGGCACTCGAGGAAAGCGCGCCTTCAACTCGCGCGACAACGGCACGGCGTTCACCAGCTGCGGTCCGGGCATGACGGTGAACGCCACCGCGCGCACCGGATCGCCTCGCCGTTCGGCGGCATCGATGCGCGCCGACAGGTCGGCGATGACGTTCGTGTCGGGAAGATTGCCGTCTACGATTTCCCAGCTTTCGCTCTCGGGCAGGGTCGCACCGACCGCCATGATCGACAACGGGAAGCGGCGGTTCGACGGCCGCGTCGCGCGCGGGTTCACGAAGAGAATCACGAGACGACACCCTCCCACACGTCGAACCGCGACGGTGCGCGGCGACCGCGTAGGCGCGCCACCAGGGGGCGGAGCTCGTACCACAGCGGGTAGCGCACGCGGTGCCGGCTCCACGCAAGCCCGACGCCCCGCGAAGCCGCTGCAAGCCGAGCGGGCGTGAGATACTCGACGAATGGAAGCGACATCAGCGCGTCGGCCCGTTCGCCGAAGCGCGACGCCGCCTCGAGGCGCTTCTCCGTCACCATCCGCTCGCCGTCCGCATCGGAGCCGTAGAAGGCGGAGTCGAGGATCACGACGCGCCCCCCCGCGCGCGCTACGCGCCGGGCGTCGCGCAGCGCGACGGCGAGATCGAGTGCGTAGTGCAACGACGCATTGAACACGACAACGTCGAAGCCGCCGGCGACGAGCGGCAGCGCCTCGAACGAGGCCACGATGCGATCGAAACGTCCATCCGGGTTCTGCAGATACGACTGCGCCGCTCCGAGTCCGTCGACGTGATCGTCGCGTATGTCGACCGCGACGGCATGGTGACCCGCGAGCGACATCCGCCAACAGAGCCACCCGTTGCCGGCGCCAAGGTCGAGCACGCGAAGGGGACGCGCCGCCCGCCGGGCCATCGGATTCACCACTTTCGAGACGAACGCTTCGAATGTCCGCGCGCGCACCGCCCACTGCTTCGCTAGTGGTCCCGTGGACAGATACGGCAGTTGTCGCATCGACGACGGGTCGAGAACCCGACCCTCCGCGGCACGGTGCTCGCCGTACGCCGAGCGGAATCGCGAGTTCGCCGACGCCGTCGTCACGCGGGAACCGGCCCGTTGCCCTCGAACTGGAACAGCACGTGATCGCCCAACAGTGCCAACGGGCGTGACGCGACGCGGTCCAGCCGCTCGAGCAAATTGATGATGCGCGGATGGCCGGAGATCCACGGCTCAGCCGCGCTCGGCGGAACGAAAACGCCGATGCCAAGCCGACGGGTAAGGCGAAACGCCGGCGCCATTGCATCAACGATGTCGCGTTGGCGGTGATACCGCACGAAAAAGTCCTGCCCACCTAAACGAGCCGCGACGTCGCCGCGCGAAGCCCGGCGGAACGCCGCGCCAACGTCGCCGCGCAGCAACTGTATGATCCACTCGCCCGGTGGAGATACTCCGAAGACGACGAAGAGGACCACGCCGCCGGGGCGCACGAGCCGCGCGAGGGCGCGGCCAACCGGAGCGAGATCGCTGACGCAGTTCAGCGCGGCAAAGTTGGAGAACGCGCCGTCGAAGGGCGCACGAATATCGCCGAGGGCCTGCTCCAGCTGCTCGGCAGCCACCACGCGTGGAGCCGGCAATCCGAATGGACGCAGCTTTTCACCGGCGATGCGCACCATCGACGGCGACACATCCGTCAGCAGGACTTCTCGGCCGCGCTGTGCGAGCCACTCGGCATCTTCTCCCGTCCCGCCGCCAATCTCGAGAATCTTCGAGCCAGGAGGGAATGCCTGCACCAGCGCTGCGCGAACGGCGCGACGTTGCGCCGCAACGCTCTTCCACGCGCCGTACCGGGCGTCGAACCGGTCAGCGACGGCGTCGAAGGCCGCCGCGGCCGGCGATAGAGATACGGCGCGCATTGTCGATCAGCCGCTCGCCGCGACGAGCGGCTCTGCAGACCGGTAGTTCCATTCGTCTCGCGCGAGCGCGGACCACCGCGAGTCGTCCGCCTTGCCCGTGCGGACCTCGTCGTGCAGCACGTCGCGCAGCAACCGGTAGAATGTCGTGCTGTATGTGCCGCGAAAGAGCATGGCGAGTTCGCCTGTGTCGTGCCAATGCTGCCGGAGACCGAGCTGCGCTCGCACCGTGTCGTGGAACTTTGTCCCCGGCAACGGATACGCGACGGACACGCCGATGTCGTCCGGACGCTCCTCGCGCGTGAGATCGCGCGTCAGCAGAATGTCTTCCCACCGTTCTGATGGATACCCAAGCTGCAGGAACCAGCACGCCCTGATTCCCGCGGCTTTGAGCGCGCGCGTCGCGTCCCGTACCTCGGCAACCGTGGTGTCCTTGTCCATCGCATCGAGGATGCTTTGCGATCCGGACTCGACCCCGAGCCACACCTCTTGGGCACCGGCTGCCGCAAGCGCGGCAACTACGGGGGGCCGGAGCAAGTCGGCGCGACACTGGATCATGAACGGTGTGCGCGCACCGTTTCTCGCGACCGCCGACGTGAAGCCTTCGATCCACGACGCGGTCAGCCCGAAGATGTCGTCGCAGAACCAGATGTGGTCCGGCCGCACCTCTGCTTTCAGACGGCGCAGCTCCTCGGCGACGCACTCCGGCGAACGCTGCACATAACGCCGGCCAAAAATCGGCTTGGCACACCAGTTACAGCCGAACGGGCAGCCGCGCGAGCTCACCATGCTCCACGAGAACATGCCATGCGCCTCGGTCCACGCTCGACGGTATCGCTCGACGTCGATCATGTCCCACGCCGGCAGCGGCAATGAATCGAGATCACCGGGGCTGAGCGGCGGCGCCGTGTAATCGATCGTGCCATCGTCGCGGCGCAGGGCAAGGCCCGGGATGCCGGTGAGGTCGGCGTCGAGCGACCTGCTCCACGCTTCGGCAAGCGCCGGGAAGCTGACGTCGGCCTCCCGCGGCAACACCGCGTGGGCTCCCGCATCGAAGTAGGGCGCCGGAAGGTCGGTCGCATCGGACCCGTTTACGGCAACGCGGCACCCGTACGCCCGTGCGGCCGCGATCATCTCGAGCGTCGCCTGGCGCGACTGCTCGGTGCACATCTTGGTGACGTAATTGAAGTTGTCCTCGAGGATCCCCACGACCGTCGGACGCGTCGCGTCCAGCATCTTCTCGAACTCGTCGACGCCGGAGGCAAGCGTCGCATCGAAAAGCGCGACGCGGTGGCCTTTCTCGCGCAATGCCGCAGCAATGAGGAGCGTCGCCAGCGGCGCATAGGGCTTCATGCGCTGGAGCTGCTTGGGATCGTTTCGCAGGAAAAACGAGTTGGCGAGTAAGATCATCTGCCCACGCCCTCGCGCAGCTGTTCGGCGCTCGACACGCGACGCTCGTCGGGCGCACCCAGCGTGAGGCGGCCGGCGCGCATCCGCCGCCACCGCGCGCGCCAGCCGGAGACGACGTCGCGCGTCAACGAGAACCGGGCAGGCCAGGCATTTCGCATCAAGCGCTGAAGCACGGCGACCGACCCGCTCGTCCACATCATTTGTCTCAGGACACCGCGGCGATCCGGCGATCCTCCCGCCGGGACGAGCCGGGCGACGGTGTGCCGCGCGGCCCACGTCGACGCTCGCCGTCCAATCGCCAGAACGCGCGCGTCCACCGTTCCGGGAGCCAAGTCCTCGGCGAGGGCCAACGCCGGATAGGCATAGCGCGCCGCACGTGTGCGGCGCATCATGCCGAGCACCTCGTCCCAATCGAGATCGCCCGACGCCTGACCGGAGCGGATGATGCGCACGATCTCGACGAGACGGAGCAGCCGGCTGGCGTCGAGCTCCTGCGAACAGTGACAGGCAGCCGAGAGCAGGAGCAGCGGTGCGCGGAGGGCGAGCAGCGGGCGGCCGTCGATCTCGATCGGCTCGACCTGTTCCGATTCCGCGTCGAGCCGGGCCACGGCGCCGGGATGGTAGACGCGGTCGAGCGACGCATGCAGCTCGAGATTCCACCTGGTCCGCTCGTCGTCGCACTCGACCGAGAAGATCTCGGTGCTCACCGTCGGCCCGATCCAGTCCCGTTTGTGGGGGTGGAGCGAGCCCGTCGCCGGGCGAAATCCCACCTGCCGCAGCGCGTCCTCCGCGGTGTCGACCGCGGCCGGCGACACGAAGAGATCGACGTCCGCCATCCGGCGCACGCCGGGCTCCTCAAAGTATGTTCGGCTCGTGTGAAAGCCCTTGAGCACCACCGGCTTCACACCTCGCGCGGTTAGCGCGTCGAGCGCGGGACCGACCTCTCTCGACATGCGCGCGAAACGCCGGCGCGAGTGTGCGAGCTGATCGCCGAAACCTCGCGCGACGTCCGGACGCGCCATCACGGCTCCGTCCCCCGTCCACCGCCCGAGCAGCGAGCCCACGCCTGAGGTATGGCCGGCGATAAGCAGTGCATACGTGGCGTGGACGTTCTCGGGATCGACGTGCACGCCATTGCCGCCAGCCAGCACCGCGCGAGTGACTCGCTCGATTTCATGTAGGGCAGCGATTCTGGCGGTCTCGGCCAGCCCCGGCCATAACGTCGATGGGTCTCCCGTCCGCCGATAGGCTTCCAGGCGGCGGGCGACGGACGGATCGACGTTGGTCAAGGTCGCTCTCACTATCATGCCCACCCGCGGTTGTTTCCCGCCCACCCCAGTCGGATTTCGTTTGCCTGCTTGATGATACGGGCTGGAATTGGCCGGAGGAAGAACACAATGGAGGGCCGCGTCGGCGTGACGCGGGATCTAACGAAACGGGGGGCATCCAGGCAGCTTCTCATCGTGAAAGGAAACCGCCGAGAGGCGTGAACAGTTCCATCGAACCACCAACCCACCCACGATCATGCGAATCCATCACATCGTCGCCGCCGCCTCGATGGTCTCGTCGGCCGCAACGGCGCAAACCCCGGCCGTCCAGCCGCCGCAGGCCCCGCCCCCGATGAGCTTCTTCATTACAAGCGCCGGTAAGGGCGACGGCGGCAACCTCGGCGGAGTCGCCGGCGCCGACGCCCACTGCGCGACCCTCGCCGCGGCGTCGGGGAGTCAGGTCGTCGCCGGACGTGTCTGGCGCGCCTACCTGAGCTCCATCGGCGCCGACGGCCGGCCGATCCACGCGCGCGATCGCATCGGCGCCGGACCCTGGCACAACGCCAAAGGCGCCATGATCGCCGCCAACGTCGCCGACCTGCACGGCGACATCATTCGCGACCGCAACCAGATCAATAAGGTCAACGCACTCACCGAAAAAGGCGCGACGGTGAACGGCGTGGGTGATACGCCGAACATGCACGACATTCTCACTGGGTCGGACAGCGAAGGACGCGCGCTGCCCGGAACGGCGGACACGAACTGCCGGAACTGGACGAGCAATGCGGCCGACGGGTCGGCGATGGTGGGGCATCATGATCGGACCGGCGGCGGCTCGACGTCATGGAACGCGGTGCACGCGTCGCGTGGCTGCGGGCAGCAGAACCTCGTCGCGACCGGCGGGGCGGGGTTGTTTTTCTGCTTTGCGGCGAACTAGCCCGCCCACGAAGTTCAACAGCGGCCGTCACGGCGGTATTCGGTACTCCAGAAGACAGTATTGGCACGTAGTAGAACGAACCAATCCCGGCTCGGCTGACTGCCGAGCGGTACTGGACTACTGAAGTAGTGAATACCGCCGTCCTAGTACGGCTCGATGATGGGCGTTGGGTCAATTTGAAGGAGGCGGGCATTAAATGGGCGCAAGCTCTTCGACTATTGCGCATTACGACCGCATCGCGGACGAATACGATGCCACCCTCGCCGCAGCGAGCGTCAAGCAGGCCCTGCGAAAGCGGTTCCAGGCGCTCGCCCTCCAACACATTCCAACGGGCTCTGACATCCTCGACTTCGGGGCGGGGACCGGCCTTGACATCCCGTGCTATCTCGAGCGCGGCCACCGCGTGGTCGCCTACGATCCGTCAGACGGCATGATCGGCGTCCTCCGGTCGAAGCACGGTGACGACCATCGCGTCATCGCGCTCGATGGCTCCTTCGACTCGCTCTGCAACACCCTCGCGCAGCGCGCACCATTCCAGGCCGTCGCGGCAAACTTTGCAGTCTTGAATCACATCGCCGAGATGCGACAGTTCTTCACGGCGATTGCGCGACACATCGCGCCGGGCGGCTATTTGATCGCCAGCGTACAGAACGCGTACCACTGGCGAGCGATAACGCACCGATGGTGGTGGGACGCCGCGGTTCCGTTCTTTCGGAGTGGCATCCTGCACATCAACGGGCGGGATCAGACGCTGTTCCGCCACGCCAAGTGGCGATTGGCGAAAGACGCCTCGCCATCGTTTTCGCTCAGTCGCTACTATGCGCCCCGAGTCCCTGGCATGATTTGGGCGGACGGGTTTCGATTCGTGGTCTGGCGACGAAACTAGCGGCGTTGGGTAAGTTTGCGATGATGAGCGGAGTTTCTTCTGCTTCGCTGTGAATATGAGGTTTGGCTCGCGCAAACAATCCATCAGCATCTCGATCATTGACCGTGCCCCGCCTCATCGCCCTCCTCTGCGCCCTCCTCCCCGCCGTCAGCGCGGCGCAGAACACCGTACCCGCCGAACGCCTCGCCGCGCGCGAATGGTTCCGCGACGCCAAGTTCGGGCTGTTCATTCACTGGGGCGTATACAGCCAGCTCGGCCAGGGCGAGTGGGTGATGGAGAATCGCGGCATCCCGATCGACACCTATGAATCGCTCGCCTCGGGATTCAATCCGGTGAAGTTCAATGCGAAGGACTGGGTCGCACTCGCCAAGGACATCGGCGTCGGATACATCACCATCACCGCGCGCCACCATGACGGGTTCTCGATGTTCGAGACGAAGGCGACGCCGTACAACATCGTCAACGGCACGCCCTTCCGTCGCGACCCGCTCAGGGAGCTCGCCGACGAGTGCCGCAAGCAAGGCATCAAACTCTTCTTCTACTATTCCCAGCTGGACTGGCACCACCCCGACTACTGGCCGCGCGGGCGAACCGGGAACGCCACCGGACGAGCCGACGCCGGAGACTGGACGCGCTACCTCGATTTCATGGATGGCCAACTCGAGGAGCTGCTCACCCGCTACGGTCCCCTCGGCGGCATCTGGTTCGACGGCATGTGGGACAAACCCAACGCCGATTGGCGCTTGGAGAAGACCTACTCGCTCATTCACCGTCTCCAGCCGTCGGCCCTGATCGTTCCCAACCACCACAAGGCCCCGCTGCCCGGAGAAGACGTACAGACCTTCGAGCAGGATCTCCCTGGCGCGAACACCGCCGGATTCAACACGACGTCGATCGGGGCGTTGCCGCTGGAGACGTCGCTCACGATCAATCAGTCGTGGGGCTTCAACATCACCGACCGAAAGTTCAAGACGACGCGAGAGCTGATCGGCTATCTCGTGCGCGCCGCCGGCAACGACGCCAACCTGCTGCTCAACGTGGGCCCCAGTCCGGACGGCACCATACAACCGCAGGCCGTCGAGCGGCTCCGCGCGG
>Ga0137435_1000583_pt1 | contig 11728 bp, 10 predicted proteins | sample EasRivERMGT100_2_FD_104904 | JGI IMG/M metagenome (GOLD analysis project Ga0137435, IMG submission 104904) | Soil microbial communities from meander-bound floodplain in the East River, Colorado, USA - East River MetaG ERMGT100_2 | ecosystem: Environmental > Terrestrial > Soil > Floodplain ... | reverse complement strand
CTCTTCGCCGCACCGCGGCATCCCTACACGCGCATGCTGATGGACGCGATTCCCGACCTGCAGATGACCGGCAAGGCGCGCACCCCTGTGGCGGGCGAGGTGCCCAATCCGCTTGACCCGCCAGCCGGCTGCGCCTTCAATCCGCGCTGCCCGCACGCGAACGAGCGCTGCCGCGTAGAGCGCCCGCGTTTGCTCGGCGAGGGCACGGCGGCCGTGGCCTGCCACGCCGTGGAGGAACGCCGGCTCAGCGCTTGAGCAGGTCGCGCAGCTTTTGCTGCACCTTCTCCTTCGTCTTCTCCACGGCAGCGTCGGAAGCGAGCGCGCGGTAGTCGATCTCGTATTTCGGCGCGTCGAACGGCCCGGTGAGCTTCACCGGCACGGTGAGCCCCGCAAGGTGGTCGAGGTCCGCACCGCCCTGGCCTTTGGCAGTCGCCACCACCGTCGCCTTGGCGACGTAGTTGAGCTGCGAACCGCCGATGTCGATGTCGCCCGCGCCGCCCAGGCGCACCAGCGGCGCCTTCACGTCCAGGTCGTCGTTGTGCGCGACCCCGTTCTTGATGACGAAACTCGCCGTCATCTCGGAGAAGTCGGTGCGCTGCGATGGGTCAGCGGCTTGCTGCTGCGCCGACTTGGAGCCGAGGGCGGCCTTCGTCTTGCGCAGCGCCTCTGTCAGGTTAAAGCCCTTAACCGCGCCGTCGCGCAGCGCGATCCGCGCAGTGCCGCCAAGGGCCTTCTTCATCGCGTTGACCGTCGCGCCCGCCGCGGTCACGTCCAAGGTCACGTTGCCGCGCCCCTCGAGCGCGTCGCGCCCCATCAGGTCCTTCACCAACGGGCCGATTGCGACGTTGGCGAGCGTCTCCTTCAGCGCCACCCGGTTGCCGCTGGAGTTGAGCGACAGCGCGCCCTGCAGGGTGCCCTCGTAGAGCTTCGCCGAGTGCGGTTCCAGGTCGGCACGGCCGTCGGCGGCGCGCAACTGCGTTTTCAGTTCGGCGAGCTTCAGGCCCTGCACCTGCAACGCGCCGACGCTCAGCTTGCCGTCGGCGCGCAGGCCCTTGAGCCCGCTCAGATCGACGGGGACGTCGACGTCGACCTTCGCGTTCGCGCCCGGCGCCGGCTTGCCCTTGGGACTCGCCACGAGGTAGCGGTCGAGGTTCAGCTTGTCCACCTCGATGTCGAAGGTGTAGTGGGGCGCGTCGAACTTCGCCATGGCGGCCTTCCCCTTGATCGTCGTCTCGTCGAACTTCGCGGTGAGTTCGGCGCTCACGCTCTCTTTCGCCACGTCGGCGTGCACGTCGCCGGAGAGAGCGAGCTCAAGGCGGCTGAAGTCCGCCGCGGTCCCTTCTACCTTCAGGCTCATGCCGCTGAGCGCGTACTCCTGGCGCGCGAGGCTGAAGCGGTAACCGGTTTCCAGCGCCACCTTGGCGTCCACCAGCGGCTGCTTGCCCTTCATCTGCCCGCCGAGGCTTAGCTTGCCCGGTACGTCCCCGGCGATGCGGCCCGTGCGCAACTCCAGGTGCGCGACTTCCAGCGTCTGCCCGCTGCCCTCATCCTTGTAGGCGAGCGTGGCGTTCTCCAGGCGAACGCCGGCGACGTCGAACTTGACCTTGGCCGGCTGGGCCGGGGCCGCGGCGGGCTTCTTCCCGCCGCCTGCCGCGCCGAGCAGGTCCTCGAAATCGAACTTGCCGCCCGTGGCGCGGATCACGCTCGCCCTGAGGCCAGCGATGCGCACCTGGTCGACCGACGCTTCGCCACGCAGCAGCGGCAGCACGCGCACCGAGACGTGGGCCGAATCGAAGGCGGCGAAATCGTGCTCGCTCGCGCGCCGCGACAGCGTTACCTTGCCGAGCGAGACGCCGAGCGAAGGCCAGAACGCGAGCTTCACGTCACCGTGGAATTTCAGCGTGCGGCCGGTCATCTCCTTGACCAGTTTCTCCACCTCTTCTTTGTACTGGTTGGGGTTGAACGTCAGCGCCAGGATTGCCGCGCCGGCGGCGAGCAGCAGCAGCAGCCCGAGTAGCGCATAGAGCGAAACCTTGAGCCATCTCATGCGGGCTTTCTCCCTGCGATGCCGAAGGGCACGTGGCCGGTGGCAACGTGCCTGCCGGCAGATTCTACGTGGCCGCGCTGGTCGTCGAAGTAGAAATCCGGCTCGAAGGCCTTGAGGAACTCACCCTTGTCCAGGCCGCCGAGGAACAGTGCCTCGTCCACCGCGATCTTCCAGTGCATGAGGGTTCGCACCGCGCGCTCGTGCGCCGGCGCGCTGCGCGCGGTGACCAGCGCCGTGCGCAGCCGCATGGTGGTCCCGGCGGTCTGCAGCCGGTGCAGCGCTTCCAGCAGCGGCTTGAACGGGCCCGGCGGCAGCGGCGTGTCGACGTGTTTCGTTTCGTGGCGCGTAAATGCCTCGAGCCCATCCTGCTGGTAGACGCGCTCCGCCTCGTCGGAGAACAGCACCGCATCGCCATCGAAGGCGATGCGCACCTCGTCGGCATGCCGGCCCGCCGCATGCGCCGACTCCGGCACCACGCGCGCCGCCGGGATGCGCGCGTCCAGCGCACTCATCACGTCCTGCTCATTGGCGGAGAGGAAGAGATTGGCGCGCAGTGCATCGAGGTAGCGGTAGGGGTGGCGGCCGCGGGTGAATACGCCGCGCTCCACGCGCAGGCCGGCGCGCTGTGCCGAGCGGAACACGCGCAGGCCGCTCACTGGATCGTTCTTGGAAAGGATTACCACCTCCACGCGCTGCGCGTCGGGAGTGTTGAAGGAAAGCAGCTTCTTCACCAGGGGGAAGGCCACGCCCTGCTTGGCCGGCACGTCGAGGCGCCCCAGCTGCAGCGTGACGTAGGCGCTCTCGCCGTCGCGCTCGAAAACGCGGTTTTCCTCCTCGAAGTCGAACAGCGCCCGCGACGAGATGGCGACTACGAGCTTTCCGTCAAATGTCACTGGCATCGTCGTGCAGCAGGTGGCGTCAATCCACGCTGATTCTAAGCGTAACGCGCGACCCTCTCAACGACCCAGCACAGGCGTTCTCAGCTTCTCCTTGAGGCGGAAAACAGTCCGGCGAGTCCCGCAATGGGCATCACGATCACAAGGGCCTTCGTCCGCTGATGACCCGCAGCAGGACGGCGATGATGGCGATGACCAGCAGGACGTGAATGACGCCGCCCATGGTATTGGATGTGACCAGCCCCAGGAGCCACAGGACAACGAGGACAACCGCAACGGTGTAGAGCACGACTACCTTCCTTTCGCATGGTGGCGCCGGACGATCAGCGCCGCACTTCTCTTGTTGCAGCATGCTGCCTCTTGCCGCAGGGATTCTCCGTTCGCTTGCGTACATGGAAACGCGGATACCTGTCCGCAAAAAAGAAAGGCCCGGTGACGGTGTTGCCGCGCCGAGCCTCGTGCTGCAGGTGCCCAAGGGGTTGGGGGGCATGAGCACCTGGGCGGATGCTCTTCCTGCACCAGCGGGTAGTCTGTGCGGTACCGAACAGAAAAGGGGAGTTCTCGCCCTATGTTTGCAAGCGCACGGTATGCCCCGGGGGCCATGGCTATAAGTGCGCTGGGATGGCCATTGCAGACCTCGTAAGCCGGACGCAAATGCAGGTAACGGTGTTGTCAGACGATGACCTGGTGACCGCCCGGCGCGAGGGCCGGCTCATGGCCGGGCAATTGGGGTTCTCCGCGAGCGAAGCGACGCTCGTCGCAACGGCGATTGCCGAGCTCGCCCGAAACATGGTGGTCCACGCAAGACATGGCGAGATCCGTCTCGGCGCAGTCAACGACAGCCGCAGGCGCGGCATCACCATTGTTGCCAGAGACCAGGGTGTTGGCATTTGCGGCGCCAAGCGCGCGCCACAGGCTGGCTACCCGGCAGGGGCCGGCCTGGGACTGGGATTGCCCGGCGTGAAACGCCTCATGGACGAGTTCGACATCGCCTGCGAAACCGGTCGCGGCACGACCATTACCGCGACGAAGTGGAGGCCGCAATGAGCGTCACGGTCCTCTGGAGCAAAGCGGCTTCCCGGGCGCTTTCGACTGCAGGCGGAAACAGCGAACAGGCCAAGAATGCCACGCTGGCCGAGCGCTATTGGGAAATCCTCCAGGCTTACCTCGCAGACGGCAGCGAGGCTTCGCTGAGCCGCGGCTACGAGCTGGCGCGACAGGCCATGGTGGAGGGCTGTGGCGTGCTCGAGCTGGCGGAAATCCACGATGCGTCGTTGCGGCGCCTGCGCGCCGAGTCGCGCACCGAAGAGCGGCTCTTGCGCGCGACAAGCGCTTTCTTCGCGGAATGCCTATCGCCCTTCGAGATGAGCCACCGTGGCGCCCAGGAGGGCGCGCGGGCGCTGCGGCACCTGAACGAGGTGCTGGAGAGCGAATTGAAGCGCATCGCGCATGTATTGCACGATCAAGCCGGCCAGCTGCTCGCTTCGGTGCACATTGCCGTCGTGGACGTGGCCAACGAAGTTCCGCCGCAGGCGCGCACACGGTTCGAAAAGGTGGAGCAGCTGCTGGCGCAGGTCGAGGCCGAACTGCGCAATTTGTCCCACGAGTGGCGCCCGACGGTACTGGACAATCTGGGACTGCTCCCCGCGCTCGAATTCCTCGCGCAGAACGTGGCCAAGCGCACCGGCATCCCTGTGATCGTCACCGGCGAGGCCGGCACCGACGTCCGACTGCCTGGCACCGTGGAGACGGCGCTATACAGGATCGTGCAGGAAGCGCTCAACAACGCCATCAAGCACGCGGCCGCCCGCTCCGTATGGATCGAATTGCAGTACCTGCCCTACCTGGTGACGTGCAGCGTGCGCGACGACGGCAGGGGGTTCGACGCCGGCCGGGAACCGAAAGCCCTGGGGCTGGGGTTGACTGGCATCCGGGAACGGGTCAATGCGCTCGGCGGATCGTTGCGCCTGGTCACCACACCCCTGAATGGAACGACCCTGCAGGCTTCAATCCCTCTCGGGGACTGAGATGCGGATCCTATTGGCCGATGACCACCAGATTGTGCGCGAAGGTTTGCGCGCGCTCCTGGAAAGGGCCGGCCACGAGGTAGTCGGCGAGGCTGCCGATGGCCACGAGGCTTGCAAGATGGCGCGTACGCTGAATCCGGATATCGCGGTGATCGATATCTCGATGCCGCTGCTGAACGGCCTTGACGCCGTTCGCGAGATCCGCAGCCTCTCGCCGGATATCAAGTCCATCGTGCTGACCATGTATCCGGACAAAGCCTACGTACTGCAGGCCCTGAAGGTCGGCGCGAAGGGTTTCGTCCTGAAGTCACAGGCGGCTGACGACCTGCTACGCGCCCTGCGCGAGGTTGCGCGCGGCGAGGTGTATCTCAGCCCAGGAGTCGCCGCGTCGGTCGTGGACGCCGACATCAACAATAGTGACATCGCCACAGATCCGCTGACGCCGCGCGAGCGGCAGGTGCTGCAACTTGTTGCCGAAGGCAACTCCACCAAGGCGGCGGCAAAGATACTGAATATCAGTTTCAACACCGCCGAGTCGCATCGCAACCGCATCATGAAGAAGCTGCATCTGCACGACGTCGTTGCGCTCGTGCGCTATGCCATTCAAAGGGGCATGGTGCGCATCTGAGCCGACTTGGGTTTCGTGGTCACCGGTCCGTCGGCGAGCCACATCCGCATCACCGATTTCAGCTCTTCCAGATCCACCGGCTTGGCAATGTAATCGGAGGCGCCTGCCGCGATGCATTTCTCGCGGTCGCCTTTCATCGCCCTGGCGCTGACCCCGATGATCGGGATGTCCCTGAAATGCTCCATTCCCCGGACGAGCCTGATTGTCTGGTATCCGTCCTGATCCGGCATCAACAGGTCCATGAGAACGATCTCGACGTCAGGGTTGTTCCTGAGCATCTCAACGCCAGCCGGACCACTTGTCGCAGTCAAGACCTGCATGCCCTCTCGTTCCAGGAGGTTGGTTAGCGCAAAGACGTTGCGCATATCGTCGTCCACGACCAGCACCTTCTTGTTCGCCAGCGGCGGTTCGGCCCGGCTGCTACCTGGAGGCAGCCGGAAATGTCCCGGAGGCATGTCCTTCATCGCCTCCTTCAGGCAAAGCGCAGTTTGCTCGAAGACCGCCTCGGCGGACTTCACGCGCGTCAGCACCAGCATCTCGGCCTGGTCCTGGATTGCGCCCCGCTCGGTGCCACCCTCAGGGCCAATGGGCGTGTGCAGCACGATGGCGATCTGCTCCATGCATCCCGACTGGACAATTTCGCGCACAAGATCGAGAGGCGCCATGTCGTCGAGCCTCTGGTCGATGATCGCGCAATCGATCCCGGCCGTGCGCAGAACCTTGAGTGCCTGCTTGCCCGTGGCCGCAACGCTGACCTTGCGTTCCTCCGACGCCACGGCTTCCACCAGGCTCTTGCGCTGCGCCTGGCCCGCGCTCACCACCAGCAATGTCGCAAGCCTGCGTTGCATGAACTGACTCAAACTGCGCACAGCCTCGCGCAGCGTCTGCTCACCGGTAGGCCCTTTCACCGATCCGAGAGCGCCCATGCAGACATAGGCCTGTTCCTGATCATCGATGCAAACCACGATGCCGGGAATATGCCGGGTATCCGCATCCCGCTTCAGCAGGTTCAGGCTTGCCCAACCGCGCGCGTCCCGCGGCCTGACGCCGAAAATGGCGACGTTCGGCAAATGCTCGTTCGCGAGCGCGACCGCCGTGTGCGCATTGGCGGCGCACATTCCTTTGAATCCCAGCGTGCGGACCTGGTCCAGGAGCCTTGCGGCCAGCTTGCCGTCGTCCGCGACGATGAGCACGCTATGGTCCCCGGGCCGGACGCTGTCGCGATCGTCCAGCTCCGTCGCGATCAGGTCCTCCGACGCATGGCTGAGGGGAAGCAGCAGCGTGAAGGTGCTGCCTTTGCCGGAGCAGCTTTCCACCTGGATCTCGCCCCCGAGCAGGTGAGCGAGGTCTGCGCTGATCGTCAGTCCCAGGCCAGTGCCACCGAACTGACGGGAGGTCGTTGCGTCGGACTGCCTGAATGCCTCGAAGATGATCCGTTGCTTGTCCTTCGCAATGCCGATTCCGGTATCGGCAACCGAGAATGTCAAGATCTCCTCCGCATCGGTGCGCCGCCGCGTGCGGCCGCTGCCGGCCATGGAGACCTCGAGCGACACCGCGCCTTGTTCCGTGAACTTGAACGCATTGGCCAGCAGATTCTGCAGTATCTGTCGCAGGCGCTTCATGTCCGTCCGGATCGTGGCTGGCAGGCCTTTGTCCATCGAAATCCTGAACTCCAATCCCTTGTCCCGCGCCAATTGCCGGAATGCGCGCTCCAGCTGGTCCTGCAAGTCGACAAGGCGCACGCGGCCAAGGCTCAACGCCACCGTGCCGGATTCGACCTTGGCCATATCGAGAATGTCGTTGATCAGCGCCAGGAGGTCCTTGCCCGCCACGCAGATTGTTTGGGCGTACTCGACCTGTTTCGGCGTGAGGTTGCCGGTCGTGTTCTGGGCCAGCAGCTGCCCGAGGATGAGCAGGCTGTTCAATGGCGTGCGCAACTCGTGGGACAGGTTGGCAAGGAATTCGGTCTTGTGGTGCGAGCCACGCGCCAACTGCTCAATCTTCTCGTGCAGCTCGACGTTGGCGCGCAGCAACTCGTCCTGCTTCTCGGCGATGCCGTTGAACGCCTGGGCGATTTCGCCGTCCAGCCCGCCGTGGTCCGTGGCCATGCGAATGTCGGGCTCCCGGGCCGCGAGCGCTAGCAGCGCCCTCAGGATCCCCTCCTGATCATGTACGCGTCGTGGAAACTCAAAGTCCGTCATTTGTCTTGAACAGCGAGCAACCCCGCAAGTCTTTGCGGCGTGACTGGCGAGTCATCGGCGATCAGGATTGTCACACGGCACCAAGTTACCGCGCAGCCTACCTCCTCAGGCAACGCGTTCGCATCCACGAACAATGAGTTCGTGCTGCAGGAAGCATTGGTGTTGCGGTAGTGGAACCGCTACAGGGACGAAGACGCGAAGCGCGGCGGGTCTATTCCACCAGTCCGTGCTTGATGGCGTAACGGACGAGGTCCGCGTTGTTGCCGACTTTGAGCTTCTTCAGGATCCGGATGCGGTAGGTACTGACCGTGTTCGGGCTCAGGGACAGTTCTTCGGCGATATGCGTGATCGACTTCCCGGACGCGAGCATCCACATCACACGGTACTCGCGGTCGGACAGCGACTCGTGGGGCAGCCCCTTCGATCCCTCTTCGAGTTCGAGCGCCAGCTTCTGCGCAAGCGACGCGCTGACGTACTTCTTGCCGCTGACGGCCTTCCTGATGGCGACCGTCAGCTCCTCCGACGCGGACTCCTTGCTGATGTAGCCCGCGGCGCCGGCGCGCAGCGCCGAGATCGCGATCGCCTCTTCCGGGTGCATGCTGAGGATGAGAACCGGGCGCTTGGGGTGGGATTTCTGGATCTTCTTCAGAATCTGCAGACCGTTCCCGCCGGGCATGGAGTAATCCAGGATCAGCACGTCCCAGTCGATATCGTGCACGGCTTGCAGCGTCTCGCCGAAGTTCGCGGCTTCGCCGACCACCCGCATGTCGGCTTCCGCAAGAAGTATCTGCTTCACGCCCTGCCGGACCACCGCGTGATCGTCCGCAATGATGATGTTGGTCACGCTGTATTCTCGCAGAGGTCATGTCCTGGCGTGGCCTGCACGTGCAGCGGTACCGAAAGCCTGACGCTGGTTCCCCTGCCATCGGCCCTTTCAATCGCGACCCTGCCTCCCAGGAGAAGCGCGCGCTCGCGCACGCCACGCAAGCCAAGCGCTTTCGGGCTGCGCAGGGCGGTCGGCGAAATACCCAGGCCATTGTCGAGCACGCTCAGCACGAGGCACCCGGCATCCAGTCGCAGCCGGATGTCCACCCTGGTGGCCCTGGCGTGTCGCGCAACGTTCGTCATGGCCTCCTGGACGATCCGCAATACGCCGGTCGCGCGTTCCTGATCCATGACAAACGGCACATCGGGCAGGTCAACCTTGCAGCGGATGCCCGTGCGGGCTTGAAACTCCCTCGCCTGCAATTTGATGGCGCCCATCAGGCCCTCCTCGTCCAGCACCTGTGGCCTGAGGTCCGAGGCGATCCTGCGAACGGATTGAATCGTGTCGTCGATGAGCCCGAACATCGATCTGATCTTCGCGGCGGGCTGCGTGAGGTCCCCGGGCAGTCGTTTCTCCAGCCACGACAGGTCCATCCTCAGGCCGGTCAAGGCCTGCCCCAGCTCGTCGTGAATCTCGCGCGCGATGCGGGTTCTCTCCTCTTCGCGGACAGACTGGATGTGCGCGGTCAATGCGCGCAGCTTCTGTGCGGAGTTCTGCAGCTCCTTCTCGATGGCCTTGCGCCCGGCGATTTCCCTGCCGAGCGCCGCATTGCTTCTGTACAGGTCGGCGAAAACGGAGATCTTGGCTCTTAGGATTTCCGGCACCACGGGCTTCAGCAGGTAGTCCGCGACCTCTTCTTCGTGGCCTCGAAAGCCGGGTGCCGTGTCCTCGTCGGTGCAGGTCAGAAACATGATCGGCGTGGAGCGGGAGCGCTCGCATTGCCGGATCAGCCTCGCGGTGGCGAGGCCATCCAGATCCGGCATCCGTTCGCTCAGGAATATGACGGCGTAATCCGACTCCCTCACGCGTTGCAAGGCTGCCGTTGCGCTTGCCTCGGTCACCAGGTCCAGGCCCTGGCTGGCGAGGACCTGCTCAAACGCCTGGAGCGTCGGGGGATCGTCCTCCACGACCAGGACGCTCGATTTCAGCGGTTTGGCCTCAATTCCCGAGCGCCTCGCTCCGGCGTCGGCACCCACTGTAACCACCTCTCCCACAACGGAAATCTTCTTTGCCCCGGGTTGCATGAAGTCGCCAGTCGTCAATCCGCGACACCTTAGTGGATTAATTACTCCTCTGTCAACGAATGTTATGTTATGGTGCGGCCTCTTAACTACAGCGCTGTAGTTCTACCGCTACATATAGAACCATAGTGATCTGTTTATGAACGCTTATTTGGAGGCCGTCTCATGTCCTCAAACATCGGTACACCACTGGCCCGGCTTGGCACGGATTCGTCCGTTCCACCGCGCTTCGCCGACGCGATTCGCCCAACGGCGATTGCGCTGCTCCTGGCCGCACTCTCCTTGACCGCCGCGTGCGGCAGTGGGGGCGAGGACGCAAGCGGGAGTGCGGGTGCAGGTGCGAGTACGGGCGCGGGCGCAGGCGGGGGTGCTGCTGCGTCATTCGGCGGGACGCCGGCGACTACCGCCGAAATTCCGTCCGGGGTCGCATTTTCCTGCGACTTTGCGAGCACATTTGCCGACTGCGGGTTTGGAGAACAGGCGAAAGTGGCAGGCCGCGCGACGATGGTGAATGTCGCCGGCGTGAATGCCGTTCACCTGCACACCGAACCTGGTGACAACAATGTCAACGGGAGTGGCGACCACGAACGCAACGATCTCTCCCTCAGTCAGGCGATGTCTGACGGCTACGAAGGCAAAGAGGGCTGGTGGGCACACTCGGTGCGGTTCCCCGATGACTACGTTGATCCGCCCATCAGCGTTGCGACCTGGAACTTCGGCCTCATCGCCGATTTCCACAACACCAACTCTGGTGGCGGGCAGGCCAATTTCCAGGTGCAAGCAATGCCCACCGATGCGATCTCTGCGGACCGTCCGACCGGGCTCAGCTTCAGTATGGCCTACGGCGACCAGACCAGTTTTGGCACAACGATCTATCCAATTGGCCCGGTCTTGAAAAACGTGTGGTACAACTTTGTCTACCACGTGAAGTGGTCTACGGGGAGCGATGGTTTCTTTGATGCGTGGGTCAACGGCGTGCAGAAGATGACTTACCGCGGGCCAACGCTGTATCCGGGCCAGGGTGTCTATTTCAAGCTCGCCAACTATCACACGGCGTTCGGACAACCCTCGTCTGTCATTCACGCACGTGCGATCCGCAGCAACACGCCGTTGGAAGTTACCGCAGGACTTTAGGCGAAGGCAAGTTCGCATACGCCGTGCCGGCTTCGCCGGCTGCGACGGCCGCCGCAGGCGGCGTGGTCCGAACGGACTAGGCGCGACGAGCCCGCGCGGCGCCGGCGCCGGGTAATCCGATTGGACCATGTTGCGGCAAGCGCCGCAGGCAGGACTTGCCTACTGCGGCGCGTAAGTTCACAGGCGTGGATTCGCGAAACCCGCTCAAACCCTTTCTGTACGTCGAGATCGTGGCCTCGCGCCTGGACCTGGAACCGGGCGCGGTCGATGCACTCGCCGGCTTGCTCCGGGACGATGAACGCCAGCGGGCATGCCGCTTTCGTTTCGCGCGCGATCGACGGCGCTACGTCGTCGCGCGCGGCCGCCTGCGCCAGCTGCTCGGGGCGCGCCTGGGTACGCACCCTCGATCGGTCGCACTGACCTGCGGGGCGCACGGCAAGCCCTGCCTCGCGCCGGGATCCGCCGCCATGGACTTGCGCTTCAACGTTTCGCATTCCGGGGACCTCGCGCTATTCGCCTTCTGCCGCGGCCGCGAGGTCGGCGTCGATGTCGAGGCGGTAGGGCCGATGCAAGACAACGACGCCGTCGCGCGACATTTCTTCTCGCGCAGCGAACTCCAGGCGTACCGGGCGCTTCCGCCGCGCGACCGGGATCTGGGATTCTTCACTTGCTGGACGCGCAAGGAGGCCTACCTCAAGGCGCTCGGCGGCGGCCTGCAATCTCCCCTG
>Ga0137435_1000578_pt1 | contig 11774 bp, 10 predicted proteins | sample EasRivERMGT100_2_FD_104904 | JGI IMG/M metagenome (GOLD analysis project Ga0137435, IMG submission 104904) | Soil microbial communities from meander-bound floodplain in the East River, Colorado, USA - East River MetaG ERMGT100_2 | ecosystem: Environmental > Terrestrial > Soil > Floodplain ... | reverse complement strand
GATCGTCACAGCACAGAGCGGAGAAGTCATCGCCGGACCCCAACGCCTTCCGGGTACCAATGCGGTGCTGTTCACCGCGGCGCCGCGCGATGCCAGCGGCGGTGCGGATCGATTCGAGAAGGGGCAGGTGGTGGTGCAGTCGCTCGACGACGACCGGCGCACCGTGGTCGTCGAAACGGGAAATGACGGGCGGTATCTGCTATCTGGACATCTGGTCTACGCGGTCGGGGGCGTCTTGTTTGCGGCGGCATTCGATCCGCGTGCGCCGACGGCCGTGACTGGCGTGCCGGTCATCGAAGGGGTTCGCGCGACCACGTCCGGTGGAGCGCACGTCAGTGTCTCGGAGACTGGGTCGCTGCTCTATGTGCCAGGTGCAGCGGCCGTCGCGTCGAGTCAACGCGACCTCGCGTTCCTCGATCTCAAAGGCGGCACGATTCCGTTGAAGCTGGCGCCGGCGCCGTACGAGCATCCGCGCCTGTCGCCAGACGGGACGCGCGTCGCGTTCAGCAGTGACACCGGAACGGTGGCGATCGTCTGGATTTACGATCTGTCGGGCACGACGGCGATGCGTCGTCTGACGCTCGTCGGCCGAAACCGCTTTCCCGTGTGGTCTCCCGACAGCCAACACGTCGCCTTCCAGTCGGATCGTGAGAGGGACCTCGGCATCTTCCGGCAGCGGGCCGATGGGACGGGCACGGCCGAACGGTTCACAAAGGCCGACCCAGGTACGTCTCACGTGCCTCAATCGTGGTCGCCCGACGGTCAATATCTGCTCTACGACACGGTAACGGACTCGCTCGTGAATCCTGGCGGGGGGCGCGGGCCACGATCGCTGATGATCCTCAGCGTTGCAGACAGGACATCGATGCCGTTCGGCGACGTCCGATCGGCCTTTGCGACCAGTGCGACCTTTTCGCCCGACGGGCAGTGGGTGGCCTATACCGTGAGCGCGCAGGCGACGGGTACACGTACGTATGTGCAGCCGTTTCCGGCCACAGGCACGCAGTATGAGATCGGCGTTGGCAGTTACCCAGTCTGGTCGTCCGATGGCACATCACTGTTTTCGTCGCCGGGCCCGGGCCAGTTCCGCTCGGTCAGCGTGACGACCAAACCGACATTTGCGACGGGCGATCCGGTCCCCGTGCAACGAGCGTCGCTCGCATCATCCACTCTCACGGGAGTGGGGAGCCGTGCGTACGACATCGGACGCAACGGAAAAGTCATCGGGCTGATCGAAACGGGCGTCGGCGCGAACACGCCGTCCTCTGCCTCGCAGATGCAGATCGTCTTGAACTGGTTCGAGGAACTGAAACAGCGTACGGCCGTGAAATGAATATCGGTGCGCGGCTGTCCGTCGCTCGCCAAGAAAACTGTCTGCCCGCACGCGATCCGGTACACGACGGCCACGCACCTTCTGAGCCCGGCGGGATATCAACACGATCCGCGCGTGGCTGGGCCACGTCTCGATCGACACGACCAACCTGAACGCCGAAGTGGATCTGGAGATGAAGGCCCAGGTGCTGGCCGCCTGCGGATCGTTTACGGCCGGCAGCGCTCCCACACACCGCTGACGCGACGACCCACCTCTGATGCCAGTTCCTCCGTAGCGTGTGAGGTCTTGCAGGCTATGCTAGGTAGCGGACCGTGAGGGCGGGCATCAACGACGGCCCGAGTGGAGACCAGAGTGAATGGCCATGTCCTCAACCTGTTTCCCAAAAGGTGCACGATGGCTGTCCTGATTCAACATACCAGTGTATTGGTGTTACTTGCGCTGGTGTCAGCCGCATTTCGCTCGACGGCTCCGCAGGGGAACACCACACGATCCTCCCCGACTACGCAAATCGTACTGCTCGGAACGGGGACGCCCGGCTGGGATCCCGATCGCTCAGGGCCAGCCACGGCCATCGTCGTCAACGGCACGCCCTATCTGATTGACTTCGGCCCCGGAGTGGTGCGGCGTGCGGGAGCTGCTTACCAGAAAGGCGTTAAAGCTCTCCTGCCGATCAATCTTCACGTGGTCTTCCTGACCCACCGGCACGTGGATCACACGGTCGGATACTCCGATCTAATTTTCAGCCCCCAGCAGGCTGGCGGCGGGAGAAAGCTGCCTTTGGAAGTGTACGGTCCGAAAGGGCTCAAGGACATGACCGAGCACATCCTGAAGGGTCACATACTGAATCCGGACGATACCCGGTTCAAGGTCAACGCCCACGAAATTACACCCGGCATCGTCTACAAGGACGGCAATGTGACGGTGAAGGCCTTTTCCGTCGCCCACGGCGACGACGTAGAGGCGTTCGGGTTCCGATTCGAAACACCCGACCGCACGATCGTGATTTCGGGAGACACGACGCCGACGCAAAGCGTGATCGACAATTGCCAGAGCTGTGACGTGCTGATCCACGAATCGTACAGCATGAAGACGTACAACGCGGTCTCCGCGGCTGCCCAGGCGAACCGCAGAAGGCTGCACACGTCCACGATCCAGTTAGCCGAGCTCGCAGGTAAAGCCAAACCGGGTTTGCTGATTCTGTACCATCGCTCGAATCTCGGGGGAGTGGTAGGGGAGGTCCTAAATCCGGAAGAAGCCTTTCTAGAAGAAATCCGAAGCGGGTACGCGGGCAAAGTCGTGGTCGGCCACGACCTAGATGTCTTCTGACGCTGCCGCCATAGTTGCCACGCCCGACGATCAGCAGGCTGAGTTCCGCACAGGATCGCGGTGGCCTTGGCCTGCGTCTGGCCCCGTGTGGTAATCACTCTCTGAAGCTGGATCAACAGCGTTCGCGTCACTACTCCTGCAAGACGGCGCGCCGAACACATACGCAAGTCGACAACTCGGGCACAAGGATGCGGCGATCACACTTAGTATGTACGCGCATTGGTTGCCTGATCCTTCGAAGGAAAAGCTGGTCAACTTGCTCGACGATACACATCTATCCGCATGGTGAGCCGGCCACCTTCGCTTCCGTGTTCGTGCAGAGCTTTGGTGCCCTCGGCGAAACCAACCGTAGCTCGCGCTAGGATTGCGCGCGCGAGCGGAGGCTGGGGGGCCGGTCAGGAATCGAACCAGCCATCGAAAGGGCAAGCACAGCCAGCCGATTACTCCTGTGTGGTCGCCAAGTGTTTACTGATCCGGCCACAGATCCGACGTGACTCACTTCAGCCATCGAACTGGCAGCGCCGCTGTGGCTACCAGAAACGCGGTACGTCTTGTGGCGATTGAGCTTGTGGGCTATTCCGAATAGGCTCGCCTCATCGTGTCAGTCGTCGTTTCATTGGTCCACTCCCTCCGGTTGTTGGTTCGTTCACGCGCGGCCTGCATCTGGAGATCCTCGCCCTTCGGCATCAGCTGGCGGTCGCGAATCGCTCTCGCCGCCCACGCCTTCGCTTGACGTCCGCCGATCGTGTGCTGTGGGTGTGGATGTCGCGCCGATGGCGCGGCTGGCGCTCGGCGCTCCATGTCGTCCAGCCGGCGACGGTGCTCGCATGGCATCGGCGCGGCTTTCGCTTGTTCTGGACGTGGAAGAGCCGACACCGCACCGGCCGCCCGGCCGTACCGCACGACGTCCGCGCGCTGATTCGCGAAATGTCCACCGCGAATCCCCTTTGGGGTGCGCCGCGGATTCACGGGGAACTTCTGAAGCTCGGGATCTCGGTGAGTCAGTCGACCGTCGCCACGTACATGCGACGGCATCCACGCCCACCGTCCCAAACGTGGCGGACCTTCCTCGCCAATCACGCGAGCCAGATCATGGCCGCTGACTTGTTCGTCGTGCCGACGGTCACGTTCCGGTTGCTGTTCGTACTCGTGATCCTCGCGCACGAGCGTCGACGGATCGTCCACGTGGCGGTCACCGAGCATCCCACTGCGGCCTGGACGGCACAGCAGCTCCGCAATGCCTTTTCGGAGAACGAGGCGCCGCGATATCTACTCCACGATCGCGATTCAGTCTTTGCAGAGGTGGCGATCACCATCGCCGGAATGAACATCCAGACGGTTCGAACAGCGCCGCGATCACCGTGGCAGAACGCGTACGCGGAACGCGTCATCGGCTCAATCCGACGCGAGTGCCTCGATCACGTGATCGTGATGAACGCAGCGGGGCTTCACCGAGTGCTCACGGAGTACGTCACACACTACCTGTGCTCGCGCACGCATCTCGCGCTCGGCAAGGACACGCCGATGACGAGGCCGATCCGGCCGCCGTCAGCCGGACGCATTGTCGCCATTCCAGAAGTCGGCGGCTTGCATCACCGCTACGACCGCGTCGCGGCATAACAACCAGTCGGCGCGCCCGTTAACGGACATCCTGCGCCAGCTCCACGTCCGCTGATACCTCTCCGTCTATCGCAGCAAGTTAAGCTCAGTGCCAGCGAACCCGAGCCGTCGTGAGCCGCGCGTCGCGAGGCCGGGCACGCGGGTTGTGGTTTTCCAAACCTCGGGCCACGCCCATGTACCGACTTCTCGATAGGCACAGGCGCTCTACCTGGTGTCCTGCGACGCTCGCGCGGACATCCGGGAGCTGTTCGACGCCGACGGACGCCTGCTGCCGATGCAGCAGTGGCCCGACTCGATCGCGGTCTCGGTCAAAGCGATTCATGCGGGACCGTCTGGGACGAGGATCGTCCTCAACGACAAGCTCGCGGCGCGGCGCATCATCCTCGAACAGACCGGCAAGCTGAAGAACCCGCTCAGCAGGGGTAGAACGCTCGCGCGTATCCTCACCGGCGACTTCGACTCTGAGGACGACGAGTAAACCGCTGAGACACCCCCCGATCAGATCGCGATCGTTGATGCGTGGGTCTCCTCGAAGAAAGCCACGCCCTACTCCATTTTTCCGCTCTGACGCGAGATCCACGCCTCGCTGACCGCCCCCAGATCCAGACTCCGTGAACGGTGTAACACAGCGCGTCTGAGCAGCCACACCCCGAATGCCAAGCCGGCACTAACCAGAGCGGCGCCCAACAACATCAATTCACCTCACTCGAATCGGACGACCACGTCCACTACCATGCGTTCACGTGGTGCCATGTTCCACAAGTGCTGGCACTGAGGGCAGAAAAACGTGTCGGCACTGATCCCCTCCTGTGTCAGCGTCGCGTTCGCCGACGCGCACCTTGGACACTCAACGAAGACCGGCGGCCGCCGAATGCTCATAGCGTGCATCCTCGTCGCACAATCAGATTAGGCGTTCCGTGTCTTGAATACAGGGAGCGGCGCACGAGTGACGCTGCCATTGCAGTTCCTCCGGCAAGATGCCTTGACGAGGAACCCGCACATCACGGATGGCTCAGGAAAGCAGGAAAAGTAGTCGCAGTCTATACCCTAGGACGATGCGCGTCGGCATTTATTCTGCCGGGGTTATTCCGCTGGGCCTGGCATCGCGGAGCGGCGTATTTTTGGGCTCGCTGCCGGGTTCGAGGCGTTGGTGCATGAATCGGAGCTGGCCCGCAACGACCCAGCCCGCACGCCCCGTCACCTCCCGATGGCGTACGACGCAGGCCTGCCACGCTGAGTCATCTGATTGAGGAGGTTGCATGCCAGGACGGCCTCAGTCCCCTGCCCTGCCGGACTGCGCGCGTGAAGGCTGTCCCCGATGATCGACTTGTACCGGAATCTCCACACGGGCCTGCCGATGGTAGCCAGACGTCTTCTTCCACCATCGCCGTCCGACCGCGTGCACCTTCCGAATCGTGCGATCGCGAGTGCTCGACCGCGGCTTCCCTTGCCGTCATGACCGGTGCACCACGAAGGCGATCGCGTCGTAGGCCGCGTCCCCCGTGACGCCGGCGATGCAGCCGTGGACTGTTTAAATTAGCTCGATGGCCGTCGTTGCGTCATCGACAGTGGTCTCGGTCAACGCGTGCGCGACGATGACACCCGAGCGGTCGACACCCAGATGGAGCTTCTTCCAGCCTCGTTTGCCGTGTCCTCCGTATTTCGCAGCAGCCCATTCCCATTCGCCTAGGATCGACACCCCGTGCTGTCGACGATGAGGTGCACGCCTGTCCCCGTCGGCACGCGATCAAGCTTGAGGTCGAGGTGCTGGCCGCGCCGGAAGAGCGTCGTGTGATCCGGGGCGGAAAGGTCCATGCCCATCATCCCGAAGAGCGAATGCAGGAGCCCCTCCGCCTGTCGGAGTGGCAAGTGGAAGAGGAGACGGAGCGTCAGTGCGGTTTCGATGGCGACGTCGGAATACTTTCGCTGCCCTCCCCGAGTGCCTGCGCCTGTGGGCGCCCAGCGACGAGGGCACGATCATAGGAGGGCCAGTTCGCGACGGGGTACTTGGTCTTGTACGTGGGATAGACTCTCGAACGCATCCCTTCAGTGTGGTCGCGGTGCACAGCGGATCGCGCGAATCCCAGTCTTTGGACCTCTCAGGCCTCAGGATTCATGCACCAACGCCGGCCTCCATGACCTCGGGTTCGGAACCAAATTGTTCACTTATTGTTCACTGTCCTGTGATCAGAACGGCCGCCATCTGTCTAGACTGACAGGTGCGTCGGCTTGCCACTTCTTCGGGATTCGCGTCTTGGCGGAATACTAGCGGACTACAGCCCGTACAAACGCGGGCCGTAAGATGGGGGGCTATGAAAGTCGGCGCTCCGCGGTCATTTGGCGCGCAACTCAAAGCGCTCCGCGAGGCGGCGGGATTCACGCAGGAAGAGCTCGCGACAATTACCGGTCTTTCGGTCCATGCCGTGAGCGCGCTAGAGCGTGGGGAACGCCGGCGGCCCCATGTCGAAACCATTCGTGCACTGTCCGCAGCTTTCGACCTGACGGGCGCGACCCGTGACGCGTTCCTTGAAAGCGCTCGCTCACCGACTCAGGCCACGGCGGTCGATGAACTGATCGGCGTCTCGCTACCCGTGCCGATGACGGCCCTTATCGGCCGCGATACGGACGTCCAGAGGCTGCGCCAGTGGCTCACCGATCCCACCGCACGCCTCATCACGCTCATCGGGCCAGGAGGAGTCGGGAAGACACGCCTGGCGCTAGAACTCGCGCGCGCGATCGCGGACGAGGGCGCAACCCGGGTGTTCTTCGTACCGTTGGTCGCCATTCGGGATCCTGTGTTCGTCGAGTCGGCGATCGCCGAGGCCTTCGGACTGGTGGACGTCACCGCGCGCGACTTGCCGAGTCGTGCCCGCGTTGCTTGCGAGAATCACCCCACTTTGTTGGTGCTCGACAATTTCGAGCAGGTATTGGACGCTGCGCCGGCGGTCGCGGATCTCCTGACATCGGTCCCATTCCTCCGACTGCTAGTCACCAGCCGCGCCTCGCTCCGTGTGCGCGGCGAGCGGGAGTACGTCGTCGGACCTCTCGAGTTGGATTCGGCCTCAGACGCGATGTCCCCTGCCGTTCTGGGGCGCGCTCCCGCAGTGCGCCTGTTCGTGGATCGGGTTCGAGACGTGCAACCCGACTTTCGCCTCACGGCCGTGAACGGCCCGACCGTGAAAGCAATTTGTCGACGGCTCGATGCACTGCCGCTCGCGCTCGAACTGGCGGCTCCGTGGATCAAAGTGCTGACCGTTGAGGATCTGCTTCGCCGACTCACGCATGATGCCCTGCCCTCGACGGTCGGCCGACGCGATCTCCCGCAACGCCAACAGACGATGAATGCGACGGTCGCCTGGAGCTATCAACTCCTTAGCCCGGACGAGCAGCGCGCCTTTCGCCGCTTCGGCGCGTTGCCGGGTCGTTTTTCGATCGACGCGGCCGCAGTGGTCCTTGCCGGTCGTGGGGCTTCATCGGCCTGGAGCGACCATGTGCTCAGGGTGGTGGCCGACCTGATCGACAAGAGCCTTCTTCTACGATCCGAGACCTCAGTGGCGGCTCGTCCGCTGTACGAGATGCTCGAAACGGTTCGGGCGTACGCGGCACTCCAGCTCACTGCGTCGGGCGAGCGCGACGACGCCCTGGAGGCGCTGGCGCGCTATTGCACCAGCGAAGGCTCCCTTGCGGCTGAGGGGCTGGTGGGACCTGCGCAGGCTGACTGGTTGGATCGCGTGCGTGATGATCTCGAGAATTACCGCGGCGCGCTGAGGTGGCTCATCGAGCGCGGGCGACCCGCCGAAGCGTCCATTATTGCCTGGGGGCTGAAGTACTTTTGGTTGATTCGGGGTTATGCCGCCGAAGGCCTCCAGTGGTGTCAAGAGATTCTGAACTTGCCGTCTCTTCCGCTCGCTGCCGAGTTGAGAGCACTTGAAGGAGCGTCTGTACTGTGGTACACGCAGGGCGAACTCGAGCGAGCACGTACCGGGCTCAACCGCGCCATCGCGCTGGCTCGCGCCGGCGACATGGATGCGGTCGTGTGGGCTGAAGATCTGTCCGCGCGCGTCGAACACGCGCTTGGCAATTTGGATGCGGCCGGCGAGTGGTTTATCCGCGCTGTTGAAGGGTTCCAGTCGCGGGCGATCGCGTGGGGCAGCGGGAATGCGCTGAGCGGGATGGCGTCGGTGGCTCTTGCGGCCGGCGACGCCGGCCAAGCGGAACGCCTGCTCGATCAGGCCATGCCAGTGCTTCGACAGGCCGGTCCGTGGTTTCTGACTTGGGCATTGAACGTTCGCGCCATCGTGGCGGTGCGGCGTGGGAACGCCGATGAGGCGATCGCGTTGGTGCGTGAGAGCCTGACATGCATCAGGGATCTCCAGGATAAGTACGCGTTCGCATACACGCTGATCCCTCTTGTCGCCGCCGCGGTACTCAAAGGCGACGACGCGTGGGCGGCGCGGATCTTGGGCGCGAGGGACGCCGTCAGCGAGCGCACAGGTGCCACCGTTGTCCTTAAATTGGTGCACGACCTCCAAGTACAGTCGGAACGGGAAGTTCGTGCTCGCCTTGGCCCGGATCGGTGGGCCGGTGCGTACGCCGCAGGGCGTCGGACCTCTTTCGATGCGCTGCTGAAAGATATCGACCACGTCTTGCGTGAAGGACAATGGACTCCGACAGTTGACGCGTAGATCGCATCGCGGTCGTGGATCACAAAGCGATGCGTGGCGTCACTCGTGATCGCGGCGCGGAATTGCTGAATGGTCCTGTTCGTGGTCGGATGAGCCGCCCGCCATAATCGGAATCGCAAAATCAGGCGGCAGGTCGACCGGCAGCCTGCTCCGGCGACATGTAGCCGACCGTTACCTCGGGCGTTGGTGCATGAATCGGAGCCAGCCCGTAAAGATCCCAACCCACAGGTCCGTCATCGCCCGACGGCGTACGACGCCGGCCTGCCACGCTGAGTCATCTGGTTAAGGATGTTGCATGCGAGGATGGCCTCAGTCCCCTGCCCCGCCGGGCTGCGCGCTCGAAGGGCATCTCCGATGATCGACTTGTACCGGAAGAATACCTTCTCCATGCGGGTGTCGGTGGCGAATTCACAATCGCTCTGTAAACACCCTAAAGGAACTTGCCTTGCGGCCGTGACTCCTCCCGAATCCGTTATCCGTATCGCTCAGAACATGGAGCACCCGATGGCGTTCGAGCACGCACGAAGTTTGAAGGTTGCCCGGGCACATCGGTCGAAGACGCATCACGCCGCCATCGGCGTCTGATACAGTCCGCGACAGTGCGGCTGCCATCGATACGAACTGACATGCGCGCGGGCACAGCCCACGACAACGCTTGGTTCTGGCGTGCGCCCGTCCAGCCCCGCATGCGTGCGATGGCCGTTATAGTAGTGTTGGAAATCGAGGAGCTTCATCTCCAGATCCGCGGCCGTCCAGAACAGCGTGCGGTCCAGACATTCGCGCCGAATGGTGCCAATCAGCCGTTCCACGAAGGGATGTAAGAGCGGCACGTACGGCACCGTCTTGATTTCCCTGACATCGAGTATGCGCAGATTCGCCTGCCATTGGTGAAACCGATATAGCGGATCATGATCCGCGCTGAGATATTTCGGCGAGGATTGGCCTCGGGTCGCTCGATTGAACATTCCGCACAACCCCACGCCATCCACGACGCTCAGATGCACGGCAAAGCCCACGATGCGACGTGTGCAGTGGTCCATCACGACCAGCACCCAGTGGGTGCGCAGGACGGCCGATTCGCATCGAAACAGGTCGAGACTCCACAGACTGTCCTTCGTGTGACCGAGGACGGTGAGCCAGGACGGCCCAGCCGAGTCTGGCGCCGGCCGGTACCGAATGGCGAGAATGCGCCGCACCACATACTTGGTGATGGGAATCGCGAAGGCCAAGGCGATCTGTTGAGCGATCCGGGGACAACCCCACGTCGGATTCCGCCGTTTCATGTCGACGACTGAGGCGATGATCTCCTGGTTGGGTCCCTTTGGGCCCGGCTTCGTCGGCACCTTGGACGAGAAGAGCCACTGATATTTCCGCCGTGTCAGCGCTCGATGAGGCACAAGAGCGTTGACGGTTTGAGGACGATCGCGCAACGGATCAGCCGACGAGGGCGCATGAGAAGCGCACACACGCCGGCGACCACCCGATCAGAGACGCGGAGATTGGGTGACCGTTTCCGGGAACGATTGAGAATCAGGAGTTGGTGTTTGACGAGCGCGGATTCGGCGACTACGGAGCGCGCGCCGCCGGGGCCGGCCAGTCGGGGGATCGTCGCTAGCAGATGCAGGAAAAGGACGACCAGGTCGCGCACCACACAATCCTAACCAGATCGCGACATCCGACGACAACGCTCACGAATTTAGCGATTCGCCATGGACACGACCTATCCAGCAATAGATCTGTCGGTTGCGCCTGCGTGCCCGGTGCCGCCGAGCGCGGAGTTCGCCTGTCCGACATCGCAACCCACCACCGGGCGCTGAGCGGAGTGGAATGCGGAAGAGACCACTATGCGCATTCCACCGATCGTGATCAGTCCGTCCACGCCATCGTGATCACGGGGACCACGGCATCGTGATCGGAGCGAAGCGACGCTGAGCTGCGGGATAGGTTATCCGGTGTTCGCCTCCAGTGATCGTGGCTCGAAGTACGGGTCGGTTGTCGTTCTCGATCTTTCTCCTTTCATCAGTCGATGACGGCGGTGGGCGCTGTCGGAATCGCGGAGCGATTTCCAAGGACCTGTGGGCGCGTCCGCGCATCCATGGGTCCGGGTGTGCCGAGCATGTTTGACCGCTTGGACGTGAAAGTCCTCTGCCCGGGTCTGGTGGAGACAAAGGGCTAGCGAGGCGCAAGGGCGATGACCGTGAGGCACCGTCTGAAAGAAGCGCGGAAGCAAAGCCGCGACCTGACGGACAGAAACCGAATATGAGGCATCTCTGGTCGGACGAGCAGGCCCGAATCTGCGAAGTCCCGCATCCATCAAGGCCAGGGCTGTAGATTCGGCAGGTGCCCGACCAGCGTGAGGCCGCATTGGAACGCCTCGCCGCCGAACGAATCGCCTGTGATGGCGCAGAGGTCGCTGGTCGCCGAGTCATCGACCCGCCTGGACAGGGCCGCACAGACTAGCTGAGTCGCTTTGACTTGGCGACTTCTCGCATCCCGGAATATTCGACGCCACACGGAGGTTAGGTGAGGGTGTAGACGCGTCTGCAATGTCGCAGCGCACGTAACAAGAAGGAACAGTATGAAGAACGACAACACCACCAATCGGTCGATATTTCGGCGCCTGCGGCGCGTCGCTGGCGTCACGGCTCTTGCCATGGCTTTCACGCTCGCGGTGTCGACAGTGACTCATGCGCAGACGGTCACGCCGCCAGTTGTACCCGCTGGTCTCGAGGTGCTGGAGCCAAACGAGGCGTTCCTCATCGGCCACAGCTTCGGTACGCAGAACTACGAGTGCCAGCCCGCGGCGTCTC
>Ga0137435_1000575_pt1 | contig 11801 bp, 9 predicted proteins | sample EasRivERMGT100_2_FD_104904 | JGI IMG/M metagenome (GOLD analysis project Ga0137435, IMG submission 104904) | Soil microbial communities from meander-bound floodplain in the East River, Colorado, USA - East River MetaG ERMGT100_2 | ecosystem: Environmental > Terrestrial > Soil > Floodplain ... | reverse complement strand
GGCGTCGCGACGCGCGCCGACCAGCTCGATGTGGAGGTCGCCGTCGGGGGCGCGCAGCAGCCACTGCACGTAGCCCTCGAGCGAGACGCCGCGGGCCTCGATCGCCGAGTACTCGGCGACGGTCTGGCCGTGGGGCAGCGCCGTGAAGGAGGCGAAGTCGACGGCCTCGACCGCCCGCGGCGGGTCGAGCCGGTCCTTCATCTCGCGCAGGTGGCGGGCCTCGAGCGGGACGAACGGGCCCTTGCCGAGCAGATGGAGGTACCCGGCCAGCGCGACCACGCCGAGCGCCAGCGCCAGGCCGGCCGCGAGCCGCAGGATCACAGCAGGCGCGTCCGCTTCTCGAGATAGGACAGCAGTGCCCGGTCGAACGGCGTGCGGGTGTCGAGCCGCACGTAGTCGATCAGATTCTCGCGGCAGGCGCGGGCGTAGTGCGTGCTCCACGCCTCGAGCCGCGCGCGGTACTGGCGCGCGATCTCCCACGGCTCGGTCGTGAGCCGGTCGCCGCTCTCCATGTCGACGAAGGTGGCGGTGTCGGCGTAGGGGAAGTCGACCTCGTCCGGGTCGAGCACGTGGAACACGACGACCTCGTGGTGGCGGTGGCGGAAGTGCTGCAGCCCGAGCAGCACCTCGGCGGGGTCGTCCATCAGGTCGGAGCAGAGGATCACCAGGCCGCGGCGCTTGACGCGCTCGGCCAGCTCGTGGAGCGCGGGGCCGAGCTTGGTGCGGCCCTGCGGCGGCAGCTCGCCGAGCGCGCGCAGCACGACGTCGAGGTGCGAGCGCACGGCGCGCGCCGGCACGTAGCGCAGCGGCTTGTCCGCGAACAGCAGCACGCCGACGGCGTCCTGCTGCTGCAGCATCAGGTAGGCGAGCGCCGCGCACAGCGACTGGCTGTACTCGAGCTTGCTCATCGCCGCCCGTGGCGAGCGGAAGCCCATCGAGGCCGAGAGGTCGAGCAACAGGTGGCAGCGGAGGTTGGTCTCCTCCGTGTACTGCTTGACCAGCAGGCGGTCGCTGCGCGCCCACACCTTCCAGTCGAGGTTCTTGAGCGGGTCGCCCGGCATGTAGGGACGGTGCTCCGCGAACTCGACGCTGAAGCCGTGGAACGGGCTGCGGTGCATGCCGGCGATGAAGCCCTCGACCACCAGCCGCGCGCGCACGTCGAGGGACGCGAGCCGCGCGACGATCGCGGGGTCGAGCATCTCGCGCGCGCCGCGCGCGGGCGCGGCGGGGCCGGCGTGCGGCGCGCCGCTCATGCCGCCGCGCTCCTGCGGCCCTTCCACACCCAGTACACCGGGAAGCCGATGGCGGCGACGATGACGCCGGCCGCGGCGCGCCAGCCGCTGGCGGTGAGGTCGCTGGCGATCAGGCCGACGGTGACCAGGATGAAGATCCAGGCGGTGAGCGGGTAGAGCGGGGTGCGATAGCTGACATGGCGCTCCTCGCGGCCCTCGCGCTCGCGCCGGCGGTGGATGAACAGCGCCGCGATCGACATGCCGTAGAACAGCCACGAGGTGGTGACGAACCAGCCCGAGACGTCCTCGAAGCCGCCGGCGACGGCGAGCCACACGCAGGCCAGCACGGCCTGGACCACCAGGGCCAGGACCGGCGTGTTGCGACGCGGGTCGAGCCGCGCGAGCGGGCGCCACAGCAGCCCGTCGGCGGCCATCGCCTGGGTCACGCGCGGGCCGGTCAGCACCGCGCCGTTGACGGTGCCGAAGGTCGAGATCGCGACCAGCACGGCCAGCGCCTGGCGGCCCCATTCGCCGAGCAGGCGGCCGATGGTCTCCGAGCCCACCGCCGGGTAGCGCGCGACGTCGTCCGCCGACAGCACGCGATAGTAGGCGAGGTTGGTGATCACGTAGATCACGATCACCAGGACCGTGCCCCAGACGATCGCGATCGGCAGGTTGCGCGTGGGGTTGGCGACCTCGCCGCCGACGTAGGTGACGTCGGTCCAGCCGTCGTAGGCGAAGAGCACCGGGATCATTGCCGCGATGAAGCCGATGATCAGCGGCGAGCTCGAGCCGGCCGCCGCCGGCGCGCCCTCGGGGATCGGGCCGGGCGCGTGGGTCGCGGTCAGGGTGAAGGCCGCGCCGCACAGCACCATGATGCCGATCACCTTGAGCGTGGTGAACAGGGACGCGGTGCCGGCGCCCTCCTTCACCCCCAGGATGTTGATGCCGGTCAGGGCGAGGATTGCCGCGCACCCGACCGGGAGCTGGGTCCCGGCCGGCAGCCGGAGGGCCTCGCAGAAGTAGAGCGCGAACACGCTGGCGATCGCCGCGATCACCGTCGGCTTGATCACCCACAGGTTGGCCCAGCCGAACACGAAACCCCAGGCGTTGCCGAACGACTCGCGGATGAAGACGTAGAGCCCGCCGGTGCGCGGGTGGGCCACCGCCAGCTCGGCCAGCACCAGCGAGCCGCACAGCGACAGCACGCCGCCGAGGACCCACGCCAGCAGCGGCAGCACCACGCCCGGAACCTCCTGGGCCACCGAGTGCGGCGAGCGGAAGATGCCGGAGCCGACGATGTTGCCGACGGTGATCGCGGTCGCGGCGTAGAGGCCGATCTGGCGGTGGAGCTCGACCTCGGTCCGGGGGGCGACGGTTGCGGCCATCGGGAAACCCTCCACGAGTCGAAGGGCGCCGGGCCCGCGTCGGCGCGCGGAGTCGGCGCGGGTGTGCGGCGGCCCGCTCAGTCGGTGGAAACGCCCTGGAGCAGGTCCTGGACGATGCGCTCGGGCTTCACGCCCTCCGCCTCGGCGGCGAAGTTGGTCACGATGCGGTGCCGGAGGACGGCGGGCGCCACGGCCTGCACGTCCTCGATGCCCGGCGCGTAGCGCCCGAGCAGAACGGCGCGGGTCTTGGCGCCGAGCACCAGGAACTGGGAGGCGCGCGGGCCGGCGCCCCACGACACCCACTTGCGCACGAACTCCGGCGCCCCCTCGCGGCCGCGGGTCGCGCGCGCCAGCCGCACCGCGTAGCGGACGACGTGGTCGGCGACCGGCACGCGCCGGATCAGGCGCTGCAGCTCGAGGATGTCGGCCCCGCCCAGCACGCGATCGAGCCGCGCCTCGTAGGACGAGGTCGTGGTGGCGACGATCTTCTCCTCCTCCTCGGCGCCCGGATAGTCGACGTAGACGTTGAACATGAAGCGGTCGAGCTGGGCCTCGGGCAGCGGGTAGGTGCCCTCGAGCTCGATCGGGTTCTGGGTCGCGAGCACGAAGAACGGCAGCGCCAGGTCGAAGGTCTGGCCGCCGGCCGTGACCTGCTTCTCCTGCATCGCCTGGAGCAGCGCGGCCTGGGTCTTGGGCGGGGTGCGGTTGATCTCGTCGGCGAGCACGATGTTGGCGAACACCGGCCCGCGGATGAAGCGGATCGCCCGCTTGCCGGTGGTCGAGTCCTCCTCGATCACGTCGGTGCCGGTGATGTCGCTCGGCATCAGGTCGGGCGTGAACTGGATCCGGTTGAACTTGAGGTCCAGCACGCGCGCCAGGCTCGAGATCAGCAGGGTCTTGGCCAGTCCGGGCACGCCGACCAGCAGGACGTGGCCGTTGGCGAACAGGGCGGTGAGCAACTGATCGACCACCGCGTCCTGCCCGATGATGATCTTGCGCAGCTCGCCGAGGATGCGCTCGCGCGCCTGCCGGAGGGTCTCGACGGCCTTGAGGTCGGAAGTGCCGATGTCGGTGGTCACGGGGCCTCGTGCGAGGGTCGGAACGGCGATGGCAGCCTGCGAGCGGCGCGCGGAAGGCGCGAGCCTAGCACGCGTCTCGCGCAAGCGGCAACGGCGGCGCCGGACGTAAGTGCCTAGTCCGGCACGATTAACAACGCCGTGATGGGGACGAGCCGGGCGTGCGGAGGGGTCGGACGCGGCGACTCGCGGGCACGAGCGCGACGCGACGCGACTGCGGGCATCGACAGAGACGCCCGCGTGCCGAGACGGGCGGCCGCCCACCCACGTCCGGAGGTCTTGCCCATGAACACCCTCTCCCGGTTCGCCCGCGCCGCGCTCGCCTCGTCCGTCCTCATCGCCGGACTGCTGGCGCTCGGCTGCGCGCGCCAGGACACCAGCGCCACGACCAGCCAGCAGACCAGCACGACACCCGAACCGACCCCCATGGGCGGCATGGCCGACCTCTCGGACGCCAACATCGCGGCGATCGTCGTGGCGTACAACGACGAGGAGATCGCCCACGCCCAGCTCGCCAAGGAGAAGGCGACGGGGGCCGAGGTCAAGCAGTTCGCCGCGACCATGATCACGGACCACTCGGCGGTCAACAAGAAGGCGATGACGCTTGCGACCAGGCTCAACCTCACGCCGGAGCAGGACGACGCCAGCCGCAAGCTGGCCGCCGACGGCAGCGCCTTCCGCCAGGGGCTCACCAGCCAGAGCGGCGCCGACTTCGACCGCAGCTACATCGCCAACGAGGTGGCGCTGCACGACCAGGTCCTCAACCTGATCGACTCCACGCTGATCCCCTCGGCCGACAACGCCGAGCTGAAGACGCTGCTCGAGGAGACGCGCCCGGCGGTCCAGGCCCACCTGCAGCACGCGCGTCAGATCCAGGAACAGCTCGCGAGCAGCACCAGCCATTGAGCCGGTGGCGCGCGTCGGCGCGCGGGTGGTGGACGCGCGCCGGCGGCGCGAGCTGGCGCCGCGTGTTCGAGGAGCGCGGCGTCCACGCCTACGCGTGCCGGCTCCATCCGGTGATGAGGGCGAGCGTCGAGGTGCGCTAGGGCCGCGCTCACGGCAGGCGGACGATGCGCACCGCGGCGCCGCCCGGGCCGCCGAGCCGCGCGAGGTAGAGCCCGGCCGGCACCATCCGGCCGCCGGCGTCGCAGCCGTCCCATGCGTAGGGCCGCTCCGGCGCCACCGCGGCCGCGCGCACCCGGCGCCCGGTGACGTCGAAGATCTCGAGCAGGCCTTCGCGGTCGCCCTCGAGCCGCACTGCGCCGCGGAACGGGTTGGGCCGCGCGGACAGCCGCAGCGCCGCGGCGTCGCCGCGCCGTGCCCGCGGGCCGATCAGCGTGTAGGCGATCCGCGCGCTCTCCGGCGGCGCCGGCCGCCACGCGCCCGAGGCCTCGCGATAGAGCCAGCCCGACAGCTCGATCGTGCGCGGGCCGACGGCCGCCGCCGTGGCCCACGCGGCGAGCCACGGCAGGCGGAAGCCGCCGCGGGCGGTCGTGGTCCCGACGACGCGCGGCCAGGCCCGCACCGGTCCCGCGAACGAGTCGGGCACGGTCACGACCGCGACCGCCTCGAACGCCTCGGCCGCGACCCGCACGCCGTCCTCGGCGATCGTCAGCGTGTCGGCGCCGGCCGCGCGCAGCCGGGTGACGCCCGCCACGCCATGCGCGATCGCGAGCGCCGGCGCCACCGCCGCGAGCGCAGCCGCCGCGTCGAGCCGCCCCCAGCCGGTGGTCGAGTCGGGGCCCGAACCCAGAACGTGCGCGCTCTCGCGCAGCAGACGCTGGAAGTCGCCGGCGTCCAGCTCGGGCCGCGTGGCGGCCAGCAGGCCGACCGCGCCGGTCGCGAACGGCGCGGCGAACGACGTCCCCGACACCGGCCCGTAGCCGTCGCCGGCGAGCCCGAGCGCGTTGGGATAGGTCGTGCGCGTGGTCCAGATCCCGACCCCCGGCGCCAGCAGGTCGAGCCCCGGTCCGTGCGACGAGAACGCGGCGCGGCGGTCGAACGGATCGCTGGCGCCGACCTGGAGGCCGAGGCCGTCGGCGGCGTAGGCCGCGGGGTACTGCGCGCGCGTCCCGTCGACCGCTCCGCGATTGCCGGCGGCGGCCACGGTCACGCAGCCGAGCGCCATCGCGTCGCGCATCGCCAGCCGCTCGAGCCGGCTCGGCCCCTCGCCCGCGAACGACACGTTGACCGCGCGCGCCCCGGCGCGGGCCGCGTGCAGGATCGCGCGCGCCAGGTCGAAGGAGGTCGCCTGCGCCGAGCGCCCGGTGACGACCTTGAGCGACAGCAGGCGGCAGCCGGCGTTGGCGCCGCCGTCGCCGCCGCACAGGCCCGCGACCCCCAGCGACTCGGCATGGGCGCCGTCGCCGGTGCGCGCGCCGAATACGCCCGCGACCGCGGTGCCGTGGCCGATCGAGTCCCACGGCGCGGCCCCGTCGCCCGCGACGTCGAGGGCGGTCAGCCGCGCGCGCCCGTCGGACAGCGCGCCGCCGAGCTCGGGATGGCCGGGGTCGACGCCGGTGTCGGCCAGCGCGAGCAGCACGTCGTTCGAGCCGGTGGCGAGGCGCCAGGCGTCGAGCGCGCGCACGTCGGCGCCGGCGAGGCCGCCGAGAGCGCCGGCCGGGCCGAGGTTGCGGAGCCCCCACTGGCGGCCGTCGACAAACATCGGATCGTCCGGGAACGGCGCACCGGCCGGCTCGCGCCGGCGGTTGGGCTCGACCCACGCGACCGCGTCGTCCGCCGCGAGCGCGGCGCATGCGGCGGCGGCCGCGGCGGAGTCGGCGGCCTCGAGCAGCCACACGCGGTCGGGATCGAGCGCGAGGTGCACGGCGTCGGGCGCCGGCGGCAGGCCGTCGCCGAGACGGCGCACGGCGAGGAGCCCCGGCGCGGCGGGGACGGCGGACGCGGCGCGCGTGGCGGCGAGCTGGACGACGAGCTGGCGCTCGGGCGCGGCGGGCGGAATGGAGGTGGCGAGGGCGCAGGCGAACAGCAGTTCGAGCCGCATGGCGGGACCGCGGGAGGCGGGTGCGGCGGGGGCGATCGGTGCCGGGAGGCACCGGGCACGCTAACAGATCAGCGGCCGAAGACGGTCGGGAAATCCGCTCGGGCCACGCTCGAGATCCGCAGTTCGTCGATCGTGCCCTGGAAGGCGTAGTACGGATTGCGGTCGGCGCCCGGATCGAGCGTGAGACTGCCGCCGAAGCTGCTGAGGCGCCGGCTGTCGAAGTAGTTGCCGATCAGGACCGGCGCGAGCGTGCCGCGGATCCGCCCCCGGCTCGCGTACTGCGAGTCGAGGCGCCCGTCGATCCACAGCTTGACCAGCTCGCCGTCGAAAGTGGCGGCGACGTGGGTCCAGCGCGCGAGCTCGAGCGGCTCGCTCGACAGGAACGACTGCGGCAGGTTGGCGTCGAGCGGCTGGAACACGAACAGCAGGTGCCCGCTGCGGCGCGGCGGCACCAGGTCGAGGTGGTAGCCGGGGCTCGGCAGCTGCGCCAGCGGCGGCAGCTGGCGCTCGCCGGTGATCGAGAACAGCCAGGTCTTCGTCTGCGCCTCCTCGGTCCAGCGCGCGATGATCGGCGTGTCCTCGTACTGGCCGAACGCGGTCACGTAGACCCAGGCCTCGACCGAGAACGCGGTTCCCGGCTGCAGCGAGGGGTCGTAGGGCACGAAGATGAAGGAGTCGGCCTCGCGCTGGAACTCGCGGGCGCCGGCGTAGCGGCCGAAAATCGGGCGGGTGGCGCGGCCCGCGATGCCGTTCAGGTGAAACGGACCGGCGTCGCCGATGTGATCGTCGGCCGGCTCGTCGAGGTGCCAGAGCGCGACCGTGGCCGAGTCGGGGGCCACCGCCCCGGAGGGGACGCGTCCGGCGCCGGGGGCATGCATGCAGCCCGCCGCCAGCAGCGTCAGCGCCAGCGCCGTCGCGCGGGTCACGACCGCCGCATGCGGGCCAGCGCCGCGGCCGCCTCGGCCGCCGCCGCGTCGTCGCCCACTGCCTTGAAGACGTCGATCATGCGCTCGAGGGTAGCAGGATCCTGGGCCGCGCCGATCACCGGCCGCCACAGCCGCGCCGCCTCGACCACCCGCCGCGCCATGAGATTCGCCCAGCCGAGGCCGATGCGGGCGCGGGTGTTCCCGGGCGCCAGCGTGGCGACGCGCGAGAAGGCCGATTCCGCGCCGGAGGCGTCCTCGCGCAGCAGATCGACCTCGCCGAGCAGCAACAACCCCGGCAGGTCGCGCGGCCGGAGTCGGGTCAGCAGCTCGAGCCGGCTCCGCGCCGACTCGAGGTCGCCGCGCGACGCCTCGACGTAGGCCGCGTTGTAGAGCGCCCCGACGTGGTGCGGGTTGATGCGGAGCAGGCCGCGCGCGCGATGGAGCTGCAGCGACGCCGGGTCGCGGAGCCAGGCCGGATCGCGCCCGAACTCCGGCCCGATCTCGTAGAGCACGGCGGGCCGCCCGGCCGACGCGTAGCGCACAGTGAGCCCGGGCACGACCGCCGCGGTGTCGAGCAGGTAGTCGAAGCGCGGGCGCATCTCGGCCTCGGGCCAGGAGAAGTAGAGCCAGCGCGCCCCCGCGCGCCGCGCGTCGTCGGCCAGGCCGGCCAGCGAGTCGGCGAACGGGAACGGCGCCGGTCGGACGCCGGCGTGGAAGGCGAGATGCGGCTTGCGCGCCACGACGATATCGCCGGGGCGGGCCTCGGCGCGCAGCGTCTTCGCGACCTCGAGCACCTCGACCGGGAGCTGGTCGAGCGCGCGCGCCAGGTGGGCGCGGGTGAGCGGGATCGTGAGCGCGATCGGCACCGCGATCAGCAGCGGCTTCAGCCACACCCGCCCGACCGGGAGCGCGAGCTTGGGTGAGGCGAAGGCGGCGGCGGCGAGCGCGGCGTAGGCCGGCAGCAGCGGCAGCGAGTAGCGCTCGGAGTAGAACGCCGGCACCAGCGACAGGAACAGCAGGGAGGCCCAGGCCAGGATCGGCCAGGTCCGGCGCAGCGCGCCGTCGATCGCCGCGAAGCCGAGGCCGATCGCGACGCAGGCCGCGAAGGGCCGGCCGAGCAGGTCGGTGAAGTCGTGGCGGAGATGGTCGACGACGTTGAACGCCTCGCGCCGCAGCACGGCCCCGGGGTCGCGGCGCACGACGTCCCACAGCCCATGGAACTCGGGCTGCATCGTGCGCTGGTAGTCGTCCCAGGCGATGCCGCGCGAGCGCGCGAAGACGTCGTAGGCGATGTTGTGGTGGAGCTGCGAGGCGAAGCGGCCGCCGTGGGCCAGCGACCACGCCACCCACGGCGCGAGGGGCAGGACGAAGCCGGCCGCGAAGAGCAGGGCCGCGCGGCGGCGGTCGTCGTGGCGCGAGCCGCCGGCCAGGATCGCGAGCAGGCCCGCCGGCAGCAGCGTGCCGGCGTTGTAGCGGGTGAGGAACGCCAGCCCGGCCACCAGCCCGGCCGCCAGTGCGGCGCGGCCCCCGGCCGGCACCAGCAGCAGGAACAGCGCGGCGGCCTGGAGCCCGAAGGCCAGCCCGTCGGTGGTCGCCGAGTAGCCGTAGCGGATGCAGGTCGCGTTCACCGCCATGAACAGCACGGCGCCGAGCGCCAGCCGCGGGTCGACCCGGCGCGCCAGCAGCCGGTGCCAGAGCAGCAGCCCCACGGTCATCGCCAGCACCGAGAGCAGCTCGGCGGCGAGCAGCAGGTCGGGCACGACCGCGCCGACCAGGGCCAGCGCGACCTCGTAACCCGGCCCGACCACGCCGTAGCGCGAGGGGTCGATCACGCCGCGCTGGATGGCGCGGGCGCCCTCCGCGTAGGCGCCGTAGAAGTCGGTCTCGGTGAAGTAGTCGCCGATCCGGTGCGGGCCGAGCGCGAGGATCAGGAGCAGCGTGGCGTAGAGCCCGACGACCGCGAACGCGGCCCAGGTCAGCGCGCGCGTGGCGTCCGCCGTGGGCGTGCGGTCGCCGTGGAGCGTGAACGCGATCGAGTCCGCTCCGGCCCTCCGCGCGGGGCGCGCCGGCGCGTGCGGGGCGCGCGGGGCGCGGCGTGGGCTGGACATGGCGCACGAGTCTAGCGCAGCCGCGGCGGACCCGTCTGCCGCGCGGGGCAAAGCGAAACGCCGGGCGCTCCAGGCGCCCGGCGTTCGCGTTTCAGCCCCCGACGGTGATGACGGTGATTACTGACCGCTCGGGAGGTAGAAGGCCAGGCCCACCCGGCCCATGAAACCGGAGTAGTCCATCTTCTCGCCGCCCGAGTCATCGATCTCGATGTCGGCGAAGCGGTAGCCCGCGCCGGCGGTGATCCCGAAGCCGGGGCTCACGGTCCACTCGCCCATGCCGAGCACGTGGAAGCCTACGCCGCTGCCGTCCGCGTCGGTGGATCCGATCGGAGACTCGATGCTACCCGCGAGCGTGTAGTAGCCCAGGCCGGCGCCGATGCCGTACTTGGCGTTGCTGGTCGACGGGAAGAAGTAGCCACCCGTCAGCTGGTAGGAGTTGGCGTCCGCATTGAGCGTCACGCCGCTGTCATCGGTCTCGAGGAAGAGCGGCTCCCAGTGCGCCGCGAGCATGAACTGGGGCGAAGCCCACATGCGAAGACCGAGCCCGCCGGTCATACCGCTGCCGAACTTGTCGAAGTCGCCGCCGGCGGCGTTGAGGGCGTCGATGTCGTCATTGACGTCTTCCATCGAATACGTGTTGTAGGCACCGAAGACCTCGCCCCCGAACGTGGCGGCCGAGACGGCATAGGGAAACGCGGCCGTTGCGGCGACGGCACACATCACGAGGAACATCCGGACATCACGCATCAGTTTCCTCCTTGGTCATGGTCGGGGGGCCATCCTGCATCGATGTCCCCCGCGCCTACCCGTTTCGCATCGTAGCCGCGTCGCGGTGGCGCACTGCCCGGGCGAGCACTCCACCCGCACCGGGGAGCGAGATAGCACCATCCCGGCCCGGAAGGCAAACGAATCGGCGCCGCACCCGGGGGGCGCGGCGCCGAGATCGTTGCAGCGACTTCAGTTGCCGGACGGGATGTAGAACGCCAGACCGAGCCGGGCCATGAAGCCCGAGTAGTCGACGGAGGCCCCACCGGCGTTGTCGACTTCGACGTCGGCGAACCGGTAGCCCGCACCCGCGGTGACCGCGAAGCCACGGCTCACCGTCCACTCGCTCATGCCGAGCACGTGGAAGCCGAGACCGCTGCCCTCACCGGTGTCCTCGGCGAGGCTGTAGTAGCCGAGTCCGGCGGCGATGCCGTAGCGGGCGGTGGTCGCCGACGGGAAGAAATAGCCGCCGGTGATCTGGAAGCTGTTCGCATCCGCGGTCAGCTCCGGCCCACCCTGGCCATCCTCGGCCGTGACGAAGAGCGGCTCCCACACCCCCGAGATCATCAGATTCTCGGTCGCCCACATGCGGATTCCGAGGCCGCCGGTCATGCCGTTGCCGACCTCGTTGTAGTCCGCGCCGAGGGAGTTGGCGACGTCGATGACGTCGTTGACGTCTCCCATGGAGTAGGTGTTGAACGCTCCGAAGACCTCTCCCCCGAACGACGGGGCTGCGGACGCCTGCATGGGGTTGACCGCCAGCGCGGCGGCGGCGAGCACTGCCATGAACAGGGTGCTGCGCATCGACTCCTCCTTCGTCCGAGTACCGGGCGAGCCCCACAGTGGGTCTCGTCCCTTGCGGCCGCGGCGGCATGACCCGTGCGGTCGGCCGGCGAGCCAGCCTCGCGTGTTATCGTCGCCTCGTTCCCGGAACCTGAGGGGTCTGCCCCTCCCCGGGCCGCCGATCGGGCAAGCCGAAGCCGGACCAGGGGTTGTTGGAGGGGGAGAAAATTACGAACGGCGGCGAGGCTTTTGGGCCTCACCGCCGTCGGCTGGACAGCGGGCAGGGAGATCCGCTGTCAGCGGGCGCGATTCCGGCGGATCGCAGCGCCGAGAGCCAGCAGGCCCAGGGACGCCATGGCCATCGTGCCGGGCTCCGGCACGGGCTGGGAGGGATCGCTACCGCCGGGCGCGTCGTACGAAGGATCCACGCGGTCGTAGGTACGGCGATTGAGCTGGAGCGGGAGGCCGGGGTCAGCGCCCTGGCTGCGAACTTCACCCTTCTGCTGACTGGAGGCCGTG
>Ga0137435_1000573_pt1 | contig 11810 bp, 8 predicted proteins | sample EasRivERMGT100_2_FD_104904 | JGI IMG/M metagenome (GOLD analysis project Ga0137435, IMG submission 104904) | Soil microbial communities from meander-bound floodplain in the East River, Colorado, USA - East River MetaG ERMGT100_2 | ecosystem: Environmental > Terrestrial > Soil > Floodplain ... | reverse complement strand
GACCGGGCGTGGACGACGCGCTCGCGCTCGCGATGCTCAACGCGATCGTCACGGAAAACCTGCACGACCGGGCGTTCGTAGCGCGCTGGACGCACGGCTTCGATCAGCTCGTCGCGCACCTGCGCCCGTATACGCCTGAGTGGGCGGCGCCGATCACCTGGGTGCCGGCCGAGAAGATCCGTGCCGCGGCGCGGCTCTACGCCGCGACCCGGCCCTCGATGCTCGAATGGGGCTGCGCCATCGAGCACACGCCCAAGTGCATCCAGACGGTGCGCGCGATCTCGATGCTGCCGGCGCTTACCGGCAACATCGACGTGCCCGGTGGCTGGGTGTTCGGCATGAAGGGCCTGGGGCGCTTCCCGAGCCTGATCGAGCACCTGTCTCCAGAAGCAAGCGCGAAACGTCTGGGCGCGGACAAGTTCAAGCTGCTCGGCGGCGAGGGCGCCGATCTTCCGGCCGCGCACATCCCGACCTTGCTGCAGGCGATGCGCGAGGGCAAGCCCTATCCCGTGAAAGCTTTCCTCGTGTTCGGCAACAACACGCTCACCACCTACGCCAACACGAAGCTGGTGTACGAGTCGCTCATGAAACTCGACTTCATGGTGTGCGCGGACCTGTTCATGACACCGACCGCCGAGCTCGCCGATATCGTCCTGCCCGCGGCGGCCTGGCCCGAGCTCGACCAGCTTGCCGGACTGCCGACGGTCGCCGCAAACGTCGTGCTCGCGCAGCAGAAGGTCGTACAGGTGGGGGAATGCAAGCCGGACGAGGAGATCTTCGTCGCGCTCGCGCGCCGCATGAAGCTCGGCCTGTGCGAGGAGCCGGTGAAGGAGGTCCTGAACCAGCAGCTCAAGGCCGGCGGCGTGGGCATGAGCTTCGAGGAGTTGACGCAGCGCGGCTACCATCAAATGCCTTTCAAGTACCGCAAGTACGAGGAGCGCGGCTTCAAGACGCCGACCGGCAAGATCGAGCTCTACTCGACCCGCTTCGAGGCAATGGGCTACGCGCCGCTGCCGCATTATGAAGAGCCGCCCGAGAGCCCGATCTCCGCGCCCGAGGTGGCGCGCGAGTTCCCTCTGGTGCTCACCACCGGCGCGCGCATACCGTACTTCTTCAACTCGGAGCACCGCCAGCTGCCGAACCTGCGCAAGGCTTACCGCGAGCCGCGCGCCGAGATCCACCCCGAGACCGCCGCACGCCACGGCATCGCGGAGAACGAATGGATGTGGATAGCGACGCGCCGCGGGCGCATCCGCCAGAAGGCGAAATACGCCCCGGGCAGCGACCCGCGCGTCATCCACGCCGAGCACGGCTGGTGGTTTCCGGAAGAGGGCGCGCCCGAGTACGGCGTGTGGCGCTCGAACGTCAACGTGCTCACCGACAACACGCCGCCGTACGACCCGCAGATGGGGACGTATCAGTTGCGGGGGATGCTTTGCCGGGTGGAGAAAGACGGGAGCTGACGCATCTCGAGGTCTCGATCACACCCGATAAGGTGTGGACGACTCTGAGGCAGCCGCCTCAAAGGTAATTCCTTCAGTCCCTCTTGGTTCAGCCGGGAGGATTCCTCCTCGGCGGTCAGGATGTCCCCTGCCTTCTGCTTTAGTAGGGTTTACCTGACGTCGTTAGTAGGGTTTACCTGACTTACCGGGCAGGTCGATGGGACCACAATGTGTGACGCTGCGCCGCGGCTGCGTGGCGCATGGGAGCAACGGGGTTCACCTACGCAGGAGGTCGCTCATGGCAGAGAGAGGGCATAGCAGCCCACAGCAAGGCCGCGCCCTTGCTTCCAGTCGCGGTGTCACCGGCGCGGGGCGTTCATAGCCCTCCTCAAGTCGAAAGAAGAACGGAAGGCGGTGGCGTAATGAGCGTCAGATTTCTCGATTCGACAGGCAAGCGCCTCGCCGCCAGTTTCGGGCTGGTGCTGATCCTGCTGGTGGCCGTGGCGGGCGCTTCGTGGTTTGCCCTCTCCCAAAGTCGGGATGCCAGCGATCGCATGACAAACACGTACCTTCCGCTGGTGTTCGAGATGGAAGCCCTGCAAAAGGCCCATCTCAAGGTATCCGTTCTGGTAAGGGACATCGCGAGTCACAGCGACCTGGCGGTGCAGAAGCAGTCGATGACCGCGTTGGTCGAGCAGACCAACGTCATCGACCGCTCGATCGAGTCTCTGCGCCAGAAGACGGCCATGGGCGGCGAAAGCGGTGTCCTTGGAATAGACGAAGTCATCGCAAGCAAGGGAAAGACCAACGAGGTAATCACGCGGGCCCTCAATCTCATCAACTTGGCGCAGTACGATGAGGCCTCATGGGTGGTCTACAACGACCTCAGACCCGTGCAGATTGCGATTTCGGAAAAGCTGGACAGACTCCAGGAGGGAGTGGTCCGGCAGGTCGTGGGGACGGCGCAGGGGGTATCCAATACGAGCGCTACGAGCGTAAGAGCTATCGCCGTCGGAACCGTCTTCGCGCTCATCATCGGGATTCTGGCGTCGATCTGGATCACTCGTTCCATCACACGCCCGCTGAACGCGGGGCTGGCATTCGCCAACCAGGTGGCCGCGGGCGATCTAACCGCGACTATCGAAGTCACGTCCGACGACGAGTTTGGCAAGCTCCTGGGCGCGCTGAAAGCCATGAACGAGAATCTCACGCGCATGGTGAGTGGCATTCGACTTAGTGCCGAATCGATACACAACGCCGCCGGGGAAGTCGCATCCGGCAACGCCGAGCTCTCTTCCCGTACCGAGGAACAAGCATCGACCCTCGAAGAGACCGCCGCCAGCATGGAGGAACTGACTTCCGCCGTGCACGAAAATACCCAGAGCGCGGGGAACGCCAACGTGCTGGCCAAGCAGGCGAATCAGGTCGCCGCACGCGGCGGTGAAGTGGTGGGCGCCGTTGTCACCACCATGAACGAGATTCGGGAGAGCTCCAGGAAAATAGGCGACATCATTGGCGTCATCGACGGTATTGCATTTCAGACCAATATTCTGGCACTCAACGCAGCGGTCGAAGCCGCGCGCGCCGGCGAGCAGGGTCGCGGCTTCGCGGTAGTGGCCGCCGAAGTGCGTTCACTCGCGCAGCGCTCGGCGGGCGCCGCCAAGGAAATCAAGACGCTGATCGGCGACTCCGTGGAAAAGGTCGACACCGGCACGAAACAGGTCGAAGAAGCCGGCAAGACCATGAGTGAAATCGTCGCCTCGGTGGAGAAGGTCACCGCGAACATCGACCAGATCAGTTCCGCCTCGCGCGAACAGGCCAGCGGCATCGGGCAGGTAAACAGTGCGATCAGCCAGATGGATCAGGTGGTGCAGAAAAACGCCGCCGTAGTCGTACAGGCCGCCGCTGCGGCAGAATTGATGCAGGCGAATGCGCAGGAATTGGTTCAGTCAGTGAGCGTGTTCAAGTTGAGCGATGCGACGCCTGTGCAATCTTCCATTTACGAACACACGCGCCGCGCGCCACGTGCGGCGCCGCACGTGGCGTTCCCCACCCCCAGACTCGTGCAGGGCAGCCGCGGCATTGCGCGACGCAATGCCGCGGGGGAGGCCCACAGCCATGGAATCGGCCAACCCATAACGGAGACCAACCAATGAAGATCATGAGCACGAGAGCCATCATCGGCGCTATCGCGTCGAGTGTTGCCTTCAGTTTTCTTGCGGCCGTCTCGGCACGCGCACAGACCCTGGACGTTGCGGGCGGCCTGACGTTCTATAAGGAAGTTCTGGAACCCAACGCGAGGACATTCAAGGACAGGACCGGACTTAACATCAAGTATGCGGGGCCCACCACCGGCCTGGGCATTTACCTGCTCGTCGAAGGCAAGGCCCAGGCTGCCTTCGCGCTTGACACGCTGGACGAGGCGATAAAGCAGGCGCACGCGGTTGCTAAGCAGCAAGGCACCACCATCTCGATTCCCAAGAACCTGCTCTTCAAACAGTTCGCCAACGACAAGCTGGTAATCGTCGTAAACAAGCAAAACCCGGTTACAGCCGTCAGCAAGCAACAATTCAAGGACATCGCGGCGGGCAGGATCGCCAACTGGAAAGAGTTGGGCGGTCCGGATTTGCCCCTGAAAGTAATTACCGGCACGCCTACTACGGCTACCCGGCTGGTCGCCGAGCGGCAGGTGCTGGATGGGCAAGCGTTTTCGGCCGGGGTGACTGAAGTCCGCACCACCGCCGAAGAAGTGAAGCGGGTTTCACACGACCCGGGCGCAATAGGGTTTATCAGCGATCGATACATAGATTCGCCCGGAGCCAACATCAAAGGCGTAAGCGGGCCATCGGGTTCGCGGCCGTGGGGTGTTGTCACGATCGGCAAGCCCAGTGCGGACGTGCAAAAACTGATCGATTTCCTGCTTTCCAAGGAAGGGCAGAAACTGGTTAGTAAATAGGGCGGAGGAGATCCACCCCGAGTGCCGGGTTGAGAAGACCGGAGGCTGACGCGCCTCGACGTCTCGATCGCGCCAGATAAGGTGTGGACGAGCGCGCGTTCGGCGGTCTGACAGCTCAGCCCGCCGCACGCGCAGGCACGGGGCCGAGAAACGGCGCGATATCCACGTCGTCAATCTGCTCCGGACGCAGGAAGCGCTCAGCGTAGCGACGGAACACCCCTGAGGTCAGGAAGAGATCGAAGAGCTCCGGGTCGACGTGCCGGTCGCGTTTCATGAAGCTCATGATCTTGAGCGCCTCGGACAGCTTCTTGGCCTTCTTGTAGGGCCGGTCGGCCGCGGTGAGCGCCTCGAAGATATCGGCGATCGCCATCATCCGCGCGACCGGGCTCATGTCGCCGGCGCTCAGGCGTTTCGGGTAGCCGGTGCCGTCCATCTTCTCGTGATGACCGCCGGCGATCTCCGGCACGCTCCTCAGGTGCTTCGGGAAGGGCAGCTGCGAGAGCATGATGATCGTTTGCACGATGTGGTGATTGATGACGTAGCGCTCCTCCTCGGTGAGCGTGCCGCGCGCAATCGCGAGGTTGTGGAGCTCGCCGCGGTTGTACTGGTGCTCGGGCACCACCAGCTTGAAACCCCACGGATTGTCCACGGGGATCGTGTCGCCCGGCACGCGCGCGATCACATGTTCCGGCTTGTCGGCGAGGAGTGGCTCCTCGACCGGCAGCACCGGCGCCGGCGTGTGGCCCCTGCGCGCCATCTCCTCGTGCGAGAGGCCGATGCGGTCGTCGAGGGTGCGCCGCCATGTGCGGCGGGCAATCGCCCGCAGCCGGTCGGCCTTGGGCGGATCCACGAACTGATCGCCGTCGTTGCAGCCGGCGACGAAGGCGAACTCCTCGTCGAGCGTGGTCCGCTCGCGCTCGAGCGCGGCCTCCGCCGCGGTGCGATCTCCGCCCTCGGCAACGCGCTTCCAGCAGGCAATCTCGGCGTCGCGTTTGAGCACCTCGAAACGCATGCGCACCTCATGGATGCGGTTGTAGATCGTCTCCAGCCGGGTCGCCTTGTCCACGACGTATTCGGGCGTGGTTACTTTGCCGCAGTCGTGCAGCCAGCTCGCGATCTGCACTGCCTCCCAGTCCTCGTCGGACAGGCGAAAGTCGCGGTAAGGGCCGTCCTTCGCGTCGCTTGCGGCGCGCGCGAGCATGAGCGTCAGCTCGGGCACGCGCTCGCAATGTCCGCCGGTGTAAGGCGACTTGGCGTCGATCGCGCCGGCGACCAGCCGGATGAACGCGTCGAGCAGGGCCTTGCGTGCCTCGAGCAGGCGCTGCGTCTCGATCGCCACCGCGGCGGTGCCCGAGAGCGCCTCGACGAACGCGAGGTGCGCAGCCGACGGCCGTACGGTCCCGGGCTGGAACAGCGCGAGCACGCCCACCGCCTCGCGCGCCCGGTCGAGCAGCGGGATCGCGGTCACCACGACGGCACCGCCGGGCCACAGCGCATGCGCGAACTCCAGGGGCCCGCCGGCACCGGCCGTGAGCGTGGCGACGACCGTGCGGCCGGAGCGGAGCGCTTCGGCAACCGGCGAGGAAGCGTCGGCGCCCTGCGCGGGCGGTCGCGCGGCTAGCGGCCGGCCGTCAGCCCCGACGATCGAGGCGGCCTCGAGCGCTCCCGTCCCGTCAGCAAGGTAGGCGACGCCTCCGGCCACACCCATCGTCGCCGACGTCTCGCTCACCACCCGGTTGAGGAGGCGCGTTGAATCGGTCTCCGCGGCGAGTGAGGTCGTGATCTGGAGGAAGCTGCGGATCGTATCGCGCATCATGCCGATCGCGCCGGAGAGCTTGTCGATCTCGAGCACCGGCGAGCCGCCCGCCGATGGACCATCGAAGCGGAACGCCCGGATGTCCTCGGCCTCGCGGGTGATGCGCTTCAGCGCGGCCGCCACGCGATGCGCGAGCCAGGCGGTGAGCGGGATCGTCAGCACCAGCACGATGAGAGCTGCGATCAGCCCGCGCAGCCGGATCGCGCGCGCGCCGGCGAGCAGTGCGTCGAGCGGCGCGGCGATGCCCAGGGAAAGCGTGCCGCGGACGGTCTGGATCGGCAGCACGATCGTTTTCCACTGCTCGCCGCCGGCCGTGATCGTGCGGCTCGCCGGGGCGGCGCCGGCGACCGCCGGGTGCAGAGCGGCCAGCGCGGGTTCCCCGAACTCGTCGAGCGTCGCGAGCGACACGCGGTCGCCGTCCCTGCGGACCATCGTTCGCTCGACGTCGGCCCGCGCGAGCAGCCGGCGCTCGGAGTCGAAGAGCGCGATCTTCATCCCGGGCAGCGTCCGCAGGGCGGCGAGCCGGTGCGACACCTGGTCGAGCGTCACGTCGACGCCCACCACGCTGCCCCAGCGGGTGCGGATCGCCACGGTCATGCCCGCCGACTCGGTGGTGAAGAACACGTAGGGATCGGTCAGCACCCGCCGGCCGGGCTCGGTCGCGAGACGGTACCACGGTCGCGTGCGGGGATCGAACTCGAACGGGGCCGGCATGCGCCGCTCCAGCTCGCGGAGCGCGGCGTCGAAGAAGAGGTAGCTCGCCTGCCGCGCACCATCGGGGGCGAGTTCCACGCTCTGCACCAGGTACGCGCTGTCGGCCGGCGCCTTGAAGAGCGCGCGCGCCGGTTCGTCGGGCAGCGGTCGCAGCAGGAAGAAGCTGCCGTCGTCGTAGCCGACGTAAGAGGCCGCAACCGGGGCCTCGCCGCTGAAGCCGAGCCGCATGATGGGAAGCGCTTCGAGCCGCGCGGCGAGGGAGCTCGCGCGGGCGACCGGCTCGATCGCGAGCAGCTCGGCGTGGGTCGCGACCGGCTGGAGCGATTCGCGCAGGCTCGAGTACGCCTCGCGGCCGACGTGACCGAACACATCGTCGGCGGCGGCGAGCGCGACATCGCGGCTCCCCACGTAGCCCAGCCAGGCGATCGCCGCGCCGGCGGCGAGGACGAGCGCCGAGAACAGTACGCTCAGATGGATGTAGAGCGGGTAGCGGCGGGTGGGGGCTGGTTTCATGTTGGTGTTGGAGGATATTTTGCGAGGGACCTGCGCTGCATTACGCGCATCAGGGCACGGCGATGGCGCCAGTATATGCCGGCGAAGCGCACGTGCTCGCTGCCGGCGTAACGCGCGGCACACCGTTCCGTCGCCAAGCGGCTAGAATCGCGCGATGCGAATCCGGAACGTTTTCTGGTGCGCGTTCGGGCTCGCCCTCATTTTCGGATCGGGCGGCGCGTTCGCGCAGGCGTCTCGCGCTCAGGCGAGGATGCTGGTCGGGTTTCCGCCCGGGGGCGCAGTGGACATCCTGGGGCGGCTCTTCGCCGAGCCGATGGGCGAGGCGATCGGGCGCACCGTCATCGTCGAAAACCGCCCGGGGGCGGTCGGGCAGATCGCCGCCGAAGCGCTGAAGGCTGCGGCGCCCGACGGCGCGACGCTGATGGTCGCGCCCGATGCCAGCGTCATCATTCGGCCGCAGACGCTCTCCAAGCCGCCTTTCGATCCCCTCGCCGATTTCACCCCGGTCGCGCATACGGGCAACTGGGCGACCGCGCTCGGCATCCACGCCGGCTTGCCGGCGAAGACCTTGTCCGAGTTCGTGAACTGGGCCAAGGCCAATCCCGACCGCGCGACCTTCGGTTCTTCCGGCGCGGGCGGATCGACACATTTTTTCGGCGTGCTGCTCGGCCAGACCGTGGGTGTTCCGCTGCGGCAGGTGCCGTACAAGGGCGCGGGGCCGGCGATCCTCGATGTCGTCGCGGGGCACATCCCGGCGACGATCCAGCCGCTGGGCACGCTGCTCGCGCAGGCGAAGGCGGGAAAGCTTGCGATCCTCGCGATGTCGGGGAGCCGGCGCTCGCCGGGGGCGCCGGAAGTGCCCACTTTCTCCGAGCTCGGCTATCCCGGGCTCACCGTGGACGGGTGGTTCGGGATCTTCGCGCCCGCGGGCACGCCTCCCGAAACGACGGCGAAGCTGAACGGGGCCTTCGTGCGGGCAATGCGCGCGCCGGCCGTGGGCGAGAAGATGCGCAACCTCGATCTCGAAGTGCGCGAAATGAGTCCGCAGGAGTTTGCGGCGGTCGTCAGAGCGGACTACGCGCGCTGGGGGCCGGTAATCCGCGCCTCGGGTTTCCGCGGCGACGGGCAATAGCCGGGCGTAAATGAAACCGGTCATCGCCGGCGACGGCACGAAGCTCTACTGCGAGGAGCGCGGCACGGGCGTGCCGGTCGTATTCGTGCACGAGCTCGCAGGATCCTGCCGCAGCTTCGATCCGCAGGTCGAAGCCTTCCACACGCGCTTTCGATGTATCACCTTCAACGCGCGCGGCTACCCGCCTTCGGACGTGCCCGCGTCGGATCAGTCCTATTCGCAGGACATCGCGGCGAGCGATATCGCCGCGGTACTGAACGGTCTCGGCGTCGAAAGGGCGCATCTCGTCGGCGTATCGATGGGCGCGGCGTCGACGCTGCAGTTCGCGCTCAAGGAACCGCAGCGCGTGCTCTCGGCGACGCTCGCCGGCATCGGCTCGGGCTCGGACGAGCCCGAGATTTTTCGTCGCACGACTCAGGAGGCCGTGGGATTGATCCAAACGCGCGGTATGGCCGCGTACGCCGAGCACACCTGGAGCAGCCCGAGCCGCTTCCGCCTCAGGGAGAAGAACCCGGCCGAGTTCCGGCGCTCGCACGAGGAGATTGCGGCAATGTCGCCGCTGGGCCGCATGAACACCATGCGCGGCGTGCAGATACGGCGTCCGACGCTCTACGCGCACGAAAAGCGTCTGGCGTCGCTGCGCGTGCCGGTGCTCGTCGTGGTGGGAGACGAGGACGCAGGCTGCCGCAAGCCGAGCGAGTTTCTCGAGCGCACACTGCCGGACGCGCGGCTACGCGTGATACCCGGGACCGGGCATGCGGTGAATCTCGAGGAGCCGGCGGAGTTCAACCGCCTTTGCCTCGCATTCATGGACGAAGCGCTCGTCGCAAGCCGGTAGCGTGGGAAGCGTCGCCACCGAGATCCGGGGCTTCGTCGCGGTCGTCAGCTTCGACAACGCCGCGCGCATGAATGCGATCGACTCCGGCGTCGCCGAGGGCCTCGCCGCGGCCGCGGCTGCGCTCAAGGCGCGGAACGACATTGGCGCACTGGTGTTGCGCGGCGCGGGCGAAAAATCGTTCTGCTCGGGGATCGACCTCAAGTTCGTCGAGCAATTCGCCGGCCGCGCCGCGGGCTTTGCCGCGCTGGACGAAAAAATAGAGGCGTTTTGCCGCGATATGGCGGCGATGCCTTTTCCGACGATCGCGATGCTGCATGGCAACTGCCACGGTGGCGGCGTGCATCTCGCTGCGACGGCCGATTTCCGCTTCGGCGACGCGGCGCTCAAGCTCTCGGTTCCTGCCGTGAAGAACAGGCTCTTCTATCCCATATCGGCTCTCGAGCGCCTCGTCCTCATCCTCGGCGAGACGCGCGCGAAGCGCCTGTTGTACGAGGGTGAGCCCCTGGACGCCGATACCTTGCTCGGCTGGGGCTTCCTCGATCGGGTCTGCCCGGGCGCGGAGCTCGAGCGCGCGACGCTAGCCTATGCGGCCAAGCTCGCAGGGCAGCCGCGCGACGTGGTCGCGGTCTATCAGGAGATCTTTCGCGCGCTCAGGCGGGGCGACGCCGAAAAGGCGCGCGAACTGCGCGCGCAGGCAAAACGGGCCGCGGCGGGATAACATCGGCGTTGTTCTTGCGGAGCGTGAAGAAATGGATCTGAAGCTTGCCGGACGCACGGTGCTCGTCACCGGTGCGTCGAAAGGCATCGGTCTGGGCATCGCACAGTGGTTCGCGCGCGAAGGATGCGCGCTGCGCCTGGCGGCGCGTTCCAGGGATCTGCTCGAGCGTGAAGGGGCGGCGATCCGCAAATCGTCGTCGGCGGACGTGCAGGTCTTCGCGCTCGATCTTTCCCAGGAAGCCGGCAGGAAGCGCCTCACCGAGGCCTGCCCCGAGGTCGATATCCTCGTCAACAACGCCGGCGACATTCCGGCGGGGTCGCTCGACGACGTCGACGATGCGGCCTGGCGCGCGGGCTGGGACCTGAAAGTTTTCGGCTACGTTGGCCTCACCAAGCACTACCTCGGGAAAATGAAGGCGCGCCGCAGCGGCGTCATCATCAACATCATCGGTACCGCGGGCGAGCGGCCGATTCCCGCGTATGTCGCGGGATCGATGGGCAACGCGAGCCTCATGAGCTTCACGCTCGCGCTCGGCGCCGTGAGTCCCGAGCACGGCGTTCGTGTGCTGGGCGTGAATCCCGGGCCGGTGCTCACCGACCGCGTGGTCAAGATCTCTCGCAAGCGCGCGCAAGCGATGCTTGGCGACGAGGAGCGCTACCCCGAGCTCCTGAAAAAGAATCCTTTCGGGCGGCCGGCGACCGTGGACGAGATCGCGGCGGCGGTGGTTTTTCTCGCTTCGGACCTTTCCTCCTACACCAGCGGCACCATCGTCACCATCGACGGCGGGTTTTCCAAGCGCGCGGCGGTGTAGTCACGTCACGCCCGCGCGAGGACTACTCCCGGTTCCCGCGGAATCATCTGCTGCAAGGATTCAAGGGGTGGGATAATCCGCCATCATCAATGGGGAGCGAAACTTGGGTTTTGGAGGAGCATCATGCGTTTGCGTTTGATCGTGTTTGCCCTGCTTGCCGCGGCGAGTGTCCCTGCGGCGGCGGATTCCGTGGATCTCAATCTGTCGAGCGACTCCATCGAGGCCAAATACAACGGCAGCACCGGTTTCGGAGAATGGACCGTCGGTGCCTTGTACAACCGGGATCAGAAGGACCAGCTCGTCAATGTCGGCCTGCTTGCGACGGGCGAGACCCGCGTGGGGAGCTCGCGAGTCGACGCCGGCCTCGGCGGCAAGCTGTATGCGACTTCCATCGGCAATGAGGAAGTCCTCGCACTGGGACTGGGCGGACAGGTGCGATGGTTCTTCGGCGACGGCCCGTTCGCCATCGGAGGTTACGGCTTTCTCGCGCCCCGCGTCGTGACTTTCCTGGAAGGGGTGTGGTTCTGGGAGGCCGGCGTGCGCGCCGAGGTCGAGCTGATCAAGAACAGCTTTCTGTACATCGGCTACCGCCAGGTACAGGTCGAGCTCGAAAGCGGCGCCAAGCCGAACGTGGACAAGGGCGCCTTCGCCGGGTTGCAGATCAAGTTCTAGCCGTCAGCGTTACTGCACCTTCAGCCCCATCAGCCCGGCGATGATGTTGCGCTGGATCTGGGAAGTGCCCGCGGCGATGGTGGCCGAGCGCGCGTCGCGGTAGTGGCGCTGCATGTCGAATTCCATGCTGTAACCGAAGCCGCCGAAGACCTGCATGCCGAGGTTGGCGCACTTGACGTAGGCCTCGGAGGAAAAAAG
>Ga0137435_1000572_pt1 | contig 11819 bp, 9 predicted proteins | sample EasRivERMGT100_2_FD_104904 | JGI IMG/M metagenome (GOLD analysis project Ga0137435, IMG submission 104904) | Soil microbial communities from meander-bound floodplain in the East River, Colorado, USA - East River MetaG ERMGT100_2 | ecosystem: Environmental > Terrestrial > Soil > Floodplain ... | reverse complement strand
GCGAGCAGCAAATCCTCGCGACGCATGGCGCTGTCATAGGCCTCGGCGAGCCGGCGCTCGGACTCGTCGAGGTCGCCGCGCACGCGCGCGATCACACCGAGGTGCTTGTAGGTCTCGCCCAGCTGTTCGGCGACGGCCTGTGCCGCAGCGGCGCAATCGAGGCCGGCGTCGAATTGCCCCTCGTCGATGTACGTGCGCGCGATGCGCCGAAGGATCGCCGACGCCGCGGCACCTTCGCCGGCCCGCAGCATGTACAGAACGCTCTCATACCGTCGGCGCGACATCTCCCGCTGTCCGGCGCGCTCCGAACGCTGCGCCTCGTCGAGGAGCGCGCTCAGCGCCGGCGTGACCGGCGGAAATCCCACGGGCGCCGTCATTCGTCCGGCCCCGGCGCACCCTCGGCCGTCGCGATCCGCGGCGTCATCCGCTTGGCGAGCGTCGGACGCGAAATGCCGAGCAGGCGCGCCGCCGCCGCCTGGTTGCCGCCGGTCAGGCGCAGGGTGATGGCGACCGCTTCGCGCTCGATCTCCTCCATCGTCTTGCCCTCGCGCGGAATCCGAATCTCCGTGGCGCCGTCGCCCGACGTGCGCATCGAGCGACGCTGGATCATCAGGTGCTCGGCGCATATCTCCTGCGTGTCGGCGCTGAGGATCGCCGCGCGCTCGACGACGTTTTTGAGCTCGCGCACGTTGCCGGGCCAACGGTGCACTTGCAGCGCGGCCAGCGCGTCGGCTGAGAAATGCTTCGGCTTCTGGTGCTCGCGCGCCTGCTCGGCGAGGAACTGCTGCGCGAGAATCGGCACGTCGCCCATGCGGGTGCGCAGGGGCGGCAACGAGATGGCGAAGACGTTCAACCGATAATAGAGATCCTCGCGGAACTCCCCGCTCGCTACCACCTGTTCGAGCAGCGGGCTCGCCGCCGCGATGATGCGGCACTCGATGGCGAATTCCTCCAAGCCGCCGACGCGACGCACGAGCCGCGATTCGAGCGCGCGCAGCAGCTTAGGCTGGAGCGTTCGCGGAAGATGGTGGACCTCGTCGAGCAGGATCGTACCCGATGCCGCGAGCTCGAGGAGTCCGCGCTTGAGGGCGTGAGCGCCTGTGAAGGCTCCCTTTTCGTGGCCGAACAACTCCGACTCGAGCAGCGACTCCGGAATCGCCGCGCAATTGATCGCCACGAACGGTTCGCTCGACGTCGCGCTGGCGTAGTGAATCCCGCGCGCAAACAGCTCCTTGCCCGTCCCCGTTTCGCCGATGAGCAGCACCGTAGTCCGGCGCGCGCCCGCTACGCGCGAAGCGAGACCGATCGCGTCGCGCAACGGCTGGCTCTCGCCGGTGATGCTCGCGAACCCGAAAGCGGGCGTCGAGAGCGTCGGGGGCAGCGTGGGGATGCTCACTTCGGCGTGAGCCAAGCGGAACCTCGAGAGAGGAGGGAGGCGTGCGGTGGAGCGAAGCCTTGCGAAACGACAAAGACCGACGGCTTACGCCGCCGTGCGCCCGCTGTCGCCGAGCCGCGTGCGAACGCGGTCGATCCACTGGCGTGCGCCAATCCGCTCGAACGCGTCGAGCGCCGTATTCCAGACGGTTCTCGCGGTCGTTTCGTCACCCGTGCTGGCCAACGCAAGCCCAAACTCGTACAGCACTTCCGCGCCCAGGAGCGCATCCTCGGCCACGGCGCTGAGCGTGAGCGCCGTCTGCAGCGTGTTCACCGCCGCCCCAGGGTCTCCGGCGTGCCGCTCGCAGGCTCCCTTGAGCCTGAGCGCCGCCGCTCGGCGCAGGTCGTCCCCGCGTTCGACGGCCACCGTCAGCGCGCGGCTGATTGACTCATGCGCGCCCTCCAGGTCGCCCTGCAACAGCCGGAGCTCGGCCCGATTCTCCTCGATCACGCCCTCGGCCAGCAGGTTGCCACGTTCTCGCGCCATCGAGAGAGCGCGGTCGTACACGGCTTCGGCCTCGCGAAGATCGCCGTCTCGGACGTGAACGATCCCCATGTTGTTCAACACCCAGATCATCATCTGGACGTCGTTGATCTGCTCGAAGGTGAGCAGGCTGCGGAAATAGTGGTCGAGCGCCGATGCCGATTGCCCCCGGATGTCGGCGAGGATCCCAAGGTTCTGCTGAACCATTCCGCACAGCCGCGCTTCGTCGCAGCGCTCGGCAACGCTCGCCGCGCTGCGGTAGAGCTGTTGGGCGCCGTCGAGGTCCCCGCGGCGCTGGGCCATCGCGCCCAGACAGTTGAGCGCATGCGCGCGGCCCACTTCGTAGTCGATCGTCGTGGCGATGCGCAGGCTCCGCTCGTACAACGGCTGCGCGCGCGAGGTCAGCCCACGGTGGAGGAGAACCGAGCCCTGCCAGCGCAGCACATCGGCGAGGAGAGGTGTTTCCTCGTCCGAGCCGAGCAACGAGATCGCCTCGTGACTCCACTCGATCGCGTCGTCGGGCGCGTCGCCGAATCCCGCGGCCCGCGCGAGCTCCGCGAGCCGTCGTGCTTCGACGGTCGCGGGCCTGCGACGGTGTCCGTTGATCGTATTCTCGGTCACGAGGCGCGCTCCATGAGCGAGAGGCGGTTCGCCATGTCGATCAACTCGCCGGGGGCTGCGTCAGCGCGTGGCCCCACGGCGTCGTTCAGTCGCTCGTTCCTACTCGTCGCGTGATTCCACGCCGGTCGCCACGAGGTAACCGGAGAAGTGTGTCACGGTGAACACACCGATCAGCGGTGCTAAGCTCACGCTCAGGTTCAGTAGCTCGGAGACCCGCGCCGTGCCGGTCCGCCCGTCGATGTCCGAGGCGCTCTTGAAGTATCCGCCCTGGAACAGCGAAAGATTGAGACCCTCCGTGTGCGTTTCTGCGAAACTTTGCGTCACGACCAGCGGGAGGGTGAACCGCGCGCCGGCGGGCTCGAACTCGTACGCCACCGCGCTGCCCGCGAGGGCCGTCACGGTGAACGTCGTGTTGCGCGTGACGGCGAGCGGCGGCACGACGACGGTCAACCCAGCCGCCGGGATCGAGATCGTGCCACCCAGCAAGCCGATGTTCTTCGAAACGACGATCGGCGCTGCGAGGGGCGTCCTGCGCTGCAGGGTGCGCACGGTGACCGGAGAGCCCAAAAGCGTCTGCGACGGTCCCGGTGACGGCGACTTGGGTTTCGCGCCCGGGCTGGTCGGGTTGTCGCTTCCACAGGCGGAAGCAAACACCGCAGCGATCGCGACGGCGAGAAGGCTCAGGCGGTGAGTGATGCGCATGGCGGAGATCCTAGTAGGGGATTTGAGTACTGCGGTCGAGCCCGACTAAGGCACTCCCCGTGCCACTGGATAACGCATTGATTTACAAAGACTTGAGTTTTCACCTCCAAGCCGAGTGTAAGAATTTTTGCTACCTGTCGACTACTAGCAGCAAAATTTCTTTACCGCGGTAGAGGGCTTCCGAAAACTCGCGCGGCCTCGCGCTCGAATTCCACGACCTCCTTGCTGATGCGCACCTCGTCCCAACCCAACATCGACCCCATCACAGCCGCGACGCGCGGCGCCAGGGCTCTTCCGTGGTCGGGCCGTTCGGTAGCAAGTCGTGTGCGACGGATGAGGAAGTCACCTGCCGACCACGTCAGTTCAGTCGCCACTGAATAGCGGAGCTCGCCAAGCGTGATGGGGCTGTCGGCGGCAAGAGGTTCGCGTCCGTCGCCGGCGCCGTTGATCGACGCCCAGACGGCACGCCACTGATCGCCGTGCGACGTGACGAGGTGGCGGGCGAGGACCGCGTCGCGCGTCGTCGTCGTCGCCGCCGCCGTCTCCTCTGCAATTGAGGAAATGCGACCGCCGAACAGCGGGAGGTCTTTCGTCGGGGCGCGCCCGCCTGGCTTCCCAAGCCGGTGGAGTACACGGCCGACGACGTCGGCAGCCATCACGCGATAGGTCGTGAGCTTGCCGCCGGTGATCGAGACGAGACCGTGCTCGCTCTCCGTGATCTCGTGTTCGCGAGATGCTGACTGTGGTGTGGCGTCCCGAGTCGGAATGAGCGGGCGGATTCCTGCCCACGCACTGATTACGTCGCTCGCGGCAAGCCGTGCTGCGGGGAAGAAGAAATTGGCCGCGTTCAACAGGTACGTCTGGTCTTCCGCCGTCGCGCGCACGTCGTCCGGTGACTCGGAGGTGAACGTGTCGGTGGTTCCTATGATCGTCTGGTCCCCCGACGGGACCACGAACAGAACACGGCCATCGGTCGGCGACAGCAGGGTGAGCGCGCCGCCATTTCCGACCCGGTTGTTCGGGACCACGACATGCGCCCCCTTGCTGCCGCGTACGGCGGGTCGCTCGGCGGAATCGAGACGGCGAAGGTCGTCGCTCCACGGTCCGGTGGCGTTGACGACGACTTTCGCGCGCACCTCGACCTGTTCACCGCTCTCCGCGTCGACGACGTTCACGCCGCGTACCGTGCCGTCCGTCACGCACAGATCGCGCGCGCGCGCGTGGTTGAGCAGCGTGGCGCCGGCCGCCCGCGCGTCGAGGGCGTTGGCGAGGGTGAGACGGGCGTCGTTGGTGGACGCGTCGTAGTAGACCGCTCCGCCGCGCAGCCCGTCGCGTCGCAATTGCGGTTCTCGCGCCAGTACGCCGCGCGCGCTGAGCCGCCGGTGACGCCCGACGTTCCTGAACATTGCGAGCGCGTCATACAGAAGCAGTCCCGCACCCAGCTTCCATCGCGGGACGCGAGCGCCGGCATAGACGGGCCAGGTGAACACGAGCGGATGCACCAGGTGGGGCGCCAGTCGGAGCAGGCGGCGTCGTTCGGCACTCGATTCGAACACCAGCCCCAGGTGCCCGTGCTCGAGGTAGCGCACGCCGCCGTGGATGAGTCGCGACGACCGGCTCGACGTGCCGCTCGCGAAGTCGTCCTTTTCCACGAGCGCCACGTCCAACCCGCGCAACGCGGCGTCGCGGGCGATTCCACACCCGGTGATACCGCCGCCGATCACGAGCAGGTCGAACTCTCGCGCCCCGAGCGCCGCAATGGCGGCGGTGCGGGCGTCGCGGGGATGCACAGTGCTCACGCGACGAAACTACCACCGTGCGACGTTCGACCCTATCCCCGACCCTATCCCGTGATCGTCGGCCCTGCGTAGCTTCCGACCATGTCACTCGGCACTCCGGGCCGGCGCGTTGCGATCGTCGCGGGGGTTCGCACGCCTTTCGCGCGGGCCGGCACCGCGCTCAAGGACCTTTCGGCGATCGATCTCGGCAAACGCTGCGTTGGCGAGCTGATTCAACGCACGGAGCTCGACGGGGAGCTCGTCGAGTCGATCGTCTACGGCACCGTCGTACAGTCGGTGCTGGCGCCAAACATCGCCCGCGAGGTAGCGCTCATGCCGATGCTGCCGCGGGGGTGCGAGGCGTACACGGTCGGGCGCGCCTGCGCGTCGTCGAACCAGGCGGTCACGGACGCCGCCGACCAGATCGTGCTCGGCCACCACGACGTGGTGATCGCCGGAGGTGCCGAATCGCTTTCCACGGTGCCCGTGCTCCACGCCCGCTCGATGGCCGACAAGCTGGTCGCGCTGTCGCGCGCCAAATCGCCGGCCCAGCAGGTGAAGATCGTCGGGTCGCTGCGACCCCGCGATCTCGTGCCCATCACGCCGGCGATCGCCGAGCCGTCCACGGGCGAGACGATGGGGCAGTCGGCCGAGAAGATGGCGAAGATCAACCATGTCTCGCGCGAGGAGCAGGATCAATTCGCCCTGCGCTCGCACCGAATGGCCGCCGCCGGCACGGAGGACGGGCGCCTCACCGCCGAGATCACGCCGGTGTACCCGCCGCCCAGGTTCGAGCCCGCGCTGGTGAGCGACAACGGGATTCGTACCGATACCTCGATCGAACAGCTGCGCGCGCTCAAACCGGTGTTCGACAGGAAATACGGCACGGTGACGGCAGGAAACTCGTCGCCGCTCACGGATGGGGCGAGCGCCGTCCTGCTGATGAGCGAGGAGCGCGCCGCAACACTCGGCTATTCGCCGCTGGCCTACATCCGTTCATATGCGTATGCCGCGCTCGATCCCGGAGAGCAACTGTTGATGGGTCCCGTTCTCGCCGCGCCGCTCGCCTTGCAGCGCGCGGGCCTCACGCTCGCCGACATGGATCTCATCGAGATTCACGAAGCGTTTGCCGCGCAGGTGTTGTGCAATCTCAAAGGCTTCGAATCGCGCGAGTGGGCGGCGCGCGCGGGCTTCTCGACGCCGCTTGGTGAAGTGGATCGCGCCAAGCTCAATGTCATGGGGGGATCGATCGCCATCGGACATCCCTTCGGCGCAACGGGCGCGCGCATTCTCACGACGCTCGCCAACGGCTTGTTCCGCCGGGGCGGACAGTTTGGTTTGATGACCGTCTGCGCCGCGGGCGGCATGGGACACGCCATGGTGATCGAACGGTGGTGACGACATGAGCACCGCGACAGACGTTCGCGCCGCGCCGGCAATCACGACCGCCATCGAGTCGGGCGTGCTCGTCATCACGATCGACTTGCCCGGCGAATCGCTCAATACCCTCAGCCCCGCGCTGGTGGACGAGTTCGAGGGCGTGTTCGCGCAGGTGGACGCCGATCCTCTCATTCGCGGCGCCGTGCTGATCTCCGGGAAGCCCGATTCATTCATCGCCGGGGCCGACATCGAGCAATTCCGCCACTTTCGCGTCGCGGCCGACGCGGAGCGGGTGAGCCGCCTCGGACAGGATCTGCTGGGGAGACTCGAGCGATTGCGCGCGCCGGTCGTCGCCGCGATCCACGGTGCCTGTCTCGGCGGCGGCCTCGAGGTCGCGCTGGCCTGTCGGTACCGCATCTGCACGGACCATCCCAAAACGGTGCTCGCGCTGCCCGAGGTGCAGCTCGGCATCATACCGGCGATGGGGGGCACGCAGCGGTTGCGGCGCCGCGTGGGGCTGCAGGCGGCGCTCGAGATGATCGCCTCGGGGCGGAACGTTCGCGCCAAGCGCGCGCTCCAGATGGGCCTCGTCGAGGAAATGGTGCACCCGGCGATTCTCCGCGAAACGGCGACGGCACGCGCGCTGGCCATTGCGGACGGTACGATGCGCCCTCCCGCACCGCGCGGACGCGGCGCGACCAGCCTCCTCCTCGAGCACAATCCGCTTGGCCGATCGGTGGTGTTCAAGAAGGCGCGCGCCAGCGTCACGGCCAAAACGCACGGTCACTACCCGGCGCCGCTCGCCGCGCTCGACGCCGTGCGCGCCGGCTACGACCAGGGTTTCGAAGGCGGATTGCGCGAAGAGGCGCGTCTGTTCGGCGAGCTGGCGATGACGAGTGTGTCGCGGCAGCTCGTGTTTCTCTTCTTCGCCAGCACCGCGCTGAAGAAAGATCCCGGCGTCGCGGAACCGGCGCCGGAGCCGAATCCGGTGAATCGGATCGGTGTGCTCGGCGCGGGGTTCATGGGCGCGGGCATCGCGTCGATCGCGGCCCAGCAGAATACGCTGGTGCGGCTCAAGGACACCGACACGGCCCGCATCGGCAAGGGACTCGCGGCGGTTCGCGGTGTATTGCAGGAGCGTTTGGTCAAGAAGCAGATCACCCGTCCCCAGCTCGACGACCAGTTCGCGATGGTCAGCGGCACGACCGACTACTCGGGGTTCGGGGCTGTGGACCTGGTGATCGAAGCGGTGTTCGAAGATCTGTCGCTCAAGCACCGGGTGCTGCAAGAGGTGGAGCCAGTCATTCGCGACGATGCCGTCTACGCGTCGAACACCAGCACGATTCCGATCGCCAATATCGCGGCCGTGGCCGCGAGGCCGGAGCGCGTGCTCGGCATGCACTTCTTTTCGCCCGTGCACAAGATGCCGTTGCTCGAGGTGATCGTGACGCCGGAAACGGCGCCCGAAGCCACCGTCACGGCGGTGGCCTATGGCAAAACGCTCGGCAAGACGGTGATCGTGGTGAACGACGGCCCCGGCTTCTATACGACGCGCACGCTGTCGGCGTACATGAACGAAGCCGGATACGTGCTCGAAGAGGGCGCCACGGTGGAAGCGATCGACAAGGCGCTGGTCGATTTCGGCTTCCCGGTGGGACCGATCACGCTGCTGGACGAGGTCGGCATCGACGTCGGCGGTAAAGTCGGTCTGGTGCTGGCTGAAGCGTTTGGCGCGCGCATGTCGCCGTCGGACGCGATGCGACGCGTCGTCGTCGAGGGGCGTACCGGGCGCAAAGGAGGGCGAGGATTCTATCATTACGATGCCGAGGGCACGAAGGGCGATGTCGACGAATCGGTGTACCGGCTCTTCGCGCGTCCCGAGCGTGCGCCCGTGGCGCCGGACGAGATCATCGAACGCTGTGTGCTGGCGATGGTCAACGAGGCGGCCCGCTGTCTCGAGGACGGCATTCTTCGTTCGCCTCGCGACGGCGACATCGGCGCGGTGTTCGGGATCGGCTTTCCCCCATTTCGTGGCGGGCCCTTCAGATATGCGGACAGCCGCCGCGCAGATGCCATTGTGGATCGCCTCGAAGAGCTCGATGGCAGGTTCCCGGGCCGATTCGCGCCCGCCGCGCTACTGGTCGAGATGGCCCGCGGCCGCAAGACTTTCTACTGATTGCCTCATCGCCCCATCGCCCCATTGTGACCACCCCCTTCCTGCCTAGGTCTGTCTCTCGTGGAGAGTAGCTCGGACGCACCGATCGTTACCCGGGTGTTGCGGGGCGACGTCGAGGCATATGCCGATCTGGTTGGACGGTATCGCGACCGGTACGCGCGGTATGCGTTTCACATGCTCGGGAACCGCGAGGACGCGGAGGAGGCGTTGCAGGACGCCTTCACACGGGCCTACCGGTCACTGGCACGGTGCGAGGACCCGGACCGGTTCGGTGCCTGGCTGTTTCGTATCCTGGTCAATCGCTGCCGGACGGTTGGCGCGCGCCGGGCCCGGCGGTCGCGGACGTTCGTGGCTGACGAGGCGGCATTGCTCGACGCGTCCGAGGAGCATCCTGCGGAGCGAAGCGCGTGGAGTGAGGAGATCGAGCGCGCCCTCGCGAGGCTGCGGCCGGAGCAGCGCGAGGCGTTTTTGTTGAAGTACCTCGAAGAGCTGGGATACGACGAGATGTCGCGGCTCACCGGGGCCGGCGTGTCGGCGCTCAAGATGCGCGTCATGCGCGCCTGCGAGCGGCTGCGCGAGTTGCTGAGTGAGGTGTACAGTGCCTGAGAACGACGAACTGAATCTCGAACAAATTTCGCGCGAGTTGCGCGAGCCGGTCGCACTCGACGCGTCATTCGATGCGCGCGTCATGGCCGGCGTCCGCGGATTGCCGCGGCATGTCCGTCGCGGCGTCTGGTCCCGTCTCACGACGCCTCGCACGGTGAAGGTGCGCCCGTTGTCGTGGGCCGCGCTTGCCGCCGCGCTCGTGTTTGTTGCGGGCGTCGCCGCGCTCGCGGCCTATCCCTCGGCGGGGGAGGTGTCGAGGCGCCCCGTCGTCGCCCTGTTTCAGCCGACGCCGCGGGCGCCGCAACGCGTGCAGTTCGTCATCGTGGCGCCATCAGCCAGAAAAGTCGCGGTCGTCGGCGACTTCAACGGCTGGGATCCGGAGCACGCGGCGTATCAGGCGTTGCACCGTGGTGGCGGCGTGTGGTCGGTCACCGCACAGCTGCCCGCCGGCCACCATAGGTATTCGTTCGTCGTCGACGACAGCGTCTGGATGGCGGACCCCACCGCGCCGCGCGCGATCGACAAGGACTACGGACTTCCGAACTCGGCCATCGTAGTCGGAGGCTCGACCCAGTGAGAGGCGCGACGAGCGGCGCGCTTGTGCTGCTCGCCGCGTTCGCGACGCGGCTGGCAGGGCAGGACCCGCGACTTGCCGCCCGTCTCGATCCGCAGACGAACGTCGTCGTCGGCGCGATCATCGATTCGGCGCGCACCGCCAAGCTGCCGACGGCGCCGCTCACCGACAAGGCACTGGAAGGCTGGGCCAAAGGGGGCGACGGCACGAAGATCATCCTCGCCGTGCGGCAGCTCTCGGTCCGGCTCGCGCACGCCCGGACCATGCTCGGCACCACGTCGTCCGCCGATGAGATCAAGGCGGGCGCTGGCGCACTCGATGCCGGTGTTTCCGCGCGCGACCTCGCGCGCCTGCGCACCGCCGCCGGGAAACGTTCCGTGACGCTACCGCTCGCCGTCCTCACCGATCTCGTGGGACGCGACGTGCCGGTCGCCACGGCCACCAACCTGGTGGTGTCGCTTGCCCGTTCACACGTCGTCGACTCCGACTTGACGCTGTTTCAGCGCAACGTGCGGCTGGACATCGAACGCGGCGCCGATCCGAGCACCGCCGCGTCGACGCGCGCCCGCGGGCTCATCCTGCGCACCAACACGAGCGGGAATCCCATCCGCTAGCGCGGCGTACGGCACGCCCTCGTCCCACCCAACGCGGTCCGCGCGCACTACACCGCGAGCAGCCGTCAGGATACAATTCCCAGTCTATGGCGTTCCGGCCGCGCGCGCTCCGCGCTTCGATTCCGCTCGTCGTGGCTGTGGGAGCGGCCGCGTGCGCGACCGCCGCCCAGCGCGCGGCGGTTCGCCAGGCTCCCGACCGGAGCTCCTACAGCGCCTTCAATGGCGACCGCCGGCCGCTGACTCGTGCCGAGCGTACGAACTTTCAGGAGACGTCGCGTTATGCCGACGTCATGCAGTTTCTCGATTCGCTCAAGCTGCTCGGCGCCCAGATGACGGTGGGTTCCGTCGCGACCACGACCCAGGGGCGGACGGTGCCGTACGTCATCGCGTCGCGGCCCCTCGTCGCCACCCCGGTCGAAGCACAGCGACTGCACCGTCCCGTCGTGTACGTGCAGGCGAACATTCACGCCGGAGAGGTGGAGGGAAAGGAAGCACTACTGTCGCTCCTCCGCGACCTGCTCCTGCGCACCGGTCCCAACGCGCTCGATTCGATGGTCCTCATCGCCGTGCCCATCTACAATGCGGACGGCAACGAGGCGGTCGGGCCTCAGGCGCAGAACCGATCCGCGCAGAATGGCCCCGAGCTCGTGGGCACGCGCGCGAACGCGCAGCGCCTCAACCTCAATCGCGACTACATCAAGGCCGAAGCGCCCGAAACGCGGGGCTCTCTCGCCATGTTCAACGCCTGGGACCCCGACGTCTTCGTGGACCTGCATACCACCGACGGGAGCTACCACGGCTACGCGCTGACGTACGCACCCCCGCTCAACCCGGCGGCGTTCTTCACTGAGGGGTACACGCGCGATACGCTCCTCGTCGAGGTGCGGCGGAACATGCGCATGCGCCAGGGCTTCGAGGTCTACGACTACGGCAACCTCGCGACGAACGACCCGTCGGTGCCCGACAATTCGTGGCGCACATACGAGCACACGCCCCGCTACGGCACGAACTACTACGGACTCCGCGGACGCATCGCCGTGCTGAGCGAGGCATTCTCGCACGATCCGTTCGCGCGCCGCGTCGCGTCGACGTACGACTTCGTGGAGGAGGTGCTCGGCTTCGTCTCCGACAACGCGCTGGACATCGTCGAGCTGTCGCGAGAAGCCGATCGGCGCACGACGGGGTGGGGCAACAGTCCCACGACGAGTCCGAGGATTGCCATTCGCTCACGCATGACGACGCGCCCGATCGTCGATGCCGTGCTCGTGGAGCGCCTCGTTCCGGACTCGACGCGCACCGAGCCCGGCATGGCGCGCGGGCTCCGGCGCACCGGGGAATTCGTGCCCGTGCGAATGAACGTATACACTCGCTTCGAGCCAACCATTCGCGAACCCCTTCCGTTCGCGTACGCGTTCGCTCCTGACAGGTTCGACGCGCTCGTTTCTCTCCT
>Ga0137435_1000570_pt1 | contig 11821 bp, 13 predicted proteins | sample EasRivERMGT100_2_FD_104904 | JGI IMG/M metagenome (GOLD analysis project Ga0137435, IMG submission 104904) | Soil microbial communities from meander-bound floodplain in the East River, Colorado, USA - East River MetaG ERMGT100_2 | ecosystem: Environmental > Terrestrial > Soil > Floodplain ... | reverse complement strand
TGGGAAGCCTGGACCGCGTGAAGCGTGTCGTGAAGGTCCTCGGCATGGTCAACGCGGTGCCCGAGTTCGAGGACCACCCGAAGGTGATCAACGGCTGCTCGGACCTCTTTGTCGAGGTGTTCGGCGACGCAGGCAAGCACGCGCGCTCGGCGGTGGGCATGGGGTCGCTGCCGATGGGCATCCCGGTCGAGATCGAGGTGATCGTCGAGGTGGAATAAATCGGGGTCAGAGCCCGATTTCGTCTCGCAAGCGAAATCGGGCTCTGACCCCGATTTTCAGATGGTCATCACCGTCCTGCGGTAGTACTTCAGCTCCTCGATCGAATCGAGGATGTCGGCGAGCGCTTCGTGCTTGCCCTCCTTCTTGAGGCCCTTCGCCACTTCCGGTTTCCAGCGCTTGACCAGCTCCTTCAGCGTGGAGACATCCAGGTTGCGGTAGTGGAAGAACGCCTCCAGCCGCGGCATCGAGCGCGCGAGGAAGCGCCGGTCCTGGCAGATCGAGTTGCCGCACATCGGCGAGGCGCCGGCGGGCACGTGGGGCGCGAGGAATTCCAGCATGCTCGCTTGCACCGTCGCCTCGTCCAGGCGCGAGGCTTTCACCTTGTCGATCAGTCCGGACTTGCCATGCACGCCCCTGTTCCACGTATCCATCGCCTCGAGCACCTCGTCGGGCTGGTGCACCACCAGCACCGGCCCCTCGGCGAGCACGTTGAGCTGCGCATCCGTCACCAATAGCGCGACCTCGATGATGCGGTCGGAGTCGGGCGTCAGACCCGTCATTTCCATGTCGATCCAGATCAGGTTGTTCTGGTCGGCGGGCATGACGTATTCTCTCATGGCGTGATGAACGCCTTCACCTGGCTGTTCCTCGCGGCGCTCGCCGCCGCGACTCTGCTGCGGCTCTGGCTCGCGCTGCGCCAGATGGCGCATGTGCGCGCGCACCGCGCCGCGGTGCCGCGTGGCTTCGCCGAAGTGATGCCGCTGGCCGCACACCAGAAAGCGGCCGACTACACGGTGGCCAAGTCGCGCCTCGGGATGGTCGACCTGCTCGTCGGCTCACTCGCGCTGCTCGCGCTCACGCTGGCCGGGCTCCTGCGCTGGATCTCGGAGCAATGGGCGGCGCTGCTCGAGCCGGGCGGCCTGTGGCATGGCACGGCGCTGGTGGCGAGCGTGGTGCTGCTGCTCTCGGCGCTGGAGCTGCCCAGCTCGATCTACCGCACCTTCGTGGTCGAGGCGCGCTTCGGCTTCAACCGCATGAGCCTCGCCCTGTTCCTCGTCGACCTGGCGAAGCATGCGCTGCTCGGCGCCGCGCTCGGCCTGCCCCTGCTCGTGCTGGTGCTCTGGCTGATGCAGCGCATGGGCGAGCACTGGTGGCTTGCGGTCTGGGCAGTATGGATCGGTTTCAATCTGCTGATCCTGCTCCTCTACCCCACGTTCATCGCGCCGCTGTTCAACAAGTTCACCCCGCTCGCCGACCCGGCGCTCGCCGCTCGCATCGAGGCGCTGCTCGCGCGCTGCGGCTTCAGGTCGCAAGGCCTGTACGTGATGGATGGCTCGAAGCGCTCGGCGCATGGCAACGCCTACTTCACCGGGTTCGGCGCCGCCAAGCGCATCGTGTTCTTCGACACCCTGCTCTCGCGCCTGGCGCCCGGCGAGGTCGAAGCGGTGCTGGCGCACGAGCTCGGCCACTATCGCCGGCACCACGTCTGGAAACGGATCGCCGTGATGTTCGCGCTGTCCCTCGCGCTGCTCTGGGTGCTGGGCCGGCTGATCGACGAGCCCTGGTTCTACGACGGCCTGAACGCGGGCGCGCCGGGCGCGGCGAGCGGGCTGCTGCTGTTCGTGCTGGTGATGCCGGTGTTCACCTTCTTCCTGCAGCCGCTGACCAGCCTTTATTCGCGCAAGCACGAATTCGAGGCCGACGCCTACGCCGCGTCGCACGCCAGCGCCGCCGAGCTGGGGCGCGCCCTGGTCAAGCTGTACCAGGACAACGCCGCCACTCTCACCCCCGACCCGCTGCATTCCGCGTTCTACGATTCCCACCCGCCCGCCGCCACGCGCATCGCGCGCCTGCAGGCCGGCACCTAGGAGGCGCCATGGAGACGCTCGTCAAGAAGAAGTGCAAGCCCTGCGAGGGAGGCGTGCCGCCCTACAGCGCGCAGCAGGCGCGCGACACGCTCAAGCAGCTCAAGGGCTGGCTGCTGGAAGAGGGCAAGCTGGTGAAGGTGTACCCCTTTGGCAACTACCACCACACCATGGCGTTCGTGAACGCGCTGGCCTGGATCTCGCACCGCGAGGACCACCACCCGGACCTCGCCGTGGGCTACAACAAGTGCCGCGTCACCTACTGGACCCACGCGGTGGGCGGGCTGTCGGAGAACGATTTCATCTGCGCCGCGAAATGCGACGCGCTGTTCGATCTCTAGTGCAGCGCGTCTTCAGCTCTTTCGACCTGATGGCGGTACACCACGCGCGCAACCTGCTCGAGGCGGAAGGCATCGGCGCCGTGGTGCGGAACGAAAGGCTTGCCTCGGCCATGGGCGAATTGCCGCCGGCGGAGTGCCAGGCGGAGGTGTGGGTAATGGACGCAAGCGATGCCCCGCGCGCCGAGCGGCTGCTGCGCGAGGGCAGGCCGGCCTCCGGCCCCGCCTGGAACTGCCCCGCCTGCGGCGAGCGGCTCGAGCCGCAGTTCGCGCAATGCTGGCGCTGCGGCCACTAGAACGCGCGCGCCAGGCCCATCACCACCAGCACGAACACCCACACCACCAGCGCGCGCCATACCAGCCCCTCCACGCTGTCGAGGAAGGCACTGTCGGCGTTCTCGCCCAGACCCAACTCCGGTCGCACCTCGACGCCTTCGATCCCGGTGAGCGGCATGCCGAGGCGCACGCCCATCGCGCCGGCCCCTGCGGCGAGCACCACGCCCGCGTCCGGGTCGCTCCAGCTGCGCGCCTGGGTGCGCCAGCAGTAGACGGCGTCCTCGAAGTCGCCCACCACCGCGAAGGTGACGGCGGTGAGCCGCACGGCGGGCCATTCCAGCACGCGGCATACCCGATCGGCAAACTCGCCGAACGCGCCCAGGCCGTGCCAGCGCCGCCGCAGGTACAGCGCGAGGCGATAGAGGATGGCGCCGCTCGGGCCGGGCAGCAGCATGAACCAGAACAGCACGCCGAGTAAATGCCGGTGCGAGGCCACCAGCGCCTCCTCGATGGCGAGGCGGATCACTTCTTCGCGGCTGTGCTGCTGCACCGGCTCGCCGCGCCAGGCGCCGATCAACTCGCGTGCGCGGTCCAGCTCGCCGGCGCGGATCGCGAGCTGCAGATCGGTGAAGTAACGGCTGAACTGGCGAAAGCCCAGCGTGAGGTAGAGCACGCCAATGTTGAACAGCAGGGCCAGCAGCGGATTGGCCCAGAGCAGCATGAAATGCAGGGCGAGCGCTGCGGCGAGCACCGGCAGCAGCGCCACCAGCCAGGCGGTGCTGCCATGGCGCGCCTCGCCGGCATTGAACGAGCGCTCCAGCCAGTTGGCCCAGCGCGCCAGCGCCGCGAAGTAGTCCTTGCGCTCCCCAATCGGCCACCACTGCTCCAGCAACAGCGCCGCGGCGATGGCGAGGACGCTCATGCAGCGCTGCGCGGCTGCGCGAGGAAGCGGTAAAGGTTCACCAGCATGCCGGCCGTCGCCCCCCAGATGGTGTGCTCGCGCCATACCATCGCGAAGTAGTGCACCTGGCGCCCCTGGAATTCGCGCGAGAGGCGCTGGTGGTTGGCCGGGTCGAGCAGGAACGACAACGGCACCTCGAACACCTCGTCCACCTCGCGCGCGTCCAGGCGCAGTTCGAAGGGCGCCGCCACCAGGCCCACCACCGGCGTGACGCGAAAGTCGGTGCGGGTGTGGTAGTCGGAGAGCTTGCCCAGCACCTCCACGCGGCGCGGGTCGAGGCCGATTTCCTCCTCGGCCTCGCGCAGCGCAGTGGCCTCGGCTGACGCATCGTGCGCCTCGGCGCGCCCGCCCGGAAAGCTGATCTGGCCGGAGTGGTCCCTCAGGTGCGCGGTGCGCCGCGTGAACAGCACGCGCAGCTCCTCGGGACGCTCGACGATCGGTACCAGCACCGAGGCGGGCCGGCGCGCGGCGGAACGCCCCGTGTCCGTACCGTGGTCGCCGTACAGGGTCTCGCCGGGCGGGCCGGCAGCGGCGAAGTGTCGCCGCAGCCAGCCGGCGTCCAGCTCGAAGGTCCTGTCGTGGATCAGCGTCGCTCGCATGGGTGCATTTTCCAGCCGGGATGATAAGCTTTCCCGGCCACACAACCCGCCGAAGGAGGTTTCCATGACCAAGCAACTCGCCCTGCTCGCCGCCCTGGCCTTCGCCAGCACGACGGTCTTCGCCTTCCACTGCCCCGCCGACATGAAGAAGATCGACGCTGCGCTGGCGAAGAATCCCAAGCTAAGTGCCCAGCAAGCGAGCGACGTGAAGAAGTTCCGCGCCGACGGCGAAGCGCTGCACAAGGCCGGCAAGCACCAGGAATCGGTGGACACGCTGGCCAAGGCGATGAAGATCCTGAACGTCAAGTAGCCCGGACCAACGGCCCGGAAAGCAAAACGCCGCCCGCGGGCGGCGTTTCTTTTTTCAGCGTAGGGTGGGCCCAGGCCCACCGTACGCCCAGTGCTGGGCCAGGGCCCAGCCTACGGCAGCAGGATCACCGAGCCGGTGGTCTTGCGGCCTTCCAGATCGCGATGGCATTGCGCCGCGTCGGCGAGCTTGTAGCGCGCGGTGATCTCGATCTTCACCTTGCCCGACTTCACGATGTCGAACAGCGACCTGGAAGTCATCTCCAGGTCCGCGCGCGACGCCGTGTAGGTGATCAGGGTGGGGCGCGTGAGGAATAGTGACCCTTTCTGCGCCAGGATGGCGGTATTGAGCGGCGGCACCGGCCCGGAAGCGTTGCCGAAGCTCACCCACATGCCCAGCGGGCGCAGGCAGTCGAGCGAGCCTTCCCAGGTGCTCTTGCCCACCGAGTCGTACACCACCGGCACGCCCTTGCCGCCGGTGATCGCCTTCACCCGCTCGACGAAGTTCTCCGTGCTGTAGTTGATGACGTGGTCGGCGCCGTGCGCCTTGGCGAGCTTCACTTTCTCGTCCGAGCCTGCGGTGCCGATCACCGTGGCGCCGAGCGCCTTGAGCCACTGGCAGGCGATGAGGCCCACGCCGCCCGCGGCGGCGTGCCACAGCACCGTGTCGCCCGCCTTCACCGGGTAGGTACGGTGGATCAGGTACTGCACCGTCATGCCCTTCAACAACATCGAGGCAGCCTGCTCGTCGCTGATGCCCTCGGGGATCTTCAACAGCCTGTCCGCCTGCAGCAGGCGCTGCCCGGCATAGGACCCGACCTGGCCCGTGTAGGCGACGCGGTCGCCGGGCTTCACCAGCGTGACGCCGGGGCCGATCGCCTCGACGACGCCCGCGCCCTCGTTGCCCGCGGTCTGGGGCAACTGCATCGGGTAGAGGCCGGAACGCTGGTAGGTGTCGACGAAGTTGACGCCGATCGCCGTATGGCGGATGCGCGCCTGGCCCTGCCCCGGCTCGCCCACCTGCACGTCTTCGAACTGCAGCACTTCGGGGCCGCCGATCTTGTGGAATCTCACTGCCTTGGTCATTGCGATGTTCTCCTCGTTGGAAATGCGTTCACTCTTTCGGTTTGTCCGGCGCGCCGGGGTCGGCGGGCGGCGGTGCGTTGCCGGCCAGCGCCTGCTGCATCACGGCCCACGGCCATATCATGTTGTTGGCGGCGGTGTTGGCGCCCGCGGCGGCCATCTCGGCGAGCGCGGCTTCGCTGGTGCCGCTTTGCATCGCCACCAGCGCAGCGCGTTGCACCTCCAGCCCCTGGATGGCGAAGCGCAGCATGTTGAGGTTCATCGACAGCCAGGCTTCGACCGATTTCAGGTCGGCCACGCGCTTCTCGACTTCCCCGGGGTCCATGGTCGGCATCGCCATGCCGGGCACCGGCAGCCCCAGCGGGCCCCACAGGCGGTGGAAGATTTCGAACGGGTCCTGCGGCGGGTTCTGTTCGCTCATGGCAAGCCTCAAGTTCCGGAGAAGAATTCCCTGACTTCCGCCTCGCGCACCATCGTGTCCTGGTAGCCCAGGTCGATGAGCGCGCGGCAGAACGATTCCTCGAACAGCAGGTAGCTCGCCAGGTTCGAGCCCGAGCGCGTCAGCGCCCCGGTCGGGCGCAGGACCATGCGCACGCTGCGCGGCAGCTGGTGCACGAAGCGCGCGGCGATGCGCTCGATCGGCTGCGAGGGCGTGATGAACAGCACCTTCACCGGCCGCAGCATGAGACTCGAGCCCTCGAGCTTGTCCGGCGGGATCAGGGTGACCGTGCGATTGATGCGCTGCAGGCGCTCGATGTCCACCGCCAGGCTGTCGAGGAAGATCGAGTTCAGCGCGTGGCCCGCGATCTGCGCGAGCGACGGGTAGATGTTGGAGCGCGCGCGCGCCTGCTCCGCGGTCTGGCGCCCGGTGCCGACGATCAGCACGCGGTCCGCCCCCAGGTGCAGCGCCGGGCTGACCGGGGCGATCTGGCGCATCGACCCGTCGCCGAAGTACTCGCGGTGCACTTTCACCGCGGGGAAGATGAATGGCAGCGCCGCCGAGGCAAGCAGGTACTCGTAGTTGAGCACCACCGCCGCGCCGATGCGCTGGTTCCGCTCCCAGCCCTCGAGCCCGGAGCCGCCCTGGAAGAAGGACACGCTCTGGCCGGAGGTGTACCCGGAGGCGGTGACGCTCACCGCGTACAGCGCGCCCGAGTCGATGTGCCCCTGGATGCGCTCGAAGGCCATGCCTTTTTGCAGCATTTCCTTCAGCGGCGTGTTGTCCAGCAGCGAGACCGGGTTGCCCCGCGAGAACAGCATCATCGCCCCGAGCCAGCGCGCGGCGCTCTGCATGATGCGCAGGAAATCGGTGCGGTACACGAGGTCGCAGCGCATGTGCTCCCATATCTCGAGCAGGCTGCCCACCGCGCGCGTGAAGTCGTCCGCCAGCACTGCGAGCCCCGTGGCGTTGATCGCGCCCGCCGAAGTGCCGCACAGGATCGGAAACGGGTTCTTCACCGGGTTGCCGAGGATGTCGCGCACCGCCTTCACCACGCCCACCTGGTAGGCCGCGCGCGCGCCGCCGCCGGTCAGCACCAGTCCGGCGCGCGGTTTCATGCGGCCGGAAGGAGTTTGCGCCACGCTGCCGGCAGTCCCCTCGCTCGCCATGGCGCGCGCCGCCTAGAACAGGCCGGGCTCGACGCCCGCGCGCGGGGCGTTGACGTCGACCACGGTGAGCGCGGTCATGTTGACGATGCGCCGCACGGTGGCCGAGGGGGTGAGGATGTGCGCCGCACGTGCCGCGCCCAGCAGGATCGGGCCGATGGTGACGCCGTCGCCCGCCGCGGTCTTGAGCAGGTTGAAGGCGATGTTGGCCGCGTCCAGCGTCGGCATGATGAGCAGGTTGGCCTCTCCCTTGAAGCGCGAGCTGGGGAACACCTGCAGGCGGATCTCCTCGGAGATCGCCGCGTCGCCGTGCATCTCGCCCTCGACCTCCAGTTGCGGCGCGCGCTCATGCAGCAGCGCAAGCGCGCGTTGCATCTTGCGCGCGGACGGCAGCTCGATCGAGCCGAAGTTGGACGCCGAGAGCAGCGCCACCTTGGGCACGATGCCGAAGCGCCGCACTTCGTCGGCGGCGAGGAGGGTCATCTCGGCGATGTGCTCGGCGTCCGGGTCCGGCGTGACGTAGGTGTCGCAGATGAACACCGCGCGGTTGGGCAGCACCAGCGCGTTCATCGCCGCGTAATGGCGCACGCCGTGCTGCAGGCCGATCACCTGGTCGATGTAGTGCAGGTGCAGCGCGTGCGTGCCGAAGGTGCCGCACAGCATGCCGTCGGCCTCGCCCTTGACCATGAGCATCGCGCCGATGAGCGTGTTGCGCCGGCGCATCTCTAGCCTGGCGTACTCGGGCGAGACGCCCTTCCTTTCGACCAGCTTGTGGTAGCTGCTCCAGTAGTCGCGGTAGCGCGGGTCGAGTTCCGGGTTCACCAGCTGGAAATCGCGGCCCGCCTTGATGCGCAGCCCGAGGCGCTCGGTCCTCTGCTCGAGCACCTGCGGCCGGCCGATCAGCACCGGCTGCGCGAGCCCCTCGTCCACCACGATCTGCACTGCGCGCAGCACACGCTCGTCCTCGCCCTCGGCATAGACCACGCGCCTGGGCTGCGCCTTGGCCGCGGCGAACAGCGGCTTCATGATGAGGCCCGAGTGGTAGACGAATTGCGCCAGCGACTCGCGGTAGGCGTCCAGGTCGGCGATCGGCCGCGTCGCCACGCCGGAATCCATCGCCGCCTTCGCCACCGCGGGCGCGACGCGCGCGATGAGGCGCGGGTCGAAGGGCCGCGGGATCAGGTACTCGGGGCCGAAGCTGATCGACTCGATGTTGTAGGCGAGCGCCACCTGCTCCGCGGTCTCGGCCTGCGCCAGCTCGGCGATGGCGCGCACCGCGGCGAGCTCCATCTCGGGGGTGATGGTGGTGGCGCCGACGTCGAGCGCGCCGCGAAAGATGAACGGGAAGCACAGCACGTTGTTCACCTGGTTGGGATAGTCCGAGCGCCCGGTGGCGATGACGCAGTCGGGCCGCGCCTGCTTGGCGAGTTCCGGCCGGATCTCGGGCTCCGGGTTGGCGAGCGCGAGGATCAGAGGCCGCTCGGCCATCTTCTTCACCATCTCGGGCTGCAACACGCCGCCCGCGGACAGTCCGAGGAACACGTCGGCGCCGGCAATCACCTCATCCAGCTTGCGCGCGCCGGTGTCCTTCGCATAGCGCTCCTTGTCCGGGTCCATTTCTTCCTTCCGGCCCCGGTAGACCACACCCCTGATGTCGGTGACGGTGATGTTGGCGAGTGGCATTCCCATCTTCACCAGCAGGTTGAGGCAAGCGAGCGCCGCGGCGCCCGCGCCCGAGGCCACCAGCTTCACCCGCGCGAGGTCCTTGCCGACCACCTTGAGGCCGTTGAGCACCGCGGCGCCGACAGTAATCGCGGTGCCGTGCTGGTCGTCGTGAAACACCGGGATCTGCATGCGCGCACGCAGCTTCCTCTCGACGATGAAGCACTCCGGCGCCTTGATGTCCTCCAGGTTGATGCCGCCGAAGGTCGGCTCCAGGCTGGCGATGATCTCGACCAGCCTGTCCGGGTCGCGCTCGTTCACTTCGATGTCGAAGCAGTCGATGCCGGCGAACTTCTTGAACAGCACCGCCTTGCCCTCCATCACCGGCTTCGCGGCGAGCGGGCCGATGGCACCGAGGCCGAGCACCGCGGTGCCGTTGGTGATCACCGCGATCAGGTTGGCGCGCGAGGTGAGCTGCATCGCCTGCGCCGGATCGCGCACAATCTCTTCGCAGGCCGCGGCGACGCCGGGGGAGTAGGCCAGCCCGAGATCGCGCTGATTGGTGAGCTGCTTGGTCGGCAGGATCGAGATCTTCCCGGGGCGGGGCAGGCGATGATATTCGAGTGCGTTGCGCTTGAGCTGCTCGTCCACCGCCACCTCCTCGACCCGGGAAAAAATTATAGCAACCTTGTTCGTATAATCCGCTGCTTCGGCTCTCGACCGACATGAGCTTGACGAGTTTGCCCCGCACGCTCGCGGCGCGCCGCGCCGCGGAAATCGAGCCTTTCCAGGTGATGGACGTGCTCGCTCGCGCGCAGGCGCTCGAAGCGGCGGGCAGGCGCGTGCTCCACATGGAAATCGGCGAGCCGGATTTCACCGCGCCGGAGGCGGTCGTCGAAGCCGGCGTGCGAGCGCTGCGCGGCGGGCACACCGCCTACACCGCGACGCTCGGCCTGCCGGCGCTGCGCGAGGCGATCGCCACGTGGATCACGCGCCAGTTCGGCCGGCCGCTGGAGGCTGCGCGCGTCGCCGTCACGCCGGGCGCCTCGGGCGGGCTGCTGCTCGCACTCGCGCTGTACGTGGACCCGGGCGACGAGATCCTGGTGCCGGACCCGGGCTATCCGGGCTACCGGCATTTCGTGCGCGCCTTCGAGGGCGCGGCGCGTGCGCTCGCCGTGTCGCCGCAGTCCGCCTTCCAGCCCACGCTCGAACAGGTGCGCGCCGCCTGGGGCCCACGCACCAAGGGCCTGGTGCTCGGTTCGCCTTCGAATCCGACCGGCACGCTGATCGAGCGCACCGAGCTGGAACGGGTCGCGCGCTTCGTCGCCGAGCGCGGCGGCGTGCTGATCGCCGACGAGACCTACCAGGGCCTCGTGTATGGCGTGCCGCCGGCGAGTGCGCTCGGCCTGCCGGGCGAGGTGGTCCTGGTCAACAGTTTCTCCAAGTATTTCTGCATGACCGGCTGGCGCCTGGGCTGGGTGGTGCTGCCGGAGGCGCGGGTGCGCGATTTCGAGAAACTCGCGCAGCATTTCTACATCTGCGCGCCGAGCGCCGCGCAGCATGCGGCGCTCGCCGCATTCGAGCCGGCGACGCTGCGCATCCTGGAGCAGCGGCGTCTGGAGTTCCAGCGGCGGCGCGATTTCCTCGTGCCGGCGCTCGAGCGCGCCGGGCTCGCGCTGCCGGCGCACCCCTCGGGCGCCTTCTATGTGTACGCGGACTGCTCGGCCTTCGGCGATGCCAAGCGCTTTGCGCTGCGCATGCTGGAGGAAGCCGGAGTGGCAGCGACGCCGGGTCTGGACTTCGGCGCCAACGGCACGCAAGGCTGCCTGCGCTTCGCCTACACGCGCGGCCTGGCCGAGCTCGAGGAAGCCGCGGCGCGCATCGCCGGCTACTGCGCCGGCCTGCGCTAGGTCGAGACCGCTGCTCCCTGCACCAGCTGGCAGCCGGCGACGCGCCATTCGCCGCCCACGCGCTGCATGGTGTAGAGCGCCACCCACACCTCGCCGGCGCGGTCGCTCAGCTGCACGGGAAAGATCACGGTGCCATCCTCGACCACCGGGCGCAGGAAGACGCGCGTTGCGGGGCGATAGACCACCGCGTACTGCTCGCGCACCATGCGCACGAAGGTTTCGGCGGTGCCGAAGCGCTCGCGGATCCCCGGCGAAGCGAGCGAGAACGCGCCTTCGTGGTCGTCGCGCGAGAAGGCTTCCAGCTGCGCGTCGATCACCCGGCGCATGGCACTCACTGCTTCGCCGTCCAGCGGCTGCGCAGGCGCGGCGCAGGCAAACGCCAGCAGCAGTGCGCCCAGCAGGGCACGCAGCTGCAGCAGTCTGGAAAGGGAAGTCAGGCGGGCCTCCGACGGAGGCCCACTGTATCAGGCTCTCAGGCCTGGCGGCGCATCCGGCTGAGCACCTGCAGCAGGCGCGCCTTCTCCGCCAGCACCTTGCCCGCGTACTGGGAGGTCGGCTCGTCGAGGGCGCCCGCGTACATCTGCAGCGCGGACTCGGTCTCGCCCAGGCGGCGCATGTACTCGCGCAGGATGCGCGCGCCTACCTGGATGTTGACCTCGGGGTCGAGGAGCGCCAGCTCGCCGCCGTGCGCGTGCAGCTTCTCGGCGTGGTACTTCGGGATCACCTGCATCAGGCCCTTGGCGCCCATCGAGCTTTCCGCCACCGGGTTGTAGCGCGACTCGATCGCCATCACGGCGAGGATCAGCAGCGGGTCGATCGAGTGCTCGCGTCCGGCGCGGTAGGCGGTAGCCACGAAACCCGCGGTCGCGTCTTCGGACACGCGGTAGCGCCGTGCGATGAACTCCGTGACCGCGCGCTGCTCAAGTTCCAGCGCCGACTCGGCAACGGCGACCTGGATCGGGCCCGCCGCGGAACCAGTGTCCGCGACCGCTTCGGC